>ENA-ORXT01001035-ORXT01001035.1-marine-metagenome-genome-assembly--contig:-NODE-1035-length-39559-cov-6.344182_pt1 | contig 39559 bp, 36 predicted proteins | sample MGYA00237868_ERZ511482 | MGnify/ENA metagenome assembly ERZ511482 | reverse complement strand
GCTATCGGGACGGATGAGGGCGTCGTTGGTCGCCTTGGGCTCCCTGCGGAGGCGCAGGGACGCACCTCCCTACCTTTTGCCAACCCCATACCCGAATCCCCCGGGGGTTCTTAACCAAGCGCCATTGCAGTTAGGAGGCTGTCGGACTTGATGCGTTCGCTGGCAATGTAGCCGCCTTCGTGAGAGACTGTTGCAGAGCCTATCGTAGATTCCTCCAAAGCGGATTCTTCTAAAATCATCGTCTCTTTTGTAACTGAATTCGTGAGAATTTGGACTCTGGGGTCTGGAACCTGCGCTCTTTTTTAGAATTGCTTGTAGCCCACATAGGTCTTCAACAGTCTCTCACGAGCGCGGCTACCTTCGGCCATATTTGCTCCCCCCTAGAGCGTTCGGCGCCCTCGATTCGTAACGAGCGCCCGTAGTCCGAGTGGGCTCGCGGGTCTTTCCACCCACAGGCAGAGCCCCGGTTTGATTTACGATAACATTTTCATGTTTTAGCTTGCGCGTTTTCGAATACGCGTTTAAACAACGCTTAGACTCGCTGTTTCAGCAACACCGAGGCTTACAGCGGAATCAACCTCTTGTGGTCAGCAGATCGGGCGCTTTCGATCTGCGACTTGAAAAGCACGAATTCGATTGCCATATGGATACCGTCATGTCTGTCAAAAAACGCCCGCCGTCGACGAAAGGGAAACGGGTCCTCGAGCCCTTGCCATCCGCTGCGGAGAAGCAGGGCTGGGGTTTTCTCTCCAACCACTGCCACGTGCTCGTCTGCCTCCACCTCGACGCGCACATGCCGCTCCGCGAAGTTGCCGTGCGAGTCGGCATCACTTTGCGCGCCGTGCAGCGCATTGTCGCTGAACTTACCGAGGACGGCTTCATCACCATCAGCAAGGAAGGCCGGAACAACGTCTACGAAATCCATGGCGAGAAGTACCTTCGCCACCCACTCGAGGCTCATCACAGGATCCGCAACCTGCTCGAGCTGCTCGAGAAGTAGAAGCTGTCCCCACTCCCCCCCCGGAAACTCAATCCACCACTTCAACCACAGACCCAACCATGAAAATGAAGAACACGCGCATTTACGTCCTGGCATGTCTCGCCCTTCTCAGCACGGGCCTTGCTTTTGCGGCCGTTGTCGATTTCACCAGCGCCAGCGCCGGCTTTCGGGCCTCCCTCGACAGGGACGACTCGGAACCCGATCGGACAGGCCATCTTGGCGGATATGCCGAAGTGGTGGAGCAAGTCTCACCGGCCGTGGTAAGCATCGCGACCAGGCAGGGTCTGCGCATGCAGGGCGGCACGAACCTTCCGGGTGGTGCTCAGAATGATCCGCTTCGCAGGTTCTTCGGTTTCGGCGAAAACCAGGTGATCCCAGAACAGAGAATGCCGGCGCGCCCGCGACCCGGAGGTCAGGGATCCGGCGTCGTGCTCACCAGGGAAGGTCACGTCGTCACCAACCACCATGTCGTCGCGAACGCCGAGGAAATCCTGGTCAGCGTTCCTGGCCATAAGGATCCTTACCCCGCGCAGATTGTCGGTACCGACCCCGCCACCGATCTGACGCTGTTGAGAATCGATGCGTCGAGGGAGCTGCAACCAGTGGTGATCGGTAGCAGCGAGAACCTCAAGCCAGGCGACTTCGTGCTCGCGCTTGGCAATCCATTCGGTCTCGATCAGACGGTGACTTCGGGAATCGTCAGTGCCCTGGGGCGCAAGAACCTGGCGATCACCGACTACAGTGATTTCATCCAGACGGATGCGTCGATCAACCCGGGCAACTCGGGAGGAGCTCTTGTTGACAATAAAGGTCGGCTTGTCGGCATCAACACCGCGATCTTCTCCCGCAGTGGCGGCAACATGGGCATCGGCTTCGCCATCCCCATGCACATGGCGATCGACGTGCTCGACCGCCTCGCCACGGACGGCGAAGTGAGGCGGGGTTACCTCGGTGTCATGCTGGGAGAGCTCACCACCGGTCTCGCTGCAGGGTTCGGCATTGGCGACCGTGACGGCGTCCTCGTGCAGGACATTCTTCAAGGTGGCCCCGCCGATCGCGCGGGCCTCACGGTCGGTGACTTGATCCTTGGCTATGAGAGGGAGTCGGTCACCGACATGGCGGATCTTCGGCTTCGCATCGCTGCAACCCGGCCGGGAACCAAGACTGAATTCAAGGTTCTGCGCGATGGGGCAGAACTGGTCGTCCCCGTCGAGATTGGCGAGCTTCCCGGCAAGCCAGTTGCCAGAATCGAGGATCGCAATCGGAGCGGCTGGTCCGGAGAAGAGACGACCAAAGGATTTCTTGCTGGCGTGACAGCCCGCGAAATCGACAATCGAACCCGTATGCAGTACCAGATCCCAAATCAAATCGAGGGCGTCTTGATTCTCGAGGTTGCATTCGATTCTTCCTCGTGGGACTCCGGCCTGCGACCGGGAGACGTGGTCGCCATGATCGACGGACTTCCCATCGCAGACGCCGGTGACGTCGAGAACGCGATGCGTGCCTTCCGGAAGGCGGAAAAGGAAGTCGTGGTGCTTCGAGTGATCAACGAGCGCGGAGCCCGATTCATTGCCGTGGATGCCGAATAGAGCAGCCGCGACTCATCGCAACATCCTTCACGGGAGGGCCGGCACGACCGGCCCTTCCTCTTTGTGCCGTCCCGAATCCGCCGGGCACTGCGGCGGGTCTGATCGACCGCCGGAAAAAACCATTCCTCGGAACCGCCGGCAGCCGAGTGAATGGGCGATCGACGATCGACGGAGCCATTTTTGCATCCGAGCGTCCGACTCATCTCGTTCTCCTTGTAATGAGACCACGTACACGACCCAAGTCATTCGCCCTTGTCGGAGCTCTTGCGGCTGCTGGTGCCCTGTTTGCCGATCACCATCTGCAACCGAACCAGGCAGTTCAGGATTCGCTTACTCCAGATTCGGTTTTGGCGGATCTCAAGAGCGGCAATGAGAAGTACGTCGCCCTTCAGGGCACCGGGTTCGAACTCGGCCAGCGCCGAGAAGCCGCGACCGAGGGTCAGTACCCAAAGGCCTATGTCTTGTCCTGTGTGGATTCTCGAGTTCCCGTGGAAACGGTCTTCGACCAGTCCATCGGTGACATTTTCGTCGGTCGGGTCGCCGGCAACGTCGAGAACGAAGACCAGCTCGGCTCGATGGAGTACGCGGCGGCTGTGGCGGGAATCAAGCTGATCGTCGTCATGGGCCATGAAGGCTGCGGGGCGGTGAAGGGAGCCTGCGACGACGTCAAACTCGGCAACCTTTCCAGCCTGCTGCAGAAGATCCGCCCGGCGGTGACCTCGGTGGAGGGCTACGCCGGGAAGACCTCCAAGGACGAGGCCTTCGTCAACGACGTAATCCACGCGAACGTCAAACGCACGGTCGCAGACCTCCGTGACCGGAGCGAGGTGCTCGCTGGTTTGGAGACGGAGGGGAAGATCAGGATCGTCGGAGCTTTTTATTCACTTGAGGACGGCAGCGTGACTTTCCTCGACAATTAGAGCCGTTGAGCATTTCAAAGGAACCCCGGGCGAGTGCCCGGGGTTTTTTGTGCCGTCGCAGAGGCGCGCAGGGGAATGGGAGAAATCTCAGCGGCCTGCGCTCCGCTCTCGAATGCCGGCACCCCAGGGCGGAAAGGTCTGGTGGCAGAGAGAGCAGAGATCGGTCAATATACGCAAATATTTGCGTGTTTTTATTTGCGCGTAACCTGAATCATGCTAACATTGTCAGCATGGACACCACACAGCCAAACACGCGGATCAGAGTCGAGTGCCACGGATTCGATCGTACGCCGGCGATTCGCGCGGCATGCGAGCGCGCCGCCAAGTCAATCAAGGCGCTGGCCCCGAGGCTTGAGAAAGTTGTCTTTCACCTAAGCAAGGATGGCGGCGATTTTTCGGCCGGCGCGACTCTGAAAGGCCGGCCCTTCCGCCGCCCTGTCCACTTGGACAGTGTCGAGGCAGACCTCTACCTCGCGATCCGCTCCACTGGCGAAAAGGCTCACCGAGCAGTGCGCAAAGCCAAAACCGCAGCGCTGCGTCTGCGCCACGCAGCCTGACGCATTTCAGAAAACCAACCAACAACACCAACCAACACATGCCATGAACCTGAACACCACCCTGCCTCCTCGTCCCATCGCCAGTGAGACCACTCTGCTGGACACCGTTGAAAACTTTCATGTCGAGCTCCGAGCCTCGATCAGTCAGGCGATGCACGCGCTGGACCGTGTGGGCGTCCGTGCCTGCTTACCGGCGGAGGAAGCATTGGTCGACCGGGCCATGGGTTCACTGCTTCCTCTGGTAGGGTGCTTGGACTGCTCTTTTCCGCTCCACGACAATCTTTCTTCGTGGGAGTACGTCGGTATTGCCGGTGAACTCAGCGATGCTGCCTGCGGCATCGACGCCTGTGTTCTCGAGATCGACTCGGAGATCAACGGTGAACTCGCTGCCCGGCTGGATGCCGTCGCGTGTCTCTGCGCCGAAATGGTCGGCCCCATCATGGCTCTCTCATTCGCGGAGGAAGAAGTCGCCCGCCGCCAGCCGGGTTCGCTGATCACCCTCGATGCGGCCTGAGCCTCGTCAGCAGCGAGCGATTTTTCCAAGATCACCTGATACCAGCATGAACAACGACGCCCTCGCCCACCTCATCGACCGCCTCGTGAAAATCGAGCCCAACTCGAGTCCGGTGATCAGTTGTTTCGTCGGCTTCGGAGCCGATGCCAGCTACGAAGTCGAGAAGATCCACGCTCAGGCCCGTCTCCTTCGCAGGCGGCTTGGAGGGATGGTCCGGCATGACTTCGAGGACGCCTATGAGGAGATTCGAAACAGTCTGCTGGCCGCGCTCGCATCCCCGGCCATCAAGGACCTGCGCTCCATGGCTCTGTACAGCCGCTGGGGCGATGACCCATGCCTCTACGTGGAGGGTTTCAAGGTCCCCATGAAGACCCGGCTGCACGTTGGACCCCTGCCTCAGATCTATCCGCTAGTCACGCTCAAGGACCGGTACGACCGATTCATCACTGTCCTGCTGACCGAAGATGAGTCGCGGATTGTCGAGACGAGCCTCGGATCGATCACCAGAGACATCCTTGCATCCGTTCCCGAGACGGCGGCCCGCAAGATCGGCGAAAGCCTGACTCGGGAGATCTATCATCGGCAGGGTCAGGCCGAGGCGAGGGCTACCGATGCCTACCTTCAGGACAAGATCCTCACCTTGGACAAGGTGGTCGAGGAGGGAGGATCCACGCATATCCTGCTAGCGGGCAACCCGGCACTGACCGGTGCCCTGCAGAAGGCGCTCCCGCCTCGTCTGAGCAGCCTCGTGGTCTCCTCCTTTTGTGCCGACTGGGAATGGGGGCTGGATTCGGTTCTTGAGGAAGCCATGGCTCAGTTCACCTGCTTCGAGGCGCGTGAGACCATCGACCGGCTGGCCGAGTTGGAGGCCTCCGTTCTTTCCGGAGGACTGGCTGTTGTCGGGTACGATGCCTGCACCGATGCCATCCGTGCGGGGATCTGCGACGTGTTCCTGATCGACCAGGAGTTGCCTTGGAAAGACACTCGCGAGGAAATGGTCCGTCTGGCGCGAGATCATCAGGTCAGCATCGAGACGGTGCCCTCGGGGCCACGCATCGATCGGCTTGGGGGAATGGGCTGCCTGCTTCGGCGTCACCCGCAGCCCTATGGAGTGAATTCGGCGCTGGCAGCCTAGCTAGAGCAGCGCTGTGAAAATGCGCGACAACACGATTTACTTGAGAGCTCCCGAGATGGTGTCTGTCTCGCTGCGCAGCGGTGCCTCCGAATTGCCGGAGACGTGGGACTCCTGGACAGCGGCATTGGCTGATCCGCATCGCCTCGGGCGAGCAACACGATCCTCTGGGGCCTTGAGGTCGGGCCGGCCGGACTGGCTTGGTCTCGACCTACAGCTTCTTCGCGTCGATGTTGCGAAACTCGACCGGATCGTTGTGGCCGGCGAAGCCGAGGAATCCAGAAACGCGCTCCTTGCCCTTGTGCGCCTTCTTCGGGTCTGCCGGCTGGGGGATCTCAGCCAAATCAGCGTCGATGATCCTGGTGCCGTTGAGGATGACCTGAATTCGGCTGCCCCGGTAGATGATCTCTTCGTAGTTCCACTCGCCAACGGGACGAAGGTAGCCGGTCTTGGCCGCCACCAGCGTGTAGACCGAGCCGTGAAACTGGTACGGCTTGAGCTTGGCGTACTTCGGGTGGGTGTCGTCGAGCACCTGGACCTCGAGTCCCGCGTAGGCAGGATTTTGATTCGCGTCGGGGCACCGGAGAGCGATGCCGTTGTTTCCGCCGGGAGGAAGCTTGAACTCGAACCGGAGATGGACATCGCCGTATTCGGTCTCGTGAAGGAGGTTGCCGCCCTTGCCTTTCTGGCAGCGGATGGCTCCATCGACGACTTCGTAGTTGTCCAGAGCGCCTTTCCAGCCACTGAGGCTCTCGCCGTCGAAAAGGGAGTCGAAGCCCTCCTGGCCTGACTTTGCACGGAGCAACGCGTTGGCCTCTTCGGAACCGATTTCTCGAAGCCAGACGTTCTTCCACGAGATTTCTCCGCCATGGGTCTGCAGCTGGATCGGACCTCGAGCAAACATCGGCATGCGATCAGCCAGTTTCTTCTTCTTCTCGAAGTAGTTTTCCATGGTCGCGTGATCGACGACCATCTTGTCGTTGAGCCAGACCGAGACGCGCTCGCCGACCATCAGGATGCGGAACTTGTTCCATTCGCCGAAGGGCTTGTCGGCCACCACGGAGGGGTTCTTTCCGGGTGAGCCGGGACTATTGTTCCAGAGCCCGCCGGAGCCTTTGTCCGCTCCGTGCTTGAACTTCTCGGGGTCGGTATGATCCCAGATCTGCACCTGAGGCACGCCGCGCAGGTAGATGCCGCTATCCGCCTTGGCGACGGTCTTGTACTCGAGCTGCAGTTCAAAATCCCGGTAGTCCTTGTCCGTGGTGAGGTAGAGCCCCCTGCCGTCATTGACGAGGATCCCATCGACCACGCTCCAGTGGGCGTTGACGTCTTCGAGTGTGGACTTCTTGTGGGCTGCGAGAGCTTCGGGTGTCATTTTCCACAGCGTGCGCGGGTCTTTCGTCCCGTGGCCGAACCACCCCTCGAGGTTCTGTCCGTTGAAGAGAGCGGTAAAGCCTTCGGGCGTGTCGTCCTGGGCGGACAGCGGCGATACGCAGGCGGCCAGGGCGGCGAAGAATAAAATCGGGCGTTTCATCATGATGGTGGGAGTCCAAAGGAAACGGGGCGAATGGTCCAGAATGTTTCGTCCGATCTGAGGGGTGACCGCTTTGTATGGCGCACAACGACCTTCTGGAAATCAGATTGCGGCAAGGCGGGTTGAGATACCGGTCTTCGAAATGATGGTGAACGACGGGGTTGAGGTATGAACCCCAGCCGTCCAAGGGATCGCCGATTTTTCGGTAGCGAGGATCCCCGAACATGACATCGGGGCGAAGAAGTGGCGGGCCTAGGTGCCATGGCGCTTGGATAGCAGGAGGTATCGATGGTTTCGTCTCGAATTCCTCGTCGTGCTCGAGCGTTTTGCCTTGAAGGTGGAACTCGACGTCCCCGGCGAGTTGCCGGCGAAGCCCGCTCGTCCTCTGGCAACGCCAGCGCGCCGGGACGTCACGCTTCACCGAGGCAGGCACGGTCATCAGGGTCTCTTGAAGGGCTCCTCTTGGTGGCAGGAACTCCCCACGTCGAACGAGGGTGGCCCTTCAACACGCGCCTTTGGCGCTAGTCGTATCGGGACGCTTGAGGGGGTAGAAACACCCTTGAAGCCTGCCGCTCCGTTCTTAAGGTGCCCGCGAACATGGCTACCCTTCCTGATACTCTCCGCACCTTCGAGACCGGCTCCGGCACCGAGGGCAAGTACCATTCGCTGACCGCTCTCGAGGAGGCTGGTCTTGGCAGGATTCGTCGACTTCCCGTCTCGATCCGCATCGTTCTCGAGTCGCTCCTTCGCAACTGCGACGGACGCAAGGTGACCGAGCAGGACGTCATGAACCTCGCCTCCTGGAACGCGACGGACACCGGTGACGCCGAAATTCCTTTCACGGTGGCCCGCATCGTTCTGCAGGACTTCACCGGAGTCCCCCTGCTCGTCGATCTCGCCGCGATGCGCTCGCAGTGCGACCGAATGGGCAAGCCCGCCTCGCTGATCGAGCCGCTCGTTCCCGTCGATCTCGTGGTCGATCACTCGGTGCAGGTCGACTTCGCCGGATCACAGTTCGCTCTCGACTTGAACCTCGACATGGAGTTCACGCGCAACCGCGAGCGCTACGAGTTCCTCAAGTGGGGCCAGCAGGCCTTCGACACCTTCAACGTCGTGCCTCCGGGCATCGGCATCGTTCACCAGGTCAACCTTGAGTATCTCGCCAAGGGCGTGCTTTCGAAGGACGGCACCTATTACCCCGACACCCTCGTCGGCACCGATTCCCACACTACGATGATCAACGGTCTCGGCGTCGTCGGCTGGGGCGTGGGAGGAATCGAGGCCGAGGCGGGCATGCTCGGTCAGCCGGTCACCTTCCTGACTCCCGAAGTGGTTGGCGTGAACGTCACCGGCAAGCTCAGTGAAGGCGTCACCGCCACCGACCTCGCCCTGCACGTCACCCAGATGCTCCGCGCCCACGGGGTCGTCGGCAAGTTCGTCGAGTTTCACGGAGAGGGCGCCCGCGCCCTGCCTCTTCCCGACCGCGCCACCATCGCCAACATGGCGCCCGAGTATGGCGCGACCATGGGCTTCTTCGGCGTCGACGAGGAGTCGGTCGCCTACCTCCGCTCCACCGGTCGCAGCGAGGAGACCTGCCGGACCTTTGAGAACTACTTTAAAGCGCAGGGCATGTGGGGCATCCCCGCTGCCGGCGAGATCGACTACTCCGTCGTCCTCGACCTCGATCTCGGCGACGTGGTTCCCTGCGTCTCCGGTCCCAAGCGCCCGCAGGACAAGATCGCCGTCCCCGCTCTCAAGGATCGCTTTTCCGAACTCTTCACCGTGCCCGCGAACGACGGCGGATTTGGCAGCGGTGCAGTGGATCTCGATACCACCCATCCGGTTACCGTCACTACGAAGGACGATGTCCAGGACGAGATCGGCAACGGGTCTGTCGTCATCGCGGCGATCACTTCCTGCACCAACACCTCCAACCCCAGTGTCATGCTGGCGGCCGGTCTCCTCGCTCAAAAGGCCAACGCGCTCGGTCTCAAGGTAAAGCCCTGCATCAAGACGTCGCTCGCTCCCGGAAGCCGTGTCGTCACCGACTACCTCGAGGCCACCGACCTGCAGAAGGAACTCGACCAGCTCGGATTCCAGACCGTCGGTTACGGCTGCACCACCTGCATCGGCAACTCCGGACCCCTCGATCCCGGCATCGAAAGCGTCGTCGTCGAGAAGGATCTCGTCGTCACCTCCGTTCTTAGCGGCAACCGAAACTTCGAGGCCCGCATCCACGGCAACGTCCGAGGCAACTTCCTCATGTCCCCGCCGCTGGTGGTCGCCTACGCGCTCGCCGGCACGGTGAACATCGACCTCACCACCGAGCCGCTCGGTCAGGACAGCGATGGCAATGACGTATTCCTCAAGGACATCTGGCCCAGCCTCACCGAGATCCGCGAGGCGATGACCTCCGCCCTCAAACCCGAGATCTTCAGTCGCCTCTACACCGGTTTCGAAGACCAGAACCCCAAGTGGAACGAGATCAGCTCGAGCACCGGCGACGTTTATCAGTGGAACGACGACTCTACCTACATTCAGGATCCACCCTTCTTTTCCGAGTTCAGCATGGAGCCGGCCGACGTCGTCGATGTGATCGGCGCCCGTCCGCTTGGCATCTTCGGCAATTCCGTCACCACCGACCACATTTCCCCGGCCGGCGCCATTCCTGCCGACAGCCCAGCCGGTCGCTACCTGCTCGAGAACGGTGTCGAGAAGGTCCAGTTCAACAGCTACGGCAGCCGTCGTGGAAACGACCGCGTCATGACCCGCGGCACCTTCGCCAACGTCCGTATTAAGAACCTGATGGTCCCCGGCGTCGAAGGCGGTGTGACCAAGCACTACAACGGCGCCCCCGAAGGTCACGAGATGGCGATCTTCGATGCGGCGCAGAAGTACGCTGCCAAGGAAAAGCCGCTGATCGTGGTCGGCGGTGACGACTACGGCATGGGCTCAAGCCGCGACTGGGCCGCCAAGGGAACCAATCTCCTCGGAGTCAAAGCCGTCGTCACGACGAGCTTCGAGCGCATCCACCGCAGCAACCTTGTCGGCATGGGGGTGCTTCCGCTGAACTTCAAGAACCCGGATGACTTGGTGGATCTTCAGCTCGATGGCTCTGAGACCTTCGACGTCACGGGCCTTAGCAACGACGTCACACCCGGTGGCTCCGCCAAGCTGACCGTGCATCGTGCCGACGGCACGACCGCCGAAGCTGAGTTGGTGGTCCGCCTGGATACCCCGGTCGAGATCGACTACTACCGCGCCGGGGGCATTCTTCCCTATGTCCTCCAGCAGATCCTCCGCGAAGCCGACGCCAGCTGATTCAAATCGCGCTGCGTGAAGGGGCCGGGGCGGCAGCCCCGAGCAGCCGAAAGGTAGGGCGGGGCGTCCCCGACCCGCCGTCGTGGCAGCAGGCAACGCGAGGCGGTCGCTGGGCGCTCCCTTCGGCGGGTCCGGAGGCCCACGCCCTACCAGAGTGCCACAGCCACAGGCTTGGATGGCCCGCTGGTTAGGCGGTCACCACTAGTTGGGCAGCCGCCTTCTCGCCGTCATGGGAGGTGACCATGACCTTCTCGCCGGGCGCAGGACCACGAGACGCCGCTTCTCCGCGCCTGTCGGTTCGTAGCGGTAGGGGAAGCCCATTGCTCGTGCCCTGTCTCCGTAGTTGCCGAAACGACGGCGGAGAAAGTCGTTCACGATTTTCCAATAGCCGGGGTTGAGAGATTCCCAGCCGAGACCGTGGTAAAGCGAATCTGTCGCTGTCCTGAAGGAGATGAGACCGCCGGATTCACCCGCTGCCTGAGCCGTTGCGATTGCGGGAGTTCCGAGGGCACCCGCTGCCGCGAACAGTCCGGTGCGACGCAGGAACTGGCGGCGGTCGATCGAGGAGGTGGTAGGAGGGGTGGTGTTGCTGGAGTCGCTCACACCCCCGATTCTTTCCAGATCATGGAAGAGGGCAACCATCGTCACCGTCTTCTTCGAGTTGTTGCCTCCTCTGAGGTCACGGCGAGGATAGGAGGCATGGACCGCCCCCGTGAATCCGCCAAGTCCTGGCTGGGCTGTTTCTTACTGCTGATTGTGGCGTTCGTCATCGGCCTGTTCGTGGCTGATCGCCTCTCGGCCCGGATCGGAGGAGAGCGTTATTCAGAGCGTCCGCGAGACCGAGCCAAACTGCGTGCGATTGCGGCCACCTACGATCCATTGCTGAGTGCAATTGAGCGCCACCATGAGATTCAGGGTTTCTATCCCTCTTCCTTGGGAGATTTGGCTTCCGGTTTGGAGAGACTTCTGGAGCGCCCCTATCGGGTTGGCTATCAGGTAAGTGGCGGAAGCTTCTCGGTCGATGTGAAGCTGAGCTGGGATGGCGGCCTTCGATATGATTCGGAAGGGGCGCAATGGCGCTACGACCCCGGCACGGGCGCACCCGACTGGGCGATTCGGTGAGAAGGCAGCGCTGAATATGGCCTACGGCAGCTTGACCACCCTGACGAAGGCAATTGCGGGCCGGTATCCGTCCGCTCCGCTGATCACGAAGTCGAACTCTTCACCTGATGCGGAGAAGTCTGCGTTTTCCAAGTGGAAGGTGGCGGTCCGGAGTTCACCCGTATCCTCGCACTGCATATCCCCGAGGACGCGACCGTCTGGCTCATTTCCCTCACGGAACCTCCAAAGCCCTCCGCCTTGATCGAGGTAGGTGATCTTGACCACCACGCGTAGGTCCTTGCCGAGGAGAAATCGGTCGTCGATGGCGAAACCGATGTGCTCCCCCTTGCGGGCAATGCACTGATAGCGTCGCTTTTGATCTGCCAGCCAAAGCTCCTCGACGGGATGAGGAAAGGCCTCGACGGCCTCGGTCTCGAACCCCGGCCGGTCCCGCTGGTAGATCCATCGCTCGAAGTTGCGCAAAGGCCCGGGGCTGGATTCGTGGCCGAAGCGACTGAGGTAGTTCTCGCGCAGGGCGCACCAGGCATCGGGACTGTCGGCGACGGTCCTGCCCAGGGCCAGAAGGACGTAGTTCAGAATCTCGGGATCAGGGCTGCGCTCGCGGGCATAGAGATAGCTTCTGCGCATCTGGAGAAAGCGGAGCATGCTGTTGTGATAGCGGTAGGGCATCGTCCCCGGTGCTCCGTGGAGAGGGTCGTCGGCTGAATACTCCTCGTTCTCGTCGCCAAAGAGGACCTCGCCTGAAAGGAAGGCGTTCGACTCGTCGACGACGAGGTATCGGTCGTCAGTGATCCGCTGGCCCAGCTGTTCGTTGGGCGCGTTGATCAGCACGGTCTCGACAAAGCCGGACCGCTGGCCGATGCCGAGTTCACGGGCCAATTCGAGGTAGTTCTTGCCCGGAGGATCGACGCTGCCAACCCACATCAGCCGCCCCTTCTTTTCTTCCCCCATGGCCTCGGCCCAGAGGCGCATCCGGTCCCTCGTCCGCTCCTCGGCTTCAGGATCGTCGCCCTCGTAGCCTTCGCCCTCTTCGCCCTCGGAACTGGACTTCCAGCACACGAGGGCACCAAAGAGATTCTCGCTCGCGAGGATTCCACTCTCCCCGAGGGCGTGGACCATGCGGCGATAGAGTTCGTGGTATTCGGGGTGGGTGATTTCGAAGGTGCGGATCCTTTTTCCACCACGGATCTCCTCGATCAGTGGGATCCCGCGGCCCTCAAGCCAGCGTGGAGCCGACCAGGAATCTTTCCAGTACTCCGGAGTGGGTCCTTCGAGGCTCTCGTGCGCCCAGCGAGAGGCGAGGAGCCGGAGGACGACGCCGTCGCATCCTGCATCGATTCGCTCACGGATCGCCTCGCGCAGGCGGTCGAAATCGAACTTCCCCTCCTCTGGCTCTAGCTTGTCCCAACTCCACCAGAGTTCGTCGACGACCCGAGTCCCTGCTGGGCGCGGTATGCCGGCCAATTGCTTCCATCCCTTGAAGCCAAAGCGGACCGCCGAGCGTGGCGAGGGCCGAGTCTCGGGTGGCAGGGACCAGTCCCAGCCGGGAATGATGCCATCGACCTCCGACCATGGCTGGGCCACCGCGCCCAGGGGCATAGGCTCGATGAAGGCCGGCCAGTGGCGATAGACAGATGCCATCTGCTCGGTGCGCCTGACGTGGGTCTTTCGCTTGAAATCCTTACCCGAGACGATGCGAAACACGCTCCATCCGTTCGGAGGCATCGGCTTGTCGGCGAGGCTCAACACCACTGTCCTGGGCCCGCGCACTTCTTGGACCGTGGTTTCGCCGTGGAAGATCCATTTCCCTGCACCTTCATTCTGTTCCCGAGTCTGAACTTCCAGATCGGGTCGGTCGCCGATCTTCAAGCCATGGTCGCCGGTGTAGTGCACCTCGATTCCCGTCCCATCCGGGAGTGCCTGGGCCGATATTGGTCCCGCTGGCGCCGGGGTCCAGCGCACGTCGTCAATGAGGCACCAATGGACGGGTTTGATGACGATCTCGAGCGGGCCGTCGGGAAGATCCTTCCTATTGAGCCGGACATCGCCCGGGGGACCGTCCGGTGCGTGCTTTGACAAGTCGCCGACCACCTGTTTGCCATCGATCCACACGGTCACGGCGGCCGCTTCGTAGACTCCGCGGTAGCGAAAAGAGAGACTCGTCACTCCGGTCGGAAATTGCACGATCAAGGTGTCCCTCATCGCCAGACCCGCCCCGTCGATGGCCCAGTCCGGGTTCATTTCCGTCGCGTCGAACTGCCATCGTGCGCCGTGATTCCTGTAGTGGCCCTTGGCCTGATCGATTCGTCCGCTGTCGTTCCTGACGACACTCTCAGCCCCCCCGAGGTCCAGCTGATCAAAGGTCTCCTTCCGTTCCTCCGCGCGGCTGGAGGCGCCGTGTGAAATGCACCCCATCACCAGCAACACGAGGGTTCTCCATCGCTGGAATCGCCTGACCATGCTCCAAATGGTCACCTCGGGTCGCAGCTTGCAAGCCTTTCCCGTGCCCTCAGGCCGGCGAGCGCGTTTGAGAGCAGGAACCAAGAGGATGGCCATTGATTGAATCAATGGAGTTTTGTCCTTCTTGATTCGTAAAGGAGATGGGGGCGGCGAGTCTTGATCATGTCCTCGTCCTTTTCCCGCACACGCCTCGCTGCGGTGGTGCTGCCTGCTCTGATCCTTCCGTTCTTCGGGTGTCTTCTCTATTATGGGCCGCTCCTGGGCACGCCATCTGGCACCATTGCCTACACGATCACCAAGATTTTCACGGTGGCATGGCCTCTTGTGGCCACCGCCTACCTTCTGGGAGGACTCCGCTTGAAGGAGCGAATCGGGAGGTTTCGGGATCACTTTGGCTCCCTTTCCTTTGGATTGACGACGGGCCTTGTCATCGCGGCATTGGGAGTCCTCGCGTTCTTTTTTACGCCCATTGGGGCGGCGGCCCGAGCGGAGAGCGATCAGTTGCGCGAGGCCATCGAGAAATTTGGCGTGATGGAGCATTACTGGCTCTTCGCGATCTTCATCGCCGTGGTGCACTCCCTGATTGAGGAGATCTACTGGCGATGGTTCGTTTTCGGAGGTCTGAGAAAGCTGGTTCCGTTGCCGGCCGCTCACGGAATCGCAGCGCTTGGATTCACGGCGCACCACGTACTCGTGCTCCACCAGTTTTTTCCCAGCGGCCTCGCTTGGCTTCTCTCTTCGATGGTGGCCGTGGGAGGGCTGATCTGGACCTGGAGTTACCAGCGACAGCGTTCGCTGGCCGGGATCTGGCTGAGCCATGGACTCGTGGATCTGGGCATTATGATTCTGGGCTGGCTGATCCTCAAAGGGTAGGGGATTGGTGGAAGGCGTCGGTCCAGAGCGTGCCTTCGTGCGCTCCGCCTATTGTCACGGCCTCTCCAATTCTTTAGGAAAATTTAAATACCCCAACAATAACCTGCACCTTACGGGTCCCCGCTTGACCCCAAAGAAAAAGGCGCGGTCGAAACCGCGCCTTTCAAGATTGATACGTGTCCTGAAACGGGGGTGACCCTACTTCTTCCGAGCCACTTTTTTCTTGGCAGCCTTTTTCGTTGTTTTCTTGGCGGCCTTTTTAGCCACCTTCTTTTTTGGTGCAGGCTTGGCAGCCTTTTTCTTGGCGGCCTTTTTGGTAGCCTTCTTGGTCGCGGCCTTTTTCTTGGCAGCTTTCTTAGCCGCTTTCTTTTTGGCGGCGGCTTCCGCTCGGGCAGCCTTCTCCTTCGCTGCGACGGCCTTCTTGGCGGCGGCGATTTCCTTCTTCCTGGCGGTTTCGATGGCGCGCTGAGCTTTAGCGGCTGCGGCCTCCTCTTTCTTCTTCTTGGCGGCCTTGGCGGCGATCTCGCGGGCGGCCTCGTCCTTCTTGTCCTGCTCGGCCATTTCCTTCTGGGCAACTTCCTGTGCGGCCGCGATGGCGGTGCTGTGGGCGTTTTCAATGCCGGCAAGTCCCTTATAAGTGCGATCAGGCGACTTTTTCTCCACCAGACCCCGATTGACAAGGTTCTGGAGTTTTTCGTAAGCGCGCAGGCGGAGCATTTCCTCGCCGCCACTGACGGCGTTCTTGGCCTTCAGGTTCTCGTAGACGAGACCGAAGAGGTCGTTGAACTTGTAGAAATTCGGATTGTTCGACATGACCTTTACGATCTCGTCGGTTACGTGGTCGGGAAGACGCCTTGAAAAGCGCGTTCTTCGTTGAGTAGCCATAGGCGCGGACCCTTGCACGTTTTTCGCTTGTAATCAAGTCGAAGCACGCTATCACCGCTCGGATTCGTCGATGAGAGGCTCAGCGGGATCGGGGAAAAGCCCTTGGACTCGTGCGAGGGGTCATCTACCGTTAGGCGTGTCCTCCGTTCAGGTAATCCAGACTTCTCCTGAAATGGCCAGCCCCGCGCTCGTTGAGGTGGCTTTGCGAACGTACCGGTCGATGCTTCTATGCCGAGTGCTGGAGGGCCGTCTCGGGAGTCTCTATCGAGCCGGCGGCAGGATCGTCGGAGGCGTTTACCTGAGCACGGGGCAGGAAGCCTTCAGCGCTTCGCTGGCAGTTCATCTCCAGCCGGGAAAGGACGTTTACGGCCCGCTCATTCGCGATCAGGCGGGGCGCATCGCCTTCGGGCAGCCGATTCTTCACTCCGTTCGCACGTACTTCGGTTCGGCAGCCGGGCCCATGCGCGGCCGCGACGGGAACGTCCACTGGGGTTGTCCGGCCGAGGGCATGCCGGTGATGATCAGTCACCTCGGCTCTCTCGTTTCCGTGGTGTCGGGCATGCTGCTCGCCCGCAGAATGAAAGGAGAGGTGGGAATGGTGGGCGCCACGACGATCGGCGATGGCGGTACCTCGACGGGTGCGTTCCATGAGGCTCTCAATCAGGCTGCCGTGGAGAAACTCCCACTCGTCGTGGCGGTGGCCAATAACCAGTTTGCCTATTCCACAGGGAACGAACGGCAGTTCGCCTGCGAGAATCTGGCCGACCGGGCCGCAGGCTACGGGGTCGAGGGCTACCGGGTCGATGGCACCGATCTGCTCAGTTGCCTGGAGACCTTCCGCACGGCCGTCGACCGGGCCCGGGCGGGCGGCGGGCCTCAGCTCGTCGTGGGCAACCTGCTTCGCCTCGCCGGCCACGGCGAGCATGACGACGCCCCCTACGTTCCCGAGGCCCTTCGAGAAAGCGATCTCGGTCGGGACTGCATGCAGAAATCGGCCGAGTTCCTGACCACTTCGGGGTGGACCACCGAGAAGGAAATCGCGCAATGGAAGCAGGAGGCCGCTCGGGAGGTGGAGGAGGCCGTTGTCACCGCGTCCGGCGAGGCTGGTCCCGATCCGTTCGCCACCGAATGGCACGCCCTTTCCAACACAGACCTCAGCGAGGGGATCAACGTTCCTTGAATCCGATGCCAGCTTCCAGAAACGCAACGAATCTCAAGGAGGGAGCCAAGAAGGCTGCCATCACCAAGGGGATCACCTATCTCGAGGCGATCTGCGCCGCGCAGCGGCGAGTGCTGGAGGAGCATCCGGAGGTCTTCATCTACGGCCAGGACGTCGGCGCATTCGGCGGCGCCTTCAAGGCAACCAAGGGCTTGGCGCAGGATTTCCCGGGACGGGTCCTCGATGCGCCGATCAGCGAGGATGCCATGGTGGGCCTTGCCGTGGGGGCTGCGATCGAGGGGATGCGCCCAATCCTCGAGATGCAGTTTGCCGACTTTTCCTCGGCCGGGTTCAATCAGATCATCAATCAGGCGGCGACCCATTTCTGGAGGACGGCTGTTCCCGTCCCGATCGTGATTCGACTTCCATCGGGAGGCACGTCGGGGAGCGGACCCTTCCACAGCCAGAGCATGGAGTCGCTCTACGCGCAGTACCCGGGCCTCGTGGTGGTTTGCCCGGCCACGGTGGAGGATGCCTATTGCATGCTTCGGGAGGCGGTGCGCATCGACGACCCGGTGCTCTTCTTCGAGCACAAGTATCTCTATTATCATCTCAAGGCCGAGTCGCTACCGGAAGACACGTTGCCGATTGGGAAAGCCCGCGTCGTGCGTTCGGGCCGCCACGCCACGGTGGTAACGTACAGCGCGATGCTTCATGAGGCTCTTCTGTCTGCTGAAGGCATGGCCAAGGACGGCTACGAAATCGAGGTCGTCGATCTGCGGTCGGTCAAGCCGATCGACACCGACACCGTGCTTGCTTCGGTGGCCAGAACCGGCCGCCTGCTTGTGGTCGGCGAGGCGTTTCCCTGGGGCGGGGTCACCTCCGAGGTGATCGCGCGGGTGGCGGGGGAGGGATTCCATCTCCTTGATGCTCCGCCGCAGCGCCTCAACGCGAAGGACACGCCGATTCCCTATCATCCGGACCTCTGGAAGGCCCATCGGCCGACCTCCGGGGCGATCACGGCCGAGCTGCAGCGTCTGCTAGGGTTCTAAGTCTTTGGGTGGAGCGTTTGACCATGTGCAAAGTCATCTTGGTGGAATGTTGAATTGAAGTGGTTTTTGAGTTCAGCGCCTGCGGCGAAGAATTTTTGACGGCAGAACATTGTGCCGCTGAGGGTCTTGCACCCTCGTTACGGGGCAGGCCCCGTTCCTCGTCCGCGCCTACTCGGCGATGGGAAACGGTCGCCGATTCCAACCATCTAACCTTGTAAATCGTCCAACTCGCCCAGCGAATGGGGCGCGCTTGCAGGCGGAGGGCGGTTTTGCGCCAAAGAAGTTACTTGGCGGTGCCTCGCGTGCGAGCGGGCCTGAGAGCGACGCCGTCAATGGCATCTCGCCACTGCGCCGGCGCTACGGACCAGTTCGCAACGAAGCTGATTCAATCCAAAATGCTGGCCGTCCGCCCTAATTCAGCGGCGTCACTTCCACCACCCAGTACTCGTCGTTCTCGTCGGGCTCGACGTAGTCGGCCGGGATGAGAAACGCATCGTCGTCGATCTGGAAGCGCAGGTTGCCCCATTCCTCGACCCAAGCATCGAGCTCGGGACAGTCGATCACGAACTTGTCGCGCTCACCCATGGCCAAGGGAACCCGGTCTCGAGTCTGATAGCCACGCTGATGGAAAGTTTCCCGGATGATGGCTTTCCCGATGGGTACTTCGTCGTCCTCCGCGAGGATGCGGACTTTGCGATTGATGTTCATGCCTGCTTGGACGCATGAGAACGGAAAACGTTCGCTAAAAAGACGAGTTTTATCGTCCGTGACGGGATCGCAATCAAATCGAGCGCGGCTCGGCTGGTGACGCGGGCATTGTCCAGCTCCATTTCCATTGATTCCGAGATATGATCGAGCGTGCTTTTGGTCAAGGCTGCCTGAGCCGCGCATTGACCTCGGGCGGAGTTCGATGGTAGCCTCCGCCTCAGCTTGTTTCATGAGCGACGACGCCCCCAACTTCCAACAGGAACTGACCGCCTGCTTCGGCCAGCCAGTCAGCGAAAATCCCACCCAACCCATGGTGGAGGCCGCCTATCGCCATCACGATCTCGCGTGGCGCTATCTCACCATCGAGGTGGCACCGGAAAATCTCACCGCTGCAGTCGAGGGGGCGCGGGCCATGGGTTTTGCAGGCTTCAACTGCACGATCCCCCACAAGGTCGCCGTGATCGAGCATCTCGACGGTCTCGGTGAGAGCGCCCGGGTGATGGGCGCGGTCAACTGTGTCGTGCGCAGGGGCGATCACCTCATCGGCGAAAACACCGATGGCAAGGGGTTCGTCTCTTCCCTCGAGGGAGTCGCCACGATCCCCGGCTGCCGCGTTGCCATCTTCGGTGCGGGCGGCGCAGCTCGTGCCATTTCCGTCGAGCTGGCACTCGCAGGAGCCGCCCACGTCACGATCCTGAATCGCAGTGCCGTCCGCGGGGAAGAGCTCGCGCAACTCGTAAACGACCGAACCCCGGCGACCTGCGAGTTTCAGCTTTGGGAGGACGATTTTCCAGTCCCTGAGAATTGCGACATCCTGGTCAACGCCACCTCCATCGGTCTCTATCCCGACGTCGATGCGAGGATCGCCGTCGACGTCTCTACCTTCCGTCCGGGGCTTGTGGTGGCCGACGTCATTCCCAATCCACCCTGCACGCGCCTCGTGCGCGACGCACGAGAAGCGGGCTGCGCCGTCATCGACGGACTCGGAATGCTGGTGAACCAAGGGGTCATCGGAATCCGCCACTGGACGGGCATCGACCCCGATCCCGCCGTGATGAGAACTGCTCTCGAAGAAATCCTTCCCGCCTAATTTTATGAATCCGCTCCGAAACATACGATTCCCAGTCTTCGCCGTCGCCGCCAGCGTTCTCCTGTCTGGTTTTTCGGCTTCCTGCCAGAGGACCGAAAGCGAGGTCGAGGTTCTCACTCAGCCGAACTTCAAGGTCAAGCTGATGCATTCCAGCATGTTGCTGGCCGAGCCGAAACTGCCCGAGCCCGGGGATGGGCCGAGCGCGGGTCTCGCGGGTCGTGCCGATGCACTTCTGGAGGAGAAACGCGGTCATCGCGAGGTGAAGCCACCGGGAGCGCGCCCGGTTGAAATTCTCGCTCGCCCGGAACTGGCGGAGTCAGCCGAACAGGCAGCGCTTGCGGCGACCGGGCTTTCGGAAGCACCTTGCGTCGTCCAGTACGACCGCCACTTCGGCAACGAAGGACGGGTCGTGGTCATCCATGCCACGGGGGACGAACCTGAATTCGTGCGCGCCTCGCTGCAGGGGCTCGTGGACGGGTTCCAGTTGGCCTGGGATACCGACCAGCGTCCCGATGGTCTGGGCACGCGAGAGACTCTGGGGGCGGCGCGAGACGCTCTGGTGGCCGAAATCGAGCGGGATCAGGCCGCGTACGACGAGTCCACGGAGAAGTTTCCTCCGTCGCTGAGGGAGCCCGAACTCGAAGGTCTGCGCCGCGCTCTGCCTCAGCTCCTTGCGCAGAAGCAGAACCTCATCAATCTCAAAGCCGAAGACGCTGCCAAAGCGAGTGCATTGCTTGCCGCCAAGCGCAGTGAGACGGAGGCCATGATCGCCGAGTTGGAGAGGGGCCTCGCTGATCAGGGGGCACTGAAGAAGGTGCTTGATGAGAAAACCGCAAAGCTTGGTGAACTCGACGCTCAGGAAGCAAGTGCGACCGCAGGAGCCCACCGAGCCGATACCTACCGGGTCACCGTCGAAGTGACTCGCGTCGACATCGCCGGTGGTCCTCCGGTCCTCAAGGACTAGAGCTTTGGGAAGAGAGCTCGATCAAGGATCAGCCGTCTTGGGGTGGGGGCGAGGGTCCTTCTCGTCCGAAGAGGGCGACCTTGAGCCCGGTGCGCAGCGAAATCGCTCTACTTTCCGGCCCCGACCTGGCCGGCGTATACGTTCATCCGGTCGCCTCGGAGGAAGCCGACCAGGGTCTGTCCGGACTCCGCCGCAAACTCCACGGCAAGGCTCGTAGGGGCCGAGATGGCGGCGACCGCAGGCACGCCGCCAACGAGTGCCTTCTGCATCATCTCGAGCGAGACGCGACCGCTTAGGAGCAGGACTGTGTCGGAGAGTGGGAGCCGGTCGTTCTCCACCGCCCAGCCGAGAAGCTTGTCGAGAGCGTTGTGCCGCCCGACGTCCTCGCGCACCTGAAGCAGGCTGCCGTCACGCTCGAATAAAGCGCAGGCGTGGAGTCCGCCCGTGCGCTGGAAAACCCGCTGCGACTGGGCGAGACGGTCGGGAAGCGCCTGCAGCAAAGCGGCCTCGACCGGCGGGGCCGGAGCGATCGGCTCGATCCGCTGGAGGACGGCTTCGATGGTGGCCTTGCCGCAGATCCCGCAGCTTGAGGCTGCGAACACGTGGCGGGAGAGCTGCTCCAGATCAAGATGGGCGCTCTTGCCCAGCAGCACGTCGAGCGTCTGTCCGCCGGAGTCGCCCTCCTGGGCGGTCGGGCACTCGGAAATTTCGAAAAGGTCTGCCTTCGTCCGAATGACGCCCTCACTGAGAAGAAACCCGGTCGCAAGCTCGACGTCGTGACCGGGGGTGCGCATGACGACGGCGACGTTCTCGCCCTCGACGCGAATCTGAAGCGGCTCCTCGCGGGCGACGTGATCGGTCTCACGGGTGGCAATTCCTCCTGTCCATCGCTCCACGAGCAGAGGCGTCGAGCGGATGGAGAGAACTGCGGTGGCCTCCTCGGGAGTGTTGAGATTAGCAAACCCCGCCGCCACTTTCTGATCCGTCACCTCGAGGACCTTCATCCAGCCCATGGTGATCCCCCTCTCCGCGAGCCGGGTCAGGGAAAGGCGATCCTCGTCCAGTGCCGCGCGGGCCTCACCGAGGGCCTCGGCCGGCCACAGCGCGGCGACTGGCTGCAAACGCCCGCCGACTCTTGGGATGAGGCCGATGCCTGCTTCGCCGTCTTCGGGTGCGAGGCTCTGCAAAAAGGAAAGCGGGAGCCGGGGAAGATCGACCGCGAGGAGGAGGACGGCGCGTTTTTCCGAGGTCTCGAGGGCTCGGGTCAGTGCGCTCATCGGGCCACTCCGCTCGGGCGGGTCCTCCACCCGGGTCCAGCCCGCACGTTCCATGGACTGGTCGGCGCGGATGCAGAGCAGCTGTTTTTCAGCGCCGAGAGTTTCGAGTTTTTCGGCCTGAATTTCCCAGAGAGGGCGACCCCCGTCCTCGAGAAAGGCCTTGTCTTCACCCATTCGCCGGGAGTCGCCTCCCGCGAGCAGTGCGACGGCCAGGTTCATGAGGCAGAGTCGCCCGCGAGTTCAGCGAGGCGTCGCTCGGTGCGGAGAATTCCGGTGTCGAGAATGCGAACACGGAGTCCCCCGCGTCCCGTCAGCATCCGACACGCTGTCGGACCGAAGGCCTCCTCCATCCAGACGCACGGTGCGGCCTCCTCGGTGCCCTCGAAGCGGATGCCCTGAACCTCAAAGGTCTCCCCGACCAGCGCGGGAAGGTCGGCGCCTCGAACCAGGACGTTGCGGCGGAACACGGAAGGATCCTTGCCATGCTCGTCGAGTTTCTTGCAGAGCCAGTGGTAGTTCTCGATCGAGAAGAAGGTGGCCTGACCCTTGTAGTCGGGGCCCTTGTATCCCAGGAACCGGTCGCCCTCGAGTCCCTGCCGTGCCACGCAGCGAACCTCATCGACCTCCTTGATGGGAGAGGTGCCTGCCGCTTCTCCGTAGTGGCCGACGAAGTTGTGTTCCGCAGATAGGTAGATGTTGAGGATTTCCATGACGCCGCTTCAGCGGCACGATAGGATTGGTCATCGGCGGAAGCAACGGCGGTCCATCATCATGAGTGCAGAAGACGAAGAAGAGGACCGGGTCCAGGAACTCGTTTCCTACTCGGAAAATGGAAACGAGTTTCCGGTCGTGGCCGGGATCCTTCTCGCTGGACTCGTCTTTTTCTTGATTGGCGGCTGCTTCATGATCTCGATGACCGGGAGAAGCTCAGGCTCGGGCGTCGTCGCCGGTGTCCACTCTCCGGCCATCAGTTTCTCGGCTGGTTCGAGTTTTGAGGCCTATGAAACTCATCAGGCTCTGCGTCATTATTACTCGGCGCACGCCGCCTTTCCGACCACCGAGCAGGGGCTCGAAGCCTTGATCGCCGAGCCGGTGGCGGAGCCGGTGCCGAGGCCGTGGGAACCTTGTCTCACGACGCTTCCGGTGGACAATGCCGGTCTCTACTTCCGCTACGAAGCACCCGCGTCCAAGAAAGGAGTGGCGTCGGGATCGGGATCGGCATCGACCACCCACCACTACCGTATCTGGTCGCTGGGACCGGATGGCACCGAAGGGACCGGGGACGACCGGATCACGTACGGCCCCGAGATCGAGCGGAGTGTCGAGGGTGATGTCCTCTTCCCCTATCTCGGTGGAAAACACTCCCTGGCGGAAGCGGCAGAGGCTCTCGATGCCTACTACAAGCTCGTAGGTAAATTCCCCCGGCCGTCGGAGGGGCTCGAGGCTCTGGTCAGCAAGCCGGAATCGGCGCGCACTCAATGGCGCCAGATTCTCCGGGAGGTTCCCACCGATCCTTACGGAAATCCGCTTCGGTATTCCACCTCCAGCGCGGGGTGGGAACTCTTCTCGGATGGCCCCGATGGAGTTCGGGGAAATCACGACGACGAGCAGTTCGATTTCGACATGTGGAAGTATCAGCTCAACGACATGCGGAGGCCGTGAAAAGGTTCAGCGCCTGGCGACCGTGCAGATGCAACGGGGCCAGGGGGGAGCAGCAATTCAGTCTGCGACGGTGGCGGATCCCATAAGCAGGAGAGCACAAAGTCCGGCGGGTCCCTTCCTAGGGAATGGAACCCAGTGGACCCCGAACGGTAGGCCGTCTATTTCTTCCCCTCGCCGAGGAGTCTGAGAGGAAAGTCCTCTTCCTCGGTCCGATGCTCCAGCCAGTAGGCTTCGAGAGCCTGTACCCGCTCCGGCTGCTCGGCAGCAAGATCTTTCGTTTCGGCAGGATCGTCGCCGAGATGATAGAGCTCCCACGGGCCGGGCTTGGGCGTGTTGACCCTTTGTCGAACGGCTTTCCAGTCGCCGTCCATCACGGCGAGTTGGCCGTAGTAGCCGCTAAACTCCCAGACCATCGAACCTTCGCGCAGTGGCTGTTCTTCCCCGAGCAGCGTGGGCCGGAGATCGTGGCCGTCGAGTTGGCCGGCCGACGTTTCCGCGCCGACGATGCCGCAGAGAGTCGGGTACCAGTCCGGAAAGTAGGAGGGGAAATCCGTCACTGAACCGGCCGCGACCTTGCCCGGCCAGCGCACGATGCAAGGCACTCGCAGTCCACCCTCGTAGACGCTTCCCTTGAAGCTGCGGAGCCCGGCGGTCGATTCGAAAAAGTCCGCATCGCAGCCGCCGATCCCGAACTTGGGATCGGCCCCGCGGTGGGTCGTTCCGTTGTCGCTGGTGAAGACGACGAGGGTGTCGTCCGCGATGCCGTGCTTCGCAAGCAGGGCAAGAATCGTGCCGACGTGCTCGTCGAGATCCGAGATCATGGCGGCATAGCCGGCGCGTGGACGAGGGTGGGGGAGATAGCCGCACTGTCCTCGGTAGGCGCCCTTTTCCACGTCCCACTCCTTGGGATAGCGGTCGACCCATTCCTGAGGCGGCTGCATCGCGACGTGCGGCTCGACGAAGGGCAGATAGAGAAAGAAGGGCGCTTTGGCGTTATGATCGAGAAACTTGGTCGCCTCGGTGAGGATCAGGTCGGGCGCGTAGTTCTCGTCGCGATAATCGTCGGCGATAATCTCCCCTTCCGGCTTTCGTTCGTGGCCGGGAATAGGGCGTCTGTTGATGCGCACCTCCTTCTTCTGCGAGTCGAGGAAGGGCGGGTAGAAGCTGTGGGCGTTCCGTTGGCAGTTGTAGCCGTAGTAGACGTCAAAGCCCTGGTCGATGGGGTTGCCGACCGTGTTGGAGGGACCGAGTCCCCACTTTCCAAAGGCACCCGTTCGGTAGCCGGCCGCCTGCATCGTCTCGCCCAGGGTGACGACCTCGGCGGTGAGAGGCCACTGGCCCGGGAAAACCCGCCCGTTGCCGGAGTCGCGGTTTCCGCGGATCTGGGCGCGGCTCAAATTCTGGCCGGTGAGGAGCGTGCAGCGGGCCGGAGCGCAGACCGGGGCTCCCGAGTAATGCCGGGTGAAGCGCAGGCCCTCCGAAGCAAGGCGATCGAGGTTGGGCGTGAGGATCTTCTTCTGCCCGTAGGCACCGACTTCGCCCCAGCCGAGATCGTCGGCGAGGATGAAGACGACGTTGGGAGCGGACGTCGCCGCAGGGCCGACGAGGAGCGTCCAGAGGAGGACAAGGTGCGGGGCAATCCGAAGGATCATGCCCTATGGCTACTATGCAGGCGAAATCGGCGCAAGATCCCCGTGCCTCTCCGCCAACTGGTGGTAGCATCGGCGTCATGGCCGTCCACTTCACCACTCAGGTTCTCGACAGCGCACTCGGGCAGCCCGCCGAGGGCCTTTCGCTCTCGCTGTACCGCGTCGACGTCTCGGACGGCGGGCCTCAGCTTCTTCAGTCGGCGGTGATCAACAGCAGGGGCGGAACCGACAAGCCTCTCCTTTCTGGAGAATTGATCGAGCCGGGTGTCTACGTCATCGAGTTCGAGATCGGAGAATATTTCGAGAAAAGCCTCGGCGAGTCGCCCTTCCTTGGCACCGTCCCCGTGATGTTCAAGGTCACCAATCCCGGGGCCGACTTTCACCTTCCGATCCTCTGCAGTCCGTACGCCTACAGCGTGCAGCGGGGCGTGTAGCAGGACAGGAGACCCGAACGTCCTCGCTACCGCAGAACCGAATCCACGATCGACTCGGGCGCCACGCGTCCATCCGGCAAAAAGACCACACCCTCCTGCTCAAGGAGCCGCTTCTTCTTCTTCAGCTTGGGTCCCATCCGCTCTCCGCCGAATCCCCCGAGCGAACCGCCCGAGGCCACGACGCGGTGTCAGGGCACCTCCGGGCCGTCCGGATTTTTCTTCAGGGCCTGCCCGACTGCCTGGGCGGAACCGCATTCGGCGTCCTTGGCGAGCGCGCCGTAGGTGATCACGCACCCTCGCGGAACATGGCAGATCAGGTTGTAGATCCGCTGTTCGAAGGCAGTGGGACGGCGAAGTGAAGGCTTCATGATTTGGACACCTTAATCAAAGATAGGTTGGCACGAAACCTGCAATCGGTATGGTCACGTTCGATCCGTTCATGGGCTCCTCCGAGTCTGCGGCCGGGCTTCCGCAAACCAACCTTACTGACCAACAACATGGCCAAAATCAAACTCGAATACATCTGGCTGGACGGGTATCTTCCCGAGCCAAATCTCCGCAGCAAAGTCCTCGTCAAAGAAGGCGACATCGAGAAGTTTCTCGACGCAAAAAAATGCCCACAGTGGAACTTCGACGGCAGCTCGACGCAGCAGGCCGACGGCGGATCTTCCGACTGTCTTCTACAGCCGGTGCGCACCTGCATCAACCCGATGACGGACAACGGAGTCCTCGTTTTGTGCGAGGTTCTCTCTCCGGATGGCACTCCTCACCCCTCCAACCACCGCGCTTTCGAGGACGATCCCGAACTCTGGATCGGCTTTGAGCAGGAGTACACCCTCATCGACCCGGAGACGAGTCGTCCTCTCGGCTTCCCCACCGACGGTTATCCGGCGCCTCAGGGGCCCTACTACTGCTCCGTCGGAGCGCAGAACTCCTTCGGTCGCGAGATCAGCGAGGAGCACCTCGACGCCTGCATCGAAGCAGGTCTCAACAACGAGGGCACCAACGCCGAGGTCATGGCCGGACAGTGGGAATTCCAGGTCTTTGCCAAAGGCGGTCACGAGGTCTGCGACCAGTTGCAACTCGCTCGCTACATCCTGCTCCGCATTGCCGAGCAGTACGGCGTTGTCGTGAGCCTTCACCCGAAGCCTGTCACCGGTGACTGGAACGGTTCCGGCATGCACTGCAACTTCTCCACCAAGGCCATGCGCTCCAAGAAAGACGGCGGCGGCAAGGAACTCGTCGATGCCATCTGCGAGGCCCTCGGCAAGGTGCACGAAGAACACATCGCTGTTTACGGATCAGACAACGACATGCGACTCACCGGTCTCCACGAGACCCAGTCGATCGACAGCTTCTCGTACGGAGTGTCTGACCGCGGTGCATCCATCCGGATTCCCGTGACCACGGCTCAGGACGACTACATTGGTCGTCTCGAGGACCGTCGCCCTGCTTCCAACGCCGATCCCTACCGGATCACTGGGCGTCTCCTCGAGACGCTCAGCACCGTGAAGTAGATCGCGTCACCAAATGTCATCAAGCCCGTCGAACCGAAAGGTCGGCGGGTTTTTTTGTGCCGATGCCCGGGTCATTGAGGCCGCCCCTACAGGGCTCACATCGTCTGGAGGCGCGTACCCGGGGCGTTGCCCCGGGCTGAGTTAGGCCGCCCCTTCGGGGCTCAGGAGAGCGTCGAGGGCGTCGAGGGCGTCGGGATTGTCGATATCGTCGGGATTGTCGGGAGCGCCGAGATCGTCGGGAACGTCAGTAGCTCCTGCGGGCTTCTGCGGGCTCCCGCGGGCTCCCAAGGGTGTAGAGGTGTCGAGGGTGGATCAGTAGGTTCGCTCAGCAGCGATGCCGTGTGAGCACGACCGAGGGGCGGCGATCCGAAATGTTTGAGCCCCAACGGGGCGCCCTAATCCAGCCCAGGGCATCGCCCTGGGTCGTTCACCGACCCGAGACGAGCCCTGAAGGGGCGTCCTCATCGACCGGACCTACGTTCCCGGAGGGCGCTCTCGGAGTGCTACACTACAGATCCTCGACCCGGTACAGTACGGGTTCGCCCTGCACGCAGTCCTGTTTCGCCATGCTGGCGAGGGCCGTCTGGACGTTCCCCCAAGAGGCGTCGTGAAGCATAAAGACCAGACAGGCCACCCCGTCCTCTTCGGGGCGCGGCTGCACCACGGAGAGAATGCCGATCCCGGAATCCGCGAGAATTCCCGAGATCGATGCGACCACGCCGGGGCGGTCATCGACGGTGAGGCGTAGATAGTATTGGGAAACCGTCTCGTCGAGAGGCACCACCGTGCCGTGCTCTCCTCGCGGGAGGAAGCCGCTGTAGCCCGCCTTCGTGGCAAGATTGCTGGCGGCATCCGCGAGGTCGCTGATGACGGAACTGGAGGTGGCGTCCTGCCCGGCCCCGGATCCGTAGTAGAGCGTTTCACCGACGACGTCCCCGCGTACGACGAGCGCGTTGAACACCCCGTTGACGCTGGCTAGAATGTGGCTGGCGGGGAGAAGGGACGGCTCGGTGCGCAACTCGACGGCACCGCTTGGATGAGGCCGGATCACCGATACCAGCTTAATCTCGTATCCGAGACTCCGTGCGAAGGCGACGTCCTCAAGATCGACGTTCTCAATGCCCTCGACATGGATCTCCTCGGGCCGGAGCCAGGATCCGTAGCTGAGCCAGGCGAGAACGAGGGCCTTGTGGGCCGCGTCCCAGCCGTTGACGTCGAGGGTGGGGTCGGTCTCGGCGTAGCCGAGTGCCTGGGCTGCGGCGAGTGCTTCGTCGTAGGAGATCCCCTCGTCGGCCATCCGGGTGAGGATGTAGTTGCTGGTGCCGTTGATGATGCCGTGGATCGATTCGATCCGGTTGCCGACGAGTGCTTCGCCCACGACCTTGATGATCGGAATTCCCCCGGCAACGGCCGCCTCGCAGTACAAAGGAACGTTGCCTTTTTCGGCAAGCTCCATCAGCTCGATGCCATGTTCGGCGAGCAGAGCCTTGTTGCCGGTGACCACGATCTTGCCGGCCGCAAGGGCCGCTTCCACCAGATCCTTCGCGGTTCCCGTGCCTCCGATGAGTTCAACGACGATGTCGACGTCAGGATCTTCGACAATGTCATGCCAGTCGGTACTGACGATGTCGGCGGGAGGTGCGGGGTCCCGCTCTTTCTCCAGATCGCGAAGGACGATTTTAGTAACCTCGAGCCGCGCGCCGGTTCGCTCCGTGAGGAGTTCATGGTTGCGCTCGAGATTCTTGTACACCCCGGCACCAACCGTGCCGAAACCGACAAGGCCGATTCGTACGGGGGTCGCGGGATTGCGAAGCTTTTGAGTGTCGGCCACGATTTCTTAGAAGGGCTGGGAATCGAGGACAAGAACGCGCTCCCAGAAAGTCTTGCAGGTCTCCAGGAATCGTTGATGGCCTGCGTGCTCGGGTTGCTGGTAGGCGTCGTGATCCTCGCGGGTCGCGAACTGGAGGATGAGGGAGTGGTCGAAGCTGTGGTCGGTGACGCCGGGGCGGTCATCGGTATCGGCGCAGCGCGAGGCATGTCCCTGCGTGAGTTCCTCGAGTTTCGTGAGCTGGAGAAGCTCGGCTTCGAAGAGGGCGCGGTCCTCCTCGGAGAGGTCGGGTTTGAGCCAGAAATATACGGTGTGAAACATGGTCCTGAAGTTGTGGGGCGAAGACTAGTGGGAAGCAGGGAGCGCGCAAGGGCGGGTAGGGATCCCCCTGATGAGACATTGCCTTGCAACGGTCAACTTATCGATAAGTTTTACTTGTGATCTACAAGATAATTCCAAATCCAATTGATTTGCAGGCGGTCATTTCTCAGGACAAGCGCCTACGCGACGAGGTCATTGAGAATCGCTTGAGCGCACTGCTCGATGGCGAGCCCCGGGAGGCCGATCATCCTCTGATCGTGGAGAGGCCGGCGCCGGTGAGGATGGGCAGGATCGCAGACCAGGAGTCGGCGGTGCCCGACGAACATGCGTTCGCAGAAGCAGAAGCAGAAGCAGAAGCAGAAGCAGAGCTGGCAGACGAGACACTGATGACGAATCTCCCGGTAGGCCCTGCGGCACTGCCCGCTGCTCGAGAGGGCGCCAGGAACTCCATGGAGGAGGAGTCCCCCAGGCACATGCTTTCCCCCGTGCCTTCGGGAGCTTTCAATGCTCGGCCCGCGGAAAGCGGCGCCGGATGGGTTTCGGGACTTCTCGGTTCCGTCATGCGAAGGGCGTCGTAAGGGCGCCGCGGATCCGCTATTCGCCTTCTTTCTTTCGAAGCAGCAGCGAACTGAGCTGCATGATCTCGGTTCCCGTGTTGCTGGTGACCTCGATCCCGAAGTCGAAGGCTTTTCCTGCCCAGCGTTGCTCGACTTGGAACGTGCCGACCGCGGCGCTCTTGACGTCGGCCCAGGTTTCGGTGCTGAGTTCGCCCTGTCCCATGATGACGGGGAGGTCTGTCCCGGGGACTTCGATGCTGATCGTGCCGCCGCCGGCCGGGGGGCAGGCGAACTCGAAGATGACTTCATAAGTGCCGGCAGCGAGGCGAATGGTTCGATCCCACTGAGCGGATCCACTTCGCCACCCAGTGAGTTTCCCGGTCGCCTCCTCGTACTCGACGGTGCCGGTCCGGGATGCCCGGGAAAGGTCAAGAGGCACGCTGGTGGGCAGATCCTCCCGGGTCATTCCCGTCTGGTCGAGCAGGTTGCGGCGTTCAATGACGGGTCTTCCGGCATTGAGGCTGATGGGGCCATCGGCCGCCAACTGGCTGTTGATGAACTTGATCTCCTTGGCGATCTGACTGGCTTCGCTCGTGTGACCGCTCTGGCGATAGGCCGCCTCAAGTCGGGTCAGATTCGTGACATAGGCTTCTGCGATCGGTCTCTGCACGGTTCCCAGCTTCTTTGCGAAGGCCGCCTCGAGTTCCGTGAGTTCGTCAGCGGAAACGGCGGCGAGGCCGAGGAAAGCTCCTAGAAGAACCGGGAAAATGACGGGTGTTTTCATAAGCTTGATTTGGGGGCGGAAGGCCTACTTCCCAAGACCCCAGGCGCCGCGACCGCCGGCCTTGGCCTGAGCTTCGGTGGTGGCCAGGATCTGCAGCAGGAACTCGTCGCTTCTCGTGGAGTACTCGTCGGCCTTGCGTACCGAGGCGAGTCCGCGGCCCACAAGCACGCGCTGGAGCGAGCCGAGCCCGGGGAGGATCACGGTCCCGTAGTAGCGTCCCTCGGGATCCTGCTTCCACTCGGTGGTGAAGGTGAAGTCCTTGTTGGAGAGATAGCGGGAGGTGAACGTAGCTGCTTCCGAGGCCAGCCCGTCGGCGGTTTCTGGATCGAGTCCGAAATAGCGCGCGAACTTGGCGGCCCCGATGCTGGTGGGGCAATCGACGTACTGCAGCCTCGCCTCGTACTCCTTGCCTTCGTGAAGGAGGGTCATGGTGGCGCCGCAGTGAGCGGTGCCGGGGACGAAGCGGACCCCTCGCAGCTTGGCTACCTTGCTGGGCGAGGCCTTTGCCTCGGAGGCCGGCTTGGCGACCGTGGAATAGGTCCAGCCGTCCGGGTTGAGGAGACCGGCTGTTACGCGGTCCTTCTCAGCGGTGATCCGTGCGTGCGCGCTCGTGCCGGCCGTGGTCTCGGCGAGAAGACGGTCCAGTTCGGGCACGTAGGCATCGACGGGGTCTTGCATCAACAAGCGCATGCGCCGGAGATGGGCGCTCGAGAGGGTCGTGACGTCATCGGGTGTCGCCTGGTCGACCGGAGGCTCCTCGATGCCCTCGGCGGGGAGGAGCACGATCCAATCGATCCAGGTCTCACTCGAACTCGTCTCATCGAGGGAGAGAAGGAAGGTCGCCCCGGTGCCGTCAATCTCGACGACTCCCACCTTTCGGTTGCTCGGAGCGGCGGAGGGACGGAGAGAGAAAAGAAGCTTGGGACTGGGATTTCCGAGGCCCGTTTCCTCGCCAAAAGTAAATGCGGGGCCGTCGCTGCCAGAGAATCCTCCAGGAGACGAATGATAGCGAACTTCGACGAGGTAGGTCCCAGGCTGAATGCGCGGCACGTCCCACCGTGCGCTGGATCCCGAGATTTTCCAGGGTCCAAGGGTGTCGGCGGTACGGTCCCGGGTGGTCGTCCGGGCGTCGTCGGCCCGCAGATAGAAGACCCCGGGCACTTCGGTGGCGCCGGACGAGGCGATCATGCGGAGAATTTCCAGACGTCGCTGGGCTACGCGGATCGCCTGCTCGTAGTCTCCCTTGGCCGCGACCTCGCGCTCCAGTTTTACGAGATCGGCAAAGTGCGCGCGAAGAACCGGGAGGCTCTTCTCGATGAGTTCTTCCTGGATGCCCTCGCGGAGCTTGGCTGTGATCTCACTTTGGGCGAAGAGGAGCCCGTGACTTCCAAAAAGAACAAGGGTCAGCACCAGCAGGCTGCGTCGGATGAGAGCAAGGTTCACGATGGCGTTCAGCGGTTGGCGGGTATGAGTTCAACCCGCTTGAGGCGGAAGAGTTCTGTTCCCGACAGGACCATGGCGATCATCTCGATCTTGTCGGATCCCTCGCGGACGCGGAGGGTGCCGAGGAAGACCCGTTGATAGTCCGATACCCCGGCCGTTGGATTCACCGCCCCCTCGAGAAAGTAGTAGCCCTCTCGAATCTGGACCCTCCCGCCTTCGTCTTCCGCACAGGCGTATTCCAGGTAGACTTCATATCCGCCGGTGGAAAGTTTGTCGGGCAGCTGCCAACTGACGCTGGATTCTTCCTCCCGGGAAAAGTGGTAGACCACCCCGCGAGAGCTGTCGAATCGAGCCCCTCCGTCTAGAAGCCCTTTCTCAGGCAGTAAGACGAGCCCCTCCCGAGCGTCGGTCGATTGCCCGTCCGCGGCGACGACTTCCTCTCCGGTGGAAACGCCGGCGAGACGAGAGATCTGCCGGAGTCGCTCTTCGACCTTGAGCCGCTCTTCCCTGACCTGCATCGCTTCCGGGTACTTGCGTGCGGCGGCGTAGCTTCTCTCGATCTTGAGGAGTTCTTCGTGGTAGCGAGTTTCCTGCTCGCTGACCGTCTTGCCCACCAACCTCTCAAACTGGCTCTGTACCTTGAGGAGAGGGTCGGGCTGCTGGGCCGAGAGCATGCTCCACGGGAAGGCGAGCACCCCGGCAAGGAGGGCGGTTCGCGACCGTTGGAAATGGCTCGGCATATCAGTGGGACCTCCTCCCACGAGCGGGGTGGGTTGTCTAGTAGGGGAACGCGCTTCGGCTAATCCTTCTTTTTTTCAATCGGGAGAACCCGCGCGACGACGGCGAGCTTCGGATCGAGAAACTCCCTGGCCAGTGCCTCGAGTTCCTCCTTGCGGATCTCGGCGTGGTCCGGGACGAAGGAACGCGCCCACTCGAGTCGGCGAGGTTGCTCCTGCGAGGCGGCAAGGACCTGCCTGAGCCAGTAGCCGTTGTCGCGGCGGATCTGCTCGAGGCGGGCCACGCGGGGAGCGAGCGCGCGTTCGAACTCGTCGTCGGTAATGCCCTTCTCAATCAGGTCCTCTGCAATTTTCAGGACGATCCCCGGGATCTGCTCGGCGCTCTCGGGCTTGATCGTGACAAACGCGTTGAGGGCGCCGTAGCCTTTCCAGACGTCGCTCGCGCTGTGGTAGGCGGCGGGACTGTAGGCGTCCCCCAGCTTCTCGCGGATCTCGAGCCGGAGCCGGTCATCGAAGACGTCGCCGAGCAGTCCGAGCCGTCGCGTGCGCTTGATGTCGTCCATGCCTTCCGTCTTCCAGACGACCGCGATGATGGCTCGTGGGATCTTGGTCTCAAAGTTGAAGTCTTCTTTCGAGCCTTTCTCGGGAAAGCCGACCAGCGCGCCGGCGCCGGGTGAGGTCTTGCTCTCGGCTCGCGTGGGAAGCGCTCCAAAGGTCTTCGCCAGCAGATCGATGGCCTCGTCGCTCTGGAAATCGCCGACCAGCGAGACCTCGAGGTAGTCGTTCGCAAGCGGACCGGAAAGCCAGGCTTTGGATTCCTCCATCTTCCTTGCCGCCAGCTGATTTTTCGGAGGCAGACCAAAACGGGCGTCTTCACCGTGGAGCCAGTGACTCACCCGGGAGCGGAAGACACCTTCCGAGGTGTTTGCCGACTGCGAATAGAGCGAATCGAGACCTTCTCCGAACTGCCGGGCTCCCTCGGCTCTCCAGCCGGGCGCGGTGAGCTGGGCGCATAGGAGCTGCAACTGAAGCTCGAGATCCTCCGGGCGGGTCCGGCCCATCAGAAGAAAGGCGTCGTCATCGACGGTGAAGTCCGAACCGACCGTCCGACCCGCAAGGATGCGGTCGAGTTCGTCGGCGCTGTGAGCCTCGAGGCCACCACCCCCGAAGGCGGCGTCGGTGAACATGGAGAGTCCAGCCTGACCCACCGGTTCGGTGAGCTTGCCGCTGCCGAAGCGCGCGATGATCTGAATGGTGCCGGCCTCGAAGTCGGTCTGCTTCAGGTTGACCCGCACCCCGTTCTCAAACGCGATCTGAGTAAGCCCGAGGTCCGCGTGGTACGTGCGTTCGCGGACCAGCCCGGGCTTGCCGAAATCGACGTAGGCAAAGTCGGCGGCCTCCTCTTCGAGCGGAGCCGTGACTGCCACCTTGCTGCTCTCGTTCCAGATCCGTGCGATGGTCTCGGACGGCTTGTCGAAGTCGACGTTGCCGCCGATGAAGATGGTGCGGTCCTCGCCCTTCCAGCCGTCGCGGAAGGTCTCGTGGCACTGTTCGACGGTGATCCCGGCCAGCGCTTTCTCGACGCGGGCGAGGTCGTCGCGCGGGTCCGTGAAGACGGTTCTTTCGGAGAGAGAAGAGACGATCGCAGACGAGAGCGCCTTCGACTGGCGGGTGCCCGCCTGCTCGGCGCGGTTGCGGACCGACGACAGCACCTTGGCTTTGATCTCGGTGAGCTCCGATTCGGTGAAGCCGTGCTCGAGAGCCCGGCGGATCTCGGTTTCGCCGAGCTTGAGCGCTGCCTCCCAGTGTTCGGGCTTGCAGGCGAGCGTGAGGTCGGCGCTTTCGACGAAGTCGAGCCAGCTGCTCTGGGTGGCCCGGCCCTGGAGAATCGGCGAGCCCTCCTTCTTGGCGAGGATCTCGAAACGGCGGGAGAGCATCCCCGAGGCGAGTCCCTCGCGCAGCGTCTTGAGCCGCTTGGCCGAGCTGTCGCGCTCGGGTGTTGCGGCGCGCACGGCTTCGATTCCAATCGAGGTGTACGACATCTCCGGCTCGGCCTGGAGCATCGCCACGAAGCCGCGGCCGGTGGTCGGAGGTCCGGGGTCGGGATCGGCGACCGGCTTGTCGTTCCTGGGCAGGCTCTCGAAGTGCTTGCGGATGAGCTTTTCCAACTCGGCGGGATCCGCATCGCCGACCGCCACCACGGCGAGACGGTCCGCCGTGTACCACTGGCGGTAGAAATCAAGAAAGGCGCCGCGCGGCGCGGTCTTGATCACCTCCTCGGTTCCGATCGGAAGTCGCACCGAGACGAGGGCTTCGGGCAGGCTGAACTTCAGCCCCTCGACGAAGGTGCGGTAGCTCGCCGAGTCGCGGCTCAGCTTTTCACTGAGAATCACGCCCCGCTCCCGGTCGATCTCCTTTTCCAGCAGGAGCATCCTGTCCGAATAGTCGCGCAGGAGCATGAAGCTTTGGTCAAGGAGTTCGGTATCTACCTTCGGCAGCTCGAGCTTGTAGACCGTCTCGTTGAAGCTGGTGTGGGCATTGGTGTCGGCGCCAAAAGCCATGCCGAGCCGCTGGAAGTACTCGACCATTTCACCGGGAGGGAAATGCTTCGTACCATTGAAGGCCATGTGCTCGAGGAAGTGCGCCACGCCCTGCTGGTCGTCCCTTTCGTTGAGCGAGCCGGCATCGACGAAAAGCCGCAGACTGATCCGTCCCGGAGGCTCGGCGTTGGGCATGATGGCGAAACGAACCCCGTTCTCGAGCTGACCCCAGCGAATGGTTTTTTCAGGCTGGAGATCGCTCCCCTCATGCGGCCAGACCGGCTGCGGCGGACGCGCTTCCTGAGCGGCGGCACGGGGGACCCCATCGAACGAGTGAAACAAAATGCCTGCCGCGAGAAGCTGCGGGAGCAAAAATCGGAGAGTACGCATTCTACAGTCTCCGTTCTGGCGGCCCTCGCGGCAACGTCGGATATTCCCAGAGCGGGAAACTAGTCGGCGAGTTCGAGTCGCTCTTCCCCGTGAAGGATCTCGGCGAGCACGGTCCCTTTGCCGAGAACCTCGTCGAGAATCTTGCGGTTCATCAGCGTGGCACTGTCGCGCTCCTCGGCGACGTGGTTGAGGATCACGCCGGTACACTTCAGCCCTCGTGCGCGGATCGCGTTCACCGTGAGGATGACGTGGTTGAGAGCGCCGAGGCGGTTGTCGGCCACCAGAAGCACGGGGAATCCGAGGTCCAACGCGAAATCGGAGCCGAGAATCTTGTCGGTGAAGGGCACCTCCCAGCCGCCCACGCCCTCGACGACAAATCCGTCAAATCCGACGGCGGCGCCCTTGGCCTGTCGGGCAAGGAGATCCGGGTCCGGCCAGCGGTTCTCGACGAGTCCTGCCGCGTAGGGCGCTGCCGGCATGAGCAGGTGACAGGGATTCACCGTGTCGAGGTCGAGCGAGGGCTCGTTGCAGGCCTCCAGAAGGGCTGCCGCGTCGAGGCGGTCGCCGCAGGCCACGGGTTTCATCGCGCCGACCCGATGACCGCGCCGGTGCCACGCTTCGAGGAGACGGCAGCTGACCCAGGTCTTGCCGACTCCGGTGTCGGTCCCCGCCACGAAAAGCGGGCACGGGTTTCCAAGCAGTTCAGGGAGGGTCATGCGGGGACGGTTATCGAAGCGGACTGCCGTAGCCGGCGACGCGGTTGTTCCAGCCGGCAGTCCACCGACTCTCGTCCTTGGGAGCGTTGGCGACGCGCTGGGCAAGCGTGCGACGGGCCGAGGCGCCGAATTCAGTGGCGGCCGCCGCGCCGCGAGGAGTGCCCTGCATGTTCTCGAGGACCTGAAGCAGCCCCCATCCCTGGCCGCGGTAGCGCTCCTTGGGGTTCACGCCTTCCCCCTTGAAATTGACGTAGTCCACGAGGGCGTAGATGCCTTGGGGACTTTCGCCAACCGCGTGGAAGCGGGCGGAAAGCAGAGCCCGGCGCTCCGGTGGCGCGGCCTGAAGAAGTCGGGGCAGGGCCTGCTCGAGGCGGCGCACGAGGTACTCCCCCTGCAGATCGACCGTGGCGGCCAGCATCGCGCGCAGCTCCCGGACGCGGGGTCCGTTCTGCTCGGCCTGGAAAGCGGCGCGGTTGGGCCAAGGGCAGTCGGCGCCGGTGGCCAGCCAGTTGGGCAGCCGAACGCCCCGTGCCGCGAGGAATTGCTGGAGCCCGGGGAAACTCTCCTCGTAGGGGAACTTACCTCCGGCGGGGAACCAGATGAAGTGACCGATGCCCAGGGAGGCGAAGCCTTCCCCTGCGTTCCAGCTCACCAGTCCCTCGACGGTGCCCCCGCATTCGTTCTGCCAGATCTTGCGGGCGATTCTTCCGCGCGCCTCCGGGCTGATTTGAATGCCCGAAACCGGAGGCGCGGCGCCCGTCCCGCCGCCGGAGGGCGGTGGTCCAGTCGGCGGCGCCATGCAACCACTGCTGGTGAACAGCAAAGAGGCTGCGCTGAGAAGGAGCAGGGAGCGGCTTGTCGGCATGCGACCATGCTCAGACGAAGCAGGGTGGTGGGCAACCTCGATCTTTTCCCACGCTCTTTGAATCAAAGAAGCTTTCCCTGTCGGTAGGGCAGGACTAGGGTCGTACTCTGCCAGGGGCCGACATCCATGCCTTTCCTTAAATTTAACCTCAACAACGGAAGCGACTACAGCTTCGAGCTCGAGCAGACCGAGGCTACCCTGGGGCGGGCTGTGGATTCTGAAATTCGCATTGAGAACGCCTTTATTTCCAAAAAGCATGCCATGTTCAAGATGGTCGCACCAGGGGTGTACGAGATCATCGATCTCGGCGGAAAGAATGGCACCTACGTCAACGGGGTACGCGTGCAGCGCCACACCCTGCGTGAAGGCGACGAACTCTACTTCGGTGGGCAGATTCGGGCCCTCTACCAGCAGGAGTCCGCCACGGTGACCGCTCGCAAGGCGGAGGCCAAGGGAGAATCCATCAAGCCGGCGGTCCGCAAGCTCGGAGCCGATGCCTTCGCCGGAGCCGGAGAGACCACGCCTCTCGATCCCAGCGAATTCACAAGCACCCAGACCGTGTCAGCCCGCCACCCGGACGAAGACGCGGAAAAAGTCGACCCGATGAATCTGATCGAGTCGGTGATCCGACGAGCGCGGAAGGGGGAGAAGGGAGAGGATCTCCTTGCCGATCTCGAGCATGTCCGCGATCTGATCGGGACGCGCGGATCGGGACCCTCTCAGTAGATCGAGTCCGACAAAGCTCTGAATCGAATCTGCGATCTTGTGGCCGGTGTCAGGTGCCGGTGGCCGCTCGCGACCCTTGTAAGCTCAGACGATCTCAAGCGACCAGATTCAACGACATCATGACCCGTCTGATCCTCTCGATTTCCTTCGTCTGCTTCCTTCTCGGCAACCACTCGGCCTCCGCGCAGAACGCTTGGCACGCAGAATTCAACCGTCTCCTGAAGACCTACGTGAAGCCCGGGGGAATCGATTATCCTTCCTGGCAGAAGAACGCTGCCGATCGGGCGGCGCTCTCCAGCGTGGTCGATCAAATGGCGAGGGCCAAAATCTCGGGGTTCTCCCGCGAAGGGCAGCTCGCCTTCTACCTCAACGGCTACAACGCCAACATCCTCGACGCAGCCCTCGAAAAGTACGGCAAGGAAAAGAGCATCAAGGACGGCAAGCTGTTCTTTTTCAAGAGAACTGATTTCCTGCTCGCCGGTCAGACCTACAGCTTCGAGGGACTTGAGAACGACGTCATCCGCAAGAAGTTTTCCGAGCCGAGAATCCACTTCGCGATCAACTGCGCAAGCCATAGCTGCCCTCCTCTGCGGAACGAGGTTTACACGGAAGCGGCACTCGGGCAGCAACTCGCCGAGCAGACCAAGGCCTTTGCCAACAGTACGGAATCGGTGCGGATCGATGCAGGATCGAAGACGCTGTTCTTCAATGAGATCTTCGACTGGTTCTCCGAGGACTTCGGAGGCGATCCCGTCACCTATCTCAATCAGTATCGGAGCACCCCGCTGCCAGCCGGCTACAAGGTGAAATTCTACGACTACGACTGGAGCTTCAACGTGGCAAAGTAAGGAGATCTCCCCTTTCGGGTCGTCGGAAGCCGAGCCTGCAACAAACCTTGGGGATCAGCCTCGAAAACCTGTAGCCGGTGCCGCGTTCTTGCTAGGCCCGTTTCCGGCGCAGGAGAAGGCCCATCCTCGGTAGAAACCGCAAGGTTCGATACCCATGAGTGAAGTGCGCAGGTAAAGGAGCTTCCGCCCCGTTGAGGTCCCCCGCGTGTCTGAGCCCTGAAGGGGCGTGTTATCATAGCCGGCGCAACGCCCCGGGAACTCCACAACCAGCGACCAGAGCCCTGTAGGGGGAATGGCGCTTGGTTAGTGGGGGGTGTCGAGGATTCTGGGCGGGATTTCTTCCTCTGGGATTGAACCGGATCGACCCTACCTTGCCGTTTGAGGC
>ENA-ORXT01001033-ORXT01001033.1-marine-metagenome-genome-assembly--contig:-NODE-1033-length-39642-cov-9.419740_pt1 | contig 39642 bp, 26 predicted proteins | sample MGYA00237868_ERZ511482 | MGnify/ENA metagenome assembly ERZ511482 | reverse complement strand
GCGGGGCAAGCCTTTCAGGACTTTGTATTTGAAATATCTGTAAAATTTTTTAGTGTACAATATGCGGATAGTCAGTAAATAAAATTGTGGAATATTAAAATATGTCATATTTATATAAATTTTCATCTTAATGTTAATCTCCCAACTCGGCTAAATTTTCGTCTATGTAGCATCTTTTTTATCACTTTATTGTTATGCCTCTGAGGCTTATAAGATTTGATATCTTATCTTGTAAATTGCGGTAGCTAGAAATAAATAAAATACAATGTCGATAACAACAGAAGCAGAATTAGAAGCAATGAAGAAAATTAGTGAGGTCGTAGGCACTACATTAAGATTAATGCGGGAATATGCAAAAGTTGGAATTTCAACAAAAGAGCTAGACAACTACGGTGGAGAATTGCTTAAAAAGTTTGGAGCAAAATCTGCACCTTACGAAACGTATGAATTTCCAGGCTACACGTGTATTTGTGTAAATAATGAGGTAGCGCATGGCGTTCCTATGGAATCTAAAATTCTGAAAGAAGGTGATCTGATTAACATCGATGTATCCGCTGAGCTAGATGGATTTTGGTCCGATAACGGCGGTTCATTTGTTCTTGGCGAGGATATTCATAATCATCAGCCACTGGTCGATGCTTCTAAGAATATTCTTAAAAAAGCAATTGCTGCGATCAAAGGTGGAGTAAGAATTTCGGCTATCGGTCACGTAATAGAAACAGAAGCTAAAAAATTAGGATACACGGTAATTAGAAACCTAGCCGGTCACGGAGTCGGGCGGAGCCTACACGAGGCACCCGAAAATATATTAAACTATCGTGTCCGCACCAATCGACAACGATTCAGAAAGAATACCACAGTTGCCATCGAGACTTTTATTTCTACTAAATCTAACCAAGCAGTCGCGCTTGATGACGGCTGGACCCTTGTCGGCAATAAAGGTGGCTTTGTTACTCAGCATGAGCACACCATAGTCGTCACCGATAAAGATCCCATCATCTTGACGGAATCAAACCAAATATGGGGATGAGTTAGACGTGATTTTAGTAGCCGTCAGCTGACTAGACTTCCTTTGGACTAGCGATGCGAAATGGTGGAGCACTGGCGCATTTTTCTTGCGACTGTGATCCAGTCCTTAGACCGCAGCGAACGCGGAGTCATGTAGCGTAGCGACCGATGACATTCGCCCCTTAGCGAAACGTCATGGGTAGGCCCCAAATCATCCACTTATAGAGTATCATCTAATAAAATATCTAAGAAGGTATTCGTTCGGAAATTAAACCAAAAAGTAAGATCCTAATTGTAATGCTTTATGCACGCTGTCCCTTTTGTGCATTGTTGGGGTGAAAAAGTGTCTGAATAATTTTGCTTCTACCGAAGAAGACTACAAGTGGACTTTATATATTCAAAAAGATAAAGCGTATATTTGAGCTTAAATAAATAGAAAATGAAAATACAACTAAATAGCTGCGATGCTGCTAGACCAGATCAAAGAGCGATTTCAAAGATGTTAGAAGAACTTGCTGCAATGGATAGCGGTTCGGCAAGAGAAACGACGGGTTTTCTGCTAGACGGATCACCAGTAGAGATAGAGGTAAGTGGTAAAAATACCAGCTCGGCATATCGTGCACTGAGAAAACTGTCTATCGATTATGAACTCATCGAAGACTAATATAGTGGAAAAAGAAAGCCCAAAACCACAGAAAAATAACCCATTACATGGGGTGAAATTGGAAGCTATCTTGGTCCATTTAGTGGACAGCTATGGATGGGAACACCTGAGCACGAAGATTAATATCAACTGTTTTAAATCCAATCCAAGTATCAAATCCAGTCTGAAATTTCTACGCAAAACCCCGTGGGCGCGAACGAGAGTAGAAGATGTTTACCTCAAGTCAATTCGGAATAAACGCTGAATAAATAAAACCAAATGATTCGAATCGGCGAATACCAGACGTTAGTTGTACGCAGAGAAATGCCTCAAGGGCTGTACCTAGATGATAATGAAGCCAATGAGGTTTTGTTGCCACAAAAGTACATTACGCCTGAGATGGAAATCGATAGCGAATTGCGCGTATTTGTTTATTGCGATACGGAAGATAGGATAGTAGCTACTACTGAAGAGCCTGTATTCACAGTAGGGCAGTACGCCTTGCTAGTGGTCAATGACACCAATCATGTAGGTGCATTTTGTGCTTGGGGAGTGAATAAGGATCTTTTTATTCCTTTTAAAAATCAGGTCGGAGAGATGCAGCCAGGTAGGCACTATGTCGTGTACATGTATCTGGATGATCAGTCAGAACGCTTGGTGGGTACTACGCGGATCAATAAAATACTAGAGCATATAGCTGATGAAGATCTAGTAATGGGACAAGAAGTCTCGCTCATGGTATATAATGAGTCGGATCTTGGATACAATGTGATCATTGATCAAAAATATGCGGGGCTTATCTACAAAAATGAAATTCCTCGTCCGCTGGCTTATGGACAATCCCTTAAAGGATATGTCAAGCCGATCCGCTCTGATGGAAAAATTGATATCAGTCTCACACCTATCGGACACCAAAGTATAGAACCCAATGCGCTGAAACTTTGGGATAGACTACAGAGTGCTGGCGGCTTTTTGCCATTCCATGATAAGAGTGATCCAGACGCTATACGCATGACTTTCGGAATCAGTAAAAAGTTATTCAAAAAAGCTTTAGGGACACTCTATAAAAAGAAACTCATTCGTATGGAAACAGACGGAATATATCAAATAGAACAACCCAAGACACCAGAAGATGACAAATAATGATACGCTGAGACGCTTGCGTTTTGCATTTAATTTTGATGATAAGACGATGATGCGTTTGTTCGCACTTGGGGGACAGGAGGTGACTAGAGCGGAAGTGAGTAACTGGCTCAAAAAGGAAGACGATGAATACCATGTCGGTATCTATGATAAGCAGCTGGCGATTTTCTTGAATGGTTTAATCATAGATAGACGTGGTGCCAGAGAAGGAGGTCCACCAAAACCAGAAAAAACACTTAATAATAATCTGATTCTCAGAAAGCTAAAAATTGCGCTCAACTTTAAAGACGAGCATATGGTGGATACCCTTGCCAAAGCGAATATTAGAGTTAGTAAGCACGAGGTAAATGCTTTTTTTCGCAAAGAAACGCAGAGTCAATACCGACAATGTAAGGATCAGTTTTTGCGGAACTTCATCTATGGGCTGCAGATAAAATTCAGACCAGAAATGAAAATAAATAGCTTTGAAGAAGAATAGTTTTACTTTTTATCATCAAGATCTTGAAGTAAATCTTTGGTGCCTTCAATAAGTTTCTTAAACCTATCTTTAAGCTTTTTCTTGTCTTCTGGGTCAGCATTCTCAATATTCTTGGCTATCTTATCCTTCTCCTCGTTGAGTTTTTCTAAGGCACGCTCTAGCACTCGATCTTCTTTCACCTTGTTCTTCAACTTATCCAGTTCTCTACCCACGGTAGCGAGTGCCTCTTCATGTTTGCCTTCATCAAAATTATCTTCTTGCTTACTCAGCATATCCCCGAGCTTACTGAAAATTTTCTTTCCAGCTTGACCAATATCGCCTACAATTTCTCTGGATTGAGCCTTTTCACCAGCATTACCAAAGAAGTATGTAAAGCCTAAATAACCAGCTATGAGCACCAAGCCTATTTTAAGAATTCTTCCTATCATTTTAAATCTATTTTAATCTACTTGAATTATATGTACTTAATGGCTAATTTCGCCAACTTTCGTCTATAAGACGAATATTTTAGACAAAAGTAATTTTTTAAAGGACGTGATATACATTATGAGCAATTCTAATGTAAAACGGCGTATTTCAAGCAAAAAGTATGGAATTCAATCATCAATCAATCGAGGCGAAGTGGAGAGCAGAATGGAAAAATAAGCAGACCTATAAAGTATCTAACGATGCGGAAGGAAAGCCCAAATTCTACGTGTTGGATATGTTTCCGTATCCGTCTGGCGCAGGACTGCACGTCGGGCATCCTTTAGGGTATATTGCCTCAGATATCTATGCTCGGTACAAAAAGCTGGAAGGGTTTAATGTTCTTCACCCAATAGGCTTCGATGCATTTGGCTTACCTGCTGAAGAATATGCTTTGCAGACGGGGATACACCCGGCGAAGTCAACCAAGGAAAATATAGCCCAGTATCGGGAACAGCTTTCAAATCTTGGTTTTTCTTTCGATTGGTCTAGAGAAGTGATCACTTGTGATCCTAAATATTACAAATGGACACAGTGGATTTTCACTCAACTCTATGCAAATTACTTTGATCAAAGTTCCAATAAGGCGGAGTCCATTGCGTCGCTTGAAGAAAAGTTTAGCACAGAAGGAAATGCCAATGTCAATGCAGCGACTACACAAACGGATATATTCACTGCGGATCAGTGGAATGCTAAAACAGCTTTAGAAAAACAAGAGATACTCAGTCACTATAGACTCGCATTTAGGCAAGTAGGGTATGTTAACTGGTGCGCAGAATTAGGGACTGTACTCGCCAATGACCAAGTCGTAGATGGAGTCTCGGAAAGAGGTGGGCACCCAGTAGAACAAAAAGCGATGACGCAATGGTATCTAAGGATTACTGCGTATGCAGATCGTTTGCTTTATGGCTTGGATGACCTAGATTGGTCTGAAGCCTTAAAGTCAATGCAATCCAACTGGATCGGTAGGTCAGAAGGGGCCTCTGTATTCTTTGATGTAGAAGGATCTTATGAAAAGATAGAAGTATTTACCACTCGACCTGATACCATATATGGAGCTACCTACATGGTACTTGCCCCTGAGCATGACTTAGTAGAAAAGCTCACGACTGCTGACAAGGCAGGCACTGTTAAAGACTATGTCGACGGTGTAAAATCTCGCACAGAAATCGAGCGGATGGCAGAAAAGCAGGTATCTGGTGAATTCATCGGTGCATACGCAATAAATCCATTTACCAATAAGAAAATGCCGATTTGGATAGGGGAGTATGTACTCGCAGGATACGGTACGGGAGCGATCATGGCGGTGCCTAGTGACGACGATAGAGACTTCGCTTTTGCTACAAAATTTGGCTTAGAAATTATAGATGTTGTAGATAAATCCAAGTATCCTGATGCAAGCAATTCGGATAAAATTGGTGTAATGATAAACTCCGAGTTAGTAAACGGCATGGAAGTGAAAGAGGCAATCACAGTGCTTAGCAATGAAATAGAGAAAAGAAATATCGGTAAAGCTAAAGTCAACTATAGAATGCGGGATGCTAACTTTGGTAGACAGCGCTACTGGGGAGAGCCATTTCCCGTGACCTATACACCAGAAGGAATCGTAAATATGCTGCCTCTAGAAGCATTGCCATTGACTCTTCCAGATACGTCAGATTTTAAGCCGGGTAAAGATGGTAAATCTGTCTTAGCAAGAATTGAATCCTTTTCAAAATTAGAGAATGGAGACACCCGTGAAACGGACACTATGCCAGCAGTAGCAGGCTCATCTTGGTATTTTTTACGTTATATGGATCCACATAACGAGGAGGCTTTTGCAAGCGAAGACGCGCTTAATTACTGGCAAGATGTAGACCTCTATGTTGGTGGTGCAGAGCATGCAGTATCGCACTTATTGTATTCAAGATTTTGGCACAAATTCCTTTATGATAAAGGTATCGTTCCAACGGAAGAGCCATTCAAAAAGTTGATAAATCAGGGGATGATTCAAGGCGTTATAGAGTCTATTTACCTTTTGCGAGAAAAGAAAAATGACCAGTATCATTTTATGTGCTCTACTATGGTTAAAGAGCTAGGAATAGAAGACGCAGTTGCCTTGCCGGTACACGTTAGTTTTGTGAACGAATACGGCACCACGCAGTCGCATCTAAATATTGCGGGTCTTAAAGATTTTACGAAGTGGAGACCGATCTATGCAGACGCATATTTTGAGTGCGGTAAAGGAACCTTACACAAAGGAAATTGGGATGCTAAAGGCAACTCAGAAGATAGTTATCTACTTACTAAGTCTGAAGTAGGAAAGATGTCTAAACGCTATTATAATGTCATCAACCCTGATGATGTGATCGCAGAGCACGGTGCAGATGTATTCCGTATGTACGAGATGTTTCTTGGGCCAATAGAGCAATCTAAGCCTTGGGATATCAACAGTATTTCTGGAGTTTCTAAATTTATGAAAAAATATTGGACACTGTTTTTTGAAGATGAAAAACTTTCAATATCTAAGGATGCACCAACCAAAGAAGAATTGAAAATTCTCCATGGCACGATCAAAAAAGTACGACAAGATATTGAACGTTTTTCTTTCAATACCTGCGTTAGTGCCTTCATGGAGTGCGTGAATAATCTGCGCAAACTGAATTGTAATAAAGAAGAGATTCTTGCTCCCTTAAATATTCTACTCGCTCCTTTCGCTCCATTCATTGCAGAGGAAATCTGGCAACTAATAGGTAACAATACATCAGTTCATCACAGTGTATATCCCGTTTTTGAGGAAAAACATTTGGTTGAAGACAGTATTTCATATCCTATAAGTATTAATGGCAAGAAAAGAGCACTCCACGAATTTCCTGCTGGGACTCCAAAAGATGTTCTCGAAAAAGAAGCATTGGAGTTAGAAGTTGTTAAAAAGTGGACGGATGGTAAAGAGGTTAAAAAAATTATCGTTGTACCAAATAAAATGATCAATATCGTAGTAGTAGGTTAGCTGAAAAGAGGGGTATTTGACTAAAAATTCCATGAAATGTCTGTTTTTTTTGGCTTTTTGACTATTTTGTGATAGTGTAAGATCACAGTATTTCAATGTACGCTGTAGGACTGCGATCTTTTAATAGACACGGTATTTTTTAATCTACGACTGTATGTATACGTAGCTGAATTTCAGTATTTTATATATTGTATTGTCGAAAAAATGAGAATTTGATCTCGCTTTTTTGGAGCTTTTTCATAATTCAATTACTGGGACTCTCAGTAGACCAACGGGAAACAATTGCGATCAGCAATGCTAATACTGTTATGGACAATTGTAATTTAGCCATTAGCATTCCCCAAGATGATTGCACGCAAGGACTTGATTTTCCTATACCTATCAGCGGAATCACGAATTCAGTACTTGGAAATAATGTAGAACTTACCGAAGCCAGAATAATAGTTTCTCATACTTGGGATTTGGATCTGCGTATTTATTTAAGGTCTCCAAATGGGACGCGCGTTCCGCTATCCATAGAAAATAGTGCCTCAGCTAACGATATGAGTTACGGAAATATTAATGTTTCAGACTGCATGGCATACACCGCATTTACAATGGATCAATGTAATGGTCTTCAACGTATTGATGATCCAACCATTCAAGAGAATTTTATTGGCAGATTTTTACCAGAGGGCAACTTCTCAGATTTTGATGGAGAAAATCCAAACGGGATTTGGTATTTGGAAGTATGCGACAAAGCAGCTGACGGGAATGTGGGTAGATTAGAATACGCAGATCTTATCTTTACGCAGATTTACTGCGATGCTCCTCAGAACGTGGCGGTGAATAGTACCAACAATTCGAGTATCACAGTTTCTTGGGATCCTATCCTCAACACAGATTTAACTTTGATAGAAGTTGTGCCGCATAATCAAGCACCTAGCACAGGATTGACTTCAACGAACGGTAATGTCTTCCAAACAAATAATACTTCCTCCTCTACAGCCTTGGAGTTACAAGAAGATACGCCATACGATGTGTATGTGAGAACTAGATGCTCAAATGGAGAATTTAGTAAAAATTCCTGTATGGTCTTTGTGCAGACCGCATGCGAAACACAAATAATGACCATCCAAAACAATTTTAATAATCTACCACTCTGCCAAGCTAATTGTGGATCGAGCTGCAATATTTCTGGCCTTTGGAGAAATGTAAACTACGATGATTTTGACTGGTCAGTAAACAATGGCTCTACTAATGTAATTGGTTCTGGGCCTGGCGGCGATATTCAAGGTAATGGGAATTACCTCTATGTGGAAACCAATTCTTTAGCTTGTCAATTCAATAAGGCAGCCATCTTAGAATCGAACTGTCTGCAGATATCAGCTAATCAAAACAGCTGCCATATGTCTTTTTACTATCACATGTTCGGGAGCAGTATAGGGACTTTGAGATTAGAGTTGCTGCCTCAAGAAAGTAGTCAGTGGCAATCTATTTGGTCTCAGTCAGGTACAAGTGAAAATATATGGTTGCGGAATTATATTGATCTGAGTGCTTATCATACTCAAAATGTAAAACTAAGATTTATCGCAACGGGTGCCACTGGAAACAGCAGTAACATCGCTATTGATGATATTTTATTTTATGGCGCACAGCCCAACGGCGATCCTTCCTTTACTCATTATCGAGATAGAGATAACGATGGCTTTGGAAATAATGCAGAGCCCTTAACGCTTTGTTCTTCTTTTGCGCCTAGCGGGTATGTTTCAAACGGATCAGATTGTGATGATACGAATAATGATATATTTCCAGGAGCTACAGAAATAGGATGCAACGGGATAGATGAAAACTGCAATGGATATGCAGATGAAAGTATGGTCGCTGACCCATTAGTTTCTTTCCAGATGATCTGTTCTGGAGAGGGAGGTCAGGTGCAAGCTTTTGGCCCTCAAGGGCTAGAAACGAACTGGTATGATGATCAACAACAAACCAATCTTATTGGAGTTGGGAACCCTATAAATGTAAATTTAGGTTCTGGTGTCCAATCCGTTTACGCTCAAAATATCATCCGCAATGGGCCAGGTCTTAGGCTTACAGAGGTTAATCTTAACAGTCCCTACCAGCTGGAGATACAAAGTATTGGTAAAGGAGGTACTTATCAGGGATGGAAAGTATATGTCAACAGTGTGCTCAATGGTAGCAATATTAATGACTATAATCAAAGTCCTTGGGATATGTCAGCTATGGAGACAGGACGTATTCTAGTACGGTCTAGAATGGATTGGACAAATCCTGTTCTTTGGTCAAATACAAGACCAGGGTGGGTAATGCTCATAGACAATCAAGGAGAAATCAAAGACGCTATTTTTTGGAACTGGTCAGATACAGAAATGGGTTCTATCAATTTAAATATTGAAGGACGTTTCTATAATAGTTCAAATGTTTCTTGGACGGGGTCGGCAATCAATGTGAATAACTGCGATGGCAGTATCTCCTTATTTGGCGATACTGAAATGAATAATGTGCAAGATTATCGATGTCAAGATTTAAGTTCCATCGGCACAGAGAATCCTGACTTAGCTTATGAGATAATATGCGTTAGTAATTTAGTCAGTGTCCCACTAAACGTCCTACAGGCACCAGAAGTTAACTTCGAGTTAGACAATGACCCATGTGACAATGGCTCCGTTTCTTCTGGAATCGAGCTTTTGATTGATGATGGTGTAGGCCCGTTTCAGTACAACTGGAGTAATGGTTCTACAGATCAAAATCAAAACAACTTAGTGCCAGGCGCATATGCAGTCACGATTACTGGAGGCAATGGATGCAATTCTGTAATAGATAATATAAATATTGGAACAAACTCTTCTTCTATTGAGGTTTTTATGAACGACATTCAAGAGGTTACTTGTTTTGGAGAAGAGGATGGTTTTGTAGTTGTAGAGGTTGATGGAGGTGCACCCCCTTTCCAATTTAATTGGATAGTTGGAGTAGCAAGAAATGATATTTTTCAAAATACGGATACGCTTACTGGCCTAGCGGAAGGATTATATGCAGTAACCGTAACGGATAATAATGGCTGTGTGAGTAGTCTTGATTTTGAAGTAACTCAGCCAGCGGATCTAAGCATTAATTTAAACACTCAAAATCCTAGCTGCCAAAGTTCTTTTGACGGATTTATTTCTACTGAGGTCGATGGTGGTAATCCCCCATATCAGTATCTATGGAGTAATGGTCGGACTACTAGCTCAAATATTAATCTCTCCTTTGGTCAATATACAGTCACGATCACGGATGCGAACGATTGTATTTTCGTCTCGGATCCAATTTTGTTTTTGCCCAGTTCGGATACTATAGTATTGGTGGATTTAAAAGTAGAGCAGATTGATTGCGCTTCAACACAGAATGGTACTATTTCAACAATTTTCACAGGTGGTCAGGGCGAGCTTTCCTACTTTTGGGACAATGGTTCTAGCTCGCCATTCATCGTTGATCTAGAGCCTGGAGAGTACAGTTTAACCGTAACAGACGAGAATTTATGCGAGTATTATTTGCAAAATATAATAATTGAGCAACCAGTTTCAGCACCACTTGGACTTACCTTTAATGCAATAAATGCTAGCTGCAATGGTATTTGCGATGGAGTGATCTCCACTAATATCGTTGGGGGAGTACCTCCGTATACTTACCTGTGGTCTACAGGTGACAGCACAACTACTATTTTTAATTTGTGCCCTGGCATCGTTGCATTAACCATTACAGATGATATTGGGTGCCAAAGAATATATGATAATGAACTGGTGGTGGAATCAGGGGAGACCAATTTACAATCCCAGTTAAATGTGGATTCTATCACGTGCTTCAATGCAAAAGATGGGCGCATAGAAATAGCCATGTCTGGCGGAGTTCCACCTTACACTTACCAATGGAATAATATGGAGGAGGATACTCCAAATCAGCAATTTTTATCTCCAGGTACATACGAATGTACAGTTACTGATCACGAGGGTTGTCTATTTTACTTGGAACCGATCGAGTTAAATCAACCGAATATTATTCTACTTTCAGATGTAGAAATAGTTAGAGCTACTGCTGGTAATGAAAATGGGAGAATAGAAATTACACTCGTAGGTGGGAGAGGAGACTTTGATATTACTTGGTTCGATGCAGAAAATGAGCAAGTCGGCATTGGCCCAGTTTTAGAAAACGTTTCTATCGGAAACTATGCTTTTATAGCAGAGGATAAAGGCGGGTGTATATTTGAAAAACGGGATATCGTAGTAGAGTTGACGAATGCAGTTCAAGCTTCTTCATTAGTTTCCTCATTTGATATTAATCCTAACCCATCTAAGGAATTTATAAATTTAAATTTGACTTTACTCGTACCAAAAGATTTGGATCTGAAGGTCTATAACTTATCTGGTCAGTTAATCTATGCTGAGAAATTGGATCGAAAATTTATTCAGCATACTACAATTGACGTTTCGGCTTTCGGTTCGGGACTCTATTTTGCAACGCTCTGGTCAGACAACGAATTCTTTTCTAGTAGAAATTTTGTAGTAGAATAAATTTTTCGGCTTGGGCACATCACTTTTCCAGCGGAGCATGGAAAAAGGGTCGGGCTTCTTCAGGCTCCGTTTCACTTCGGTATCCTGACTCCTTCGTCATCAGGACACGGCTTCTTTCAGTCGCCCCTTCCATATCCCTTGTGCAAAAAATAAGATTATAGATTGATCACCTTCTCAAAATCAGAAGAACTCTATTCCACAATAGTAAAAGAAGTTCTTCTATTTGCTTGATGTTCCTCTTCAGTGCAATTATTACATCCGCAGTCAATAGCTAAGCGTGTTTCACCGTATCCGACCGCTGATAACCGATCCGCATCTATCCCTTTTTTGATCAAATATTCAATTGCAGCTTGCGCTCGTTTCTGTGACAAATTTTGATTATACTGATCTTGACCTTGACAATCCGTATGGGAGTTCAACTGTATTTTTACGTTTGGATTTTGATTAAGCGTACCGTATAGCGTATTCAAAGTAGGCTCTGCATCTGGTCTGATATCCCACTTATCTAGATCGTAATAAATATTATCCAAAACAATTTCTTTATTCTTAAAGATCTTATCTAGGACTATTTCTACCTCGAATTCTTGTACAGGATTGCTAGGTATTTTACCAATCCCTTTCGAGCTAAATCTATTGCTGTCATTCAGATACCCATCCTTTGATCCAAAGAAATAGTAATCTGTTTCTTCGTCTAATACCAGGGTAAAAAATCCATCTTTATCAACAGTGACTTTGTCTACGACTTTACCATTAACATTAATGTCTACTTTCGCCATGGGAATTGGTTTCCGCCCAATAACCTTGCTATTCGGATTGGTAGGGTCTTTAAATATCTGCTCCACCACATATCCGTTTAGGATTAATTTGTATATAATTTCCTTTGGTTTATCATCGACAAGCGTGTCTACTTGGACTATTTCTTTTGGAGGCACTACTACCTTATTATATTTATAGATATCGTCTCCGCCCATACCACCTTCTCTATTGCTACTAAAATAGCCGTGACCTAATAAGGGTGCTTCTACTTTATTAGTATAATCCACAACCAAAGCAAAATCATCAGCAGGCGAGTTTATAGGCGGCAACATGTTCTGCGCGGGTGTCCATCTACTGCTATTCTGAATATAGGTTTTAAATATATCGAGTCCGCCCATACCCGTATGCCCATCACTAGCAAAGTACAGAGTATCTCCATCAACAAATGGAAATTTTTCATCCTTTTCCGTGTTTATAGATCTGCTCAGTAATTTAGGTTCTGTCCAGCCATCATTGCTTTTAGTAGTCAGGTAGATATCGTAACCACCCCAGCCATCTGGATCGTTGGAAGAGAAGTACAACGTATTGTCATCTTTACCGAAACTAGGATGACCATAATTGATCAGTGGCTTACTAAAGTTCAGCATTTGAGGCTTACTCCATTTGCCATCCTCTTTAGAGCTACTCATGAGCTTGCAATACTGATCCTCTTTTTCGGGCGCATAGCAACGGCTAAATATTATCGTTGTGTAATCACTGTTAAAAGTAGCTGTACCTTCATTTCCTAAGGAATTGATATTGTCGCTGAATAGCTCAGATGAAAAGTCTTCTTTATTGAAAGTCCAAAGATTTGAAAACCCATTGCCTGTCCAATTATAAGTTTCTGACTCTGTTCCCGTTCTTCTGTCTGTCGTATACAGTATAGAACCATCTTCTAAAAGGAGCGGCGCATAATCCGCATCAGCAGAGTTCAATCCAGCATCCATTACCTCATAGGGATTCAGATCTTCATTTTTTATCCACTCTTGCACTATATCACAAGCACTTATTTCCTTGCGATACTCATATGGTGACCCGATTTCAATACCTAGCTCCTTAAATGCAATTTTAGCTTCTTTGTATCTACCTGCTCTCTTCAAGGCAAAAGCATAGGACTTAAGCGCTTCGATTCCATAACTGTTGTCATAAGCTGTTTTAAACCATTCGATGGACTCTTCATTCTTGTTCATTCGCTGAAAAGATTTTCCCATTACAAAGGCAATTTTGCCTTTATTCACAATGGATTTCTCCTTCTTGTAATCTTCTGGTAGCATTTTGACTGCTACTGCAAACTGCTTTCTTTCGTATGCAGTCATCCCATCGTTTATTTTCTGCGTATAGCTACATGCAAGGCAAAGAAGCAAGGTGGAGTAAAGTAAAAGGTTCTTCATGATTTAGGAGTGATTATTTTAATTAAATAACGCTGATAGAAAATGTTATGTTGCAAGGGCAAATATAGCTAACTGCCATTATCAAGTAGCTCAAACAATTAATGTTTAATAGACATGTCTAATAACAACTATTGAACATGCTAAATATTGCTTGTATATTGGACTTGAATTAGATATAAATGGCAGGAAAAGAAGTATATACAGAAGTGGAAGGTCAACGGATTAAATTGACAAACCTAAGCAAAGTACTCTATCCTGAATCAAACATTTCCAAGGCGGAAATTATTGCCTATTATCTAGAAGTTGCCCCATTCATGCTTCCTCATCTGAGTGGAAGACCGCTTACGTTGATCAGATTTCCGGACGGAATAGGTAAAAAGACATTTTATACTAAGAATAAACCATCTTGGACGCCAGACTGGATACCTGTCGGTACACTATCTTGGGACGAAGACAATACCTATCTAATTGCCAATAAACCGCCACATTTGGCATGGCTGGCAAATTTAGCAGCCTTGGAAATCCATACTATGAACAGCACTATGGATGCATTAGAATATCCGGATCAGTTCGTAGTAGATTTAGATCCACCTGAGGAGTGGGACTTTGCTTTAGTCCAAGAATATGCAATGAAGATAAAGGTGTATCTAGAAGAGTTGGGTTACCATCCTTTTGGAAAGTTGAGTGGAGGTAAAGGAATACACATAGTGATACCTATAATAGCAAGTTTTACATATAATCAGGTTTATGAGAGCATCAAGAATATGATGAAGGAATTTATCAAAAAAAATAATAAATACACAACCTTGCACATGAACAAAGATAGGCGAAAAGGTAAAATGCTTCTCGATATCTACAGAAATAATCCTGGGAATACTACTGTAGCTCCGTATTCACTGCGCGGAAAAGTAAACGCTCCAGTTTCCATGCCCCTAACGTGGTCCGAGATTATGGAGGTAAGTTCGCCACAACAGTATACGCTTTCGAAAGCGCTAGATTACTTAAAGCAAAAAGGCAATGCATGGGCAAATTTTAGAGCTAAAGAAAGCCCGCTTCACAATAGAAAACCAACAATCAAGAGAAGTGAAAAGCTAAGCTCCTATGAGGAAAAAAGAGACTTTTCTAAAACGACCGAACCACCTCCTACAAATGATAGCTTTGCTAAATGCGTTAATGGCTTTTTTGTTATTCATTTACACGATGCGTCTAATTTGCACTACGACCTACGATTAGGAATAAATGGCGTTCTCAAGTCTTGGGCTATCCCGAAAGGTTTGCCAATAAGAAAAGAAGTCAAACGTCTAGCAATTCAAACGGAAGATCACCCAGCAAAATATTTTGACTTTGCTGGCACAATACCTGAAGATGAATATGGCGGAGGAGAGATGTGGATATTCGACTCGGGTGAAATAGAGTGGAATAAGCAAACGGAAAAGCACTTAAAATTTAGTATCAAAGGGAAATTCCTAAAAGCGAGTTATAGTCTTTACAGGACCAAACAAACGAATTGGATCATAGAACTAGATCAAGATGATTTACCAGATGTTCTTCATGACGGTATAAAGCCAATGCTAGCCGACGTATTAAAACAACTACCAAAGAATAAGTCCGATTATCTGTATGAGATAAAATGGGATGGAATCAGAGTAATGGTGCATTGTGATGATGGCCAATTAAGGATCATCAGTAGATCTGGACGCAACATCACTGATCAATTTCCTGAATTCCAGTCTCTTAAATTTTGTAATGTCCAACACGCGATATTTGATGCAGAGCTAGTATGTCTGGATGATCAGGGAAAGCCTATTTTTGCCGATATCATTTCTAGGATGCATAGAATTGGCAATATAGAATCTGCCATTAAATCCAAACCAGTTTATCTATACATGTTTGACTGTATCTATATAGATGGAAAGTTATTGACATCATTACCTTATACAGAAAGAAGGGCATTAATGAAACCAGCCTTAGATTTTGGAAATCTTGTTAGAGAAAGCGAAGTATTCGAAGATGGACGGCAGATTCTTGATGCTGCGAAAGCAATGAGCTTAGAGGGGATTATGGCCAAAAAGAAGAAAGGTAAATATACTGCTGGCGCTCGTACTGATGCATGGAAGAAAATTAAATTTCGACAAACTATCGAATGCTCGATTATTGGATACACAAAAGGAAAAGGGGATAGATCTGATCTTTTTGGTGCTCTCCATCTTGCGATTATACAGAATGGCATCTACAAATATGTAGGGAAAGTCGGAACAGGATTTGATCATCAAAAAATGCAAGAAATTTCTGAGCAGATAAAGTTGCTCAACGAAATAAAGAAACCGATTAAAGAATCAGTAGATGATGAGCAAAATACAACTTGGATTGAATCTCTATATTTTTGTGAAGTACAGTATGCTTCAATTACAAATAAAAATACCCTACGAGAACCTGTCTTCGTGAAGATGTGGCCTAGGGAATAGGTTAAATTATTCGTAACTATTCAGGTCAATTTATGTCAAATTAGGGCTAATATTGAAGGCAGTACTAATTGTTACACTAGATTTTCAATAAGCAGAAATGACTTCTGCTATGCGAGGGTTTGAAGACATTTGATTATTGCGTAAATATACAAGACATATTTAACATACATTGGCCACCTACGTACCCAAAAAAGGGTATTTTGCGACTTAGTTTTAAACCTATTCCTAATTTTAGGGAAAATTATCAAACCTTAGTATCATGCGCTCAGTCTGGAAAGGACATATCCGTTTTTCATTGGTCACTATACCAGTCCAAATATTCAATGCAGTAGAAACAAAAGGAAATATATCCTTTAAGCAACTTCATGAAGAAGATAATGGTGCCATTGGTTATCGCAAGTATTGCAAATCCTGCGATAAAGTTGTTAGCTCCAGTGATATAGTGAAAGGCTTCGAATATGAACCTGACACTTTTGCAGTATTCTCCTCGGAGGAATTAAAAAGTGTAAAACTAAAATCAACACGCTCAATTGATATCGAAGCGTTCGTAAATCAAAATGAATTGCATCCTAGCAAAATTGAAAATGTATACTACGTAGGTCCAGAAGGCGAAATCGCCAAAAAAACTTTTTCGCTACTTTGTCAGACTTTAAAGGAGACTGGAAAGGCTGGAATCGGCAGGATCATTCTTCGAGATAGAGAAGACGTGGTGATGATCACCCCACACGAGCATGCACTCATTATGTACAAGCTGCGGTTCCCTTATGAACTACGAGATATATCTAAGGTGCCAGATACCGGAAAAATGGAAGAGCCTGATAAAGCGCAGATCAAATTGGCAAAGCAACTGGTAGAAACATTAACGACTACCTTTGATAAAATCGACTTTGAAGATAGATATAGAGATGCACTAATGGAACTTGTAGATCAAAAAATAGCAGGTAAAGAAGTGGTTAATCTTGATCAAGTAGAAGAAGAGAAGCCAGTGGTTGACATTATGGACGCGCTTAAAAAATCAATTGAAGAGTCCAAAAAGAAAACTGCTTAGTGCTAAATTTATTAAGTTGGAATATACAGCAGGGTGGAGGCTCTAAAACCTAAAATATCCTAAACTGTACTGCAAAGCAAGATGCGCATAGCCTTGTGCTTTCTGAATTTAGAAAAAACAGCAATGGTAGATTCATTAGAAATAAACTTTTAGAATTTGGGTACCACTTTTAATTTGTCAGTCCTACCAGTTCTGATGGCAATTCGGTTTTGTTGGCCAGTAAACTGCCCTGCTCTTCACAGATTTATGTGGATCAAAAATTATTTTACAACCACCATTTGATATGTGCAGAGTTTGAAGCATTCAAACGTTTTGGCGTATATCTTCCGCACAAATAAAACATAAACTATTTGATCTACTCCAAGCAGAAGTCCTTGGACAAAAACCATCTATCACTTTGGGGATTACAATACTGGAATTAATGGTTTGGATTTTAAAGGAAAAAGTATTTGGTATACGAAAGTGAAAACAAAAATACAGCGATCACTCTCCTATGATGCTCAAAGTTTAAATTTATTTTAATACGCATTCTTGAATTAATCCTAAGAGTGCTATCTCTTAATATATACACCTAAAGTATAATAAAATTTCAAATGACTAATTGCGGACACACCCTGTTGTAAGAAACCATTAATTAGCCTATCTTTGCATCACTAAAGATTCATTAAAGGTAAACTCTTACCCCTTTTTATCCCTCATACATATTAAATTTTACCAAATTAATCGCTTAGCGATTAATGGATTCCACCGCCTTTTTTGGTTGGATCAATCTCCCAATTTGTTTAACATCTTTTGTGGCTGTGCCGCTGTCATTCAATATTTCAAAGGCTTCCTTTGTCGTTAAATCAGAATTGATTGACTTCATTATTCCTACAAGGCCGGCTACATAAGGTGTAGACATAGAGGTGCCACTAAGTGCTCCATATTTATTATCAGGTAGAGTAGAGTGAATCTCTACACCTGGCGCAGAGACAGCCATTTCTATATCATTGGTCGTATTTGAAAAAGATGCTTTTTTCAAGTCTCTATCTACGGCTGCTACAGTGATTACTCCTGGTGTATTCGCAGGTGCAAATTGGTTTGCATTTATATTGCTATTACCTGCTGCCACGATTACGATTGCTCCTTTTTTATTGCAGTATTCTACTGCATCGGAATATGCCTTTTTAGATGCTTCGTTCGATCTACCACCTAATGACATCGATATTACATCTGCTCCTGCATCTGCTGCTTCAATCATACCAGCAATAATACCAGCTTGTGTTCCTCCTCCGAATCCAGCTAAAACTTTTATACTTGTCACTTCTATAAAATCTCCATTAGGGGATAAACTCGCAACTCCTTTTTTATTATTTGTTACTGCTGCGGCTACACCTGCACAGTGGGTTCCATGCTTATTTCCATCCTGATCATATTTCTTTTTTATGCTTTTATAGTTTCCTTTTATGTCTTCGTGGTTTGCGTCTACCCCCGTATCAAGTATTGCAATAAGCGCCTTCTTTTTAGGTTTTATGTTTTTTAAACTTGCATGAAAGGCGGCAAGATCCATTTTTTCAAGGCCCCACTGTTGTCCAACTTCGGGATCATTTACGCCTAGATTTTCACCAGATTTTTTTGTAGGAACAAGTACCTCTGCAGGTATATTTACAACTTCATTATATTCCACATACTTTACTGCAGGATGTGCTGTAAGCTGATTAAAAAGCTCTTGCAATGCTTCATAATCATTGGGCGCATCCACCGTGTAATAATTATCTAAGGTAGTCGCCAATTCATCCTCCGGATTGAACGCTCTGATAATAGGTACATTAGCAGTTACGGATAGGGACTCGAAATCCTTATTATCATGTAGTTCTATGAGGAGTTCTCCATTTTTTGATAAAGGTACGAGTGGATTTTCCCTACTAGAATCCCACTTTACAAATAGGATAGTAAACAACACTGTAAGAGATAAACTAGCGAGCAGTGCGATTGGTTTTTCTTTTAGACTGCCCGTCAAGATGGATACTATGCTTACAAAGATCAATTCTAGTATCAACTTCGGGCCTTTAACATCCATTGTTACTGGCTGAAGAAAGAAGCTAGCTATATACCCTGCAATTGCTATGTAGAATACGGGAGCAATAATTTTCGCAAATGACTTCTTTGAATAATATTGCCATAATATAAGTGCACAGGCGGCTATTAAAAAGAATACTGGATACATTTCGATCATCATTTTATTTTTTAGCGAATGCCTTTATAGCACATAGCGGTTTCATGTAATATAACGCATTATTAGTGGGAATAAGTCCTTTGAGTTTGTTTTATTGGGTGTCCCTCGTCGTAATTTTAGCTTTCTTTATCGAAAATAACTCGCTCATGGCCAATTTCTCTTGCTGAGAATGTTGGCTTAAAGACGACGAGGCCAGGTCATCCGCTTGTACTTCTTGGTTATACTTCGGTAGCCTATACTCATCCATTGTCTGCTCGACCGCAGCCTGCTGTATTCGGTAGTCTACTCATCGTATTACCCGCGGCGTATCGCTTCTACCCTTGACACAAGAGGAAGAGATTAATAAATTACATGACTATCCGCTTGTTGTGTTATAAAATAAATAGTTTATTAATTATCAAAGACTTATGTGAAATCGTATTTTTTTGACAATCGACTTGTTAGTAATCTTGTACCCAGTATGGTGATGGTCACTTAGATGAATTATAATTTGACTCCGCTGGAGTCAGGTTATTGGATTAGAAGAAATCTATAAATATATCATCCCGCTGAGATGTCCGACCATTATGAAGCCATTTTATATTCAGCCGATCAAATGAGCAAAGGCGCTGTCGCAAGACTAAGTAAAAATAACTAGAATTAAGTATTACAAAACCAGAATTGCATCAACATCAAATTAACATACTTTGTCAGGAAATTTCATGGACAGACGAGTTGCTTATATTGTTTGATGAATTGGAGATATAAGTCAAATACACACAAAGTAATAATAGCCTTGCTCACAAACAATGTAGAACAGTAATCCCTGCGGGATCAAAGATTTATTAGACAGCGCAATATTCACTTCTGCGACCCTAGCAGGGTCGAACAATCTGCAAATAGATGAATAAGACTATTCGCTTGATGGGCACTAAAATATACAGTTTATAAATTATTAAAGACTTATTCGAACTCGTGTTTTTTTGAAAATCAACCTAATAGAAATCTTGTACCCAGTATGCGGATAGTCAGTTTATATATTGTCAAATTAAACAGAGGAAGAAATCTAGAGGTAGCTAGGTTTTTATGTTCTTCCTTATATATTTTGTGAGTTTCAAAAATATTAGAGTTACTAAATTAGGTCAACTCACTAAACTTTTCAACCAAGTTATTCAACATTTCCGTACAAGCAATCAACTGCGATTTTGCAACAAATTCATTGGCTCTATGTGCTTGAGCAATATCCCCAGGCCCGCAGATCATAGTTTGAAATCCAGCCTCGGCAAATTGTCCAGCCTCTGCTGCATAAGCTACGGTCTCCGTTTTATGGTTGTCTAGTAGTGAACAAATAAATGGAACAATATCAGCGCTATCAGGACAATCTAAAGGGGGAACGTCATTATGAGATTGAGTAGTAGTGATCTTAAAATCTGGAAATTTTTGTACGTTACTCAACATCACTTCTTCACAATAAGCCTCAAAGTCTGCTAAAATTTCTATAGCTTTATTTTTAGGAATGACGCGCACATCCCACTGAAATGTGGCGCTATCTGAAATGACGTTGGGAGCGATTCCACTTTGCTGCATGGTTCCACAATGGATAGTAGTGTGTCCAGGATTGAACCTATGATCCACATCTCCATCTTGGATAAGGGAGTCCATCTTTTTATCTAACCAAACGATAAGTTTTGCAGCTTCGTGAATAGCGCTTATTTCAGATTTTATTCTGCTACTATGTCCTGCAGAACCGTTAAGCGTCGTTTCATAAACGCAAATTCCTTTCTGCCCAGTGATTGGCTGCATCATACTAGGCTCTCCAATCAATGCATATTTTGGTTTTTCAGTATAATAGCTATTTATATCTGCAGCTAAAGCAGGGCCTGCCAAACAGCCAATCTCTTCATCGTAACTGAACGCAAAGTAAATAGGTTTTTTTAAGTTTGCCTTGGTCATAGATGGCAATTTAGCCAAACAACAAGCAATAAATCCCTTCATATCACAAGAACCTCTAGCGTACAGCTTATCATCTCCAATATCTGTCAGGATAAATGGATCAGTCGTCCAGTCTTGACCTTCTACAGGTACTACGTCCATGTGACCAGACAGTATAATGCCACCATCCACTGCTGGCCCTATGCGACAATGTATAGATCGTTTGCTGCCATCTTCATTCGGAACCTTTTTGAAGTCTATCCCATGATCAGTGAGGTAAGTCTCTATCCAGTTCGCAATAGAGCTGTTGCTATCACCACCAAGGACTGAAAAGGAAACCAATTTTTTTAATATTTCTTCAACATTCATGTTGGGATATTTTTTTTATATTAATACAGACTATGACCATCCGATGAAAACAGCAAAGACTAAAAATATCCAACATAAAAGTAAGATTAGTAATAGTATCGGTGCTATAAACCTTAGCCAGCGATCAAAAGGAACTCTACACAGACTTAGCATAGCTATAAGTCCACCTAAGGTAGGGTTAATCAAGTTGGTCACTCCGTCTCCAATCTGAAAAGCCAAGATCGTGGCTTGTCTAGTAAGACCAACCAGCTCACCAACAGGCAGCATCACGGGGAGTGTCGCCAATGCTTGACCACTACCAGATGGTATCATAAGGTTCATAATGCACTGAGAAATAGACATCACAATAGCGGATGCATAAATAGGTAAGGTGACTAAGAACTCTGAAAGATGAAAAGCTATCGTATCACTAATCTGACCTTGTTCTAAGATTACTTTTATCGTTGTTGCGAATCCAACCATGAATGCACCTGGAGCCACTAAGCCAACGGATGCAAGCGCTATCGTACTAATAGATGTTGCACTCATCTTACTGACGATACCAGCACCAATAGCAATAAGTATAAAAATAGCAGAAATCTCTTTCAGATACCATCCTTGGGTGAAAATGCCAACTAGCATAATAGCCATACCAAGTAAAAAGACAGCAGCTACCAGCCAACTTTTGTCATCCATCTGATAAGTAGATATAGACTTGGTAAGAGAGAAACCTGACTCATCTAAGCCCATACCCAAGCCTAAGGACTTGTCTACTTCTATTTTTTTGAAGTACCGAACATTAAAAATGGCCAAAAGGCCAAGACCCAAAAAGCAGAGTACACTTCTTAATGCTGCGCCTGAAAACATAGGAAGTTCCGCTAACTGATGACCAGTACCTACGGTATATGGATTGATAGGCGAGAGGCCAAATCCTACGGTAATAGCGCCCACTGACATACCTGCAGCAAGAATTAGATCTCCACCAATAGCTAAGGAAAGCATTGCTCCGATTGGGATCATCGCAATATTGTTTTCATACCCTACAGCTACACCTAGCATCCCAAAAACGAAGGTCATCAAGACGACGATAAAATATTTCCTTTCTAAGCCTAACATTCGTACCAATGCTCCCACTGCATTTTCTATCATATGCGTGTGTTGCAAAATACCGAACATAATACCGCTGGCCAAAACGACCCAGATGATATCTGAGGCCGCATTAAAACCAATCGACATAGCAGTAAACATATCCAAAAAGCCTACTGGGCTCGCATCTATATATTCAAAGGTGCCAGAGATTACGCTTTCTCTACCGTTGACTAATTCTCTAGCATATTGACCTGCGGGAAGTATATGAGATAGGAGTGTAGCTATAATGATGATCCCGAATAGCATACTCACGGGATGAGGAATCCTAGTATACCATTTGTTTTTCTGATCAGTTATCATCGAGCAGTAATTTAGTAATTTAATCTAGGATAATAAGAGAGGGAAGAGATTTATTCTACACTTATGATCTGTAAAGAATAAATGAGCTAGCGCTGCGCAGTAGTGAGGCCCCTGTGGCCGAAGACCGCAGCTAGACGACGTAGGAGTCTAGCAAGGGCCGAGTGAGCAACGAGCTACGTAGCATAGCGGCCAAGAGCTAGTTTATTTTTGAGCAAGCCTTCTGCTCAAAAAAACTGGCTATTGGCAGCTCCCAAAAAAAAAAATGAAGATTGAAGTTAAAGTTATTGATTAGCTTCCAAGAATCCTTGAAACAGCCACTCTGCAATAGCCTGTCGATTCTTTGCCTCTAAAAACCTTTTTTGATCGTGAGCATTTTTGAGGTTACCCAATTCTATATAGACATTGTTGGATTTAGTTTCTCGCAGCATATGAAGGTTTCTTTCCGAGACGGTGCCTGTGTATACGCGACCAGGCTGATGCTGTGCGTACTGATTTTTGATCGTGCTGTGAAGTGCTTGGGCAAGTTTTTTTCCGCCTTGACTGCCTGGATAGTGGTAAAAAAACAAATCCGTCTGCGCCGCCTTACTTCTACTGTCAATGTGAATAGCTATCAAAAACTGATCAGATACACCTTGCTTGCGATGCTTGTCATAAAGTGCATTGACTACTGCGGAGCGATGTCTTAAACGTGCAATCTGCTTTAGCGGCATAGTAGTGCGTGAACCCCAGTAGCGTTCATCGGTATCGCATTCTAAAATTTTTGTATCTCGTATGCCATCATTGTCATCGCGAGTCACCATGTAAGCTGTCGCACCGTATTGTAAAAGTAACCTCGCCAAACGGAGGGTAACATCATAGGCGTATTCATCTTCGCAGATATTTTGACCACCGCTGGTGCTCATAGCGCCAGGATCTGGGCCACCGTGTCCTCCCACCAAATAAAATACTTTGCCCGAAAGTGCTGAACTTAGGAGCGGCACATCCTCATATGCACTGCCAAAGATGGCAAATTTCCGACCTGTAGATGTTCCTGACTCCACGCCATTGCTCCCTTTACTTGCAAACTTTACGTTGATGGGATTCTTTTTGCTGACTTCCAAGGATTTTGCCAATACAACTTGCTCATCGATAAGCATCTTAGCACCCATGCAATTGACTTCGTGGTATGGAACCCAAACGATTTTGCTATTAACTATGTCTTGCTTACGGAGGCCTTCCTTTTGTAATACTTCGTTGTAAGTTTTGATCCTGATGGCTTTATCCCAGTCATCGACTCCTATACTTGAGCGAATACTCTTGCTATCGTAAGTATATATGTATACAGGGATGAAGTAATTGTTTCCTGCTTTGATTTTACCTTTTTCGCTCAGGTTATTGATCTTGATAAACTGGCTAAGGTTGCAGGCTTGATTGTCTAGATGATATCGCTGGAGAAGACGATGTGCAGAATCTCCACTTTTCGCCTGAACACGATGAAAATAGGGTATAGATGCCATACCAAAGGTCGGCAATACAATGCACAGTAAGGTGCTAATAATAAGAATGCGTAAACTCATCTGCTAAACAAGTGATAATCAATAAGAAGTGTAAATATATTAAAATAAATTGTAATATAAGTTTCTTTACTTCAAGCTTTTAAGAGAAATGATAGAAAATTGCAGGTTTGTGGTGCTAGATAGCAACTTTCTAAAAAAATAGGAGTCTTATATAATAGAGGTAGAAAAACGCTTATGTTATTCTCTTGCGCAGTCTCTAGCTAGATGCTAGTGTCTATGGAGTGGCTTCTGAATTTGGATTTTATTTTTAGTCCAAGGAGAATTTAATATATTACACACAAAATTTAAAAAAATGGGTTTATTCGATTTTATAAAAAATGAATTTGTAGAGGTTATTGATTGGGTGGAGCAGGATAGTGATACTATCTTATGGAAGTTTCCAGACGCAGATAAGAATATTAAGTATGGTGCGCAGCTCACCGTGCGTGAATCACAGACGGCTATATTTTTGGATGAAGGTAGAGTAGCGGATGTGTTTGAGCCTGGACGATTTGAACTTGTCACCCAAAATATACCTATTACTACGACTATGCGTAACTGGGATAAGGGTTTTAAATCTCCTTTTTTAGCGGATGTTTATTTTGTAAGTCTAAAGACCTTTACCAATCTAAGATGGGGAACACCAAACCCTATTTTGATGCGTGATCCAGAATTTAAGCAAGTGCGTATCAAAGCACATGGTACTTACTTTATCAAGGTTAATAATGTAGAGCAATTTATGCTTTCTTATGCTGGCACTAAAAACTCAGTAAAGATAGCAGCTTTAGAAGAATCCTTGAGAAATATTGTCTCGCAGAACTTTGCGGAAGCGCTGGCAGAGGCGAAGATATCGGTCCTAGATATGGCTGCAAACTATACCGAACTGGGAGAAAAAATAGTTCCTATTTTACAAAAAGAGTTTGATCCATTCGGTATTGAATTGGTAAAGTTTCAGATAGGAAGTACAACCCTTCCAGAGGAAGTATTGAAGTTTTATGACAAGATGACTAACATGAATATGGTTAGTGATATGCAGAAGTTTCAGCAATTTCAGCAAGCGAATGCTATCGAAAAAGCTGCCGATAATCCTGGTGGTGGAGCAGGTGAAGGCATAGGTATGGGTATGGGCATGGGAATGGCTAACATGATGATGAATCAACAAAATCAGCAAAACCAAGACAACGCCGTACCTATTGAAAAGGCGCAAACAAAGGAGGAAATAATGGATACATTAAAGGACTTGGGTAAACTGCTAAAAGGCGGGATATTGACTCAAGAGGAGTTTGATGCTAAGAAGAAAGAATTACTATCACGACTATAAGGTTTAAGTCCGTTACGAAAACGCACAAAACCAAAAATGTTTCTTTCGTGGATATTTCACTTTTTTTTAATGGACTGATGCTCAGGCATTATTCAATTTCTAAATAGCCAAAATCTTATACGAAATAATTCATTTTATAGAATTCGTCAGATTACGGATTGGTCTCAAGCATTTACAATTTATATTTTTGATTTTAGGCGATTATGCAGGAGTATTATGAAGGTGGTGATGTAGAAAATGCAATGCATTTACCGTGTCCATCTTGTGGGAACCAACTAAAGTATAAGGCTGAAAAGAGGCAGATATCCTGTGGCCATTGTGGTTATGGAGAGGAAGTCAATGCTGCTAATGACAAGGTTATAGAAACAGAATTAGGAAAAGACCTAAAAGGAGCTAAAAGCTTTGCCGCCAAGGATGTAAACAAGAAAGTATTCAACTGTGGGAACTGCGCAGCAAAATTTATGGTCGAGAGTGATCAAATGCGTATCACCTGTGGATTTTGTGGGTCTGATAATGTAAATCTAGATGCACTCGAACATCAATATATCAAGCCAGTTGGGATCATTCCATTTTATGTTTCTAAAGAGGAGGCGAATTCTAAATTTCAACGCTGGATAAAACAAGGTGCCTTTCATCCGAGAAAATTAAAAAAATTAAGTAGGGTAGAAGGACTGCACGGTTTGTACATACCATTCTGGACGTATGATGCTAAAACGCAGTCTTCCTGGAGCGGTCAAGCGGGCTATCAAACCCAAACAAGCGTGCCTATCCCGACAGCAAATGGAAATATAAGAAGACAGACTGTTCCAAAAATTAGATGGCAGCATAAAACTGGAAATTTGACGCACTTTTTTGATGATGTTCTGGTGGTTGCCTCTGGGCAAATAGAGCAACAAGAGGTAAATAAAATGCCGTTTTTACTTGAAGAGGTAGTGAACTATGATCCAAAGTTGATTATGGGTTGGGAATCTGAAATATATCAGATAGAACTGGATAAAGGATATACTATTGCCGAGCAGCTAATGGACCACAGACTGCGCAATATGTGCTCTGCTCAGTTGGGTGGAGATACACAAAGAAATTTACAAGTGTCCAGCAAAAAATTTGCTCAAACTTATAAGCACATCGTGCTTCCATTCTGGATATGCTCTTACACATATCAAAATAAAATTTACCGCTTTCTAATAAATGGGCAAACAGGAAGAGTATATGGTCAAAAGCCTACAAGTTGGATAAAAGTTGCTTTATTAGTACTCTTGATCATACTTATATTTGTAGGTATATTCTATCTTCGCGAAAGTGGAATAGTGAGGGGGAAATTTTAAGTTTTAAAGTAAATGATTCAAGTATTTGTTACAGGTGGTACCTTTGATAAAGAGTACAATTTTATCACAGGAGAGCTGTATTTTAAAGAAACGCACCTAAGTTCCATGTTTGATCGTGGTAGATGCACCTTAGATATTGCGGTGCGAACGCTGATGATGGTAGATAGCCTAGAGATGACAGACGAAGACCGCTCCATGATTGCACATAATTGTTTAAAATCGAAGTATAATAATATAATCATTACCCACGGCACGGATACAATTGCCTTGACTGCTGCGAAATTGGCCAAATCGGAAATTAAAGGCAAAACAATTGTGCTAACTGGTGCTATGGTCCCCTATGCGTTTGGTTCCTCATCAGACGGTTTTTTTAACTTAGGCTCTTCATTAGCTTTTGTACAAATGCTAAATCCAGGGGTGTATGTATGCATGAATGGACGCTACTTTGACTGGGACAAGGTGAAAAAGAATAAGAAAACTGGTTTTTTTGAGGAAAAAGTAAAAGAATGATCAATTATATTGGACTGTTTTTCGAGTTTTTATTTTTGCTGGCTGGTGTATATTTATACTTGTTTTCGCGAGGGCTTATAAAAACAGAGCAAAGTCAATCTTTTTTAAAAGAAAATAAAAACGTAGTTCGGTTTGGATCACTTGCCTTGATCGCTATCATGCTCATTAATATTATTTTACATATCAAGGATATTGTAGGATAAGCGATAAATTTTCTCCAATAAAACATCAATTTATGTGGATTAAGTACCATATTTATTAGCTTTGTTTAACACTAACAATTTGATTTGGATTCTATGAGATTGATATTTTTATTTTGCATTTTTAATTTTATTGCTACTTTAGGACATGTCGTTGGTCAGGATAAGTCAAATTTTTATGAGACTGATCGAGTAGCAGAATTGCGTCTCACTTTCAAGAATACGGATTGGACTACGGAGTTAGATTCTTTAAGACTCTATGGAAATGACCTTCTTTTAGGGAAAGCAAAAATTGATGGTAAAGATTACAATAATGTTGGCGTGCGCTACCGAGGAAGAAGATCTTTCAAGACAGGCTCGAATAGAAACGCCTTGCACATTAAACTTAATTTTATAGATCGTAGCCAAAATCATCAAGGGTACAGAACCATTAAGCTATCCAATGCACTCCGAGATCCAAGTATGGTGCGAGAAGTTTTGGGCTTTGAGATTGCCAGAAAATATATGCCTGCACCTCAAGCGAACTATGTGAAGGTCTATGTAAATAATAAATACTACGGTTTATTTATCAACGTAGAAAGTGTAAGTGACCAGTTTTTAGATAAGAATTTTGGCTCTAATGACAATACTTTTTTCGAATGTAATCCTGATCTAGACAAAGCGCCGAGTGATGGCTGTAAAAAGAATATCTTTTCCAATCTTGAATATGAAAAAGATGTAGATTGTTATTTTCCAAACTACGAGCTTAAATCAGCCTACGGCTGGGATGACTTGATGGAACTGACTAAGGTGCTCAACGAAACCCCTGAAAAAATTAATAATGTTTTGAATGTAGATAGGGCATTATGGATGTTAGCATTTAATAATGTCTTGGTCAACTTGAGCAGTTATAGTGGAGATAATTCACAAAATTACTATTTGTATAAGGATAGTAAAGGCCAATTTAATCCAATCATTTGGGACTTGAACTTGGCTTTTGGATCTTATAAAAATGTAGGAGGAGGTTCTGATTTAGATTTAGCTGGACTTCAAAAACTAGATCCCTTACTGCATGAGAAAAACCCAGCTAAACCTTTAATTTCTAAATTGTTAGCAAATGAAGATTACAAAAAGATTTATCTTTCTCACGTAAGAACTATTTTGAACGAGAACTTTCGTAAAGGTCAATACTTGGAAAGGGCTAAAGAGTTGCAGCGCTTGATCAATGTTCCACTATACGAAGACAAAAATAGATACTACGAAGGAGCAGATTATGAAAAAAGTTTAACTTCGACTGTAGGTAAGCGTAGTAAAATTCCGGGTATTTCAGAGTTAATGGAGGCACGTGCATCCTTTTTGAAAAAACATCCAGAAATGGCTATTCTCCCAGTTGAAGTAAGTGAAATTACGGTAGAAAGTAGAGCAAATTTAGGACAGGCTATTGAGAACTTTACTATCACTGCTAGAGTTGAAAAATTTGCAAAGATCGTCAAACTAATGTACAGATTTGCACCCATGGAAACGTATAAATCAATGGTCATGCTTGACGATGGAAAGCATAATGATAGTAAGGCAGGAGATAGTATTTTTGGCGTCACGATAAAGCCGGCTGCGGGCATAGAAACACTAGAATACTATATCGTCGCAGAAAATAAAGGCACGGTTACTTATTTTCCTTCTACTTACATGTTTAATGCATTAACTACCTCTTTAGAAGATCTAAATAATTAGAATCTATATGGATTTAATCCTGCGTCTGAAGGCACCTTATCTTTCATGCCTTATATTATTTGTGTGCATTGCTTTTTCTCCACAAAGCAATCTCTACGCACAAGATTTCTATGATCTGTATACCGTTAAAGAAATCAGACTAGAATTTGAGCAGGAAAACTGGGCTGATATTCTAGATAATCTTAAAGATAAAGGAACAAAGAAACGAGTAACTGCCAAGCTTAAACTCGATGGAATCACTTACGACAGTGTTGGAGTTAGATATAAAGGAAACAGCTCTTTCTTTAGCGTAAAGAATGCAGGTAAAACTAAATTACCCTTTAACATAAAACTTAATCATAAAATTAAAGGTCAAAAAATACCGGGGAAATATAATACGATTAAGCTTTCCAATGTATTTAGAGACCCTAGTTTTATTCGAGAGACATTAGCCTATGAGGTAGCAAGATCTTATATGCATGCCTCTAAGTGTAACTATGCCCGTCTCTATGTCAACGATAAATACATGGGGCTTTATAATAGTGTAGAGTCTGTCGATAAAGCCTTTCTAGCAAGTCATTTTGGTTCGAGTAAGGGAGAACTTATCAAATGTGATCCATTAGATATAAAGCAAGCAATCGATAAGAGTGATCGTTCTAGTAAATGCCTGCCAGGGGATTTTGCATCATTAATGTATCAAGGCAAAGATTCCTTGTGTTATCAAAATAATTACGAGTTAAAAAGTGAAAACACTTGGAAGACGATTATTAATCTTACCGATAAATTGAATAATAAGACGGATAAAGTTGATGAGATTTTAGATATTGATCAATGCTTGTGGATGCTTGCATTCAATAATGTGCTCGTTAACTTGGATAGCTACTCTGGTAAGCTATCTCATAATTATTATCTATATCAAGATACGCTAGGTGTCTTCCATCCTATTATGTGGGATATGAACATGGCTTTTGGTGGCTTTCGCTACAGTGGAGAATCTAACAAGCCCATGTCCAATGAAGAGATGATAGATATGAGTTTGTTCACTCATTATAAAAATGACAAACGCCCTTTGATTAGTAAGCTATTAGCAAATGACTTGTATAGAAAGATGTATGTGGCACACATGAAAACTATGGTGGAAGAACAGTTTGCTAATGGAAAATATAAAACTCGTGCTCAACAGGTGCAGAGCAGCATTGATTTCTACGTGAAATCGGATGAACAAAAACTTTATAATTACGAGGACTTTAAAGCCAATTTGAATCAAACGGTTCCAGTAGGAAGGCAAAATATAATCGGAATTACCGAACTGATGGAAGGCAGGGCAAAAAAGCTAATGGAGCATCCTTTAATGCTCAAAGAAGTTCCCCAGGTAAGTAGTGTATATCATAAAACTTCTTCTGACAGCACGATTATCGTGCAAGCTAGATGCACCAAAGCAGAAAAAGTATTTTTGTTCTATAAGCTACACACTACCGGACGTACATTCAAGGTAGAGATGAATGATATGGGAGAGCAGGGGGACAACACCGCAGACGATTTTACCTATACAGTGGAATTAGATAAAAACCTTATTACACGCTATTTTATTGTAGCCGAATCAGATAAAACAGCGACAGTAAATCCTGCAAAAGGAAGTTTTGCAATGTACAAAATAGAGTAGCATCAACTTATTTAATCCCAGTTGATTCCCTTATTGGTAAACTTCAAAGAATGCTCCTTGCAATTTGGACATTTGTATTTTGCTTTCATGATGTGCGCACCTTCCCATTCCACAACAGCTAAATTTACGTCAGGATTTACATCCTTAGATAAAGATTCTTCGCTATGATAAAACTGAATAGGGGTTTTATGAATTTTGCATAGAGCCTCTTCTTGGTTCATATCAGCCAACTGAAGTTTATCACAAGTTTCACAAAAAGCAGGCATCATAGAGCCTCTTGTGAAGTCGAAGCCGTAGCCAATACTTAGGTTGTCCTGCTTATAATTGCAATTTTTGCAAAAGGACTTGATCATTTCACCCATCTATAGATTTCATTTTGTATATTAAGAGTCATTGTTGATTCTAAATTCAAACTTATACATATATGTTGAATATATTGTACTTGAATTCAAATATTCTTTCCCCATGACTACCACTAATAGCTTAAATATTTATGCTTGCTGATTGATTAGTAATATTTTTATGATAAAATTAAAAATTTTGGATAGACTTTCACCCTCTTGTATAATATTTATTGGTTTGGTGTGTCTTTTTGTGCTTACACCAGCACAAAATGTATATGCACAAATGGTAGAAATCTGTGATAACGGGATTGACGATGATAATGACGGATTGATTGATATTAATGACGATGACTGTGTTTGTCCTATTGATTTCCCAGTTTCGTTGATTCCTAATCCTTCTTTTGAAGACCAAACGGGATGCCCTACAAGTGAGAACATGCTGGAGCTAGCAATACCTTGGCAACAAGCTAGTCAAGCTACTACAGATTATATGCATACATGCAATGGTTTTATTTCTCATCCGCTTTTTGCTGGTTCGGTACCTTTACCTATGCCAGATGGTGAAGGTTGTATAGGATTTAGAAATGGAAAAGCAAATATTCCTAATTTTAAAGAATATACAGGAGCATGCTTAATTGATCCACTAGAGGCAGAAACGCCTTACACCTTAAATATGTGGGTAGGCTTTATGGATAGCAGCAGTTCGCCAGAATTTGAACTCACCATCTTTGGCGCTGAAGATTGTGTAAATGGGATACTACCGTTCGGCAATGGCAATCCAAATATTGGCTGCCCACTAAATGTTAATGGCTTCGAACAGTTGGGGTCTACCATTGTATCTGGGGAAAATGAATGGGTTAATATAGTGGTAAATCTAACAACTACTAAGGCTCTAAATGTCATAGTTATTGGAGGAAACTGCGAAGCTAATCCACGAGAAAATTATTACTTCTTTGATAATCTGATCCTTCAAAAAACTATAGATTTTGGAGAACCACCTGCGGTAATTGGTCACCCATGTATGAATAATGTGGAATTGCTACGTGATCAGATGGAAGGAGAAAGTTATCAATGGTTTAAAGATGGTATCGCAATCTTAAATGATACTAGTGTGCAGTATACAATTCCTGAATCACAAGTAGATCCAACAACATATCAAATCATGATTACTGGCGATACCACTTGTGAAATATCAGCGCCTTACTTTTTCGAAATTCCGACGTTTGAGACCATGCAGTCCATCACCATCTGTGATAATGAACCGCTCCAGCTAAGCAATCAAAGTGTGCTAGAAGAAGGAATGTATTCAGAATTATTGGTTTCTTATCAAGGATGCGATAGTACTGTCATTACGGAGGTAACCGTAAATCCTACCTATGACATTTTCTTAGCGGAGACTATCTGTGCTAGAGAACAATATATTCTTGGAGAACAGATATTGGAACTGGAAGGGATTTATACTGAATTTTTTCGTACAGTAGAAGATTGTGATAGTATAGTTACCATCGAGCTTACGGTGCTTCCTTCATTAGTTAGTGTGGATGCCCAAGGTGATAAAACAATCAGATTGGGTGAATTAGCACCCATTAGGGCGGTCGTATCTGACCCAAGCCTAATTGAACAAATTTTTTGGAGCAGTTCAGATAGCTTGACTACTATCTGTGATACCTGCCTTTATCAAGTGGTTGCCCCAGCCAATACAACAACATATTCTTTGACGGCTTTTGATATTAAAGGATGTAATGTCAGCGATAACGTAACTATTATGGTTGATAAATTTTATGACGCTTACTTTCCTAATGCTTTTTCTCCTAATGGGGATGGCGTAAATGACTTCTTTTATATCCATGGAACCACTAACATCGCTCAGATAAAAAACCTAGAAATCTTTGACCGTTGGGGAAGCCATGTCTATAAAAAGGAGAATTTCCCGGCGAGCACGGAGTTTGAAGGATGGGATGGATACCTGCGTGGAGTACCTGTTAGCGTAGGCATTTACACTTATTTCTCCGAAATTGAATTTATTGACGGACATATAGCCCTTTTTAAGGGTGATCTAGTGATTTTAAGGTAAATTCTAGCTACTTTGTACTATTGTAAACATTACACTAAGGGGCAAATGTTCAAGTATAAAATTACAAATATAATCTTCTTTTCATTTTGTCTTGTTGGGCTACTTAAAGCTCAGCAAGTACCAAACTATATTGGCAAAGATATTAATGGGGTAGAGCATAATCTCTATGATTATCTAGACGATGGTAAAGTAGTCATCGTAGAGGTATTTGCAACTTGGTGTTCTACCTGTTGGGATTTGCATAATACTGAAAAGATAGAGAGGCTATATAGCACATATGGACCAGATGGAATGGATCAACTAGTAGTTCTTTACATAGAAGGGGATATAAAGACTGAGGATGCTACGCTTTATGGAGAGAACTCATACGGCAATTGGGTCGATGGCGTTCCTTATCCGATATTTAATCCTTCAGTGCTTAGTAACGAATTTTTAGAGGTATTTGCCACAGAGGGTTTCCCAACCACGAATGTAATTTGTCCGGCTACCAAAGAAATCATTGCTGATGTATACCAGGACGATCTGAGTAAAATTATAGACATCATCCAACTATGTGGTACAATATCAAATGTTACAGATTTACAAATCTTAGGCAAAGATTCCTTAGAGGCAAGAGTGTGTGATACTGTGGAAATAGAAGTAGATGTTCTTAATAGCGGAACGGAAACCATCGAACAATTTGAATTATTAGCTATCGCTGAAAACGGCGAAACTTTAAAATCGCACAACTGTATTGTTAGCCTAGACCCTGGACATTCTATTGAAGTAAATTTAGGAGAGTATAAACTCGAAAGCCCTTTAGAGTATCAAGAAATGGAGTTGGAGATAAAAAGCTTGTTGGATCAGGTTTCTACTAATAATAATCAAAATATTACATACAGACAGGCTCATGAAGTTCAAAATGAAGTGCATTTAGAAATTAAAACAGATTTTTGGGTAGAAAGCGATAATTCTCGTTGGTGGGTCGAAAATAGCAGTGGGGAAATAGTAATACCAGTTCATTATCTTGAGGTAAACCAAGAAATAGAGGAAAGTTTCTATTTAGAAAATAATGATTGTTTCACCTTTATCATTGCAGAAGATTACGGGGATGGTATTGCCTTCGGCAGTGTTAAGTTATATTCAGAAAACGGTACTGTTCTATTTGACAATGCCTACTTTGACTCAAGAGGAGAAACGAGTTTTGAATATATAGGCTCTGCAACTACAGCGGAAGAAACGCTAAATGAAGAATATTACGCACTCAAACTTTTCCCAACGCTCGTTTCCGCTGAACTCCAAGTTAATTTAGACATCCCAATTTCGGAATCTATTAAGTCAAAAATCTTTAACCTGCAAGGATTATTAATTTTTGAAGAAGAAAAGGAATTAAACCAAGGTGCCAATTCATGGCTGTATCCAACAGGAAATTTACCGAGTGGGATCTACTTATTGCAGATTCAAACTGCAAAGGGTATATTGGCCAAAAAATTCACCAAAATTTAGCAGCACTCTTTTATTTGTAACTTCCAAAGCCTAACTTTTTACTAACGGCAGAGTTCAAAACTAAGCAGCGCATATTCCTTAATAACTCAAATCATCATCCCCCATTTCTCTGGCCGTAGGCCTAGCCCTTTTTTGAGGATTCCTTACCGCAGGTACTTTTTTAGGGGTATTCTTATTTGTGACTGGTTTGCGTGTCGTCTTTTTAGCAGCAGGCTTTCGAGTAGCTTGTTTCTTTTTAGCTGTTTTCGTTACTGGCTCATCAGCCTTTTTATTGCTCTGCTTTCGGGTACTCTTTCTGTTTTCTTTGGTTTCCTTTTTTTTTACCAGCTCACTTTTATGTTGTTCTTGCTTTTGTTGATTGCTACTACTAGGTGATTTACCTTTCGTATTCCTACCAGTTGCTCGCTTAGGTTTTTCCGCTTTTTTTTGCATCGCCTTTTCTACAAACTTTGTAGCGGGCGTCTCTGGCTTAACCTCTTTGTTAGTAGATTCCTTAGGATTAGAGTCCTTATTACCAGATGACCTTGAACTAGTATCTTTACTATTGGAAGACCTTGAAGAATTGGAGTTTTTACTCCTAGAGGAACTCGACTTAGAAGAAGACCGCTTATTGCTATTAGACCGCTTCGGTCCCAGACTGAAACTATCCTCCTCCGAAATTTCTACAAAGTGATCCGCCTCATCTACTAAGATCTGCGCAGTAGTTGCTTTCACGGCAGCGATTTCTATTCGTACCCCTTCACCTTTCAAGTGTCTCAGCAATTCTACATAATCAGAATCACCCGAAAGGATAATAATCGTATCCACCTTTCTCGCAATCTGCGTAGCACTTATCGACAAAGGAATATCTGCAGACTTATGACAAGGCACCACGGAGCCCATATAGTTAGTCAGCAGCCGATTTGCAAGCTTGCTACTGATTTGATTTCCTTCACGGAAGTATATTAGTCTACTCAGCCCTCTACCTCTCAGCAGCTTAGGGATCAGGTTATCAAAGTTGATCATCACATTATCATCACCCGTCATGCTGTGCAGTGATCGTTCTATATTATTTCCATCTATCAGGATGGCCACGGATTGTATAATTCTTACTACCGGTATATCTATTTCAGACATTTTATTTTATTTTGAGTGAACTCCTTGTTAGTTACTTTCTACACCTTAGTGCAGATTTGCAGACAAAAGAGGCATTATTTATCTATTAAACGGGCTGTTTAGCCCATATGTTATTGATCTTCTGCGCAATACTAAATCCGCCCGTCCAAGCAGCTTGAAAATTAAAACCACCAGTCACCGCATCTATATTGAGCATCTCTCCAGCAAGATAAAGCTGCGGAACCAGCTTACTCTCAAACGAAAGTGGATTTAGCTCGGCAGTATCAACACCACCCGCCGTCACAAATTCTTCCTTGAAGGTACTCTTTTTATTTACATCAAATCTAGCAGCACACAGTTGCGCCACCAGTTTCAAGATATTCTTTTCATTCAGATCCTTATACCGCATGTGCTCCTGTAGACTGGCAGCTAGACACAGACGCTCCCATAGTCGAGAAGGGATATCAAATTGAGCATTTTTATGCACCAACTTAGCTCCTATACTTCCAACCAATTCTTGCACCACCTTCTGGATCACTTTCTGTTTCTGTCCTGTCCAGTTCACCTCTATCTCAAACTGATAATTCTTTTCTGCCAAAACCCTCGCCCCAAAAGCCGAAAGTTTCAAGATCGCTGGCCCGCTTTTGCCCCAATGCGTTATTAGCAAAGGCCCACTAGCAGTTATTTTCTCCCCGCTGATTTGTACCTGCGCATTCGGCACGGACAGCCCCATCATTCCCTTCACGCGCTCATCCTCTATATGGAAAGTAAATAAAGACGGCACCGCTGGTATCAGGGTATGTCCCATCTTCGCCAGCAGCTTCCACATCCGCGCATTGCTGCCCGTCGCGAGTACCAGCCTATCACAAGTATACGCAATACCCGCCTTAGTCAATAGCTTAAACCCACCCGCACCACGTACTTTAATATCCACTACATCCACTGTATGAAACACTTCCACAGTACCCACATTTTCTTGCAAACAGTTCAGGATAGATTGAGAAGTATTACTCACTGGAAAAATGCGACCATCAGACTCGGTCTTGGTTGCAACCCCACGATCACCAAACCACTTCACCGTATCTTCACAGCTAAATTGCTCGAAAGATTTCTTGAGAAATTTCTGACCCCGTGGATAATTTTTAACCAACTTACTATTATGAAAACAAGCGTGGGTGACATTACATCTTCCACCACCAGATATGCGCACCTTAGCCAGGCTTTCACGTCCTTTTTCCAAGAGCGCCACCCGCTGACCACCCGCAATCTCAAGATTCGCAGCGCAAAAATATCCTGCTGCACCACCACCAACTATGAGGAGATCATAGTGCATTATTTCTTATTCATCGCGCCAAACTGCTTCATCATATTACCCATACCTTTACCGGTAGAGAGCTTATGCATCATCTTTCGCATTTGCTCAAACTGCTTCACAAAAGCATTAATTTCATGGATACTATGTCCACAGCCACCAGCTATTCTTTTCTTGCGATTCATGTTGAGGGCATCAGGATTACCACGCTCATGCGGAGTCATCGAGTGTATGATTGACTCTACTTTAGAGAACGCCCCATCATCAATATCGACATCCTTCAGCGCCTTACTCATACCAGGGATCATCCCCATGAGCGACTTCATGTCCCCCATTTTTTTGATCTGATTAAGCTGCCCCAAGAAATCATCAAAGTCAAACTTATTCCTCTTAAACTTCTGCTCAAGACGCTTCGCCTCCTTCTCATCAAAGTTCTCCTGCGCCTTCTCTACAAAAGACACAATATCACCCATCCCTAGTATCCGCTGCGCCATTCTATCTGGATGAAACACATCTAAGGTGTCCATCTTTTCACCCATGCTGACAAATTTGATCGGCTTGCCCACCGTATATTTTACCGACAGTGCAGCACCACCACGCGTATCTCCATCCAGCTTCGTGACCACCACGCCATCATAGTTGATCCGCTCATTAAAAGCCTTCGCCGTATTCACCGCATCTTGTCCTGTCATCGCATCCACCACGAACAAAGTCTCATTCGGCGTAATTGCATTTTTGACATTCTCAATCTCCGCCATCATCACCTCATCCACACTCAGACGACCCGCCGTATCCACGATCACCACATCAAATCCATGCACCTTAGCATGCGCAATCGCATCAGAGGCTATCTTCACTGGGTCCTTACTGTCTATATCTTTAAATACCGTCGCACCCACCTGTTCCGCTAGCACACTCAGCTGATCTATCGCCGCAGGACGATACACATCACAGGCGACGAGTAGGGGAGTCATCTTACGTTTCGTCTTCAGATGCAGCGCCAGTTTACCACAAAACGTCGTCTTACCCGACCCCTGTAGACCCGCAACGAGGACCACACCAGGATTCCCCTTCACGTTGATCCCGACAGATTGGCCACCCATCAGCTTCACCATCTCATCCATCACAATCTTCACCATGACATCACCCGGCTTCACCTCCTTCAGGATATTCCGAGACCCGAGCGCCTCCTCCTTGATATTATCAGTAAATTCCTTCGCTATTTTATAGTTCACATCCGCAGCCACGAGCGCCCGCCTGATCTCCTTGATCGACTGCGCGACATTGAGTTCCGTTAGCTTATTATTCCCTTTCAGCGTCTGAAACGCGCCATCCAATTTTTCCTGTAAACTTTCAAACATGCTATTCTGTATTTTGCCCCAAAAATAGTGATTTTATAGATGGTTTTTTTTGTTTTTGGGTATTTATTTGGGCGAAACCCCTTCGCCGAAGGTGGCTCGTGGTCAGGCTATTCAGGGGTACGCTGCCGCTCCCGTCCCGATAGTAGAGACAAGGTAGCCTTGTCTCTACTATCGGGACCGACTCCTACCGTCGTCGCCCTTACTATCCTTTTCGCAAAAAAAAGAAGGCGCGTCAATGACTGTTTCCATGTATAGATTTAATAGTCTGACGAGAATTGAATCTATACACGCATGGAAAGTTGCTTTATCCAGAAGTTTATCTTGCTTGTATTATGTAAGCTAGACAAGTGAATAGTAACAAGGTTGAAAAACCTCGACGAACGGAGATCAATATGAATACTTATGGCTGGGTTGCATATCTATAAATATTCATCAAAAAAGGGTAATTCGACTGGCACGTGCTTGCTTTTGCCTCATCTTTAAGTAAATATCAAAGCCTTCAATAGTGACAGTTATCAAAAAAAGATTTAGGCTACCGTAAGAAAGAGAAATAATAGTTATCTTAGTAACTTAAGTTTCGGTAGTTAAACAATGGATTGAATACGAAATTAACTATTCATAGATAATTGAAAAAGAACAGGTTAGGTAAATACTTCTTTCATCTGAGATTGAAAACGATGAATAATTTAGAAATATAGAGCTAAAGCTATTTTTCAAGAAAAAGGGATTTAAAAAAAAGAAGGATTTCAAATTTAGAATAAATTTCGGACTTGGAAATTTTAGCGTCGAATGCTATTTAAAATGAGCGAAGGCTTAACTGTTCGAGCTGC
>ENA-ORXT01001031-ORXT01001031.1-marine-metagenome-genome-assembly--contig:-NODE-1031-length-39683-cov-3.751831_pt1 | contig 39683 bp, 30 predicted proteins | sample MGYA00237868_ERZ511482 | MGnify/ENA metagenome assembly ERZ511482 | reverse complement strand
AACCGCTTCTTACGACAGTCACCTGCGGAGGGAAACCCTCCTGCAGTGCTGTCGCGCTGGCTACAGCTATCTCAAGATGTCCAAACCTACGGCATTCGTAACTCTCATATTACAGCGATCGCGCCTAATACTTCGTCTTCTTTGGTACAAGGCTGCACGGCGAGTATTTTGCCTGTCTACAGCAAGTTCTTTTACGACAAATGGGCAAAGGGTACAGTACCTATCGCACCACCGTTTATTCAAGACTGCTTCTGGTTTTATCGCGAAAATAAAAGCCTAGATCAAAAAGTGGTGGTAAAAGCTGTGGCTGTGATGCAGCAATGGATTGACACGGGAATTTCGATGGAATTACTCTTTAATCTTAATCAGGGCGTATATTTCCCTGAAGAGCCAGAAAGAGCGATCAAAGCCATAGACATTTTTGATACTTTAGTTATGGCATGGTCTACTGGTTGCAAGGCTGTCTACTATGTCCGTACTGTGCAAAAAGACGACTTTAAAGAATCGAGCGAAGGCTGTGTTGCCTGTGCAAACTAAGATAAATTAAGTGCAACCAATAACCTGTAGTGTGGGCAATGCCCACCTAAAAAAAATCAAAGCAGAGGGAAAAACAAACTATCCCTGCTTTGATTTTTTAGTTATTAGAAAGATAACTTTTGGCGAACAACGTAAAGTTACTCCTGGCTGTAAGATTTATCCTTATTACCCCACTCTATAGCTGCTCACTACTCATTGTTAGGAGTGCGTCCGTAGAGATAAGTAAGATATTTTAAACGCCCACTTAATTCGTCATTAAAAGCTTCTTCACGACAACGCCATGACCAGTTACCCGTAGGTTGAGCAGGAGTGTTCATTTTGGCATCTGTACCCAAGCCTAAAACATCTTGGAAGGGTAAGACTACGGTATTGCCTACCGAACCCAATGCTAGGCGAATTAATGCCCAGTGAATACCATCGTCACAAAGGCAGCCTAAATAATCTATGACCTTAGCCTGTGCTTCTGGAGATCGCTCTTCAAACCAGCCTACAGAGGTATTATTGTCGTGAGTACCTGTATAAACTAAACAGTTGCGATTAGTATAATTGAAAGGCAAAAAACCATTAGCGCGATCGTCATCAAAGGCAAACTGGAGAATTTTCATGCCAGGGAAATTAAATTGATCACGTAATGCTTCTACTTCAGGGGTGATTACTCCCAAGTCTTCGGCTACAATCGGTAACTTGCCCAACTGCTTCTCTAATAGTTGGAAAAACTCATCTCCAGGGGCTTCGAGCCATGTCCCATTCATTGCAGTATTTTCACCTTGAGGTACTGCCCAATATGCCTGAAATCCTCTAAAGTGATCGATGCGAATAATATCAACATACTCCAGCATGCCTTCAACTCTTCTAATCCACCATTTAAAATCGGTCTTCTTCAGTTCTTCCCAGTTATATACAGGATTACCCCAAAGCTGCCCTGTAGAACTAAAATAGTCTGGAGGAACACCCGCCATCAAGGATGCTTCCCCTGTCTCTTTGTCTAGGCAAAATATATCTTTGTGCGCCCAAACGTCAACGCTATCGTGTGCCACATAAATAGGAATATCACCAAAGATTTTAATGCCCTTTTGGTTAGCATATTGTTTGAGGTTTTTCCATTGACAGAAAAACTGATACTGGACGAACTTTTGAAAAAAGATTTCATCGGCTAATTCTGCTGCCCATTTCGCCATTGCTTGGGGTTGACGATAAGCAATATCAGAATTCCATTGATGCCAACTCTTACCATTATGAGCTTTTTTAAGAGACATAAATAGGGCATAGTCACTCAGCCAGTCATTATGTCGGTTACAAAAACGTTTAAATTCATCATCGACTGTATTCGCTTGCCGAGCTTTAAAGCGATCGCTTGCTATCCGTAGCAACGGCATTTTACTAGCAATTACGCGATCGAAGTCCACCTGATCTAAAGAAAAATCTGGTGTAGAATTTAATTCTTCTGTGGTTAATAATTCCTGTCCGTGAAGAACCTCTGGACTAATTAGTAGAGGATTTCCTGCCAAAGCAGAATAAGATAAATAGGGAGAGTTACCAAAACCTGTTGGCCCAATTGGTAAGATCTGCCATACTTGTTGGTCGCTATTTGCTAAAAAATCAACAAATTTATAAGCCCGATCGCCTAAATCTCCAATGCCAAAACGGCTAGGCAAAGAAGTAGGATGAAGCAAAATACCGCTAGCTCTACAATCTAACATTTATTATGAATAAATTTTAGTAATTATTTGTCCTGATGTTTGAGTGAAACCATAGCTTTTTAAAGGCTTTGATTCCACACTAGTTTACATAAGTTTGGCTCAAGTTATCTAGCAGGTTGCAAAAAGATCTCTTCTCAGATGGGGTCAATTTTTGGTAGCGTATAGAGATCGGAGAAAAAATAATCGCCCTCGACAATAATCTTAACGGGTCACAGACCAGAAACGATTTTACGAAGCAGCGCGGTCTTGGGGGTTTCTTCCATGAGCGACTGCTGAGGATGTCTCGCGAAATTAAAACTTTATTTAAAGGTTTGTCTCATTAAATTATCTTAAAATCAGGAGAATCAAACAATGACTATTTTATTTCAGTTGACACTAGCAGCACTAGTTCTATTTTCTTTTGTCATGGTAATCGGAGTGCCAGTGGCATATGCCTCCCCGCAAAATTGGGAGCAATCTAAATCTTTGATTTATGTGGGTTCAGGAGTTTGGACTGTGTTAGTAGTGGCTGTTGCGGTTTTAAACTTTTTTGTTATTTAAACGACGTCACTCGATCGAGCAAAAATAGCGATCGCTATAAATACAGGCGGTCGCGCTTTAGTGTTAAAAATATTACTGTAATCTTAAATATATTGACTTATGGCTGTTTTTGAAGGTACTTTTGCAGGAGACGTATCTGGTTTTCGGATGGCGATCGTAATTGGTCGTTTTAATGATTTAGTTACAGAAAAACTCATTGCAGGCTGTCAAGACTGTCTCAAACGTCATGGTATTAATATTGAGCCAGATGATGGTCAGGTAGACTATGTTTGGGTTCCTGGTAGCTACGAAATCGCTATGATAGCCAAGCAGTTGGCTATGACTAACCGCTATGACGCTATTATCTGCTTAGGTGCAGTAATTCGTGGACAAACACCCCACTTTGACTATGTGTCTTCAGAAGCGGCAAAAGGAGTTGCAGCCGCTAGTTTCCAAACAGGAGTCCCAGTTATTTTTGGCGTATTAACTGTAGATACCATGCAGCAGGCTTTGGAAAGAGCAGGAATTAAAAGCAATTTGGGCTGGGAATACGCTTTAAATGCGCTAGAAATGGCTAGTTTGATGCAGCAAATAAGAATTGATTCTGTGTCTTCGTCTTCAGCTAATTTACCCCCAGGAAGCGAAACCATTGCTTTACCAAAGGTAGCTAGTCAAAATGTAGCTAACGGCGATTATTAGGGCGTTTCATTAATTAAGCTTTGCAAAGGGCAGAAGAGCAAATAAAACTTCTGCCCTATTCTGATCTTTGACCAGAGTGGATGATCGATTACAAACGGAAAGCTTGAAGCTTTTATAAAGATCTCCTGGTGATGATGCTGACTTGATTTATAGTTTAAATCGACAACGCATTTTGCTTTGCATTGTTGAGGAAGATTTTTATTATATCGCCACAGTATAGCTTTCGTGAACAGCAAAGAACCTCAAGATTATGGTTTAGATTGGCAAAATGTTAAAGATAATCGGACAAAGAATAGCCAGATATCTGGCTCGCTGCCCAACGCACCTATAGGTCATACTCCTGAGTTGTCGCTCCCAGAGTTAGCATCTATCGAGCTACATCAGTATATTTATCAAGAAACAACCGCAGCAATTTGTACAGTTGAGGTATTAGCAGAAGGAAAGTATCTTTATGCTGATTCTAATCCTATGTGTGAGGCGCGGCAGGTAGCTATTACTGGGAATTGGAAGGGAAAATCACCCCAAGAAGTTTTTACTCACAAAGACTTGCACATTGTTTTGCAGGCTTATAGTGATTGTGTGCGATCGCAACAAATTGTCAGCTACAGAAATTATGTCGTTGTCGGAAATCACCGTAGTTGCTGGATAACTACGGTCAAACCTAAGATAGATAATGATGGCAAAGTTTATCGGCTCATTTCTACCAGCGTTAATATCACCATAGAAGAAGAAGAAGAACAGCAAACATCACAATTGCGCTCGGCTTTAACCCAGCTACAGCAAGCTCTTCAATCAGAAGAATTAGTCCGCTCGATTACTCAATCCATACGAGATACCCTAGATGAAAGGCAAGTTCTACAGACTGCAACTAAAAGTCTGACAGAAGGATTAAAAGTAGATTGTTGTCAGATAGAGCTATATAAATATCAGCACACCGTTACTGAAGTTATCTGTGAATATCCCATCGTTTTACCTGATGCACAGGGAATTCATCGCCAGGTTGCTGATTATCCCGAATTGTACGATCGCCTGTTAAACAAACAGTCGGTTCATTTCGTCGATTGGCTACCTACAGTGGGTTGTCGACAACAGCAGGTAACTCGTTTAGTTTGTCCTATTTTAGACGATCGCGGTATTTTGGGTAATCTTTGGCTGATGCGTCCGAAAGAAAGCCTATTTGAGCCAGGCGAAATTAAGTTAGTCGAGCAGATTGCCGATCAGTGTGCGATCGCAATTCGCCAAGCACGACTTTACAATGCCGAGCAGCTTCAGGTAAAAGAACTAGAGAAGCTCAATGTAATTAAGGATGATTTTTTAAAAACTATTTCTCATGAATTGCGTACCCCGATGAGTCGTCTTCGGCTGGCTATTAGTACCTTAGAAAATCTTTTGGACGTAGAAGTTGGCGCGCACAATTCAGCCAGAATTGAGAAGGTGATGGCGATTTTTCATGATTCTTTTAAAAAGCAAAATCAACTAATCGACGATCTATTAACGCTCTGTTATGTAGATACTGCTAGCAAACCCGATCTTTGGCAATCAATCGATTTACAAGACTGGATTCCTCGAATAGTTAAAACCTTTTCTTTTGATGTCAATCGACAAGAATTACAGCTAGACTTGGCGACTGGATTACCCCTACTGCATTCTGACACCAAAATGCTTAAAAGAATAGTTCAAGAGTTGCTCAAGAACGCTTATAAATATACTCCTAAAGATGGGACAATTACCATCTCCACGGAAAAGACTTTGACTCAACTATTGCTTAAGGTAACTAATACTGGTGTAGAAATTCCTGTTGAAGAGCAAGAAAATATTTTTGCTCGATTCTATCGCATACCCAACAACGATCCTTGGCAACATGGAGGAACAGGAATCGGTTTAGCTTTGGTCAAAAAACTAGTAGAGTTATTAGAAGGAGAGATTACGGTTAGCAGCTACCATCAAACGACAACTTTTACCGTTATCTTTGCCTTAAATTAGATCGTATCATCGACCAGAAAAAAAGCATTTTTCTCCCTAATTAATCACACGCCCTGACTCAAAACATTAATTGAATCATAAGTTTTGCAGAAAGTAAGTCTATTGGCGACATACAGTCGATATTGGGTTTAAACTGACAATGAACTGAGAATTTCCAGAGTATTAGATATTCAATGTTAGAAATATTGCCAGGAGAAAGTTTCCCTTTAGGAGCGACAGTACATCCAACTGGGGTCAACTTTTGTATTTTTTCGGAAAATGCCACAGCGATGAGGTTGCTATTATTTGATAGTGCTGATGCCAAACAGCCTACCGAAACAATTAGGCTAGATTCAAAAATAAACAAAACTTTTTACTACTGGCACGTTTTTGTCCCAGGACTCAAGGCAGGACAAATTTACGCTTATCGGGCAAATGGAGAATTTGCACCCAAGAAGGGACAGCGTTTTGACAACACTAAAGTATTACTAGACCCATATGCTAAAGCAATAGTTGGGGAGTCAGCTTACGATCGCACTGCTGCTTCTAAAATGGGAGATAATTGTGCCGTAGCCCTGAAGGGAGTGGTATTTGACCCTAGCACTTATGATTGGCAAGGCGATCGCCATCCTCGTATTCCTTACGCTAGAAGCGTAATTTATGAGATGCACGTAGGGGGTTTTACTCGCAATCCTAATTCGGGAGTATCAGCCGAAAAAAGAGGTACTTATGCGGGCTTAATCGAGAAAATTCCCTATCTTCAAGAATTGGGCATCACTGCGGTAGAGTTACTCCCCGTACACCAATTCGATCCACAGGATGTACGCCCAGGATTAAAAAATTACTGGGGTTATAGCACAATTAATTTCTTTGCACCTCACAAAGCCTATAGTTCCAGACGCGATCGCTTGGGGGCATTAGATGAGTTTCGAGATATGGTTAAAGCTCTTCATACAGAAGGAATTGAGGTCATTTTAGATGTGGTTTTTAACCATACCGCAGAAGGTAGTGAACAGGGGCCAACTCTTTCTTTTAAGGGTTTGGATAATAAAACCTACTACATCTTAGAAGAAGATCAGACTTACTACAGTAACTATAGTGGCTGTGGCAATACTCTTAAAGGCAATCATCCCGTAGTTAGTCGTTTGATTCTTGATTCTTTACGCTATTGGGTTTCTGAGATGCACATTGACGGCTTTCGCTTCGATTTGGCGACTATTTTGTCTAGAAATACTTTTGGCGAGCCTATCGAGGCAAAAACAGGCATGATGGACGTTATTTCTATTATTGAGGCTGACCCTGTATTAGCAGGAACAAAGTTGATAGCTGAAGCGTGGGATGCAGCAGGACTATATGGTGTGGGTCAGTTTGTGGAGTTAGCTGACTGGTTTTCTGAATGGAATGGCCCATTTAGAGATGATGTACGTCAATTCGTCAAAAGTGACCCTGGAATGGTGGACACTATGGCAGCCAGAATTCTGGCTAGTCCTGATATTTATTCTCGGCTAGACACAGATATTAACCGCAGCGTCAATTTTATTACCTGTCATGACGGTTTTACCCTCAATGATTTAGTTTCCTACAACGATAAGCACAATTTGGCTAACAATGAAGGAGATCGCGATGGTGGTAATCACAACTTTAGCTGGAATTGCGGCAAAGAAGGAGAGACAAACGATTCTGAAATCGAAAAATTGCGATCGCGACAAATCAAAAACTTTTTGACTGTTTTATTTCTTTCCCAAGGGACACCTATGTTGTTGATGGGAGACGAAATTAGGCACACCCAAAATGGTAATAATAATGCCTACTGTCAAGACAATGAATTAAGTTGGTTTGACTGGGATTTGGTCGAGAAAAACAGTGACTTATTGGGTTTTGTCAAAAAGCTAATCAATTTTGTCCACAAGCTAGAGATTTTTTGCCAAGAGGAATTTTTAAAAGTCAGTCTCAAAAGTTCTCAACCCCACCTGACTTGGCATGGTACAAAATTATATAAGCCCAACTGGACAGAGGACTCTCACTATATAGCTTTTTCCTTGTCTTATCCTGCAGAGGAAGAACATCTGTATGTTGTATTTAATGCCTACTGGAAACCCCTCAAATTTCAGTTACCGCCCCTAAATTTGGGAAGCCATTGGCATCGAATTGTTGATACGGCATTACCAGCACCCGATGATTTTGCCGAGTTGAAGACAGCAGAAAGGATCTACGACAATAGTTATAAGGTAGCTCCTCGCTCATCGATTATTTTAATGGAGAAAAGAGGAATTCTGCCCATTCCAAATTTCCATTTGTCTAATTAGTAAAAAGCCTGGCAAAGGGGTGAATTAAAGCCTCTTTGCTCTCTACAGGCAGATCTTATTGGTTCTATTACCTAAAATTTGCTTGATTATGGAATAGGAACTTCAGCTTCCTCTTCTGATGGCGTTCGCTGGTAACTAGAGACAATCTCCTGTATCTGAGGATTACTCAGAAATATTTTAGTGTCTTCAATTAATTGCTCTCCCCAGAGATTATCTTGCAGGAATTTAATATCTGCGTAACGATTGTCTAACTTTAAAGCTGCCTTGCCTAAAGCGATCGCTTTTTCGGTTTCTCCTTCGGTGAACAAAGCAACTGCCAAAGCTAATTGAGGCTCTGCTTGTTTGCCGTCAACTTTAATCACAGACTGCCATCTGGCTATTGCCTGGGTGCGATCTCTTTGCTCATATTCTACTAGTCCTACATTGTTTAACGCTGGCCAAAAAGTTTTATCTTTGGCAAAAGCTTCTTCATAAGAATCAATTGCTTTGTCCAATTCAGATAGCTTGAGATAGGTGTTGCCTAGATCGAAAAGTGCTTCGGGAGAATTTCCTTCGATTTCTAATCCATCTTCTAGTTTTTCCCTGGCTACTTCATATTCACCCTGCTGAAAGTAGGCATTGCCTAAACTAAACAAAATTCCTTCTTCTTCTGGTGCTAGAGACTCCGCTTTTTCTAAAGCATTTACCCCTTTTTTCAATTCTTCTTGTTGGACATAAAGATTGCCTAAAATAAACCATACCTCATAGTTCCCTGGGGCTAGTTGAGTAGCTAATTCAGCTCTGGGTAGTGCTAAGTCATATTGCTGAAAACGAATTAGTTGAACCGCATCTTGAAGTAGCTGTAATCCTTGGGATTCTAGCTTTTGCGAATCTAGTTTGGGTACATACGGCAGTACAGCTTGTCCCCTAACTGGCAAAGATATACTAGAAATGCCAGCGCAAGCTACTAAAGAAATTAACCAGTTAAGTTTAGGCACAGTAGTGTTTAAAATTTTTGATTGATTGATATTCACAAGTTACTTCATTGTCTTGCTGAACGGCAAACTTTCATCATATTTTCTCGTTTTCAGACAGAAAGTTTGGCAGTTTGAAGTAGTAATTTTGTTTTTTCATAAACAATCGAGCTACCATAAAGTAATAAGCCTAGAGCTATTAACGTCGCGATCGGTTATATATCTTAATTTAAATATTATTTATCAATTTCAAATTTAAGTTCGCCAGCAGCAAATAGCTAGCTAACTTATTCACCCCTAACTTTTTTTGATGTAGGGATTTTTATCTATGAAATCAACTATTAACCAAAAATCCAAACGCTATCGGGTTATTGCTACAGGTTTAATAGCTACCTGCGTGGCGTTAATTGGTCTTACCAGCTATAGTTTGGTCACAGGCTCTAGCAAGGAAATAGATTTAAGCGATCTTACCGTAGAAGTCGAAAAGGAAGATCTTAATATAGAAATTGCAGCCAGCGGCAGAATTGAGCCAATAAAAAGCGTTAATGTTAGCCCGAAAGATCCTGCTCGGTTAGTCAAACTTTTAGTCGAGCAAGGCGATCGTGTTACAACAGGACAAACATTAGCCATAATGGAAAATAGGGAGCTTGCTAACCAAATTTCTCGTTCTCAAGCAGAATTAAAGCAAAGTCGTGCTGGTTTTACCGAAGGGAAAGCAAAAGTCAATGCTGAGATAGCCCAAGCCCAAGCCAGATTAAGACAAGCCGAAGCCAGACTCAATCAAGTCCAGAATAGAATCCCCAAGGATATTGAGCAAACCCAGTCTCAGCTAAATGCTGCCAAATCTCGCTTCAAGTTAGTCCAAGAGCGTCTCAAGCGCAATGAATATCTCTTAAAACAGGGAGCAATTACTCAAGATGCTTTTGATGAAATCAGCAACGATTATCAAAATGCCCAATCTACTATTAACGAACTGCGTCAAAGACTGGAGCAATTTCAAACCACGGGAGGCTCAGAAGTAGAACAAATCAAAGCAGAAATTGAAGAAGCTAGTCTTAACCTACGACAAAGACAAACTACTGCACCCGATGAAATTGCTGCTCTAGAAGCGAATTTGGAACAGACAGAAGTATCTGTACAACAATCAGAAATTCAATACAACGATAGTATTGTCAAAGCTCCCTTTGATGGCATTGTGACTCAAAGATATGCCGTGGAAGGTTCTTTTGTTGCCCCAAGTACTTCTGGGTCTAGTACAGCATCTGCTTCAGCAAATTCGATTTTGGCTTTGGCTCAAGGACTAGAGGTAATTGCTAAAGTAGCAGAATTAGATATTGGTCAACTACAGCCTGGGCAAAAAGTGACTATTGTTGCCGATGCTTATCCAGAAAAAGAGTTTAAAGGAGAAATTAAGCGTATTGCTCCTGAAGCAATTGTGGAAGAAAACGTAACTTCTTTTGAGGTGCGAGTTAAGCTGCTAACTGGTCAAGATACTCTACGCTCTAAAATGAACGTTGATGTCACTTTTATTGGTGAACAATTGACAGACAGTCTAGTTGTGCCTACTGTGGCAATCTTTACCCAAGACGGCGAACAAGGAGTAATGATACCCGATGCGAATAATAAGCCAGAATTTACCCCTGTTAAAGTTGGATTATACTTGGGCAATAAAACCCAAATCGTAGAAGGGGTTGAAGCAGACCAAAAAGTGTTTATCGATCTGCCAGAGAAGAGACAAGGAAAGAAAGAGTAAAGCATTACTAAAACATTACTCTTTCTTTCCTAAGCTAAACCTTATTCAAATACTGTTGCACCAACTAATATATCAGGCCATCTTTCGTCAGCTTTTTCGATGTTTCCTTCAATATCTTGCACCCACTGATTTTGTACTCCCTTGCTGTAGTTTAAATAAAGCTTGTCATCAACAATTTTCCAGGCTTCAGGGTCGGTAGAAACGACGTTTCCTTCGCTCAAGGCTTTGGCGCAATAACCACCATATTGAGGTGCATAAGCTTCTGGATCTTCTTCAAACAGCTCTTGGTTTTCTTCGTTAACAAATCTCCAAACTGCTCCGTTCCATTCGGTTTCATAATCACCGCTGCCTTCTACGGCTTCTCCTTCAGTAAAGTAAGCCACAGGATCGGTACCTCGAATAGCCAAATCACTAGAGGATTCTATATATACAGCCGGCGCAGACTCAGCAGCAGCAGCGCAAGGATTTTCTCCTGCGCAGGGGTTCGCCCCCGCACAAGGATCTGCTGCTCCCGCAGCACAGGGATTCACTCCCGCACAAGGATTTTTACCTGCACCCGCACAGGGATTTACCCCCGCACAAGGATTTTTGATTCCAGCGCAAGGACTGGCACAGGGATAGGCGTTTACACTATTAAAGTTTTGAGGAGTACCTGCTAGACCTAAAGTAAGAATTGATGCTGCTGCCAAAGTTGCTAGATATCTAAATTTCATGAGTATTGAGGATTAATTTTTACTAAAAAACATTTTGTCTGATTAGCCTTTTCTTGACCGATCAAAAAAGTAGATTACCACAAAATACAAACTTGCTATGAAAATACTTAATAACTCGACAAATAATTATTATTGGTTGATTAATTCGTAAATAATGTAGTCAATATAGTCATTTGCCTTTTGTATTTTGCTTTCTTTCTTACTCAACAATCTACAAAAGATAACTTAGAACCAAATTAGAAATAACTTAAGCATTGCTTACAAAATCAATAAGATTTAGAAACATAGTATTTAATCAACTTTGAAAATTTTTTACTCTCTCATTTTTCCGTATCCACCACCGCCAGGGGTTTCTATAATGAAAGTATCACCTGGATTCATTTCGACCGTAGCTTTGCTATCTAACTTTTCGATAGTATTGTCCAACTTTTTAAGATGGTTTGCTCCAGCTTTTCCTGGTGTTCCTCCCTCCATACCAAAGGGGAGTATATGACGGCGATTGGATAAAATTCCCGCAGTCATTTGTTCTAAAAACCTGATTTTTCTGACTACTCCATTGCCACCCTGGTTGATTCCTTTTCCTCCGCTATTTTGACGAATACTAAACTCTTCTAAAACTACAGGAAAACGCAATTCCAATACTTCAGGATCTGTCAGATGGGAATTGGTCATTTGGGTTTGCACTGCATCTGTGCCGTCAAAGTCTTTTCCTGCACCAGAACCACCACAGATAGTTTCATAATATTGATACTTATCATTACCAAAGGTGAAGTTGTTCATTGTTCCCTGGGAGGCTGCCATAATGCCTAATGAGCCATAAAGACAATCGGTAATGTTTTGGGAAGTTTCTACATTCCCCGCCACCACCGCAGCAGGATAGTTAGGATTTAGCATACAGCCTGGAGGAATAATGATTTGCAGCGGTTTGAGACAGCCTGCATTGAGAGGAATATTTTCTTGTACCAGAGTCCGAAATACATATAAGATTGCTGCCTGGCATACCGCAGAAGGAGCATTGAAGTTATTGTCTAATTGGCTAGATGTACCCGTAAAATCAACTGTCGCGTTAAGATTATGGCGATCGATTGTTACTTTGACTTTAATAACTGCACCATTGTCCATTGGACAACTAAATTCTCCATCTCTCAAAAAAGCGATCGCTTTTTTGACTGCTGCTTCGGCATTGTCTTGAACATGCTGCATATAAGATTGAACAGTTTTTAATCCATATTGCTCGACCATTTTTAAGAGTTCATTAACTCCTCTATTATTAGCTGCTATTTGTGCCTGAAAATCAGCTATATTTTGGTCGGGATTCCTGGCTGGATAGATACTATCTACTAGTTTTTTTCTAACAGCAGTTTCTCGAAAGTTTCCTCCTGCAACTAATAAAAAGTTATCAAATAAAATTCCTTCTTCTTCAATATTTGTACTGTGGGGTGGCATTGAACCAGGAGTGACACCACCAATGTCTGCCTGATGTCCACGAGAGGCAACGTAAAAGATTGGGAAGAGTGACTTATTGAAATATACGGGAGTAATGATAGTAACGTCAGGTAAATGTGTTCCTCCGTTATATGGATTATTGGATAGGTAAACATTACCTGGTTTTAGTTCACTGCCTAAATCATCGATTAAGCTGCTTACGCTAGCACTCATTGAACCAAGATGTACGGGAATATGAGGTGCGTTTGCTACTAATGAACCATCGCCATCAAAAATAGCACAAGAAAAATCTAATCGCTCTTTAATATTGACCGAAGTGGCAGTATTTTGCAGCACAATTCCCATTTGTTCGGCAATAAACTGATACAGGTTATTAAATATTTCTAAACGAACAGGATCAAGAGTCATAAGCGATGAGAGATGAGAGATGAGGAACGAGGAATCTAGATATCTTTTTTTTACGCTAATTTACGGACTTTTTATCATATAAATGTCTACACTAATCGACATTCAAGAAATTGAACCTTCTATAAAAGATATAAGCTCAGAAAATTATTCGGTTAACATTCAATGTATCGTCAAAACTGAACAGCAGAATTTAGCAGAATTTAGCTATTGACGATCGCACTGAAAATAAATTTTAATCATATATAAAGCAATATCCTAATATCGCGATCGCTTTATATGTGGCTTTATATTGTTTTGCTGCAACTGCACTCTATCAATGCAGGTTAACTTTGCACACACTTCTCCATTATGTGTATATTATCATGTCAAGTGTTGTTTATTAGCAACTTTTTGTTGATTAATTTAATTTTTGCAATATATCCTGCAACTGCTGCTGATATTGTCCGTATTCGACCCAATTACCCTGTTGTAAAGCCTGCTGTGCTTTTTGATAAGTTTCTAACGCTGATTGCCGATCTGGAGAGTCTGCGATCGCTGGTATACTTAAGCTAGGGTTAGTCTGATTGAACACTACGGCTAAAGATTGTTCCAAGGAAGGTGTCATTACGATCTGTTTGTCATAAGCGACGATAATTCGAGTTAGTTCGGGTAATTCTCCTTTTTCTGCACGCAGATATAAAGGTTCGACATATAACAGCGAACCGTCAATGGGAATGACTAAAATATCTCCCCTGATCACCCTTGAACCTCTTTGACTCCAAAGGGTTATCTGTTCGGCAATTTCGGGATTTTGATCGATTCTGGCTTCTATTTGAAAAGGGCCATATACAAGTTCTTGTTTGGGAAACTCATACAGTCTTAGCTTACCGTAGTTATCGCCATCAGAACGAGCAGCCATCCAGGCGATCATGTTATCTCTATTTACGGGAGTGAAGGGTAATATCAGAGCAAACTCTTCCTTTGTTTCCCCTGGTAACTTCATGATTAAATAATCAGGTTCAACCTCTTGCTGTTGACCATCATATAATTCCGTCGCAAACCGCCAATCATCTTCGCGGTTATAAAATACTTGAGGATCTTCCATGTGATAGCTCAAGTACATTTTTGCCTGAATTTCAAAAAGATCTTGGGGATAGCGAAAATGCGCCTCTATCTCTGGAGGAATGCTATCTTTGCTTTTAAATAAGCCAGGAAATATCTTACGGTAGGTAGCTAAAACTGGTTCATTTTCATCCACCACATAAAAATCCATTGTGCCATCTTTGGCATCCACCACAACTTTCACAGGGTTACGGACGTAGTTGGTGTTTTTGTTGGTGATTAATTCTGTTTCCTGTTCGTGAGCGACGGCTTCTGAATAGGGATAACGGCTGCTAGTAGTGTAAGCATCAATAATCCACTTGAGCTTACCGTCGGTTACTATCATGTAAGGATCGTTGTCTAGCTTGAGAAAAGGAGCAACATGATTTACTCTTTCTGATATCTGCCGATGGTAATGAATGCGAGAGTTGGGAGTAAAGTAATTAGAGATTAATATTTTGATACTAGCCTGATCGTAGGCGTATGCCAACCTACGCAACCAACTATTAATCGGTACTCCTCCTAAACCGTTGTATTTAGTAAAGGCATTTTCATCACCGCGAGGATAATCAAACTCAGAAGTATTCATCCCCGTGTAAATATAGTCTGGAGTTAACTCGCCATAATAAATAGCAGGTTCTTCTATACTCAAATCTGTTTGGGATATGGGAGGAATATTCTTGACAAATAAGACTGGTAAACCATCGTCTGTAACCTCGTTAACAGGATTCATTACCAAGCCATAACCGTGGGTGTATTTTAGTCTTTGGTTAACCCAGGTTTGAGCAGAAGAGGGTACTTGAGTATAGTCAAATTCTCTAGGGGAAAGCATTACCTGACGATAATCACCGTCTAAGGTGTAGCGATCTACATCTACGTCATTAAACCGATAGTAAAAGCGAATTTCTTGTAGTTGCCGATAGGTACTAAGAAGGGGGCGATAGTCCCATAGACGAATATTATCGATAGTACCCTGATTATCCTGAAGAATATTGGGGTTTAAGTTATCAGATAGTTGATAATTTTTTGTATCTACGCGCTCCAAATCGTAAGCTTGGCGCGTAAACTCAATATTATGTTTAATATAGGGAATTTCCTTGGCTAATTCATTGGGTTCAACCACAAAACGTTGTTGCAACTGAGGAAGAGTACCATTAAAAAGAATCAAAACTGCTGCATATACTCCTATGCCATAAATCGGCAAGATAAGTTTATTCGACCAAGTGGCAACAATTAACCACAGCCCTAATAGCACTGAAGCAGCAATCATTACCCAAAAGGCAAATAAACGAGCATGGGTATCTGTATAGTCTGCACCCCAAACCACTCCAACAGAAGAATATAGTAGTTCGTAACGCTCTAACCAAAAATCAACGGCAATATCAATTGCGATCGCAGCAAGTAATAAACTTAAATGAGTTTTAATTGGTTTAGTTAGTAGTTTTTGCCATTTAGGTTCAATAAGTACGCTCTTCCATTTCCAATCAAAAAGTAAAATACCTTTAAAAATATAAACTAATGCTGCTATTACTAATCCTGCAATTAATAGAGTTAAAAACCAGTTTTCAAAATTGTCTAACAAAGGCAGTCTAAATAAATAAAAACCTAAATCTTGTTGATAAATTGGGTCAATAATTCCCAACTCAGAAACGTTAAAAAATTTGAGGATAACTTCCCAGGAACTAGCACTAACGTTAGCTACAGCAAAAGAAGTTAAGAAAATTAAGATGTAAGCAATATAATTAGCAATTTTATTAGTATAAGACTCAAAATTGCTAGATTCTAGAAAACGAAAAGAGCGATCGCCCGTTAAACGCAACGCTAACCAGTAATTAATCCCCAAAAAGCCAGCAAAAACGCCAAAAGTACCAGCCCAGATAGCTGTTTGCCAAATAACACGCTGCCGAAAAACTGATTCAAACCCCACAGTCTCAAACCACCACGATTCAGTCAGCAGGTGAACTACCGTAGAGATAGAAGTTAAAAAAGCGATCGCACTAAACAGCAGAATGACTATTAGTTTTTGCTTAAATTGCATAAAGTCAAGAGAGAGAAGGAATAGGAGGAATGAGTTTCGATCACAATTAAGGCAGTTTGTTTTTACTCATAATCAATATTAGCCATCAAAATTATTTTAAACCTTAAATAATCTAAATCGACTTTGTTGGGACTGATAGACTCTTTTTTCTATTTCTCATCCCGTGTCATTCATCCCTTATGCTTCATCCTGGGGATCGTTCACCAGACTTTTACACAAATTAGCTATTTTCTTAATATGAGCTTAATCATTAAATTTAAGCTATATTCTTACCTGCTTTTTACATTTTTTATGTTGGTAGGTATTTCGCCAGAAAAACTCAATGACGGAAGTTTTTAAGTCAAAGAGAAAAGTAAAGAAAACGATTATGTTCTACTTTACTTTATTCAAATAAAAACGATACGGAATTGCTGACAAACCTATTTATTTTCTATAAACCTTATTGAACAAGTATTTTGCAAACAACACTTTAAATAATTTCTTTTCTAAAGTTATTACTTATCGTATATTTTATTTTTTTTGGTTTAGCTATTAATTCAAGCGCATCGAAGCTCAGAAATATCTCCAAGCAGAAGTATTTAAGTCTAAAACTTTCACCAATCACCGAAAAAGGATTAACCATGTTGGGAAACATCAGTACTAAAGAAACACCGATCAACAGACGTATAGACCAATTAGAGCAAGATAATGCGATCGAAGTATCGATTATTATGCCCTGTCTCAACGAAGCAGAAACCCTAGAAACCTGCATTAGAAAGGCGCAATGGTTTATCAAGGAAAATGATTTGGCAGGAGAAGTAATTATTGCTGATAACGGTAGTAATGATGGTTCTCAAGAAATTGCCAATAGACTTAATGCAAGAGTAGTCAGCATTCCTACCAAGGGTTATGGTAGTGCGCTAAAAGGTGGAATTGAAGCAGCCAAAGGCAAATATATCATCATGGGTGATGCTGATGATAGTTATGACTTTAGTAACCTTAATCCCTTTGTCAAAAAGCTACGTAATGGTTACGACTTAGTGATGGGTAATCGTTTCAAAGGTGGTATAGAATCTGGAGCAATGCCTTTCTTGCACCGTTATTTAGGTAATCCTGTCTTAACTACTATTGGTAAATTATTATTCAATAGCCCTTGTAATGACTTCCACTGTGGTTTAAGAGGCTTTCGTAAAGATGCAATTTCTTCTCTAGAATTACAAACTACAGGAATGGAATTTGCTAGTGAAATGGTAGTTAAAGCCACTTTGCACAAAATGCAGATTACTGAAGTACCTACAGTTCTTTCTCCTGATGGTCGTAGTCGTCCTCCTCACCTCAATACTTGGCGTGATGGCTGGAGACATCTACGTTTCTTGCTAATGTACAGCCCTCGTTGGTTGTTCTTCTATCCTGGAATTTTCTTGATTTTGGCTGGATTGTTAGCAACTCTATCTCTACTCCCAAGTCCTAAAGTCCATAGCTTGCTCTACTCTTCCACTGCAATGACTATTGGCTTTCAAATTGTAATGTTTGCCCTCTTTACCAAAGTATTTGGCATGGGCGAAGGATTACTACCAGAAGATAGACGTTTCGACAGATTATTCAAATATATTAACCTCGAAACTGGATTGATTTCTGGCTGTATCTTACTAGCAATGGGTACAGTTGCTTCAATATATGCCTTTGGTATTTGGGGACAAAATGATTTCGGCTCACTCAATCCCACTCAAACTATGCCAATTGTTATTCCTGGAGTAACTTGTTTAGCTTTAGGTATTCAAACAATTTTCTCTAGCTTCTTCTTAAGCATTCTAGGATTAAAGCGATGATAAAACAGCCGTGGCTTTCAGTCATTATTCCTACTTACAACGGCAGTAAATATTTAGCTGCTGCACTTAACTCAGTAATGGTGCAGCAAGACAGTGATGTCGAATGCGTTGTTATAGATGACGGCTCAACAGATGATACCTTATCAATTGTTGCTAGTTATCAAGACAAACTCAATATTAAGCTAGTTACTAAAGAAAGAGCAGGTAATTGGGTAGCAAACACCAATCATGCCTTATCTATCGCCACCAGTAAGCACGCTTGTTTTCTTCATCAGGATGATCTGTGGCTAGAAGGGAGGTTGCAAAATATGAAAAATGCGATCGCAGATTGTCCCGAAGCTAGCCTGTATCTTCACGATGCAGTCTTTATTGATGGTCAAGGAAAACCGCTAGGTTTATGGAAGTGTCCTTTTTCTAGAAAGGAAAGAGCAATCTCTTTAGAAGAGATGAAGCACAAGCTACTAGTGCAGAATTTTATTGCCATTCCTTCCCCTGTTTTTAATCGACAGTTAGCTTTAGACTTAGGCACTTTAAATAGCGAACTTTGGTATACCGCAGATTGGGACTTTTGGCTCAAGCTAGCTTCTAAAGGCGACACTTACTATATTCCCAAGGCTTTAGCAGCATTTAGAGTACACGGTGATTCTCAAACTATTCGTCGTAGCTCTAGCGTTTCAGAATTCAGACAGCAAATGCGTTTAGTCGTTGACAAGCATCTTGACACCAAGCCCAAAAGTGAAGTGGCAAAAGTCGCTTTTTTCTCTACTGAAGTCAATACTACTTTGGCTGCTATGGTGCATGGAGAATCGCCCAATTTGGTCAAATTAGGAATCAATTTTCTAGCTTTAGGTCCGATGGGATGGCGTAGATATTGGCAAGATTCTCGTATTCAGGAGCGTATATCTGCTCGACTCAAGGCAAAGCTACAGACGCAAACCTAAGCTTTTTTATTCCCTATTCTTTCTAATTCATGAAGCCTAATTTATTTATCGTCGGGCAACCAAAATCTGGAACAACTGCTTTACACCAATTTCTGGGACAACATCCTGAAATTTATATGTCTAGCATTAAAGAGCCACATTTTTTTTGTTCTGACTTCCATTTAGAAAGCGACCTCGCTTACGGAAAAAAACGTTTCTTTGACTTTAGAAGTGAGTCGGCATATTTACAGCTTTTTAATAAAGCAGAAGGAGCTAAAGTAATTGGAGAATCTTCCACAAACTATTTGTATTCTCAGGTAGCAGCTGAAAAAATTCATAATTTCAATCCTGATGCCAAAATAATCATTGTTCTGCGAGAGCCAGCTAAATTTCTCTATTCTCTTCATAGTCACTATGTAAAATTTACTGAAGAAAACGAGCCAGATTTTCTAACTGCCTTGTCTTTAGAAAGCGATCGCAAACAAGAGAAAGTATCTAGTCCTAGGGTTACTACCCCAAGCTATCTTTATTACTCTCAAAGAGTGCAGTATTATCAGCAGGTAAAACGCTATTATGATCGCTTCAAACCAGAACAAATAAAGGTAGTTATCTTTGAAGAATTTAAATCAGATAACGAGCGTATTTATCGAGAAATATTAGAGTTTTTGTCAGTGAACTCTAGTTTTGTACCTGAATATGAGGTGGTAAATGCTAACAAAGAAGTTAAATTTAAAGCAGTAAACGATCTCGTTAATAATCCCCTACTCAAGAAAATTTCTAAGAATTTGCTATCTCAAGAATTCAATGAATTTATTCGTGATAACATTGTCGAAAAATTCCTCTGGCATCAAGCACCAAAAGCTACTATGTCAGAGGAAATAAAGCTCAAGCTAATGCAGGAATATCAGGCTCAAGTTGCTCAAATATCAGAGTTAGTTGATATAGATTTAGCGGCTAAATGGGGATATGACAATTTAGTAACAGTCTCTAGTCAAGGCTAGTTTTTGTTCATAATGAGTAAATAGATTCCAAAACTATCGCTTCTTTTAAAATCGACAATATACTTAATTTTTTTCTCGATAATTCAATCATCAAAAATGCTAAATAAAAAGAACGTTATATCGAGCGTGTTATCTCTGGCTTTAGGATTTTTCTTGGTGTGGTTGATTTTAAGATTTACGGAAGTCGATCTTGAAGAAATTGTTGCTAGTTTCTATAGTTTAAATCCTCTATATGCAGGGTTGGCAATTACCGCTCTAATTATTCATACTTTCTTAACAGCATATAAATGGGGATTAGTTACTCAAAAGCTTACTCCAGATAACAAACAGCCGTTAAAGTTCTATTTATTCTATACAACATTAGGTTCTTTAACTATGCAGTTCATGCCTCAATATGTTGGCATGGTGATGGTGCAAAATTTGGCTTTAAGAGTACATAAAATAAGTTCTTTTTCCAAAGGTTTTTTGTCAGTTATTTATGACCAATTTTTTAACTTATTAATTCCTTTGCTTTTATTTCCTACTGCAATACTATACGCCTTGAGCTATATTTCTTTGTCGGTAGCAGTTTGGATGTGGATTACGACTATTATTGCAGTGCATTTCCTGATTAATAAATGGCATCGTCGTTTGATCTCATTTTTGATTTCAGCTTTAACCTGGGTTAAACAATTCAAGTCAGGATCGAAGCCCGAGACGAAAGTTGAAACAGGTAAAGATTCTATTTTGAGTAAAAATTTCACTCTTTATCTTTATTGGATTTCCGTAGTTCGTTACATGGTTTGGATTGTACGGGGGGTATTGATTGCGATCGCAGGAGGCTTCAAAATAAAGCTTTGGGCTATAGCTTTTATTTCCCCTATAGTTCAGCTGGCAATGCTATTTAGCTTTACCCCTGCCAACTTAGGACTAATGGAATTTAGCTGGATTGGCTTACTCAGGCTATTTAGTGTTCCCGATGCCGTTGCCGTCCAGTTTTCTTTGATGCAAAGATTTCTTTATATTGTCGCAGTGGTGATTGTTTTAGCAGTATTTGCTGTAGTTTCTTCTGTTGAGAGATTTGCTTTATTTACCTCAAAACAAAACCAGTAAATAGCAACTAAATTATCTTTATTTGTATTAACTATAATTATCCCCAAATGTCGAATTCTGCTATTACCAAAGGAAAATCAAGACGGCTAATCAAAGTAAAGCTAGGAATAGAAACGATTTTATCGTTAATTGCCATAATTATTGTTACCTCAATTTTTCTTAAAGCAATTTTCGACCTCGATAATAATTACGATCCAGGCTGGTATCACTTACCTTTCGCTGCGAGATTGGGAGGAATTTTGACCAGAGAAATGTTTATTGGCGATGAAAAATGGTTTGAACCTCGCTTTGATGGTTTTCCTTTACTAGCTCATTTCCTGCAGGGCATTTTTTGGCGAACTACAGGACGAATTCAATCAACAAACCTGGTTAGCTTCTTCAGTATTGTGGGCTATTTTTTCTTTCTAAAAAGCTTTTTTAAAATTCCTTTATATTTATCGGCGATCGCTTTATTTTCTATTCCCTTAGTATTAACTCACACCACGACTAGCTTTGTCGATTTACTAGGCAATGTCGGCACTTCTATTTTGGTCATGATGACCTACAGCTTTTATAAAAACAAGCAGCTACCTCATGTTAAAGAACTAATAATAGCCTTTATCGGTTCGGCGATCGCAGCAAATACCAAAACTCAGCTACAGCCTCTAGTGTTTGTTATCCTAATCATCGCAGGTGTAAGAATAGCCTGGCTTTACTGGCGACAAAAACCAACAGTTAAACTAGCAAAAATCATTCCCATCGCTTTAGTTGCCAGCATCGTTATTTTTGCCACCCCTGTTAAAAATATAATTCTGCATCAAAACCCTCTGTATCCCATCAAAATTCAGATTGGAAGCGTCGTACTCAACCATAAACTTAGTCCAGAAGCCTATGAAGGAGGCAACCGCCAGCTAAATTGGATTGAATCAGTATTAGAAATAAATGCACCTCTGTTTTGGACACCAGATCAATGGAGTGATGATATTGAGCGCAGTCGCAAAGGCGGATTTTGGGGAACGTATGTTGTATTTAATCTAATATTATTAGCTGGATTTGCTCTTAGGGAAGCCATTGTCAACAGATCCTTGAAAGATGAAAAATCTAGAGAAGCAAAAGTGGCATTATTTACGGCGATCGCCATGTCGATTGTACCGATCAACTTCCCTCAATCCCATGAACTCAGATATTTTATGTACTGGATGATTTGTTTAGTGTCTCTCAATCTATATCTGATTTCTTTACCCAAGCATAAACAGCTAATCGGCAGATGGTTGCAACCAAAATACGTCGGATTAGTATACGCCGTGTTTCTAACTATTATTCTGGTAAAGGTTGGTAAATTCTACGCCAAACCTTCTTTTGTCACTCTAGACAACTATGTTGCATTTGGAGTTAAATCAGAATTTGTCGAGCAAATACAGCCTAATGAGCAAGTCTGCTTAATCAGTAAGCACATAGGTGAAAGTACTCAAAGCGCACCTATCGCAGCCCTAAAATACGCCTTTTTATATAGCTCTTACTTTCATCCCGAATTAGATTTTGATTATTCTATTCAAGCAGCCTTAGATCCGAAAGTATGTGGCGATCGCACTATTATTCCGAGTAAATCATAGTAATCAACATATTGTATCCTCCCGAAAAAGGTGATTAAGATTTTACGATTGAACAATGCTTAATTAGTACTGTGTTTTATGATAAGTAAAAGTTAGTCCTCACTGCCAAATTAATGACCAAAACCTTTTCTCCTCAAGCTACCGAAATTAAAGCCATCTTCGATCGCATTGCCCCTATATATGATGAATTAAACGATCGCCTTAGTTTTGGACAGCATCGAATCTGGAAAGCAATGGCGGTTAAATGGAGTGAAGCCAAACCAGGCGATAATGCTTTAGATATTTGCTGTGGTAGCGGTGATTTGGCTTTATTGCTAGCAAAAAAAGTATGCCAGACAGGAAAAGTGACGGGTTTAGATTTTGCCTGCGAACAACTGGCGATCGCCACATCTCGGCAAATGGTAAAATGCCCTACTGTACCGATGGAATGGCTAGAAGGAGATGCGTTAGCTTTGCCCTTTGAAGATAATCAGTTTGATTGTGCCACGATGGGTTATGGATTAAGGAATGTAACAAATATTCCCTTATGTATGAAAGAACTACATCGTGTACTCAAGCCCCAAGCAAAAGCAGCAGTGCTGGATTTTCATCGCCCTAGTAAAGCCTTGATGCAAGGGTTTCAGCAATGGTATCTAGCTAATATTGTCGTTCCCACCGCTGAAGATATGGGGATGAAAGAAGAATATGCCTACATTAATCCCAGTGTAGAAAGATTTCCCACAGGTAAAGAACAGGTTAAACTAGCACAGGCAGAGGGTTTTCAACAAGCCGTCCACTATCCACTAATGGGTGAAATGATGGGTATATTGGTGTTAACGAAATAGAATGAGAATAGAATAAACATTCTGCTGTACTTTTTTATTGTCGATTCAACATACTGCTTTGGCACTATCGAATCTCTGGATTTTTTTCGTCCCCCCGATCGCGGGTAGCATTATCGGCTATTTCACCAATGATATAGCTATCAAAATGCTTTTTCGTCCCTACAAGCCTCTCTATATTGGTAAGCGCAAATTACCGTTTACTCCTGGCTTGATTCCCAGCAATCAAGAGCGTTTGGCTCAAAAGGTTTCCGACACTATTATGGGTTCGCTGCTCACTCCTGGCGAACTACAAAAGCTAGCTCAAAGGCTTTTAGCAATTGAACGGATTGAGAGTGCAATTTCGTGGTTGTTAAAGCTAGCCTTAGATCAGGTAAAGTCAGATCGCGAGCAAAAAACAGCTAAAATTTTAGGCAGCATCCTACGGGACTTATTTAGTCAATCTCTACCTAGATTATTAAAGGTTTTAGCCAGAAAAGAAGATTTTTTGGAGAATCAAATTAATCAGATTTTTGACGAAATTCTCTTAAATTTCAAGCTGAAGAATACCCAAGGTAAGAAGTTCGCAGACTGGCTTTTGGGTGCGGTGATTCCTCCTGACACTATACGCAGGGCAATTATTGATTTTTTGAGCGATCGCAATATTCAAATCATTGATGAAGGTTTCCGCGAAAAAACTAGCGGTACTTATTGGGTAGTGGCAAACCTGTTTGGTTTACGCAATAGTTTAATTAGACTGCGCTCTTTTTGTATCGATGAACCAGAAATAACCAACGCTAGGCTGCAAGAGTTAACCTACTCCCTACAAATTCGCGATCGCATCAAAAATTGGCTAATTAATCTTTCTCTACAAAATTTACCTGTTTCCACGGTTAGACAGCTGCGTAAAACTGTTCGAGAAGCTGTACGCAACTATATTAAAGAGGAAGGAGGCAACGTTATTTCTAGCTTAGGAGATTCAGTAGAATGGGAGAATTTAGCAGGGTTAATCTTAAAACGGCTACAGTCTTCTCCCACAATTAATGATTCTTTAGAAGTAATTAGTCAAGAACTGGCTTTGGTTTTAGATCGTTATTTAGAAAGAGATTTAGAAAAATTAGTAGCCCAAGCTATTCCCATTTTGTCTATCGATCAGGTAATCATAGATCGCGTTACTGCTACCTCTCCTGAAGAGTTAGAAAATGCAGTGCAGGGGATAGTTAAAAGCGAACTTCAGGCAATTGTCAATCTTGGTGGAATATTAGGCTTTGTTGTTGGTTTATTGCAGGTAGTTATCTTGTTTTTCAACTAACTTCAATGTAACCGCGACTTATCAAAATCAAAAATTTAATAAGAAACAATGTATTAAGTAAGATTTATGTTCGGGTCATGATACATAAAAGTAAGGAAAATAAAGCTTGATTGACCCAATTTTAGATATTTAGACAAATGAAATTAGCAGCGATCGATATAGGTACTAATTCTATCCACATGATTATTGTCGAAGCAACTGGACAATATAGCTTTAGTATTCTTAATCGCGAAAAAGAGATGGCAAAACTGGGGGCGGGAGTATTTGCTTCTAATTACATTAGCGATCGCTCTTTTAAAATTGGTCTAGAAACCATTACCCGCTACGTGCAACTTGCAGATCGCCTAGGGGTAGACGAAATTATTACTGCTGCCACCAGTGCTATCCGTGAAGCCCATAATGGTGAAGATTTTTTAAATCAGGTAGTAGCCCAAACTGGTCTTTGTCCGAGAATTATTTCAGGAAAAGAAGAAGCGCGGTTGATTTTTTTAGCCGTCCGCAATTCCATTGCCCTCGAAGACGACAAGGCATTAGTTTTAGACATTGGTGGTGGCAGCACCGAAGCAGTTGTAGGCGATCGCTCTGAGATTTTCTTCGGCGATAGTATGCCTTTAGGAGTCTTGCGTCTGCTAGATATGTTTAAAGATAAGGATGCTGTCGATGAAGTCGGAAGGGGCGTTTTAGAAGCTCATATTCGCTTTGTAGCTCAAACAGCTTTTGAACAAATAAACAAGATTGGCTTTAAACGGGTAGTTGGCACTTCAGGAACAATTCGGACAATGGGAGAGGCTGCTCATTTGGCTGCTGGAGGAGAATCATGGCAATCGGTTAACTCGGAAATAATACAGCTGAAGGAGCTTGGTAAGTTAACTCAAAAACTTTTAGAAATGGATCGCAAAGATCGGATGAAAGTGGATGGAATCAGCGAAAAACGCACCGATGCAATACATCTAGGTGGAGTATTACTGGTGCAGCTATTGCAAATGGCAGGAGTCCAAGAAATTACTCTCTGCGATGCCTCTTTACGAGAAGGAATGATTTTGGACTATTTAGAACGCCATTCTCAAGCAACTCCTGCCGTCCCTAAATCTCTAGATCTACGACATCGCAAGGCAGCTAACTTGGTCTATAAATATGAGTCAGACTGGTCAGAAAATAGTCATGTTGCCTATTTAGCACTACAAATATTTGAGCAAACTCAAAAACTACACAAATACGGCGATTTTGAACGAGAAATTTTAGAGTTTGCTGCCTTACTCCATGATATTGGGCAGTTTATTTCATTTCGTCAGCATCATAAGAATTCACGCTACATAATTAAGCAGACCGATCCCAGAGGATTTAATGATGAAGAGATGTTATTGATTAGGCATTTAGTCCGTTATCATTGCAAAGCAAAACCAACTAAAAAGCACAAAAAATTCAAGCAGCTTTCCAAACGCCATCGTCGCTTAATTAAAATTCTTTCAGGAATGCTGAGGATTGCAGTAGCATTAAACAAAACTAAAAATCAGCGAGTCAAGGCAGTTGCTTGTGAGGTATCGAAGAAGAAGCTAAAGATAACTGTTTCTGGTGCAGAAAACTTAGAGGTAGAAATTTGGGCTGCCCGCCGTAGTTGTGAGGTTCTAGCCGAAGCATTAGATTGTCAGGTTGAAGTTCAAAAAAAACCTGTTTAAATAATTCATCAACAGAAATAAGTAGGCGGGTGTAATTGAAACGAGCGAGGTATGCAATAGTTTAGCTTGGGATTGGGGATTAGGAATTAGGGACTAAAATTTTGAGATCGAGTCTTATGAGTTGTTTCGCCTACCTACTTATTAAAAGCGATCGCATTTACATCATCAAGACTAACAATCAGTTCTAAAAATAATAGCTGGTACTAAAGCATACCGCTCATATCTTTTAAGGGACATATTAAAATCCATCTTTCCTAGTAAAAATTATGGACATAATAAACTTTCTTCAGCAAAAAACCTGTTTAGGTAATCTATCAACAGAAGTATTAAAAGCGATCGCATCTGCATCATCAGAACAAACAATTGCAGCTAATCAAACTATTATCACCGAAGATGATGAACCAGACGGTTTATATATTATTCAATCGGGAAAATTACTTAGCAGTAGTAAATCAGCGTCTCGAAAAAGCAGTTTATTATCAGGCACAGTATTAAATTTATATGCTCTATTATTAGACAGACAGACTCAATATACAGTTAAGACTATTACCGAAACCACAGCCTGGTTTATTGATAGTGCAGCAGTAAAAGAATTGATCGATAAATACCCAGAAATAAGTCAATCTTTTGCCCAAGATTTAGCATCAGAAGTTAAAGAATTATCAGACAAATTAGAGTTTGAGCAAGAAAAGCAGGCAACTTTAAGACCCTATTTAGTTAGTAAAGCAAGACGGGGGGTCATTGGCAAAAGTCGCTATGCAACTAGACTGAGATCGCAAATCAAACAAGCCTCCCAAACCAGAGAATCGGTATTGTTATTTGGCGAACCAGGATTAGAAAAAGATAATCTAGCAGCTTTAATTCATTTTGGATCGGCGGATCGTCGGCAACCAATTATTCAAATAGACTGTGACAAACTACAGACTAGTGGAGCAGAATTATTTGGTCGCAGCGGCGGGAAACCAGGATTAATTGCCAGCTTACAATCTGGCACTCTAATTTTAAATAATATCCATTTATTACCATCTGAATTAATAAAGGCGATCGCAACTTTAATTGAGACTAATCAGTATACTCCCGTGATGCGTCCTGGAGGAGAAAGTCCTCAAACAGAAACATCCCAAGCCAGAATTATTTTAATTTCTGAAAAAGCAATTCCTGCGATCGATTCTGTGGTCGACAATTTGATTAAAATTCCACCTTTAAGAGTTAGAAAAGCCGATATAGATGAACAGATTAATTATTATTTAAATCTGATTGGGCGCAATAAATATCTTAAGAAGACTAAAATTACTCCAGAGGCAATTAGAAATCTACAGTCCTACGATTTTCCTAATAATCTCAGAGAATTAGAAAGCACTGTTGAACGAGCCTTAACTCAACTGCAAGGCTGCGATGATATTACCGAAGAAGTTGTTTGGCAAGGTCAAAATAAAAAGAAACAATATCGTTTAAACCTGCTTAATAAATATCCAAAACTGCGCTATTTTCTTCGCAGCGATTGGTTTCCTGACAAGATCAACTATGGCTTTACTTTAGTATTTTTTGCTTTTATAGTTTCAGTTTTATTCCTTGCACCTCAGAACCGCGAATCAAACTTCGCCCTCAACTTATTTTGGGCTTGGTGGTGGCCAGGAATTCTAATTGCTTTTCCCTTTGTCGGTAGACTTTGGTGTGCAGTATGTCCCTTTATGATTTATGGCGAAATTACTCAAAAGCTATCGCTGATTATGTTTCCTCGACAGCTCAAGAAATGGCCTCGAAATGCCGCAGAAACCTGGGGAGGTTGGTTTTTGTTTGGCATGTTCGCCCTGATTTTGCTTTGGGAAGAATTGTGGAATTTAGAAAATACTGCTTATCTTTCGGCTTGGTTGCTATTAATTATTACCGCAGGGGCAATGATCTGTTCAGCTATTTTTGAACGTCGTTTTTGGTGTCGCTACTTGTGTCCTATTGGAGGAATGAATGGTTTGTTTGCCAAACTTTCCATGACCGAATTACGAGCGCAACAGGGTACTTGTTCGGCTGAATGCACTACTTATCAATGCTATAAAGGTGGCGCAGCCAAAGGAGAAGGACAAGAAACCAACGGCTGTCCCCTCTATTCTCATCCCGCACAGCTAAATGAGAACAAAGACTGTGTATTGTGCATGACCTGTCTCAAAGCCTGTCCCCATCGCTCGGTTGAGTTTAATTTACGCCCTCCTGGTATCGAATTGTGGACGACTCATACTCCCCATAATTACGAGGTAGCCTTACTATTTCTCTTGTTGAATGTGGTCTTTCTTCACCGTTTACCAGAAATATCTATTCAATTGGGTTTGGACTTACATTTAAATAGCTTTAGCAACCATGCTTTAATATCTGTTGTAGTTTTAGTCTTACCCATAGCTGTTCCTTTTTTAGCTCAAATCGCGATCGAACTTGTCGGCAAATTAAACAATAAATACAAGCCTCGTAAGTTCATAGAATTAGCCTATGGATATTTACCTTTAGTGTTAGCGGGAAACCTATCTCACTATCTTCGTATGGGTTTGGGAGAAGGCGGAAAAATATTACCCGTGACAATGGCTACCTTTGGTTTAAATGGTGGAAATCTTCCTACTTTGGTTGCTCATCCTGCGGTGATTGCTTTTTTACAGGGTGCAACCTTAATGGTTGGTGTTTTGTTATCTGTCCTTTTGACACAAAAAATTGCTCGTCAGCGTCTTAAATATCTTTTACCCCAACATTTTGCTATTGTTACCTTAGCGATCGCAATGTGGCAGGTTATTGTAGGATTTTAACTGTTTGTCGAGCGTTTAAGCAAAATAATTATCCAAAATTAAAACTACTGCAAGAATACCTTGCAAGGGAGATCTAAGCTGTGAAGCGGGTAAAGAATATCAACAAGAACTAAAGTCGCGACAGGAAGAAGAAGTTTACACCTTAGCCGAACTTACAAGATGGGAACCAGAAGAAGTAAGCGATCGCATTGACTTTACTGAAGCAGAACCTTTTCCTTGGTGGGAAGATATTTGGAATTAATCAAAGTTCTGAAGCCTTACTTTAAATGATTAACTATAGCCTGCAAGCCAAGACGATAACTATCTGCGCCAAAACCGCTTATCTGACCAATTGCTACAGGAGCGATATAAGAATGATGTCGAAATTCTTCCCTGGTATAAATGTTGCTGAGATGCACTTCTACTGTAGGTATTTGCACTGCTGCCAAAGCATCTCTAATCGCAACACTAGTATGGGTGTAAGCACCAGCATTGATTACAATTCCTTGGTGCGTTCCTCTGGCATCGTGTATCGCGTCTACCAGTACCCCCTCATGATTAGACTGCAAGCAGGTAATACTCGCTTGCAGTCTTTCTCCATCAAATTTTAAAGTTTGGTTGATTTGCACCAGGGTAACAGAACCATATATTTCTGGCTCTCTTAAACCCAATAAGTTTAAGTTTGGACCGTGCAAAATCAATATGCTTATATCAGACAAAATTCAATAAAGATAAAGCTTCAATAAGTGATTAACGGTAACGACGACCATTGCGATCGTCAACTGGGATAGGAATAGCTTCCCTTTCCGCTTCCGCTTCTGGTCCTAACAGTACTTCGATTAGCTTCTGAGCTAAATCTTTTAACTTGTCTAGTAGTTGTTCTATATAGTCCATCGGATTAACGACTCCTTCAGGAAAATCTTAATTTTGCTTATTACTTAATTATGTCGGCTCTAGGCTAACTAGGTCTACAACTTTCTATATAAATTTGTGGTTTATACAAAAACATCGATCTCCAACCACTTCCATATTACAAAACTTTTTACCTTGTGTTCAATGTATTAAGTTTTATATTTACTTGGAATTACTATTAAGGTTAGCACAAGCTGAGATTATGAGTATATACTCCCAACAAATCCTCGTTTTCTTAAGATTTTCCTCATATTGTTATAAATATTTATATACATTTAACTGTCACAAAATTTAAGCTTTGTTATCAATACAATACAAAGCCAAATTGTCATTAAGATTTATTGACCCAAAACTTGATTGTAGAGCAAGCAAAATATCTTTTTAATTCATGCTGACAAAGGCTTTTGGCTCACAACACTCCCCAGTTTTGCCACAAAATAGAGAGTCGCAATTGCTCACCTAATTCTGGGACAATCAAAACCAAGTTTGATAAAACCATACCGTTATTTTCTATCCGAATATTCTTAATCGATACCGCCAATTTAAATTAGGAGAAAAGACATAAATGAAATTAGCTTATTGGATGTATGCAGGTCCTGCACACATTGGAACTCTACGCATTGCTAGTTCTTTTAAGAACGTTCACGCCATTATGCACGCACCGTTGGGAGATGATTATTTCAACGTTATGCGCTCGATGTTAGAAAGAGAAAGAAATTTTACCCCAGTTACCGCTAGTATTGTCGATCGCAATGTTTTAGCACGGGGTTCGCAAGAAAAAGTAATTGATAATATCACTCGTAAAGATAAAGAAGAAAATCCCGATCTAATTGTTCTTACTCCCACCTGTACCTCCAGCATTTTGCAGGAAGATTTAGAGAACTTCGTCACTCGTGCCTCAATGGATACGAAGGGTGATGTCTTGCTGGCAGATGTTAATCATTATCGCTATAACGAACTACAGGCAGCAGATCGCACTTTACATCAAACAGTTAAGTTCTACCTGGATAAAGCCAAGAAAAAAGACGAACTACCCACAGACAAGACTGAAATACCTTCGGTTAATATTATTGGGGTCTCTACGCTTGGTTTTCACAATCAACACGATTGCACTGAGTTAAAACGCTTGATGGCAGAATTGGGTATTGCCGTAAATGAGGTAATTCCTGACGGTGCTTCGGTACATAACCTAAAAAATCTTCCCCGCGCTTGGTTTAACCTCGTTCCCTATCGTGAATTGGGAATGATGACAGCAGAATACTTAAAATCTGAATTTGATATGCCTTATGTAGACATTACTCCTATGGGAGTAGTGGAAACTGCAAGATGTATTCGCAAGATTCAGCAGGTAATTAACAACCAGGGTGGAGAAGTAGATTACGAGAAGTATATCAACAACCAAACCCTTCATGTATCTCAGGCTGCTTGGTTCTCTCGTTCAATTGATTGTCAAAACTTAACGGGTAAAAAAGCCGTAGTCTTTGGCGACAATACTCATGCTGTAGCCATGACTAAAATTCTCACGAGAGAAATGGGAATTCATGTTGTGCTTGCAGGAACATATTGTAAATACGATTCTGACTGGTTTAGAGAACAGGTTAGCGAGTATTGCGATGAAGTTCTTATCAGTGAGGATAACGCAGAAATCGGCGATGCGATCGCTCGTCATGAACCTTCTGCTATTTTTGGTACGCAAATGGAACGCCATGTCGGTAAACGTTTAGATATCCCCTGTGGTGTAATTGCTGCACCTATCCACATTCAAAACTTCCCCATTGGCTACAAGCCATTTATGGGTTATGAAGGTACGAATCAAATTGCTGATTTGGTATACAACTCCTTCACTTTGGGAATGGAAGACCATTTACTAGAAATCTTTGGCGGACACGATACTAAAGAAGTTATTACCAAAGGTATTTCTGCTGGATCTGATTTGAGTTGGGACAAAGAAGCCACTGGAGAATTAGGCAAGATTCCTGGTTTTGTGCGTGGAAAAGTTAAACGCAACACTGAAAAATTCGCTCGCGAACGCGGTTTTGCAGTTATTAGTTTGGAAGTTATGTATGCAGCCAAAGAATCTGTTGGCGCATAAATTAATTAGCAATTGATAATGGACAATCAATGACAGCTAACTTTAGGTAGTTGTAAAAGGCGGATAAGTAGTTATCTGCCTTTTTTATTATTCTCAATTAACTATTTGAACCGTTTAAGAGGGATTGGTAAACCTGAACCTCTTAAGTTTGATATGTCGGGGTCATGGTCGCGTCGAATTAACCAAGAACATCGCCTTATCTATCAAATCAAAGATGATTACATTGTTATTGTTCAATTTGGAGCATTTCCTGCTTTATCTAGACTAACAAAGTATTTTAGGTTCTTTGCCATCCGTTCAATTGTAATTTTGTTGTATCCTCTTGCTTGCCCAATTCCAATACAAACATCTGGCTTGAGTTCATGAAGTAATTTGTACAACACATTCTCTAGAAGATTAGTATTACCTGGTAAAATCTCAAAGTGAATCGAATCAACATATTGACTAATCTCTTTGGGAGGATTGTCTTTTAATGATTTTACAACTAGCTCAGAGGCATTGACAGTATTGTCATTAGGTTCAAATCCAGTTATTAAGACTTTCATTTTTAGTGAGATTTTATTTTTGGATAGCTTATATTTGAAACCTGTTGCACCAATTGTATATAACCAAAAAGTAAATATACGTTTGCCCCGACTTGCTGGATAATTATCTTGACAAACGCAGATCAAATCCAGATAATTATAGATTGGGCATCGAATAACTTGCTCGGATTAGGTTTTGAACAAACGTCATGTTGAAATAATCGCTTTAGCTAATCAATTTGGTTAGTAGGCATTCATTCATGTGACTACCTTTACGGCAATACAAACAGAGATAATTTTTATGACTTACGCAATTGTTGAGATCGGTGGCGGACAAATTAGAGTTGAACCAGGTCGTTTTTACGACATCAACTTGCTAGCTGCTGACCCAGATTCTAGCTACACCATAGACAAAGTTTTATTGGTAAGCAACGATAACGATATAACTGTCGGTCGTCCTTTTATTGAAGGTGCTACCGTAGAAGGTACTGTAATGCGTCATAGACGTGGCAAAAAAGTCATTGTCTATAAAATGCAGCCCAAAAAGAAGACTCGCAAAAAACGCGGTCATCGTCAAGAGTTAACTCGTTTGATGATTGATTCTATTAGCCTAGGTGGTTCAGTGGTTGCTAAGGCGACCCTAGAGGATACACCTGCGGATAAAACAGAAGTAACTACTGCTGAATAAAATAAGTAATTAATCAAAGCAAAACTTAAAGAGGACGAATAAAATGGCTCATAAGAAGGGAACGGGTAGTACTCGTAACGGTCGCGATTCTAATTCTAAGCGACTCGGTGTGAAACGTTATGGCGGACAAGAAGTAACCGCAGGAAGCATCCTCGTACGCCAAAGAGGTACTAGCGTCCATCCTGGTAATAATGTTGGTCGTGGTAAAGATGACACTCTATATTCTTTGATTCATGGCGTTGTCAAGTTTGAATATAGAAAAAGAGGACAAAAGAAAGTTAGTGTCTATCCTGCTACTGAAGTTGCAGCGTAAACGATTTAACTTACTAGAAACAGTTTAAAAATTGTTGGCATCCATTTTGATGGGTGCTTTTTTTTGTCTAGATCAACTAATATAAGCAACTGCTAATAATCATAATTAATCTAATAGAGGTTTTCAGTTATGTTTGAACCCCAAGACAATTCTAGTCGCGATCGCAAACCAAATCTAGACTCAGACAAAAATTTAGACAGTATCGATGCGAATTTGTCAGCCAAAAATGTTGCCATTAGAAAAAAACAGCTAGAAAAACTTTTCTTTCGCTTAATTGTCTTTGGCTTGGCTTTTGGCACAGTTCTGGGAATAAGTACATATTTGATACTTAAGAAACTAGGTTTGGATAAAAAACCCTACCAACTAGAACAAGAAAAAATAGAGAGAGAAAAACAGAAGCAGGAACAAGCCTCTTTTCCAGAAATCATCACATTTCCTCGTATTCGCAAGTCTTGAAAATGCTCAAAATAGCTTATGTCATTGTTTCATGACTTCTTTTAGGTTGAGCGATTTTATTTATGTCATGTTCTCATGACATAAATAGGCTGCAAACCCAATAAAATCGTTAGAGGTATTGTTTAAGGCAAAATAAACCGATCCCCAAAGCGATTTTGTTGCTATAACTTAATAAGCGTGGTTAAGACCTTTCCCACACACACATGTAAAACAAAAAGAAAATAATAATTAATGTAGACGTAAATTAAGGTTGAGAGACTAACGGAGCTATGCTTCATAAGTCTTAAAAATGGCTGCCAGTAGCTAAACACCGTCTAATTAATCGGAGGCTGTAAGTCAATGGCAAAAGAACGTCCACCACTAGAAGAGATGACCTTACGGCAGCTAAGGAAAGTTGCCAGTGAGTACAAAATATCCCGTTACAGCAGAATGCGTAAAGCACAACTGCTTACTTCTATAAAAGAAGCTATTAAACAAACAGAACAAGAGAGATTTACTCAAAATCCATCACCCATCCAGGAGGAGCAACAAGTGAAAGGTACAAAATTTGAAGTCGGACAAGAAGATAACTCAAAAGAAAGTCTAGCTTCTGTCGATCAAGATTTGGGAGAACTTCCTGACGGTTATGGAGAAAGCCGTATTGTATTGATGCCTCGCGATCCTCAATGGGCTTATGCTTACTGGGATATCCCTAGCGTCCACAAAGAAGAATTGCGCCGTCAAGGTGGGCAGCAGCTGGCTCTACGCATCTACGATACAACAGATATAGACCTTGGCAGTCAAGCACCCCATAGTGTCCAAGAATATTTGTGTGATGAGATGGCAAGAGAATGGTATCTACCTATTCCTGTGAGCGATCGCGATTATGTAGCTGATATAGGCTATCGTTGTGCTGATGGTCGTTGGTTAGTCCTGGCTCGCTCTGCATCCGTAAGTATTCCTCCCGTTTATCCTTCTGATTGGATTGAAGATGCTTTTATCACCGTAGATTGGCAAGAAGATCTTCAAGGGAAAACCTTTCATACCCTTGTTCCTCCTGCTAAAAAGCAAGCAATGGGTGTTGACTCAGTCCATGGAAATCCAGTTCACGATACCGTATTTGGGATGACCAAATCCACTGAATCTATGGGTATGGCTGGTTCAATATTCGGTTCAATGCAGCAGACTCCTGAAGCAGCAGTTAGCTCTTATGTCTTCCCTTCTGGTGCAGGAATGTGGGCAGTCCCTACTGCATCTGGTCAAAATATGTCTGGGGCTGGTTTTTCTGGAGATGTTGCTCCTGTTAAACCCCGCAAGTTCTGGCTAGTTGCTGATGCTGAATTAATTGTGTACGGTGCAACCGAGCCTGATGCTACTGTGACAATTGGCGATCGCAAAATTAAGCTTAATCCCGATGGAACATTTCGTTTCCAAATGTCTTTCCAAGATGGAGTGATTGACTATCCGATCAAAGCTGTGGCAATTGATGGGGAGCAAACTCGCTCAGTTCACATGAACTTTGAGAGAGACACTCCTTCTCGCAATACCAACACCAAAGCAGAAGCTGTAGAAGAGTGGTTTGCATAATTAATAGTTGAAGTCGGTTTCAAACTAGTAAAACAAACGGCAGTCGAGATGTAAGGTGATATCTTACATCTCGATTTTTTTTAATTCAGCATATTGGCAAATGTATTCAAATTCTGTAACCATATAAAATAGATTTGGGTGTTTCTGAGGTTGGTAAAGATCAGCTTGTGCATTAAATTTACGCTTTATGAATAGAACAATTAGAGGCAATAATTTATCTCTACGTCAAATACTTATTGCATCTCTTATTTCTCAAGTATTAGTAGCAGTAGGATTGACTGGCTACTTTTCTTGGAAAACCGGACGTAAAACTGTTGAAGCTTTGGCGTTACGTCTTAGTCGTGAGGTAACATTTCATACGCAAAAACATGTTGCCAATTATCTCAATACTCCCACAACTTTTCTAGAGATAAATCGAGTGTTTGCTAATGCTCAACTTCTAAATATAGATAATTTAAAAAATTTACAAGATATCTTTTGGCAACAGACGAAAATTAATCCAGAAATCAATACCCTCTACTTCGGTAGTGAAACAGGAGATTTTGTAGAAATTGAAATGAAAGATCCTCCTAAAGTATTTATTCGGAATAAAGATACTGCTCCTTACTGGAAAACCTATGGTTTGGATGAAGATGGCAATGCCACTGTTTTGCTAGGTAATAAAAAGTACGATCCTCGCCAAAGACCTTGGTATAAAGCAGCTACAGAACATGAAGATTTAATTTGGTCACCGATATATTTATTCGCCGATCCTCCCGTACTAGGCATTACCCTTGCAATCCCGCTCAAAGATGCTAAATCTGACAAAATTAAAGGCGTAATGGCGATCGACCTAACTTTAGAAGATATTAGCCGATTTCTTAATAGTCTTAAAATTAGTGACTCTGGGAGAGCTTTCATTATTGAAAGATCGGGGCAGATGGTAGCCACATCTACTAATAATTCTTTGGTTAAAAAAGGTAGGTCAGGAAATAAACGTTTGCATTATTCAGATAGCCCAGATCCTTTAATTAAATCCACCGCAGCTTTCGTTAAAACAAAAGTCAATGATTTCCCTAGTACTGAGTCTACTCAACAGTTAATTTTTAGATTTGAACAAAATCGTCATTTTGTTCAGGTAACAAGCTTAGAAGGCTATCCAGGCTTAGATTGGCTAATGATTACGGTAATTCCTGAATCAGATTTTATGTCTTATATTCGCAGCAATACTTATACGACATTACTTTTGAGCAGTTTAGCGTTAATTTCGGCGATCTTGCTCGGTGCGATCGCCAATCGTTTAATTATTAATTCGGTGACTCGTATCTCCGATGTAGCAAAAGCAATTTCTAGTGGACAATTATTAGCTATCGAACAACAACCCAAAATTAAAGAGTTAGCAATTGTTACAGAGTCAATTAACTCTATGGCGTTGCAATTACAGGCTTCTGCCTACAATATTGAAGACCTTGAGTCTAAGTGGGAGGAAAGAGTCGAAGAAAGCACCAAAAATCTCAAGCAAGTCAATCAAAAACTTCAGCGTTTAGCAAATATAGACGGATTAACTCAAATCTACAATCGCTACTATTTTGACCTTGCACTAGAAGAATTATGGCAATATACCATCAAACAAAGGGGGCAGATCTCCTTAATTATGTGCGATGTTGACAATTTTAAGCTCTATAACGATACCTATGGTCATTTGATGGGAGATCGATGTCTTAAAAGAGTTGCTCAAGCAATCAACACTGCTGTTGATCGAAATCAAGATCTTGCCGCTAGGTATGGTGGTGAAGAATTTGTGATTATCTTACCTCGCACCAACTCTACGGGTGCAATTCAAATAGCTAACAGGATCAATAGTGCTGTTAATAGGTTGAATATTCCTCACAACACTTCGACTGTGGCAAATCATGTCACCATTAGCTGTGGTGTTGCTTGTTTGAATCCTAATCCTAATACTTCTGCTACCAGCTTAATTGCCAGTGCAGACAATGCCTTATATCAAGCAAAACAGCGAGGCAGGAATCGTTCTGTTTTATTTGATTGAAATTTGATTGAAAATAGAAGAAAGCCTCAGCATTTTAGGGTGAAGGCTTTCAATTCAACTATCAGTTAAAAGTTTAGAAAGTAAAAGTTGTCCGAAGAGTACCGATAACCACGTCAGCATTTTCTTCGGTATGGTCAGGTGCAGTAATCCAGACAGCACCAGGCGTTACAGCAATATTATCGGTGAGTTGATACTGGTAGAAAGCCTCAACGTGAAATGAAGTGTCAGGATCGATATTTTCAACCACTCCATCGATATCTATTGTAGAATCTGTCACTTTGGGTTCCATACCGACCACAATTCCTCCTAGATTACCTTCTTTGATCAAATCGGGGAAAGCCAGGGTAACTGCCCAATTCCAAACTTCTTGATCTCCTCTACTTACAAGCGTTGAGCCATCTTCTGCTAGAGCAGATTCTAGAACACGACTAGTAGTGTAGCCTCCCCAACCACTGATAATAAAGCGATCGCTCAATTGAAAAGAAGTTGATACTCCGTAAGCATTACTGGTAATGGGGACTGTTTCACCAGTTTGACCAGTGATGAATGAATTAATATTGGATAGATTGCTGCCAGTAAAAGTATCGCTGCTGTTGTAGGAGTTAACATAAGTTAAACCTAATTTAAAGCGATCTCCTGGCTTAAATACCAACTGTCCTAATGCCGAGTATGAGCCATTAAATAAACCTTCTTCTTCACTAGGATCGGCAGCGTTAGGAGCAAGATATCCTGCGCTAAATTCAAAACTATCGTTTAGTTCGCTTCTGAGTCCAATACCCGAACCAAATACCTGATCGTAAATAGGATTGCGTACTCCAAAAAAGGAAATTGCACCACTAGCACTGTCGTTAAAATGATCCAAAGGACTAATGGTATCAGCAAAGTCAAAAGCGATTCCGTTGTATCCTTCTAAAACAACAGTAGTGCGATCGCTTAAAGGAAAAGAATATAATGCTACTAGTAAATCAAGATTATTGCCATTATCTGCTAGTAAACCCAAGTCTCCTTCAAAAGTACCTGTTTGGCTGCTAAAAAAGGGGAAATTACCCGCAGTCAACTGAGTAAAGAGTAAATCTTTTCCGGTAAAACTAGTATTAAAATCTAGACGTACTCTGCTACCGAAAACTGGCTCAGTATCAAGATCTTGACCAGAAGCATTTTCCCCGATAAAAATATGTCCAATACTAAATACTGCTTGTCCGCCAAACTTGGTAGTGGTAGAAAATTGATTATCTTCTAAGATAGCTGTCTGCGATTCAACGCTATTGATCCGTCCATCTAAAGTTGCTAATTCTGCTTCAAACTCTTGAGACAGACGATTTACTGTATCTATGTCTTCAGTATTAACTGATTCAGAAGAAGCGATTAGACGTTCAATTTGATTCAAGCAGGAGTTTAGTCCCGCAGCAAATTCGTAACGACTCAAGGGCTGATTTCCGCGAAATGTTTGGTTGGGAAAGCCAGAAATACACCCGTAACGATCTACTAAGCTGCGGAGAGCTTCATAACTCCAGTCTGTAGGAGAAACATCTCTTAATTGATTGATGTTGGTAACTTGACCTAGAGCGTCATCATCTTCAGGTACGGCATAGCGGTCGATTTGATCGAGCAAGTTGCTCTTTGAAGTTGATGAATCTACTGTTTGAGAATAGGCTCTCGGTGCAGTTAGATTTAATGCTAGGGCAACCATACTGAAGACAAAACCAGTGTTAGTACCTAAAAATAGTAGTTTTTTAAATAAGTTTATGTTGACTTGTTTTTGATCTGCTAATTTTTTATCTAAAATAAGAGCGATCTCTTTCATATCATTCCTCCTTCAAGCTTTGATAAGCTGAAAAACCACTTACCAATAGTTCCCACTTTTGCTCAAAAAGAAACATTTTCTAGATAAAAAAACCGAGACAGTTTTAAAATTAATACTAATTAAACATGAAAGATTTAAACATTTCTAGGTTCTCCTACAATAAGGAGCAGAAGAAACTATTTACTATGGCTAGTGATTTAAGTTGGGAAGCAGGGGTTT
>ENA-ORXT01001029-ORXT01001029.1-marine-metagenome-genome-assembly--contig:-NODE-1029-length-39738-cov-5.545095_pt1 | contig 39738 bp, 35 predicted proteins | sample MGYA00237868_ERZ511482 | MGnify/ENA metagenome assembly ERZ511482 | reverse complement strand
GTTGCGGGCGAAGCCCGCCCGTCGCCCTCTGGCAACGCCAGCGCGCCGGGACGTCACGCTCCACCTCAAGGCAGGAGCTCCCACTTCGAACGAGGGCGGTCCTGATCCAAACGTCATTGGTTTTTAGGGGTCTGCTGGTCACCAGACGAGACTCGACAATGCTCGCGGGTGCGCTGAGATACCATTGCGCATGAACTTCGGCAGCATCCTTCACGGTCTTCTCGGACTTGCCGTCCTTCTGGGTTTCTGTTGGCTTTGCAGTGCGCACCGGTCTCGCGTCAACTGGCGGCTCGTTCTTAGCCTGCTGGCGTTCCAGATTTTCCTGGGGGTGGTTCTCCTGACAGTGCCCGGAGCGCAGAGCCTGTTTCGCTGGATCGCGGGCGGCTTCGTCAAGCTGATGGGATTCACCCTGGAGGGAACCAAGATGCTTCTCGGCCCCGACCTCGGGTCTCCGGCCGGCCACAACGGCTTCGTCTTCCTTCTCCACGGCCTGCCCACCATCATCTTCGTGTCAGCGCTCACCTCGCTGCTCTACTACCTCAACGTCCTGCAGCGCATCGTCTACGCATTTGCCTGGATTCTTCACAAGGTCGCGCGCATTTCCGGAGCGGAAAGTCTCTCCGCCGCCGCCAACGTCTTCGTGGGCCAGACGGAGGCTCCACTGGTGGTGAAGCCCTACATCGGGAAAATGACACGCTCCGAAATCATGTGCCTCATGACGGGCGGAATGGCCACGATCGCAGGCAGTGTCCTCGCCCTCTATATCGGGCTGCTCGGAAGAGGCGACCCAGCAGTCGAGGCGGAGGTCGGGGCCCATCTCCTGATCGCCTCCGTCCTGTCTGCGCCCGCTGCCATCCTTGTCTCGAAGCTGCTTGTCCCCGAGACGGAGGAATACGATCGCGAACTGAAATTTCCCCGAAGCAAAGCTGGCGGCAATGCTCTCGAGGCAATCTGCCTTGGAACCACCGGCGGTGTCCGCCTCTGCGTCAACGTGGCAGCGATGCTCCTCGTCTTCACTGCACTCGTCTACTTGGCCAATGCTCTTCTTTCTTCCCTGCTTGGCGACTGGACCGGACTCAATGACCGGATCGCGGCGGCAACGGATGGGCGCTATGAGGTCATCAGTATCCAGTTTCTCCTCGGCTATCTTCTCGCGCCCTTGGCCTGGCTGCTCGGCGTGCATTCCTCCGATCTCACTCTCGTAGGGCAGCTCCTTGGCGAAAAGACCGTGCTCAACGAGTTCTACGCCTACATGACGATGTCCAACTTGCCGGCCGATGCCTTTGCCTCCGAAAAATCCAGAATCATCGCCATCTACGCGCTCTGTGGATTCGCCAACTTCGCTTCCGTCGGGATCCAGATCGGCGGCATCGGCACCCTGGCCCCTGAGCGCCGCACGACGCTCGCGCAGCTTGGCATGCGCTCGCTCGTCGGAGGCACGGTCGCCTGTCTCATGACCGCATGCATTGCCGGGATGCTCATTGGCGAACGCTAGCTGCCGGCCCATTGCGGGCACTGTATTCAGGGGCTAGCGTCGCCACCTCTCATGGACCGATTTTTCAAACGTGTCTTCCTGATCGTTCTCGCCCTCGTATTGCTGCTCGCCGTTCTTGGTGCGATCCTGAGCTGGCAGGTGGGCAAGCATTTCACCCCCGGGAAATTTGTCGCTACCTTGGAGAAAAACCTCAATTGCAGGGCCGACGCCAAAGCCTGCAGCGTGGATCTCTGGGGAAGAGTCTCGACACTCAAGGTGAGCGGGTTGGCGCTCTCTCTGCGTGACAAGGAGGCGGACGACGCGACCCCGCTTTCCACCCGCAATCCAGTGGGCAGCGGGCTTGAGGTTCTCGCGGTGGACTCGCTCGAACTCACCGTCAATCTCACCGACCTCCTGCGCGGTCGCCTCGATTTCAAGCAGCTCATCATGCGCGATCTCCACGCCCACGTCGTGGTGCGGGAAGACGACACCAATTCCTTCAAGGATATCTTTCAGAAACCCCAAATTGTCGCAGGAGAACCCAATGCTGGGGTCGCCGCCTCTCTCCTCCACAAACGCCTCCTCCACGTTGCGGAGCAGATGGCGGAACCGCGGGGCTTCGGGGTCTATGCAAAGGATCTGAGGATCCCGGCGACCATGGACCGCGCTGAGATCATCAATGGACACGTCCGGATCGACAAGCTTGAGAAGCAGGAGACCATGCGGTTTCGGAATCTTCATCTGACCCTTACCCACGTCAAGATCGACCACAACCATCTTGACGACAGCGAGAGCAACCACTGTTTCATCGAGATCGACACCCGTCTGCTCATCGAGGACATGGCCACCGGAAAGGCGCTCATCGATTTCAATCTGCTCGGGCAGCAGGGGGAAATGATTCCCTTCAGTCCGGTCGATGGTCAGCTCAACCCGCTTCTGGAGATGGAGATCGAGATTGCCGAAGGGAGCAAGATCGATGGCCATCCGCTTCTCAAGGGCTTCGGACACGCGATTGAGATGGGACGCGAGTTCGGACTCGATCTGGGCGGGTACACGACCTCCGTCGAACTGAGCGGCGCGACCTCTGCGCGCCTCCGCTACGAGCAGCAGATCATCGGCTGGGAAAGCGAACTGGTTCTCCCCATGGGAATCTACGGCATGGGGATCGGCGAGGGCAGCTGGCTCGATCCCGAGACCGACAGCCATCACTTCAACGGCTTTGTCGCGCTCTCCGAGGATGCCACCGCACGGGCTCTGGACAGCGTCGAGGTCTTTCTCCAGGAGAAGGTGCCCGCCGAGTTTCTGAAGACTGCCGTGAATACGGCCCGGACGGGGCTCCTCGATGACCGCAGACGCTTCCGTCTCCGGTTTGAGTCCGAGTCGAACTACGACGATCCAAAGGTGAAGATCATTCCTCCTTTCGAAGTCGACGACATGCTGGAAGACCTGCTCGGCGACCCGAAGGCGATCGAAGGGCTCCTCAAGGGACTCCTTGGGAAGTAGTCGGTGATTCCGATTGCTCGCGCTTCCGCGCCGACCTAGACTTTCCTCTCACTCGGTTTTCTACCCCATGGCAAAACAGGCACTCGGAAAAGGACTCGGCGCTTTGATCGGAGGGAGGGGTGCCCCCTCTCCCGAGGCAGAGAAAATCATCGCACCGCCCGCAGACGGCGAGCAGGTCCTCGAGCTCGACATCAAGCTAGTCGGGCCCAGTCCGATGCAGCCGCGGACGCGTTTCAACGAGGAGAACCTCGCGGAGCTCGTCGATTCGATCCGCGAGCACGACGTCATCCAGCCGCTGATCGTCCGCAAGGTCGGCAAGAACTTCGAGCTCATCGCCGGGGAACGCCGGTGGCGTGCCTGCCAAAAGCTCGAGCGCAAGACGGTTCCGGCCATCATTCGAGAGGCCACCGACCAGGACGTGCTCGAACTGGCCCTCATCGAGAACCTCCAGCGCGAAGATCTCGATCCCATCGAGGAAGCGGTTGCCTACTCCAAGCTCGCAAAAGATTTCAAGCTCAAGCAGGAGGAGATCGCCACTCGAGTCGGGAAAAACCGGGCGACGGTCGCCAACGCGATTCGACTGCTCGATCTGCCCGAATCCGTGCAGGGCGACCTCTCAGCCGGAAGGCTTACGGTGGGGCATGCCAAGGCCCTGCTCGGAGGAAAGAACGCCAAGGAGCAGGAGCGTCTCGCTGCCGAGGTGATCGCCGGCAAGCTCACGGTCCGAGCCGCCGAGGCTCTTGTGAAAAAGGCGGGACAGCCCTCCAAGCCGGCCGACGAAACCAAGGCGACCGCCAAAGACCCGGCCCTCGAGGCTTCACTGCAATCCGTCGAGGATCGGCTTCGCGCCCATTTCACTAGCGGGGTGACCCTGCGCCACGGCGACAAGAAGGGAAAGATCGAGGTCGAGTACTACGGCGTCGAGGATCTGAATCGGGTTCTGGAGAAAATGGGGATCCTTTCTGCCGACGACTCGTAGCCATGAGAGTGCAAGGTTCCCACGGCATAGCCCCGCTTCGTCTTGCGGGCCGCGGCCGACCCCTCTTCGGTGCGCTGTTCTTTCTCGCAGCCGTTCTCCTGCTCGCTCAGTGCGGCGGGAAGAAGGGGCCATCCGTGTACGCCGACTTCTCCGGCGAGAAGGCGCTTGCCGAAGTGGAGTCCGTGCTCGCATTTGGGCCACGTCCGCCCGGGTCCGAGGGCTTGGAGAAGGTGCGTGTCCACCTGGAGGAGCGATTGCAGGCTCTCGGCTGGGAGACCCGGCGCATGACGTTCGTCGCGCCGACACCACTCAAGGGGCCGATCGAGTTTGCCAACCTTCGGGCGCGTTTCGGCGCAGGCAGCCCCGTGGACTGGGAAGCGCCCGTAGACGTTCTCTACGGGAGCCACATCGATTCCAAGTACTACTCCTACAAGGTGTTTATCGGAGCAAACGACGGAGGCTCCAGCACAGGAGCGCTCGTAGAGATGGCCCGTGTGCTCGCTGCTAATCCGGCACTGGCAGGCACGGTGGAGCTCTGCTTCTTCGATGGAGAAGAGTGTTTTGTGCAGTACGACCTTCGCGACGGACTCTACGGGAGCAGGCACTACGCCCGCTACCTCAAGAACGAAGTCGATCCGGCTCGCTGGCCTCGGTCGATGATCCTGCTCGACATGGTCGGTGACGCTGATCTTGGCGTGCGTTTTCCACCCAACGGCTCTGTCGCACTGCGGGACACGATTCTGCTGTCCACGGAGGCTCTGCAGACGCGGAAATTTTTCGGCCTGGGAGAGGCGGGCCGAGCGGTCATTGACGATCACGTGCCCTTTCTGAAGATCGGAATCCCGGCGGTTGACGTCATCGACCTGGATTTTGATCCCTGGCATACGCCCGCCGACACGATCGACAAGCTCTCTGCAGAGAGCCTGGAGATCGTGGGGCAAGCGGTGCTCCACCATCTGGAGAATCACCTCTCAGCCGCGCTGAAATTGGAGGCTGAGAAGAAAGCCGGGAAAGCTGGGCCCTAGGAGGCTGTCGGACTTCAAGCGAGGAAGAGTTCGGAGATTCTGTAGCCGAATTCGTGAGGATTTGGAAGCGTAGCCTGAAGGCCACCAGCTTCAGCCGATGCTTCCACGGTCTGACGACCGCAGCTTTCTTCACGGTTTTTACCCCCCTAGGGGGGCAACGGCGCTTGGTTTACCACTTAACCGAGATTTGGTCATCCTTCATCGGAGCCCCACAGGGGCGTCCTAGCAAAGCATGGTGCAACGCCCTAGTGGCGAGCGCTGCTGAATACCGACTATCTGCGGGTTGCCATGAGCCGACGATAGCGCCACACGAAGTAGAGAAGCTGGCCAAGGGAGGCGAGCGCGGCCATTACGTAGGTCATGGCCGCCCACTTCAGTGCGTTTTTGGCTTTCGGCTGGTATTCAGCCGGCATCAGGCCGGAGCTGCCGAGCCAGGCCAGCGCGCGGCGGCTGGCGTCGAACTCTACCGGCAGCGTGACCAGAGTGAATAGCGTGGTGAGGGCAAACAGGCCGATACCGATCAGGAAGACAATGGGTGTGCCCGTTGCGGCGAGCATCATGCCGACCATGAGCACCATCGATGCGAACTTCGACCCGATCTTCTGAACCGGGACCATCTTCGAGCGCAGCCCGAGCATCGCGTAGGAATTCGCGTGCTGAATGGCATGCCCACATTCGTGAGCCGCCACCGCCGCTGCGGCGACGTTGCGCTCATCGTGGACCACGGTGCTGAGGTTCACGGTCTTGTGCGTGGGGTGGTAGTGATCGGTGAGAGCACCGCCCGTTGCCTTGATCTCGACATCGTGGATGCCGCTGTCCGCGAGCATGCGGCGGGCCACTTCGGCGCCGGATACGGAGATCGGGAGTTGAGAGAATTCCTTGAACCGTCGCTGAAGCATCGAGCCGACGCCGCGGCTCAGGAGCATGGCTGCGCCGGTGAGGATGTAGTAGGTAATGTTGCCTTGCATGTCTATGGGGACTGGATGCAGGAGGGTCGGGGCTGCTGAAGTCCGAGTCAAACCGTGGATCGTGCTTGCGACCCTCCTTCTCGCAGTCGAGGATGCGACCCTTATGTCCACCGATTCACGCTGGCGCGGTCTGCGCCCCGAAGCCCAGACGGCTTTGGAAATCCGCGACTATTCGAGACCCGATCGCGCTGGACAGCTAGCCGCCGGAGGGCAGGGGGCGGGACAGTTCCTGGACCGGGAAGGCCTCGCCGAGGTCTGGATTCCCGGGGTGGAGATTTTTCCCCGCGCCATCTACCCGCAGCGCCATCGCGGCTGGTTCGGCGAGTTTGCGCGCGAGGGCGAAGGGCGGGTCGGGGAGATCGGTCTGTGGCCCAAACAGTGGGCCACCGCTCGGATGCTGCCGAAGACCTCCAAGGGCTTCCATATTCACCCGCCCGCGATTCCGGAGGGAACCGACCCCGCCGACTGGTTCCAGCGACTGTTTGTCACGGAGCGGGAGAATCACGAGCTCCGCCCCTACGCCGAAGAGCAGTGGGACGTCATGTTTTTCATCGACGGCCACGCCGAGATGTTCCTCATCGATGAGCGGGCCGGGATGGAACGGCACGTGATGAGGTTCTTCATCGCCGGGGATGACTCGCCCGGGCCCGATAATGTCGGAGTCGTGATCCCTCCGGGCGTCGCCCACGCGATTCGCTCCGCCGGCGAAAGTGGCCTCACCATGGTCTATGGCACGAGCACCGTGTTCGATCCGGCGAACGAAGGCCGGATCGCCAGTGAAATCGAGGCAGCTCACGACCCTGAAGACTGGGCGGAGCTGCTCGGCGGCAGCTGAGCAACCACGATGGCCGACCGCGAGAAGGATCTCCTCATCGCAGGCGGGGGACTCGCGGGCACGATGCTCGCCTGGGAGACCCTCTGGGCCGGAAAGTCATTCCTCCTGGTAGATCCCCGGGAAGAAGGCAGCGCCTCGCGCGTCGCTGCCGGGATCATCAATCCGGTCGCCGGACGAAACCTCGCACCCCTCCGAGGGGGGCGTGCGGCTCTCGATGAGGCGATTGCTTTCTATCAGCGCATTGAAGCTGAATTTCACAGGACCTTTTTTTTTCCGCTGCCGATCGAGCGCTTTCTTCTCGAGGAGCGGATGTCGAGGCGGTTCGAGCGAAAGCTCGAGGCGGGCGACTACCAGGGTCTCGCCGGACAGCCCGATGCCGAACTCGACGAGCACTGCTTTCAGTCGATTCCCGATCGGCTGGAGCTGCCAGATGCGGGGCGAGTCGACGTGAAGCACTTCCTCGACTTTTCCTGGCACCACTTTGGTCAGCTCGATTCAACCCGTGTCGGCCGAGTGGATCCGGATGCGGATGAGATCGGGCTCGCCATGGGCAAGGTCCACTGGAATGGCTTTAACTCTGATCAGGTCGTCTTCACCCGCGGATTCGAGGAAACCAGATCCAGCTTTTTCGACTGCAAAGGATTCCGCCCGGCCAAAGGGGAGATTCTGGATCTCAAGATTCCCGGCCTTGGGGGAAAACGGATCATGGTGGGCAGAAAGTGGCTTCTCCCTGTGGGTGGGGACCGTTTCCGTGCTGGAGCGACCTATGATCTGGAGAACCTCGATTCGATCCCCACAAAGAAGGCGCGTTCAGAGATCGAAAGTCATCTCCGTCAGTTTCTGAAACTGCCTTTCGAGGTGTACGGTCAAGAGGCTGCCGTGCGCCCCGTCTACCGCAAGGGACTGCCTTTCTGTCGGGTCCACGAAAAGTTCAAGCAGGTCTATCTCTTCAATGGTCTCGGCTCCAAGGGCTGTCTCCATGGTCCCGCCGCCGCCGCCGCCCTTGTGGCGCATCTGTTTCACGGGGCCGATCTTCCCCCTGATCCGAACCGATGAGGTTGTCGCGATCCGGAGATCGTCTCACGAGCCACGCCCATCGTGAGATCGAGAGGCATCTCTTTGACGGAGCCTTCGCCATTGACGCAACAGCCGGCAATGGTTTCGACACGCTCTTTCTCGCGGAGGGTGTCGGTCCGTCGGGACGAGTCCTGGCCTTCGATCTGCAGGCGGGAGCGATCGACACGGCGCGAGCCAAGTTGGCTGCCAGTGACCGAGAAGCACGGGTCGAGTTTGTTCACGCCGGACATGAAACGATGTTGGCCTGCAGTCCGAGGTCATGGATGGGCCAAGTGTCGGCGGTGGTTTTCAATCTCGGCTATCTCCCGCAGGGTGACCGTTCCCTCGTGACTCTTTCGCCGACCACGATCCTTGCGCTCGATGGGGCTGCCGAGCTTCTTCGGCCGGGGGGGATTCTGTCAGTGATGATCTATCCTGGGCACGAGGGTGGACTCGAGGAAAAGGAAGCCGTTCTCGCCTGGGCCGACCGCCTTGGTTCGGAATGGACCGCGGAGCACTGGCTGCGTGAAGGTGCCCCTGAACATTCTCCCTCGCTTCTTCTCGCGAGGCGCGCCTTTGACCGCGATGGTTCCCCATGATCGGGTCGGCTTGTCGCTCGGCCTGTGCCCCTGTATTCTTTCCCGATGAAGACGAGTGGATTTTGGGTTGGCAGTTGGATGGGGTAGGTGTGGGGGAGTGGTTCTGATAGAGGGAGTCAATGGCGCGTGTTTAAGGGCCACCCTCGTTCAATGTGGGGGATTGCTGGCACCGGGAGGAGCATTTCAAGAGAGCCCCGGTGAACGCGTGCCTGCCTAAGGTGGAGCGTGACGTCCCGGCGCGCTGGCGTTGCCAGAGGGCGGGGGCGGGGGCGGGCTTCGCCCTCAACTCGCCGGGGACGTCGAGTTCCACCTTCAAGGCGAAACGCTCGAACCTGACATCGGCACCTGAAAGTTGGCTTTGGTTGATCGGCCTTCACCGGCCTTTTGGGAGAAGGTCGATAAGAAGTGGTGAAGAAGTGATGTAGGCGCAGAGGTGGATGATGTAGAGGGCGTTCCGCTTGCCGAGGGGAAAGCACACTTCGCTTGTGCAGCCAGCCGAGACCTCGGCGCAATCGTTTTTCATCCTGAAGGAGTGCATTGCCTCTCCTCTTGCGCCCGAAAGCAAGAAGACGGACGGTTCCTTGTGAAAGGTGCGATCCTCATCTGGGCGGCGATCGCGATGCAGGCAGGGGCTGATCCGGTCACGCACGAGTTTTCCGCTCCGCTCATGGGGACGGTATTCCGGGTGCGCATCTCCACGACCGAGGCGCGGGATCCGAGGGAGGTCGAGGCCGCGGCCGAGGCCGCCTTTGAAGAAGCCCGCCGTCTTGAGCAGATCTATTCCGACTACCGACCCGACAGCGCGGTGAACGCGGTCTCCCACGCGCCTGCGGGAACACGGGTCGCCGTTCCTCGGGAGCTTGAGGAACTCTTGAAGGCTTCGCTGGAGCTTTCTCGCGAGAGCGGAGGAGCCTTTGACGTGACCCAGGGCCGAGCCATTCAGGAATGGCGTCGGTCGCATCGCCGGGCTGCGCTTCCCACCGCCGAACAGTTGCAGGCCGCACGCGAGGCCGGAGGTTTTCAAAGTCTCCAAGTCGGTGCAGGCATGGCTTCGCTCAATCGAGAGGGCGTGCTGCTGGATCTCGGGGGCATCGCAAAAGGTGCGACGGCTGACGCCATGGTGGCGCTCCTCCGCGCGCGAGGTTTTCCGCGTGCCATCGTGGCTGCCTCGGGCGACATCCGCGCCTCTCAAGCGCCGCTGGGTAAATCCGGGTGGAAAATCGAGGTGGCGCCGTTCGGAGAAAATCACCCCCTTCGCTACGTCACGCTGCTCGCCGACGCGGCGATCTCGACCTCGGGCGACTCGCATCAGTGGGTCGAGATCGACGGGCGCCGCTACTCCCACGTGATTGATCCCGCCGACGGACTCGGGCTGCGCAAGAGACGAGCCGCTGTGGTGGTGGCGCCTCTAGGCCGGGATACCGACGCTCTGGCTACGGCCCTTTGCGTGATGCCGCCGCAAGCCGGCCTCAAGCTGATTGAAGTTCGACCCCAGGCGGAGGCGGTCGTTTTCGAGGAGCAGCAGGACGGACGGGTTCGGGAGTTTCGTCCGAGTGGACCGGGCAACCAGAGAGTGCTCCGTCGCGCTCCGCTCCCGCTGGTGGGGCCGGTCGATGATGAAATTCGGCGGGCGTTTTCCCTCTCGCCCTTCTATGAAAAAGGTGTCCTCGTGGGCGGCCTGCCGATCCTCGGGTCTGGTGCCGTTCCCGACGAGGCGCTCGAGGAGGCGGCGTGGATTCTCACCCATGTGACGGCGGCTCGCCCTCACATTCTCGAGCATCTCGTGGCTCACAGGATTCGTGTGGTCCTGATGGCTCATGATGAGCTCACGACTCAGATGCCCGAGTTCGCAGAGCTCACGCCCGCCCGCTACTGGGACCGCGCCTTCCGCGGGCTCGGCCCGAGCAGGGATTCACCTGCGCTGCTCGTCGGCGTTGAGAATCTGCTGGCCTTTCGGGGCGACTATTACCGAGGCGAGTCGCTCCTGATTCACGAGTTCGCCCACGCCGTGCATCGCTATGGCCTCGGCAGTCGAGGTCAGGCTTTTGACGTCAGGCTCCAGCAGTCGTTTCGGAAAGCCAAGGCTGCCGGCCTCTGGTCGGACACTTATGCGATGCAGAACGATCGCGAGTATTTTGCGGAAGGCGTCCAGAGCTGGTTCGAGGCGAACCGAGTCAATGACCGCAGTCATGGGCCCGTTGGGACTCGCGAGGAACTGATGCGGTATGATCCGATTCTCGCCGCCCTCGTGAGAGAAGCCTTCGGCATGGGGGACTGGCGTTTCCAACCGATTCACGCCCAGCCCCGGCCCGCTGGCTGGTCTCGGGAAAGGTGGCCGGTCTTCCAATGGCCCGCCGATCTCGATGCCTGGTTCCGAGACCGCTTCCCGCACCTCATGCCGGGAGCGGGCAAGGCGAGACAGTAAGACCCGCAAAAAAAGAAAGCGCAGGACTCCTGCGCTCGCTTGGAAACAATGAATTCCTTCCGAGGAAGGAGAGGGAGAAACTACTCCGCGGCAGCCTTGGCGCCCGCGCGAGCCTTCTTGATCAGGCTGGCCACCGTCTCTGAAGGCTTGGCGCCCTTGGAGAGCCAGGCGTCGGCCTTCTCGAGATCGACGGTGCAGTCGTCGTTCTCCTTCAGCGGGTCGTAGGTGCCGAGGAGTTCGATGAAACGGCCGTCTCGCTTGGCGCGCTGGTCGGCGGCTACGATGCGGAAGAAGGGACGGTTGCGATTTCCATCCCTGCGGAGTCTGAGTACTACTGCCATATTGGTCGGTCGAGAAGATGGCGACACTAGGAGGCGAAGCCGCTAAATCAAGAGAAAAGGGCGACCGCTTTCGGAAAGGGCTCTGTCTTGCATCCGCCCGATGCGGCGATACCGTTCGCGCCCGGTCTGACCGCTCCGGAAGCCTTTTTCTCCTCCGATGATCCCCAACCCCCGTCGCAGTCTGCACCCCCTCTTTTTGATTGGATTGGCGTTGCTGTGCCTTTCCTCGTGGCTTCCTTCCGTGACGGCGCAGGACTGGAAGATCGTGCAGTACCAGAACCGCGACTACGTCACCGCCAAGAGCCTTGCGGCCTTTTATGGATTCGCGGGGGCGGAGCGAAGCGGAAGCAGCGTCTACTTCCGATCCAAGACCATCGTGATGAAGGGAAGAAATGGCTCCCAGGACTTTCTGATCAACAACGTGAAGTTTGTTCTCAGCTACCCGCTTCTGACTCAGGGAGGGGAGGTGCTGGTGTCGAGGCTTGACCTTGTGAAGCTCATCGATCCGGTTCTCCGTCCCAAGTACATTAAGACGGCTACCCCCTTCAATACCGTGATTCTCGACGCGGGGCACGGGGGGCACGATAGCGGCGCCAAGAGCCGCTACGGCTACGAGAAAAACTATTCTCTTCAATTGGCGCGCAAGCTCCGGACACGCCTCGAGCTGGAGGGGTTCAAGGTGGTGATGACCCGCGACAGCGACATTTTCATTTCTCTCGAAGACCGCGTCCGCAAGGCCAACTCGGTTGGCAACGCCATTTTCCTGAGCCTGCATTTCAACTCGGGCGCGGCTTCCGCCAAAGGCATCGAGACCTTCGCCCTGCCTCCGGTCGGCTCGTCCTCCCACATGTCGGGTTCGCAGAGTGCCGATTACGTAAACTTCGCAGGGAACGGTCGTGACTCCGAGAACATCGTGCTGGCCACGGCGGTGCATGCGTCGGTGATGAACTCGGTTCACACCATCGACCGCGGCATCAAGCGCGCCCGATGGGCGGTGCTCAAGGGGATCAACAAGCCGGCGATTCTCTTCGAGGGCGGGTTCCTCACCAACGGAGAGGAGAGCCGCCAGATCGCTCAGGACCGCTATCACGCGATCCTTGCCGACAGTATCACGAAAGCAGTCGTCAACTATCGGACGGCGGTCACCGCCCGGTAGCCTGGACAGGCTCGGTCGTTCGACGTCGAAAGAGGATCCGCGGGTCAGGCGATCCGAGTCAGGCGGCAGGAGTGGGCGCTGAAGCCGGCCCCGAAGCTGGTCATCCAGATCGAATCCTGATTGGAGTCGGAGTCGGAGGCGAGGGTGGCTTCCAGAGAAAGGAGCACCGAGGGACTGCTGCAATTCCCGTGGGCACGGAGGATCTCGCGCGAGGAGGAGAGGTCGGCGTCCGGGAGCGTCTGGGCAATTTGCTCGAGCACGTCGCGACCTCCGCCATGCACCACGACGGACTCGTGTTTCGGGTCGACGTCCGCGCGTGCCGCGAGCCGCCCGACTGCCTTCGCGGCGAGCTTTGGCACCGAGCGGTCGAGTTGGTTTCGGAGATGGCCGCCGACTTGGATGAAGCGGATCTTTTCGCGGTGCTCAGGCTGGTGGAGGGTGTCGAAGCTGCCGGTCTGCCAGGATCCTGCCGGTGCTGAGCCGCCGCCCCAGATCGAGCAGGCGGCGGCGTCTCCGAAGAGGCACAGACTCACGAGCTGATCGGCGGAATCGTCGGCGTAGAAGGCGGCCGAACAGATTTCCACCGCGATGCAGGCGACCTTCGCTTGCGGATGAGCGGCGATGAAGTCGGCACCCGAACGGAGGGTGGGCAGCGCAGCTCCGCAGCCGAGTCCGACGAGGTCGTTGAGCACGGCATCTTCTCGGAGTCCGCCACGCTCGGCGACGTGCGAGCTGATTCCCGGGCAGAGATAGCCGGTGCAGGTGCAGACCAGCAGAGCGTCCAGATCACCGGCGGCAAGACCGGCCTGTTCGAGGGCTTTCTCCAGGGCGCGGACCGCGAGGTCGGGCGCCTCACGCTCGAAGGCCTGGTTGAGCGCGGAAGCGTCCATCGAAAGGACTTCTTCGAGATCGGGAAACACGAAACCTCTCTCGTCGATGCCGGAGTCTCCGGAGAGAATCCGCTCGAGGAGACGAAGCGAGCCGGGCCTGAGCTCCTGAAAGAGCGGGCTGGCGGCAGCGATCGCGAGACAGTCGCTCTGGGTGTAGCGCGCCGGGGGGACAGCGCTGGCGAGAGAGAGAAGATGCATGGGAAAGTCAGCGAAGCAGGCCTGCCATCGTGGCGAAGGGAAAGAAGGGGAGGGCCGAGCAGGTGGCGAGCACTCTTTGCCCCATGGGGTGGAGCATGGCCGGATGAATCAGTTCACCGAGCCGAAGTCTCCGGTCAAAGCGGTCTCGCTGCCGACGGCGGATCGATTGCGCGCTTGCGGCCCACCCCTGAGAGCCGTGAGCGTAGCGGAGAAGCGGATCGAGTGAAAGCTCGGCATCCTCGAAAGCCATGCTCATTCCGTTGCCGGTGAATGGCGGGATGATGGCCGAGCGGTCGCCGAGAGTGGGGCCGGGCTCGGAGGAGCTCTTGGCCTGCCACCCGAGTTCGAAGCCGCCGGTGCCGGAGGAGGATGCCTCATCGAGGGTCGCCGCTCGCAGACGCGTCTCCAGTTCTTTACCGCAGGCTTGCGCGAGCGGGGTCGTGCCGCCGTCCTGGATCCGGAACAGTCCGCAGACGTTGACCCGTCCTTCCTCCACTCGCGCGAGACCGACGTACCCCTCCGTGACCAAATGCATCTCGAGGTCGTCCACCATGTCGAGCCCAAGGTAGTGCGCCTTCCGTCCGACCCACTTTCCCTTGCGGGGAACACGACCCCGGGCATCGACGATCCCTTCCCCCGGGGAGGCGGCACGCGCCCGCGTGCCGGTCTGCAGTCTTCCGCCGAGGTTCGTGAATCGCCGAGCGAGGCGCAGGTCGAGCCGATGTCTCGAAATGCCGAGAGCGCCCTGGTCGGGTCCAAGCGAATGGCGCGAAACCACTTCACCCCGATGAAACCAGCTCGTCGTGAAGAGCCGCTCGGCATCGGCAAGATCCTGGCGGACTCCCAGCGCTTCGAGCGTGGCGGACGAGACCCCGCGGATGAATTCCCCGCATACTCGATGTCGGGGGTAGCGACCTGCTTCGGTGAGGACGACGGGCACTCCGTGAGTGCGGAGCCCGATCCCGAGAGAGAGTCCGGCGAGGCCGCCGCCAAGAATCTGGATGGTCTTCATGTTCGGCAGGCTTCGAAGCGGAGAGCTCCCAGAAAAGTGATACGCTCGCGGATGATCCAGCGATGCGGGTCGAGTCCGAGAAAAGCTCCCAGTTCACCGCGGCGAAAACCGGCGCGAATACTGACGTGAAGGTCATGCCGGGTGACCGCGTTGATCCCGAGGATGGGCAGGAGCGCGCCTTGCACCTGATGTCGAAAGAACCGGGCGGGCTCGCAGGCGAGCAGTCGACGGGCGCCTGAGCTCTCGACGCGGGAGCCGATCTGCCGGAGTTCAGCTTCCTCGAAGTGATGGAGGAAAAGGTTCGCGATCACCGTTGATCCTTCCCCGACCTGCGGCCAGCATCGAAAAAGGTCGCCTTGGGTCCAGGACCAGTCTTCGGGCCAGGAAGTGGGTCTGGGGGCGAGATCGACTCCATGAACGGTGGTCTTGCCGAGCAGGGCACGGTGAGAGGTGATCGCGCCATCTCCCGCACCGAGTTCGATCACGGTGGTCGAGCTGACAATCTGCCGTGAGAGCCAGCGGTAGTTTCCCATGAGGCGATTGATCATCCGCAGATCACGACGGCTCCAGATCGCCTCGGGTGCGTCGCTGGGCAGCGAGTCGAGAATCTCGGGCTGAACGGTGCGCTTCATGGACGATGACCCCTCGCATGATCAGCGGGGTTCGACTAGGATGAGAACGCTCTCAATCTCTCGGTCACGCACTACGCCGATGGCAGGGATCGGGGGCGAATCCCTCGATCTCTTGCAATTTGTTCATCGACGCCATCAGCCTCCGCGGAAACTGGAACGAGAGCGTGGCCTTCTCGTCGCCTGTAGTCCGCTGCGCAGTCACGTCAATCTGGCGGCCATCATGCGCACCGCAGGCTGCTGCGGCGTACGCGAGATGATCGCCACTGGAAGCGTCCGGCTCGTCGCAAAGGTCGCCCGCGATGGGGCTGACGAGGTCAAGCTCACTGTCCGCAACAGCCTGCCGCCCGTGCTGAAGAAGCTGAAGGCGAAGGGCTACGTCCTTGTCGGACTGGAGCAGACCACGAACTCGACCCCGCTGGCGGAGCACGCTTTCGTGCCTAGGACCGTCCTTGTCGTCGGCTCGGAACGCGAAGGTCTCTCGGTCGAATGCCTCGCTCTTCTCGATGCCGTCGTCGAGATCCCGGTCTGGGGTCTGCCCTATTCCTACAACGTCGCGACCGCCACCTCGATGGCGATGTACGAGTACTGCCGGCAGCTCCCGGACGGCTGAGTTCGCTTTCTTGTTGAGCGCGGTCGCAAGTCCGTCTTTGGTCCCGTCGATGGCCGCTTCCACCGATCCCTCGACGCAGACCCTCGAGGTCCGCATCGGACCCACGGAAACGTCCGTCCGCACCACCGAGGGGCGCGTACTTCAGGTTCCCGGGGGATGGGAGGTGCTCCCCCCGGGTGACGCGGCGCTGACTCGGCGGATCAAGAAGGATGGCCCCACCTGGACGGTGAAGACACTGTATCGTCGGCGCTGGGTTTCGGCAGGGGTCTGGGCTCCTGCCGATCGGATCGCCGCGCTGCGAGCGGAGCGGGAAACGGAGAAGCAGGATCCCAAGTACGCGAAGAAGCTGGAAGCAGGTCGGGCGCGCCGCGAGCGCGAGCAGGAAGCCTACGCCGAGGACTTTGAGTCGGCAGTGCGCGGGTTTCTCGCCTTCGCGCCGGAGCATCGAGAACTCGAGGAGCAGATGGCCCGCGTCATTGCTGCGCACGCCGTGCCGGTCGGCAGCGGCACCGTCGCTCGCACCCGGCGGATCTCCATCGAGGATCGTGCCGAAGCAGCCACGATTGCCTGGATGCGCCATCAGACCACGAGCTACGACCACATGGATATACCGCGGGCCAAGGGCATGCGCCGAGAAGTCCGGCGCATGCTGGCGAAGCGCTCCAAACAGCTGCTCGCTCGATATCGGAGCGGGAGCGGGCCGGAGCCGGGAACGAAGTGCCCCCTGCGCCGAGCGCTCGAGCCGGGTCGTCAGTCCTGAGGCTTCTCCTCGATCGGCAGCGGAATCGCCTCGCAGACTTCCTGCCATCCGGGGAAATCCCACTCATTGGGAAAGCCACGGCACTGCTTCGGCTTCACCGGCTGAAGACGGCAGTCGATTCCGTCGAGCCAGGGGCAGGAGCCGTCCGGACGCTCGTGAAGGCTGAGCGCGCGCCGGTCCCGGGTGACGCGGGTGTGGCGTTGAATGAAAGCCTCCTCCGACATGCCGACGAAGCGTGCGATGTCCGGAATTTCTTCCTCTGTCAGGCGCACCTCGCCCGGCCATCGACAACAGTTGCCGCAGCGCTGGCATTGCCACCAGACATGGTCGGGCAGGGAAGGCGGATCGGAAGCCACCCCACTCTCTTCGCGGGTGGGCGGTGTGGAGTCAAGCGGGTGAGCGCGGCCTACTTTCCCGACGTGCTGCGGGGAGAAGCGAGGCTGCCTTCGCGGGCCTTGCCGGGGGCGGCCGGTCCTTCGACGATGCTGGTCCCGGCCTTGTCCTGCCTGGTGGCGGGCAGCTCGAATGGCTGGGGCAGAGTGGTACGCGGCTCTTCTAGAAGGGGAGGGGTGGTCCCGTTGCCTGCGACGGCAGGCTGACCAGCGTCATCGGATTTCCCTGCCTCACCGGGGAGAAGGCGGACCTTGAAGGCATGATCGGGTTGAGATTCCCGTTCACCGGCGGCGCTGGTCTTGTCCCGGGCAAGAGCGTCCTCGGATCCGGATCCGGTGGAAAGGAGAGAGGCGCAGAGGCCGAGAAGTACCACTGATGCCGCTGCGGCGAGGATGATCCGCCCAAAGCTTCCCCGGGCGGGGGTGATGACGTTCTCGGGCATTCCCGGGTGGATCGAGCGAACGAGCTCAGCTTGTTCTTCGGTGCTGAAGCCTCCAGCCGTCCGTGCGGCGAAGGCTCCCGAGAGGAGTTGGGCGGTGGCGCGGACTGCTTCGACTTCGCCGAGCAGTTCGGGGTCGCTTTCAAGGCTGGCCTCGAAAGCGGAAAGCTCTGCAGGGTCGAGTTCGCCGAGGGCGTAGGCCGTGCCGCGAGGGTCGCCAAAGTCTTGGGATTGGGTTTTCATGATCAAATTCGTGAAGGTGGAAAAGGGGTTTCGGGAGGATGGACAGGGGTTGGGAAAAAGTCTGCAGGGCTTGCTCTTCTAGCGATTGGTGGTGAACTCGACCATCCAGCCGCGAAGGCGCTTCAGTCCGGCGTGAATGAGGAAGCCGACGTTGCTTTCGCTGAGCCCGGTGATGGTCGCAATTTCGCGGTAGCTCAGGTCGCTCTGGAACTTCAGCTGGATGACCTCCCGCTGGTTGTCGGTGAGCCGGTCCATGTAGAGAAGAACCTGCTTGTGCAGCTCGTTTTGAAGATGGACCTCGCTGGGAGAGGGATCGCCACTCTCGAGATACATCATTTCCTCCTCGCTGCCCAGACGCATGCGCTTCTGCTTGCGCAGCAGGTCGAGCGAGCGATTGCGGCATACGGTGTAGAGCCATGGCTTGATTCCGCTGGAAACGCGGTCGGTGTCTTGCTGAGAGAGGCGGAAAAAAGTGTCTTGCACCACGTCGCGAGCGCTTTCGAAGTTGCCGAGAATCGAGTTGGCGTAGCCGATCAGCGGACCTTGGTAGGTCGCCACGGCATCTTCCAGCATGTCGGCAGTCATTCTTGGCACAGGGAAGGAGTTCTCTGATTACTGATAAAACGCACGGGCTCGCGCTTCCTTAGAGCCTTTCGAAGAGTTAAAGGATCGCATGAACCTGTTCTCAAGACAGCAGAAATCCCTGATCGGCATGATTCATCTGGGCGCGCTCCCAGGCGCGCCCCGCTCGAAACTCGATTTTGAGGCCATCTTGGCAGCGGCGGTTGCAGAGGCCAAGGAGCTTGCTGCGGCCGGGTTCGACGCTGTCCTCGTGGAGAACATGCACGACCGCCCCTATCTCAAGGAGGGGCATGGTCCGGAGTTGGCAGCCTGCATGGCGGTGGCGGTGCGCGAGGTTCGACGAGAAGTCGCACTGCCCTGCGGGATCCAGATCCTCGCGGCGGCCAATCAGCCGGCACTCGCCGCTGCCCTTGCCTCGGGGGCGTGCTTCATTCGCGCCGAAGGATTCGCCTACGCCCACGTGGCCGACGAGGGGATCATCGATGGCTGTGCCGGCGCTCTTCTGCGCTACCGCAGGGAGATCGGCGCCGAATCCGTCGCGGTGGTCGCCGACATCAAGAAGAAGCATGCATCGCACGCCCTCACCGCTGACGTCGGTCTCGCCGAGACCGCCCGCACCGCGGAGTTCCTGCTCGCGGATGCCGTCGTCGTCACCGGCACGGCAACCGGCGAAGCAGTCGCAGGCGGAGATCTCGAGGTGGTTCGCGAGGCTACGACTCTGCCCGTCGCGGTCGGCTCCGGGGCGAGCGCCTCGACCGTCGCATCGCTCCTCCAAAACGCCGACGCGGTCATCGTCGGCTCGGACCTCAAGGTGGATGGCCGCTGGGAGAAGTCGCTCGATCCAGTCCGGGCCCGGGCCTTTGTCGAAGCGGCTCACTCCCGCTCCTAGCCCGACTCGTTCCCGCTGATGGACTCCGCCTACCAGACCCTGCCGGCCTTCCTCACCGCGCTCCTCTTTGCGGCTTCGGCCATCTGCGGGAAGCGTCTCTCCGATCTCTACGGGGGTCTTGCGGCCAGCTTCTTTCGACTGCTCCTGGCAGTGATTCTGCTCGGCGCGGGCGTGCTTTTTCTCGGCGAGCGTGGCTTCCTGGCGCCCGGGGTCTTCGGATGGATCCTGCTCAGCGGCCTCGTCGGATTCGGCTATGGTGACGTGACCCTGTACCTCGCCTTTTCCCGGATCGGGTCGCGTCTCGTTCTGCTGATCGTGTCGGCCACGGGGCCTGTCTTCGCCCTGCTCGCAGAGTCGCTCTGGCTCGGCGCGCATCCACGCGGGGTTGAGCTGGCCGCCATGTCGGTCATCGGGCTGGGGCTGCTCGTTGCTCTGTGGCCGAGCGCGGCCCCGGGGGAAGACCGACCTGTCCGTGCGGGAGGTGCCGGATCGTGGGTGGGAGGCGTCTTCCTTGCGATCCAGGCGGGGCTTGGCCAGGGCCTGGGGGTCGTGCTGAGTCGACGGGCCGACGTGGCGAGTGATCACGAGACTTTGATGGGCGCCTTCTCTCCCGCGCTGGGACAGACCTTTCTCCGAGTGTCGGCCGGCTGTGCCGTGGCCTTTTTTTCCTGGCAAATCGGCAAACGCTTTTTTCAGGGCGAACAGTTCCGAGCTGCTCCCGAGGCCGCCCCATCCGCAACCCGCGCGACCGCCTGGCTCGTCGGCGCCGCCACTTTCGGACCCGTTCTCGGGGTGACCTGCATGCAGTGGGCGCTGTTTTTTCTTCCAGGCGGGCTTTGTCTCGCCATCATCGCGCTTGCGCCGCTTCTGATCATTCCGCTGTCGGCCTGGCTGGAAGGCGATCGTCCGACGCCGAGGTCCCTCGCCGGCACCCTTCTGGCAGTCGCCGGGGTGGCGTGGATCTCCGTGACCCGTGTCTAGGCGCGCCGCAAGAACCTCCGCGACGAAGGCATCGGACCTTGACGAGGACCCATCATCTTTGGAGTCTGTGTCTACCGTTCCTTCGAAAAGCATGAAACTCCCTTCCTCACTGTCTGGCGCATCACTTGCGTCTGTTGTCTTTTTCAGCCTCGGCTCCGTCCTTGCCCAGGATGCCGCCGCACCGGCAGACAAGGTCACCCACACCTCCTCGCTGGGTGTCCCTTTCGTGCAGGTCGACAAGCTTCCGATTCACTTCGCGATCTGGGAGACGCGGGTTTCCGACTACGAGCCCTTCCGTCAGTCGGAAAAACTGCCACCGGACACCGGACTCTATTTTCAGCAGACGGGTCAGCATCCCGTGATCAACGTCAATTACGACGAGGCCGTGCGGTACTGCGAGTGGCTCACCACCGAAGAGCGTGCGGCCCAGCGTATCACCGCCAAGCAGCGCTACCGTCTGCCCACCAATTTCGAATGGAGTGCCGCCGCTGGACTCGGATCGACCGAGGCGGGCTCCGCGACGGACACCGAACAGCGCCTTCGCGATGAGAAAGCCTTCCCATGGGGGCTGGAATGGCCTCCGCCTCAGGGCGCCGGCAACTTCGCCTCCACGGAGATCGCCGGCTACGTCGACGACTTCCCGCACACCGCGCCCGTCGGCAGGTTCAATGCGAACCGCTATGGGATCCACGACCTGGCAGGCAACGTCTGGGAGTGGTGCGTGCCCGACGATGAAACCCGCCGTCGCTCCAAGTACCGCCGGAACCTGCGCGGCGGATCCTGGATCTACTTCCGCAAGGAGGCCTTCCTCTCCGGTTTCGAGTACGAGGTCGCTTCCGATCTTCGCGCTCCGACCTTCGGTTTCCGGCTCGTCTTCGAGGACGACGACGTTTCGGACCGCTACTACTCCGATCTCCGTCGCAAGAAGGACGGGATGGTTGCCTCGCGAAGCGACGAACTGATTGGCAGAAACGAAGAGGGTGATGACGACGAGATTGCTCGTCGGCGTGCACAGTTGATCGGACAGCGGACCGGTGCCGGGAGCGGCGGGGACGATCTGGAAGTGCAGATCAACAACGACGTCGCCGAGCCTGTGTCCGGCAGAAACCACGTCAACACGCTCGGCATGGAGTTGCTGCCGCTGGAAGAAGGCGTCCTGATGGGAGCGCACGAGGTCCGCCTTCGTGAGATGGATTTCTTTCTGCAGAGAGAGAACCTTCGGCGCGGCAAGGTGCCTTCCTACGAACAGAAGCCGAGCCACGCTCTTTCCTCGGTGACCTACGCGGAAGCGGAAGCCTTTTGCGACTGGCTCACTCGTTTCGAGAAGGAGCGCGGGAGTTTGTCCGGTCAGCAGCGCTACAGGCTTCCGACCGACGCCGAGTGGAGTCTCGCCGTGGGCCTCGGCAGGGAAAAGACAGGCACTCCGGCGGATCGGCATATGAGCGTGGCCGAAACCTATCCATGGGGCGAGCAATGGCCGCCACCGAGGACGGCGGGCAATTTCAACGACAGCCGGCTGAACACGCGCGACCGGTACACCTACACGGCCCCTGTTGGAAACTACTCGCCCCTGAGGAATGGGTTCCACGACCTCGCCGGCAACGTCTCCGAGTGGGTCTCCGACTACTGGGATGGTGGGGAAGACCGAGTCGCGCGAGGGAGTTCCTGGATCGATGGCGAGAAGGACCGCCTCAACTCCTCCTACCGACGCAAGATTCCCCCCGGCCGAGCCCTTCCCGATCTCGGGTTCCGCGTGGTCCTCGACCTACGCTAGGCGCTCCGACTTCCGCTTCTCCTACCCCCCCCCGACCTTACCGAACTCATGTCGAAGTCCTCCTCCTCTTCATCGGAATCATCGAGATCCTCGAGCTCTACCAAATCACCCTCACGCCGTTCGAAAGTCTTGCGACTCGTCGTCATTCTCTCGGTGATCCTGGCCGTGCTCGCCGTGCTCGGCGCGCTGTTTGCCAAACCCATCGTTCGCGGCTGGCGCACCAAGCAGGCCAACAGCTATGGCGACAAGGCGGTGAAACTCATCCTCGATGCTGAGACACCCGCCGAGATGAGGGAAGCCTATGAACTCACCAACAAGGGCAACAGGAAAGACCCGGATGCCCCCGGCGTCCTACGAGCCTATGGTGAGATTCACCGCCGCTCTCCCGGCAGCGAGGATCTGGCGATCGATTATTACGAAAAGCTGGATACGCTCGGGGCCGCTCTGCCGCTCGACCAGCTCCGGCTGGCCAACCTCTATTTCAAGGTAGGCAAGACCAGTCTTGTTCGGGATCTCCTCGATAAAGTCCGCATCGCCGACCCCGCAAATCCGCGCCTCGGGGTCCTCGAGGAACGCCTCGCGGCAGGCTTGTCCACGCCGGTGGCGGTCACCATTCAGCCCGGCACCCCCGAATCCGTCGAGGATCGGGTCGCACACACTCTCAAGGGTCTTGATGCCAAGGAAGCCCTCGAGATTGGGCGGAACCAGCTTTCCAGCCGCAACGCCGAGACCAGGGAAATGGGAGCCGAGATGATCTACAGTCTTGCCAAGCGCGACGATCTCGCAGGCATCCAGGCCCTTCGGATTCTGGTGAACTCGAGAATGCCAAAACCACGGGCGGAAGAGGTCATCGAGCTGCTCAACGCCCATCCCAAGAAGGAGATGCGCGACGAACTCCTCGCGAGCAGCCTGAAGATCCGACTCGAGCCTCAGCGGCGGAATCTGATCATCAAGGAAGAGGTGCTCAAGCGGCAGAAGACTCCTCTCTCCGAGCTGGAGGATTTCTTTGCCTGGCTTCATCGGGAAGGAGGCGCCGGCTGGGTTCTTGATCTGGTGGATATCGAGAAGGCAGCCAAGAGACCGGCCATCCTCGGCGTCTACCTCGAGTCTCTCGCCAGCGAGAACCGATGGGAGGATCTGGATCGAATACTATCCTCCGCGGATCTCTCGATCAGTGGATCGCGTCGAATGCTTCTTCAGGCCAGGGTCTTCCAGGAACTCAAGCGCGATCAAAGCGTGGTTCGCGACACCCTCTCCGGAGCGATCCAGCGGGGAGCCAAGGAGGGCAACCTCGGCGTCGTGGCCGGCGGAGTCGAGATGGCCGAGGAAAACAATTTCCCGGAACTCGTGATCATGGGGCTCGACCTTCTCAAGGACAATCCCGGGAGGAGTCGGTCCATTGCTCTCATGGGCCATTACCGGGTGGCGGCCCGAGATCGGGACTCCGATGCGATGCTGAGCGCGATCAAGGAAGTTCGCTACGACAAGCCCGAGAACGAGGACTTCATGGCCGTGGAGGCCTATCTCCAGCTGCTCAAGGGGCTGGAGATCGAGACGGCATCCGCCACGGCGCAGGAGCTCAGCAACCGCACTGTGATCGCGGAGGACCGGAAGCTTCTCCGAGCCCTCGCCGCGTATCGCTTCGGGGACAGCTATGGCGCCGCCGAGCTCTGCAAGGACATCGACGAAGGCAAGCTCCCGGCCGGCATGCGAGCGGTCTACGCCTTCCTCCGGGCCCAGGCCGGCGGCGAAGAATTCCGGGCCTCTCTGGAAATCTGCGAGGGAGTCCCCGAGCAACTGTGTCTGCAGGAAGAGAACACCTTCCGTAGAAGGGTGCTCGGTCGGTAGCCTACTTCGGGGTGTATGAAAATTGAAGAGCCAAGCCTCGCTCGGAAATCTCCGAGAGGTTCTGCAACAGTCTCAGAAGGGCGCGGCGGAATTGCATGAAGTGATCAAACTGGCGGAGTCCGGTGCCTTTGAAATTTTGATCGACCCAAATCCTGTCGCTGATTGTGGTGGGGACCGAGGATCCCTTCGGGTCCGGCGGGCGACCTCACACCGCAGGCGGAGGGCCGACCCCATCCGCCTTTTCCTCAAAAGGTTTTGGCTCGTTGTCCGCACTCAGGAAGGACTTGATTCTCCTTCCGAGATCTGCAGCACAATTTTGCCGAACTGCGCGGAGTCATCCATGTAGGCAAGCGCTTCGCCGGCCTCTGCCAGTGGGAAGACGCGATCCACGACCGGGCGGATCTCATGCTCGGCAAGGAAAGCGACCATCGAAGCGAAGTCGGTCGGTGACCCCATCGTGGAGCCAAGCAGGTTCAGCTGCTTCCAAAACACCTTCCGCAGGTCGAGCCCCGAAGGCGTGCCGGTGGTGGCGCCGTAGTTGACGAGTCGGGCGCCAGGCGCAGCGACTTCGACGAGCGAGCTGTAGTTCTCCCCTCCCACACTGTCGAGAATGACCGATGGCGCTCCAAACTGATCGAGCAACTGACCCGTCCACTGCTCGTCCCTGCCGTCAAAGGCTGCAGCCGCTCCCATCTTCAGAGCGCGGGCGAGCTTGTCTTTCGAGGTCGAGGTGACCGCCACCTCGGCGCCGGCGGCGACCGCCATCTGCAGTCCGAAAAGAGCAACGCCACCACCGATGCCGGTGATGAGGATTTTCTCCCCAGCCAGAAGCCGTGCGCGCGAGAACAGAGCGCGGTAGGCGGTAAGACCTGCCAGAGGCAGTGCGGCCGCCTCCGTTGCAGAGAAATCCGCGCCGAGGTGGTGCACCTGTCCACTGGGAACGACGATTTCTTCCGCCCAGGTACCTTGTCGGGGCAGCCCGAGAATCGTGAAGTCCGATCCCTGCGCGGCCTCCGAATCACCCCAGCCGAAGGCGGGATTGATGAGGACGGAGGCGCCGACCTCCTGTGGGTCCTCGGACTCGAGGATCGTTCCGAACCCGTCCGATCCGGGCGTGAGCGGATGCTTGATCCCTGCATAGAGCCCCTTGTGAATCCAGAGGTCGCGGTGGTTGAGGGATGCCGCCTGCAGGGCAATGCGAACTTCGTCCGGCTTCCGGGCCGGAGAAGGGAGATCGAGGAGTTCTGGTGCTGCGTTTTTGGCGGAAAAGACGATGGCTTTCATGAAGAGGAGAAATCAAACCCGGGAAAGGGCGCGGTCGAGACGTGCGAGGAGTTCCTCGGGTTCTTCGAGGCCGATGCTAAGGCGGATCAGGTGACGGTCGACGCCGCAGGACTCGGCCCAGTCGAGTTCGTCGTAGTGTGCCAGAATCGTGTAGGGACAAGCCAGTGAGAAGTTGGTTCCCAGACTGGGCCCTTTGCTGAACTCGAGGGCGTCGTAGATCCGAGGCGAAGTGACCGAGGGATTCCGGGGAACGAAGGAAAGCAGACAGCCGTGCCCGGCGCCTTGCCGGGCAGCGAGGGAATACTCCTTGGCCGTCGTCATGCTCGGATAGAAGACTTCGCCGACCGCGGGATGATCAGCCAGATGCTCGGCCACGCGCAGGGCCGTGGCGCTGCTCCGGTGCACCCGTTCCTCGAAGTCGCGGCTGTTCTTCTCGAGAACCACGGCGTCTTCACCCCAGAGTCCGCGCTCTTCCGCTTCGAAGAAGCGCCGGAACTCAGCATGGTACGGCGAGCGGGCGGGGATCGTGACCGCACCGGCCATGACGTCGCCGCTACCGGAAAAACTCTTGGTCAGGCTGGTTGTGATGAGGTCGGCATGGGTCGCCGCGTCGAGATTGACGGCGGTGGCCACCGTGTCGTCGACGACCACGGGGATGTCATGGGTCCGGGCGATCTCCGCCACCCGCTGGATATCGATGGAGCGGAGGAGTGGGTTGCTAGGTAATTCGGCGTAAAGGCCGGCAATCGGTTCCGAGTCGGCTAGTGCCGCGAGTTTCCGATAATCCTGCTCGCCATGGAACAGCAGAAGCTCAGCCCCTGTTCCGAAGATCTCCTGCACCTTGAGAACGTCGACGTAGGGGAAGTCGCATTGCACGGTACGCGCCCCCGGTTTCCGGCCGGAGAGCAGACGCTGCACCGCCGCCACCGCCGCCATTCCCGAAGGGAAAAGAAAGACGCTGTCCGCCTCTTCGCCGGCGAGCTGGGCGATCCGCCGGCGGATGACACCTGCCGCCTCGTCGCAGGCCTGGTGATTCACGGTCCCAGATGCCAGCCCCAGCAGCCGGGCCGCCAGCCGACTGGAGACGATCTCTCCGCAGAAGCGCCAGTAGAGCCGAGCTTCCCTGCCCAGTTCCTTCGGGAAGAGCACCCCCGTCGTTCCGTGCGCGTCGATGGCCGCCACGCGACCCGCTCCCTGCAAATGAGCGACGCAGCGCTGGGCAGACGAGGCGGTCGCAAAGACGACGCAGGATTCGTCGTCGCTTCCCTCCTCGGCAGCGACCTTTTCGAACAGCCGCGTCATGTAGGGGTGACAGCAGAAGCGTGGGTAGCCTGCCTTGAATTTTCCCAGGACGGCCGGATCACCTTCCTCATATCCCACCGCGTGCTCCCACAGGGGGAGCGCCACGGAGACCGCATGATCGGTCATGGGAAGGCTTTCCCCGAGATCGTCAGCCGACCAGCAGGGGTCGATGAGCAGGTCGCGCATGAGCTTAGAAGGAGGCGTTGCCGGGGGTGCGGGCGAAGGGGATCACGTCGCGAATATTCGAGACCCCGCTCACGTACATCAGAAGTCGCTCAAAGCCCATTCCGAATCCGGCATGGGGCACCGTTCCGTAACGACGGAGATCGAGGTACCAGGAGTAGGCTTCCTCGGAAAGACCATCCTCCGCGAGGTTGGTCTTGAGCAGGTCGAGGCGCTCCTCGCGCTGGCTCCCGCCAATGATCTCCCCGATCCCTGGAACCAGCACGTCCATCGCAGCCACCGTCTCGCCGTCGTCGTTGCGGCGCATGTAGAAGGGCTTGATGTCCTTGGGATAGTCGAAAATCGTCACCGGACCGCCGACATGCTTCTCGCTGAGGTAGCGCTCGTGTTCGGACTGAAGATTGAGACCGAATCCCACGGGATGCTCGAAGCGCTGCTCCGACTTCTCAAGCAGGGCCACGGCGTCGCGGTAGGCGATCCGCTCGTACTTCGACTCGGCCAGTTTCTCCAGACGCCTGATCAGTCCCTTCTCCACGAAGCGGTCGAACAGCGAAAGGTCCTCCGCGTGTTCCTCGAGGGCAAAGCGGAGCAGATAGCCTATGAATTCTTCGGCGAGATCCATGTCGCCCTGCAGGTCGCAGAAGGCCATCTCGGGCTCGATCATCCAGAACTCGCTGGCGTGGCGGGTGGTGTTCGAGTTCTCGGCGCGGAAGGTCGGTCCGAACGTGTAGACCTTGCCCAGTGCCGTCGCGAAGGTCTCGGCCTCGAGCTGTCCGCTGACGGTGAGAAAGGCGGGCCCTCCAAAGAAGTCCTCTCCAGTCTTCACGTTTCCGGGCTCCAGCGTGGTCACCCGGAACATCTCCCCGGCCCCCTCGCAGTCGCTCGTGGTGATGATCGGCGTGTGCACGTGATGAAAGCCGCGCTCGCGAAAAAACTGGTGCACCGCGAAGGACAACCCGCTCCGCAGACGGAAGACGCAGCCGAAGAGATTAGAGCGCGTGCGCAGGTGCGCGATCTCCCGGAGAAATTCGGGACTGTGACCTTTCTTCTGCAGAGGAAAACCGTCCTCGACCTCGCCCACCAGCTCAAACTCCGAGGCGATCAGTTCCCAGCTTTGACCCTCGCCGCCGGATTCCACGAGCTTGCCTTTCACCCGGACGCTGGCGCCGGTGCCAGCCTTCGGCAGATTCTCCGAGCCGGGGATCCCGAGGTCCACGATGGTCTGGAGATTGGCGAGACACGAGCCGTCGTTGATCTCGAGAAAGGAGAACTTCTTCGCATCACGACGGGTCCGGACCCAGCCCACCGCTTCGACCTTGTCGAGAGGGGCGTCAGAGTTCAGCAGTGAACGGATGTCGGTCGGCATCCGCGCAGACTCGCCATGTCGCGATGCCCTCGCAAGCGCTTGTTGAGCGGCGGAGCAGGGTGCCTCCTGTCCATAAGATCTTGCCTTTGCCTTTTATCGAGACGAGAGGCAGCCCCCGGAGGACCCGGGTGATTCCATGAAATTCGACCGACTCGGCCTCGACGACCGCCTTCTCGAGACCGTAGCTTCCCAAGGCTACGAAGAAGCGACCGCCATCCAGGCAGAGGCCATCCCTCTCATCCTGGCGGGCCGCGACCTGCTCGGCGGCTCGCAGACCGGCACCGGCAAGACCGCCGCCTTCGCCCTGCCGATCCTCGACCTGCTGAGCCGGCCCGAGCACAAGAGCCGCAACCCCCGCTGCCTCATTCTCGCACCCACCCGCGAGCTGGCAGACCAAGTCGAGAAAAGCGTCCGCACCTACAGCCGCGGCATGAAACTCTACTCGCTGGCCATCTACGGCGGCACCAAGCTTCCCCCGCAGATCCGTCAGCTTCGTCAGGGCGTCGACATCCTCGTGGCCACGCCGGGGCGACTCCTGGACCACGTCGATCAGAAGAACGTCGATCTTGGCGAGGTGGAGATCCTCGTGCTCGATGAGGCCGATCGGATGCTCGACATGGGCTTCATGCCCGACATCAAGCGCATCATCAAACTCCTCCCCAAGCAGCGTCAGAACCTGCTTTTCTCCGCCACCTACTCCAAGGAGATCCGCTCCTTGGCCGATGGGCTCCTCCATAATCCGGCCAGCGTCGAGGTGACCCCCCGCAACACCGCAGCCGAACTCGTGACCCAGATCGTGCATCCGGTCGAGAAGACGAGGAAGCGCGATCTGCTGATCAAGCTCATCCGCGACGGTGACTGGCGTCAGGTGCTGGTCTTTGCGCGCACCCGTCATGGAGCCCAGCGCCTCAGCGTGCAGCTCACGAAGAAAGGCATCGAGGCCGCCGCGATCCACGGCGACAAGTCGCAGAACCAGCGCACCCGCGCCCTCGACGCCTTCAAGAAAGGCAAGGTGCGGGTCCTGGTCGCCACCGACGTCGCTGCTCGCGGTCTGGACATCCAGCAGCTGCCCCACGTCGTCAATTTCGACATGCCGCAGGTCGCCGAGGACTACGTGCACCGGATTGGCCGCACCGGCCGAGCCGGCGAGGAGGGAGCCGCCCACTCTCTTGTCTGCGCTGCCGAAGCCGAACTTCTGGCCGGCGTCGAGCAGGTCCTCGGGCGCGCCGTGAAGCAGGTGGTCGTCGAGGGTTTTGAAGGCGAAGCCCTCGTCTTCACGGGAGCACCTTCGAAAAAGCAGCGCGGAGGCGGAGGAGGCCAGCGGCGTGGTGGTCCCAAGAAAGACACGAGGAAGGGAAACAACGGAAGCCGCCGTCGCCGGCGACGCTCCTAATGGGGAGGGGTTGCAGGACGGCAGGCTCAGCCTAGGCTGGTGCCCTCGTTTTGAACCCCGCCTCTCGAAATCCCATCCAAAAGCGGCCCCTGGTGAGAATTCTCCTCAGGCTCGCGCTGATGCTTGCTGCGACGATCCTTCTTCTGGAGGTGGTCCTGCAAGTGCTCTCTTTCGGGCGCCACCATCTCTACGGCAAGGAGCGCGACCAGGAAACGACAGACCCTGAACCGAATGCCCCGCTGATGGTCTGCGCCGGCGATTCCTACACCTACGGAATGGGCGCCAGCGATGGCGAGCACTCCTATCCCGGCCAACTCGAACGACTTCTGCCTGAAGCGACGGGGCAGTCCTGGCAGGTTCAGACAGCTGCCTTTCCCGGCCTCGATAGCAGCGAGGCCCTTCAAAGGCTCGAAGATCGAATGGCGGTGCAGCCACCGCGAATCGCTCTGTTCCTCGCTGGAATCAACGACTACCACAAGCGTCCGGCCGTCCTCGAAGCCACCTCCCTTTCCGCCCCGGACGAAGTCGCCTCGACCCCCGGGTTTCGCTGGCAATGGCGCACTCTCAAGCTGCTCGGTATTGCTCGTCAGGGAACCCGGCTCGTGGAAGCCCCGCCGGAGGAAGAAGCGCCCTCCGAGCCAGCGACGGCCTCCACCGAACAACAGCCGCAGACTGATGAATCGACGCTCCCGGCGACCTTCGCGGCACTGCCGCCCGACCAGCAGGTGCGGCAGGCCTGGGTGTGGTTCTGGACCTCGAAACTCGACCTTGCCGAGCAGGCTTTCGAGGTGCTGGAAAAGAGTCACCCCTGGGAGGTCCGCGCCGGACGCATCGCTCTTGCCGGGGAGCGAGGGCAGCGCGAACAGCACGATCAATGGCTCGACGAGCTCTGGGCCGATCTCGAGGCCGGGGCGGGAACCACTCTCACCGGCCCCGATGCGGGCAGCGTGCTGATGGTCTTCCGGCGCATCGCCGACGAGCGCCGCGCCACGGTGCTCGCCGATGACTTCGTACAGCGCTTCCCCGAGAATGCCCAGGTCTTCTACGAGGCTGCCATCGTCTATCTCTTTTCCCGACGTCTCGAGGATGCCAAGTCCGCCAGCAACCAATGCATTCGTCTCGAGCCCGGCATCGGCGGCGATCCCTACAAGTGGACGATCCGCGCCCGCATCTTCGGCGGGCTCGAGGATCCGCCCGAGACCGCCGCCGCCATCATCTCCACCTACCTTTCCGGGCGCAACGAAGCGACCCTTCGCGAGCTTCTTCTCGATCACGCCGACCTCATTCAGCTTCCGGTCTGGGAAGAGGCGACCCGGGCACTGGTCGATTCCGAGGATGAGACTGCGAGGGAAACGAGGGAAGTGCTCCAGCGGGTTTTTGCGGAGGTGACCGCCCCGCCGCAGGAAGAGCAAGCCATCGCCGCCGTTCCTGATGCGGACAGCCCTGAAGCGGCGATTCTCGAGGTTCTCGGCGCCCACTTCGCCCTCTTCGTCGACCGCGTGCGCGAAGTGGGCGGGACTCCCGTCCTTGTTTCCTATCCGGTTCACAAGCCGGACATCCAGCGCGTCATGAAGCAGGTGGCGGACTCGAAAGGCGCTCTCTTCATCGATGCCACCATCGCGATCGACAAGGCCATGGCCGAGGGGGTCGAGTGGAGCGATCTCTTCATCGGCGACGGTCACTGCAACGACCGAGGCTACGAGATCATGGCGAGGCAGATTCTCGCCGACCTGCAGACCGGTGGACTGCTCACGCCTCCCGGCTCCGAGTAAGCCGGTCGCGGCAGGTGCATGCAGTGGTCTATTGGAAGGCCTTCGACCGATAGGTCACCGCTTCGTCCTCAGGCAGTTCCGAGGTCGGATGCACAAGACGGTGATGGAAGGCTTCGAGTTGCTCCTTCTTTGCTTCGAGGCCGCTGGTCATCGACTTCTTGAAGGCATCGGGCTTGAACTTCGGGTTTGCATCCATGCCGAGAGCGCCGATCTCTTCCTTCCACGCTGTCAGCTTCGCGGCGAGTCCCCTGACCCGCTCGGGGTGCTCGGAGGCGAGGTCGCGATCTTCGCCGACGTCTTCGACGACGTTGAAAAGCGTCACGCTGCCGTTCTCGAGATTCTCGATCAGCTTCCAGTCACCATCGCGGATGATGCTCACGGGCTCTCCCCCCTGATTGCTGTAGTGTGGGTAGTGCCAGTAGAGAGGTCCGCGATCGAGCGAGCCACCCTTCAGGATCGGAAGCAGGCTGACCCCGTCGACGTGCTGTTCGGGGCGGAGCGGCAGCCCCGCCGCCTCCAGAAGGGTGGGGAAGAAGTCGGTGCCTGTGACCGGCACTGCCGAGACGGCAGGCTTGGCGACCGCAGGCCAGCGGACGTAATACGGTTCGCGGATGCCGCCCTCGTGCTCGCGTCCCTTGCCGCCGCGGTGGGGGAGGTTGGACGTCGAGTAGGCATCCCCGGCGGAGACTCCGCCGTTGTCGCTGGTGAAACAGACGATGGTGTTCTCCGCAAGGCCAAGTTCGTCGAGCTTGTCGAGCACCATGCCGACCGCCTGATCCATCGCCTCCATCATGCCGCCGTAGATCGGGTTGTCCTGCACCTGACGCACCGGCACGCGGCCGTAGATCTTGAAGCGCTCGGTCGGCGGATCAGGATTGGCGAGTGCCTTGGCCCGGTACTTCTCGTACAGCGTGTGGGTCGTCTCGTCGGGACCGTGGACCATGTAGAAGGCGAGGTAGGCAAGGAAGGGCTTATCCTTCGAGTTCTCGATGAAGGACGCCGTCTCGCGGCCGAGCCGGAGGGGGAGGTACTCGCCGTCGGGACCACTTTCGAGGCGCGGGTTGCTGTACGGCGCGAAGAAGCCACCCGGAGGCGAGCCCTTGGCATGACCTCCCTTGTTGATGTCGAAGCCCTGATCCTCGGGGTAGAATCCCTCTCCGCCGAGGTGCCACTTGCCTGCGAAGAAGGTCGCGTAGCCAGCATCCTTGAAGGCCTCGGCGAGGGTCACTTCCTCGAGAGGAAGTTGCAGCAGGTGAGGCGCGGGGAGGTAGGCGGTGTTCCGCCTCCATCTCTCGGGCTGCCCACCCCCGCCCGAGTTGATCCAGTCGGTGATCCTGACCCGCGCGGGGTATTTGCCAGTCAGGAGGCTCGCTCTCGAAGGGCTGCAGACCTGACAGGTCGCGTAGCCGTGGGTAAAGCGCACGCCCTCTTTCGCAATGCGGTCGATGTTGGGCGTCTCGTGAAAGGTGCTGCCCTCCACCGACAGGTCGTGCAGGCCCAGGTCGTCGGCGAGAATGAAGACGACGTTCGGCCGCTCGGCGCCAAGGACGTCAAGGACGCCTGAGATCGAAATCGACGTTACGAGAAGGCCGAGGGTCAGGAGGGACGACTTCATCAGTGGCACCCTCGTCATGACCACTCAAGAGGGCAAGCCCAAGCCCAAGCCGTGAAATTGACTGAACAGCAAAGCTACCCAAGGCCGCTCTTCATGGCGATCAGGTTCCCAGCGTTGAACACCGCATGCATGACGATCGGGGCCAGAATCGATCCGGTGTACACGTAGGCGGCACCCAGCGCGATGCCGAGAATCGAAAGAGGCAGAAGCACCGGGAGGTGAAGATGGAAGGCGCCGAAGAAAAAGCCGACCGTGCAAAGTCCGGCCACGGTGCCCTGCAGACGACAGAAGTAAGGCAGGATGACACCCCGAAAAGTGAGCTCTTCCCAGAGCGGAGCGGTGACGACGGTCACGACACTCATCAGCAGAACGACCAGGGTGCCCGATGCCTGTCTCGCATTTTTGACGGCATCCTGAGCGGCCAGTTCTTCGCCTTCCTCGAGAAAAAAACCGCCGATCCACTGGCTCAGAACCACCGATCCAAACACCAGCGGCAGCGAAAGGAAAAGAATGGCGAAGGCCCGTCTCATGGTCCTGCCGCGATCGGCGGGCGGCCAGAGTCCGTAGGTCTTCTCTGGACCAGCCTGAAGGCAGGCGGGGGAGAGAAAGCAGAGAGTGATGATGACCAGGTGAGTCGCCACGACGAACAATTGCTGCCCTTCCGCACTCCCCAGAATGCTCGCTTCCAGGGCTTCCGCGGGAACCACCTCGGGACTGAGGGCCATAGCCAGCTTGGCGAGAGCTGTGAACAGGAACAGGACGAGAAGGAAACTGCCGATGAAGAGTGCGTCGATCCCGCGGACGGGTCGCTCGCTCATGGTTTGCTTGCCTTGGGCCCAGACTTCCCGGACTGGATCAAGCCGGAGAAGGCAGAAACCAAGTGCAGGAAGGAGGAGAAACAGGCTGAGCCCGACGAGGAGGGTCAAGGTCGAGACTTCTGACATGAAACGATGGGACGAGGAGACTGCGCAACGCTGTGTCTACCTCCGCTCCGGAGTGCCGGCATCAGGGTAGCGCGCCTGCCGCTCCTGAAGCGCGCGCTGTTCCTTGGCGTCATCGCCGAGGCGCTGGTAGGCGTCGGCGAGCCGGGTGAGGGCTATCGGCGTGATCCGACTGTCGTCGAGGACCTGCTCCACCACGGTGTACTTGGTGACGGCTTCCTCGTACTTCTCCTTGGCCAGATCCTTGTTGTCGTCGGTGAAGGCGGCGTCGCCTTCGGAGAGAGCAATGTCTCCGGCCTGGACGTTGAGTTCTCCGGCAAGGCCGCCCTCCTTCTGAATGGCGAGGCCGTCGATGACACTCTGCCGGGCGTCCGCGTAGCGCTTGAGCGCGAGTCGGGCCTTCGACTCCACGAGGTAGCCGCGGGCTTTGTTGGAGGGCTGGTTGGTCTGGGCGATGTAATGGCCCACCGCCTCTTCGGCCCGCTGATACTGCTTTGTCTCGAGCCGGGCTTCGCCTAGGAACCGCCAGACGTTGGGATGCGTGTCGGTCGGGCGATCAGGGGTCGCCGCTTTCGAGAGATAACGCGCGGCATCCTCGAACTGACCGTCCTTGAAACGGCGCGCTCCGAGCCAGGTGTAGACCTTGGGATCGATCGCGGCCTTCGGTCGTGCCAGCAGGTAGCTGTCGATCGCCAGCGCGAGGGTGTCGGGATTCTCCAGGAAATAGTTGCACAGAATGATGCGGAGCGAGGCGAGATCGAGATAGCCCTCGCGGTCGAGTTCGATCGCCTTGCCAAAATAGGGGATGGCCTGCTTGAACTCCTTTTCCTCGAAGTAGCCTTTGCCGATGTAGAAGTTCGCCTCGGGCGCCGCCACGCTTTTGGGGAATTCCTGGAGGAGCGTCTGAAAGGCGTCGATCATGCCTTTCCAGTCCTTCTGCTCGCCGCGGATCAGGCCGGCCTGCTGCAGGGCCATTTCGTAGACCGGCTTGTCCGAATACTCACTGATGATCGTCTCGGCGTCAGCCAGAGCGAGAGTGGCGTCGCCCTTGTCGCGGAAGGCAAGAGTGCGGGTCGCGAGCACCAGCGGGGCGAGTTCGTGCTCTTGGAAGTTGTCGAGGAACTGGCTGAGCGATTTGACGGCGCCCTGGGGGTTGCCCGTTTCGGATTCGCACCAGCCCCGGTTGTACAGCATCGAGGGCACCACCTCCTGAGGGATGTGCCGCGAATCGACCCCGGAATAGGCCGAGGCCGCCTGCTTGTACTTGCCCTGCCGGAAAAAGGTCTCCGCCTCGAGCAGCCGAGCTTTCGAGATATGCGGGCTCCTGGGATTCCGCTGCCGCTCGGCCTTCACGTAGACGTCGACGAAGTTGGGAAGGTCGGGATCACGGAGCTTGAACAGACAGAGCAGCTTCAGATAGGAAGCCTCCGAGGCTTCCTTCGAGCCGACGTAGAAGCGCTCGACCGACCGATACATGTCGAGGGCCTGCAGGTAGCGCTGCATTCGCCGGAAGGCGTCCCCGCCGGTAAGCAGAAGTCCGGGCCGCAGATCTTCCGGCAAGTCCGACAACGTGACCTTGGGGTAGGTGGCGATGACTGCTTCCCAGTCCTCCTCCTCGGCGAGGATGCGTACCAGGGTGTACATCCCGTTCGCCTTCCATCGCCCGCCGTCCTCGATCGTCGCGACCTGCGAGAGAAGTTCGCGGGCCTCCGCCTTGTTGCCGAGTTCACTGTGCAGAATCCCAGCCTTGGCCATCGCCTCGGCACGCACCTTGTCGTTGGTCGCCGTCTGGCCAAGCACCGTGAGCACCTCGATGGCCTCATCGGATTTCTTGGCCGTGGCGAGAATCGAGGCGAGATCGCGCAGCGCAAATTCGCGGTAGGGGTTTTCGGTTTCCTGCGCCGCGACAATCCGATAGGCCTCGACCGCCTCGTCGCTCCGGTTCGAAAGTTGAAGACAGAGCGCCTTGTAGAAGATGGACGACAGCTTGATGCGCTCTTCCATCGATCTGCGCTCGGCCGTCTCGAACTGCGAGGCCGCCGTCTTGTAGTTCTTGGACTTGAAGTTGATGCTGCCCAGCCGGTACGCGGCCGGCGCGAGAAATTCTCCCGCATCGAAGTTGTCGAGAATGAACTGAAAGGTGTTGGCGGCGCGACCGGGGTCGCCCGTCTTGAGATGACACTCCGCAAGGCGGTAGTACGCGCCCTGAAGATGGCGTCCCCGCGGATAGGCCTGGATGTACTTGACGAACTGCTCGGCGGCGAGGCGGTAGTCGGCCTGCTTGTAGATCAGGCTGGCGTACGTGAAGAGATCCTCCTCGGGATCGTTCGCCGGAGCCGGAGCCGGGGCGGGTGTCGGTGCGGGAGTGGGGGCAACGGGTCGGGCGGGGGGAGCTGGGACCGGCTCGGCGCGCGGCGGCGTTTGTCCGGGGACGGGGATCGGTACCGCGCGGGGCAGAGTGGCGCCCTCCTCGGGAACAGGCACGGCACGCGGGACGTCCTGCGCTGGCAGGGTGTTCGCCAGGCCAAGCAGGCAGAGGAATGAAAGGCGGAGAAAGTTCATGGCTGAGGCGAGGCGGCTTCGGGTCCCTGGGTGGCAAAGGCGACGTTCCAGATGCCGGCCTTCTGACAGGTGTCGAGGACTCGGATGATGTCCTGGTAGGCGGTGGCCTTGTCGCCTCGAAGAATGACCGCCTGATCCTTGTGAACCTCGGCAATGCGCTGGAGCTTGGCGAGCAGAGCGGCTTCCGTAAGCGTCTCCTTGTTGAGCACGATGCTGCCGTCCGACTTCACGTTGAGGATGATCTCGCCGACGCTCCGCTTGCGATCGTCTTCGTCCTCCCGCTCCTCTGCGGTCGGCACCGAGACGTCGAGCTCTCTCTCCTGACTCGCGTAGTTCCAGCTCACGATGAAAAAGATCAGAAGCAGGAACACGATGTCGATCATCGGCGCCAGCTGGAACCCGGCCTGTGGCGTCTCTGGACTGCGGAACTTCATGGTCAGTCGATGCCGAGACGATCTAGAAGGAGGAGCCGGTCGGAGTGCCCGGCGCGTTCGAGTCGGACGGTCGAGACTGGGAGGAGCGCTGCGAGGCGGCCCGCTTGTACTGAGCACCGAGCAGAGCCATGATGTGAGTGGCGGCGGCCTCCATCTCGGAGATGAGTCGCTGGACCTTGCCGCGGAAGATCGAGTAGAAGATCAGAGCGGGAATGCCGATGCTCAGCCCGCCCGCCGTGGTGTAGAGCGCCTGGGCGACACCACCGGCCAACCCCATCTGCTTCACCCCGTCACCAATCTGGCTGAAGGTCTGGATCATCCCGATCACCGTCCCGAGCAGGCCCACCATCGGCGCAATCGCGCCGATGTCGGAGAGATAGGTGATCCGCTGATTGAGCAGGCTGGCCTGACGGCTGCCCTCGGCCTCCGTCACCTCCCGCACCTCCGCGAAGCTGGCGGTCGGGTTCTTCGTGGCGAAATCGAGCGTCTTCTGCGTGATCCGGGCGATGCATTCGTTCTGGCGGTTGCAGACCTGAAGCAGCCCCACGTAGTCGCCCTGACGGATGAGCGAGTCGGCTGCATTCATGAAGTTCGTGCTGACGACCGCCCCCCGTCGGATCGTGAACGTGTAGAGAACCACGAGAGCCACCGCCAGCAGGCTGAGAATGGCCAGAGGATAGGCGAGGAAACCCATCTCCGAGACGAAGCCCCAGAAGCCGCTCCCCGGCGGAGACTCGGCGGCCACAGGCGCGGCCTCCTGGGCGAGGAGCAGGCAGGGAAGGAGTCCGGCGGTGAGGAAAAGCCGGCGAAGGATGGCAGATGGTCTGGACACGGGTCGTGGATACTAGCCGCTGGCCCTCAGGCTGCAAACGGCGGTTCGTTCGGGGGGCAAATTGATCCCCGCACTTTCTTGGACCGCCGAGAGGAGGAAGCGTTGAATGCCATGGAGTACGAATACTCAGGAATCACCTCCACCCCCGCAGACAGGAAGGCGCGGGCTCAGAATCGATTTTCGTCGGGAAAAGTCTTCGCACGACTTGCAAAGTCTCGACTCCTTACTAGATTCTCGGCCCAGTACCCCGTGGTGTAATTGGTAACACAACTGATTTTGGTTCAGTCATTCAAGGTTCAAGTCCTTGCGGGGTAGCTTCTCAAACCAGAAACGGAGAGGGAATTGTCCACCACCTTCACCGCATTGGAACTCGAGGGAAACCTCACTCTCGACCCTCGCCTTGCCCTCGTGCACCGGCGCCAGCGATGGGTGGCGGTGGCAGACCTGCACCTCGGCTATGAGTTTCGCCGACGACAGCACGGAGCCCTCTTTCCCGACTGGGGCCAGGCCACGGTGCGGGAGCGCCTTCTGCAACTGGCCGACGCCTACCCGGGCTATCGGATGATCCTCTGCGGAGATCTCGTCGACGCCCCCAGCATCAAGCTGAGGAAAATTCTGAGCGGGCTGCTCCTTGAACTCCGCAAGAGCATGCCCGAGATCGTCCTGATCCGAGGAAACCACGATGGTGATTTCGAGATCGACGGGTTTCGCTTTGTCGATCGACACGTGGAGGAGGATTTCGTTTTTGTCCATGGTCATCAGCAAGCCGAGGAGCGGCGCCAGGGAAACCCAGTCGAGGTGCGGGGTCATCTGCATCCCTCAGCCGTGCTCCGCGACGGAGCGGGGACCCGGGTCAAGTGTCCCGCCTTCGCGCTTGAGACCTTCGAGAACCGAGCGGCACGATGGACGCTGCCTGCTTTCTCTCCCTGGGCTGGTGGGGTGCCCTTCAATCCCGGACCCAGTTCTGACGTCGATTGGAAAATCTTTCTCTCCGCCCAAAACAGGGTTTGGCCTCAGGCGGGTTTTTTGTAAGGTGCCCAACTTCGTTTCCGACGACAACCCCACTTTTCATGAGCAACACCCTCAAGACCGAATCCGCTGTCCGCGAGCGCTACGCCGCTGGCGCCCAAGCCCAGGAAGCAGCCCTCTGCTGCCCCGTGGACTACGACCCGAAGTATCTGGAGGCGATCCCCTCCGAGGTCATCGAGAAGGACTATGGATGCGGCGACCCTTCCAAGTACGTGCTGCCCGGAGAGACCGTCCTCGATCTCGGAAGCGGCACCGGCAAGATATGCTTCATCGCCTCGCAGGTGGTCGGACCCGAGGGCCGGGTCATCGGAATCGACATGACCGACGACATGCTCGAGGTCGCCCATCGCAACGCCCCCATCGTCGCCGAGGCCATCGGGCACGACAACGTCGAGTTCCGCAAGGGACGAATCCAGGATCTCTCCCTCGACCTCGCCGCCCTCGAAGAGGAGCTGGCCAGAAATCCCGTCTCGGACTCGAACGGATGGCTCGAGCTGGTGGACATCGAAAAGCGCCTCAAGGAAGAGAAGCCGCTGGTCGAGAGCGACTCCGTCGACGTGGTCGTTTCCAACTGCGTGCTCAATCTGGTCGATCGCACTTCCCGTGAGCAGATGTTCGACGAGATCTATCGCGTGCTGCGCAAGGGCGGGCGGGCCGTCATCTCGGACATCGTCTGCGACGAGGTCGTTCCCCAGGAACTTCAGGACGATGCGACGCTCTGGAGCGGATGCATCTCCGGCGCCTTCCTCGAGCCCGAGTTTCTTCAGGTCTTCGAGGATGCCGGCTTTCACGGAGTGCGCATCCTCAAGCTCGACAAGACACCCTGGCAGACCGTCGAGGGCATTGAATTCCGGAGCATGACCGTCGAGGCCTTCAAGGGCAAGGAAGGGCCCTGCCTCGAGAAGAACCAGGCGGTGATCTACCGTGGTCCGTGGAAGAGAGTTCTCGATGACGATGGCCATCCCATGGAGCGCGGCTTCCGCTATGCGGTCTGCGAGAAGACCTACCAACTCTACCAGCGTGAGCCCTACCGCGACATGTTCGAGTTCGTCGATCCCCTCGTGCCGGTCGCCGATGATGACGTCGAGTTCGACTGCAGCCGCACCGTGCTCCGGCACCCGCGCGAGACCAAGGGTCAGGACTACGACGCGACCACCGATGCCACGAACTGCTGCGAGCCCGGGGAGTCCGGCGAAAGCTGCTGCTAGCAGGACTTGCACCAAGTGCAGAGCTAGGGTCAATAGCGCTTGGTTAGCGGGGGGTGTCGAAGGTTTCGTCTCGCATTCCTAGTCGGGCTCAGCGTTTTGCCTTGAGGTGGAACTCGACGTCCCCGGCGAGTTGCGGGCGAAGCCCGCCTCCCGCCCTCTGGCAACGCCAGCGCGCCGGGACGTCACGCTCCACCTCAAGGCAGGC
>ENA-ORXT01001028-ORXT01001028.1-marine-metagenome-genome-assembly--contig:-NODE-1028-length-39740-cov-21.865719_pt1 | contig 39740 bp, 39 predicted proteins | sample MGYA00237868_ERZ511482 | MGnify/ENA metagenome assembly ERZ511482 | reverse complement strand
GTTCCACAACGGCAACAAGGTCCTCGGTGCCAAGCTGCTCCACCCGGGCGTCCGCATCCAGGTCGGCACCACCGTGATCGAGGCCCAGTGAGCTTGCGAACGAAGAACAACACCGCGAGCTTGCGGGCGAAGGCGGGTCGGTAGTGGCGCAGCTCAGTTGGGGGTCGGCCACCGACGCAGGTCGGATCCGAGCGCAGAACGAGGACAACCTGCTTGCAATCGACGGTGTGTTCGTCGTCGCCGACGGCATGGGCGGCCACGAAGCCGGCGAGGTCGCGAGTCAGATCGCCATCGAGCGGATCCAGGCCGACCTCGACGGCGACGGACTGCCGCAGGCAGCGGCGGTGGTCGAATCGCTCTCGAACGCCAACGGCGACATCTTCCGTGCGGCGATCGCGAACCCGGGCCAGGCCGGCATGGGCACCACGGTCACGGCGATTGCGGTGATCGGCGACCAACTCGCTGGGCGCGGCGCACCGAACCTCGATGTCAACGACGACCCGGGTGAGGTCACACCGGTCGTGCCCGCTGAACCGTCCGAGGCGCTCGTCCTCGCAAACGTGGGCGACGCACGGACATATCTGCTGCGTCACGATCGCCTCCGCCGAGTCACGGTCGACCACAGCTACGTCCAGGAACTCGTCTCGACCGGCCACATCTCCGAAGACGAGGCTCGCACTCACCCGCGACGCAACATCATCACGCGTGCACTCGGTATCGAACCGGACGTCAAGGTCGACTGGTGGACGCTGCCGCTGATCCGCGGCGATCGATTCCTGCTCTGCAGCGATGGACTGGTCGACGAGATCGACGACGCAGCGATCAAGCTGACGCTCACGACCATCACCGACCCTCAGGTTGCCTGCGACGCGCTCGTCGATCAGGCCAACGAGGCGGGTGGGCGCGACAACATCACCGTCATCGTCGTCGACGTACTCGAAGGCGACGAGCCGCCGGACCCGACCCAGGAGTTCGACGTCATCCCGGCCTGGCCCGCTGACGTCGACCCCACCCCTGCGGGCAGCCTCGAAGTCGACGCCGACCGCCACGCCCTCGGCCTGCCCGTACCGGGAGTGTCTGGTGATGGCGATGCCGCGACCGACACCGAGGGCACCCGTCGCGATCGCGGCCCGAAGCGTTTCGTCGCCGTGCTCGTCGTTGCTGCGCTGCTCATTGCCGGCTTCTCTGCCTTCGCTGCATGGGCGCGTCGGGGTTACTACCTGCAGTTCGACGACGACGATGTGGTCACCGTGTACAAGGGGCGCACCGATGGGGTGCTGTGGTTCGCTCCGACGGAGGAGAACACCGGCCCGTCGCGCGAGGTCCTCACCGACGAGAGCGTCGACCTGATCGAGGATCGACCGCGGTTCGACACGCGCTCCGGAGCAGCGGACTTCATCCGCGAAGAGCTGTCGACGATTCCCACGTCGACCGTGCCGGAGACGACCACCACCACGACCGAAGTGATCGTCGCCCCGACGTCCACCGTGGCACCCACCACGACCAGTGCGCCCACGACCGTTGCGCCCACCACGACCGGAGCGACGACGACGGCCACCACGGAACCCTGACGGCGATGTCGACTCCCGCAGCGATCAACGACATCGGCAGCGCATTCACTGATCAGACCTCACCGCGGTCGCCCATCGCCCGGCGGCGGCGGAACACCGAACTGGCACTGATCATCATGGTCGGCTTGATCACCGGCGTCGCCTACACGATCGCCGCACTCGGCACGAACGCCGAGATCCCGCCCGGCATTGTCGTGTTCGTCGCCATCCTCCTCGGCCTGCTGCTGTGCGCGCACATCGCCGTCCGCCTCGTCGCCCGCGGTGCCGACAGCACCCTCCTCCCGCTTGCCGCGCTGCTCCACGGCATCGGCTTCGTGATGATCACGCGACTCGACGATCGCCTCGCCGGACTCCAGGCAACGTGGAGCCTGATCGGCATCTTCGTGTTCGTCGGGACGCTCGTCGTGGTACAGCGCACCAACGATCTCGCCAATCGCAAGTGGATCTTCTTCGTCGGCGGTGCCGCCCTGCTCCTGCTGCCGATGGTGCCCGGAGTCGGCCAGACGTTCAACGGGGCCCGGATCTGGGTCAGCATCGGCGCCGTCAACTTCCAACCCGGCGAGTTCGCCAAGATCGCGCTCGCGATCTTCTTCGCGGCGTACCTCGCTGAACGTCGTGAACTGATCGCAGCGATGACGTGGAAGGTCGGCCCGTTCCGGCTCCCCGAGCCGCGCTACATCCTGCCGATCATCGTGGCGTGGGGCTTCGCCGTCGTCGTCATGGTCGGCGAACGCGACCTCGGCTCGTCGTTGTTGTTCTTCACGCTGTTCGTCGTGATGATGTGGGTGGCCACGGAGAACGCCGGGTACGTCGTCATCGGCGCGGTGCTGTTCTTCGGTGCCGCGTACTTCTCGTGGTCGCAGTTCAGTCACGTGCAGCTGCGCGTCACGAACTGGATCAATCCGTGGGACGACCCCCTCGACGGTGGCTACCAGATCATCCAGTCGCTGTATGGCCTCGCCGACGGCGGTCTGCTCGGCACCGGGCTCGGGCGGGGCAATCCCGGCCAGGTTCCCGAAGCCCAGAACGACTTCATCTTCGCCTCGATCGGCGAGGAATTCGGCCTCGTCGGTGCCACGGCGATCCTCATGTCGTACGTCCTCATCGTCGGTGCCGGGCTGCGGACCGCGTTGCGCACCGAGCGGACCTTCGAGAAGCTGCTCGCCACCGGCCTGACCACGATCATCGGCATCCAGGCGTTCATCATCATCGGTGGCGTGCTCAAGGTCATCCCGCTCACCGGCATCACGTTGCCGTTCGTCAGCTACGGCGGCTCGTCGCTGATTGCGAACTACATCCTGCTCGCACTGCTCATCCGGGTGAGCGACTCCGCAGCGCGCCGGTTGAACGAACTACCTGATGACCCGACGACGAGCGAACGGTGGCAGGCGTGGCGTCTGTCGCGCCGGATCCGCAAGGCGATCAAGCGCGGCGAGGTCCCGTCGGACTTCGTCGGAGTCGTGTCGTGAACAGGTCGATCAGACAGCTCGCCTTCGGACTGATGGTGTGTTACGTCGTGCTGTTCGCGGCACTCAACTACTGGCAGGTCGGCCAGAAGGAGGAACTCGACGCGAAGTTCGACAACACCCGCCAGATCCTGCGCGAGTTCAACCGACCGCGCGGCAGCATCATCACCGCCGACGGCGTCGTCGCCGCCCGATCGATCCCCGACACCACCAACGAAGACCTCGACTTCGCACGGGAGTATCCGACCGGCGACCTCTTCGCGAACGTGACCGGCTACTTCACGAAGGACTTCGGTTCGACGCAGGTGGAACGCGCCTACGGCGACGTGCTCGTCGGCTCCACCGCGTCGCAGCAGGTGCTCGCGCTCGTCGATCTCCTCGAGGGCAACGTCGACAACTCCGGTTCGGTGCAACTCTCGATGCGTCACGACGCCCAGTCCGCAGCCAAGTTCGCACTCGGCGGCCGGGAGGGATCGATCACCGTGATGGACCCCAACACCGGGGCGATCATCGCGATGTACTCCAATCCGACCTATGACCCGAACGTCTTCGTCGGTGACGACTTCGAAGCCGCACAGCAGGCGATCACCGATCTGCAGAACGCTGACGGCAACCCTTTGCTCGCGAACGCCTATCAGGAGCGGTACATGCCCGGCTCGACGTTCAAGGTCATCACGACCGGGATCGGCCTCGAGACCGGCGTGCTGTCACGCGACACCGTCTTTCCGAACGAACGGCAATACGTCCCACCGCAGACCAACGACCCGATCAACAACTACAACGGCAGCGAATGCGGCGGCGACATGGCCGAGGTGTTCCGCCGGAGCTGCAACATTCCGTTCGCGAAGACGGCGATCGAACTCGGTGTCGAGCGGTTCGTCGAAGGGACCGAGGCGTGGGGCATCGGTGAACAGATCCCGATCGACCTGCCACGCGCCGCGACGAGCACGATCGGCAACGTCGAGAACCTCGACCAGACGCTGCCACTGCTCGCGATCCGCGGCTTCGGCCAGAGCGAAGACCAGATGGTGCCCTTGCACATGGCAATGGTCGCCTCGACGGTCGCCAACGGTGGACGGATGATGGAGCCCTACGTCGTCGAGGCCACCTTCGACAACGCCGGACGCGAACTGAGCCGAGCCACACCCGATGTGTGGAAGACACCCATCTCTCCCGAGAGCGCAGCCCTCGAGACCGAGTTCATGATCGGTGTCGTCGAGTCCGGCACGGCGAGTTGCTGCGTCGATCTCGACGGCGACATCCAGGCCGCGATGAAGACCGGTACCGCCGAACTGGGCGTGGCGTCGAACCCGGACCTCAGCCACGCCTGGATCATCGGCTTCGCTCCCGCCGAGGCTCCTCGGTACGCGATCTCGGTCGTGCTGACCAACGTGCAGTCGACCGAGGACGTGTCGGCCACCGGCGGCAGACTCGCCGGTCCGATTGCGGAGTCGATGCTGAACTTCCTCCTCACCGGCGAGGGGGCGACGTGATGGTGCATCTTCGGCGCGCAGACCATCGGCCAGGTGCACTGGGTAGCGTGTTGCATCGCCATCTCGGCGGACAGGAAGTGGTGGAAACCAGTGAGTGGTGACAACGGCGCAGCAACGGTCATCAACGACCGTTACGAGGTGCACAAACGGATCGGACGCGGCGGAATGGCCGACGTCTTTTCCGCGCGTGACCTGCTGCTCGATCGCCAAGTCGCGATGAAGGTCCTCTTCCCCGAGTTCGCCGTCGATGGGAACTTCGTCGAGCGGTTCCGGCGCGAAGCACAGTCCGCAGCGAACCTCTCCCACCCCAACATCGTCAACGTCTACGACTGGGGCAAGTTCGAAGGCACGTACTTCATCGCGATGGAAGAAGTGCAGGGCCGCACCCTCGCCGACGTGCTCAAGTCGAACAAGCAACTGACGGCGAAGCAGGCCGCCGAGATCGCCAGCGAAGTGGCCGCAGCGCTCGGTTTCGCCCACGAAGGCGACGTCGCGCACCGCGACATCAAACCTGCGAACATCCTGATCGGCTCGAACGGCCAGGTGAAGGTCGCCGACTTCGGTATCGCACGCGCGATGAACGGCCCGACCGAGGACAATCTCACCCAGGTCGGCTCGGTCATGGGAACCGCCACCTACTTCTCGCCCGAACAGGCCCAGGGAGCCCAGCCGGACCCCCGCAGCGACCTGTACTCACTCGGCATCGTGATGTACGAAATGGTCAGCGGCAAGCCGCCGTTCACCGGTGAGAACCCGGTGAGCATTGCGTACAAGCAGGTCCACGACGCGCCGCAGCCACTCGTGCAACTGGTCGCCGACGTTCCGCGACCGTTCGAAGCAATCGTCGCCAAGCTGCTCGCCAAGGACCCGAAGCTGCGCTACCCGAGCGCCGGTGCCCTGCGCGACGACCTCCGACGATTCCGCAACGGCGAGCCGGTCGAGGCACTGTCCGCTGCAGCCACTGCGCAGGGTGTCCCGCTCCCCGACGGCGCTGCCGCAGCAGCAGCCACCGCGACGATGCCTGCCGCCGGAGCCGCGGCAGCCACGGCGGCGACGCCCGCAACCGGCGCTGCACCGCGAGCGCACTCCGTGCCGCAGACCGGCATGTACGAAGCCGGCTACCCGCCCGGCGCATCACCCGATGCGATGTACTACGACTCCGGTTCGTCGCGCACCGGTTGGTACGCGCTCGCTGCCTTCATTGCGCTGATCGCTCTCGTCGTCGGCGGTGTCCTGCTCTTCCAGTCGCTGAATCAACCCGATGAGACCGATGCCGAACGAGTGTCACTCGAACTCGACGACTACGCGGGACGTCCGCGCACCGAGGTGGTGGCCGAACTTCGCGCGCTCGAACTCGAGGTCTCGGTCCAGGAAGAACGCAACGGTGAGACGCCGATCGACTTCGTCATCCGCACCGAACCCCCGGCCGGCACGATCCTGATCGAAGGCCAGTCGGTCATCGTCTTCTACAACCCGGACCCTCAGGTCACACCGATCCCCGGCGTCGTCGGGATGCCGATCGAGCAAGCCACCGAGGAACTCACCGATGCCGGGTTCAGTGTCGGCACCGTCGAGATCGACATCACCGACCAGTTCGACGAGAACGAGGTCATCAGCCAGATCCCCGCGGAGGGCACGCAGGCCAACGCCGGTGACCCCGTCGACCTCGTCGTCGCCGGTCCGCCGGAGGGCGTCTCGGTGCCCGGGTTCCTCGTCGGCCAGACCGAGCAGGCCGCAATCGAAGTCCTCGAAGGCGAGCCGTACGGCTTCACGGTCGAGGTCGATCGCGTGTCCAGCAGTTCGATCGCCGCCGGAACCGTGCTGGACATCTCGCCCGCCGCCAACTCGCTCGTCCCACGGGGCGGCGAAGTGACCATCACCGTGTCCGACGGGCCTGCGCCGATCACCGTGCCGCAGGTCAAGGGCCTGACCGAGGGCCGCGCCCGAAATCAGTTGACCGAGGCCGGTCTCACCGTGGCGGTGAACTACGTCGACGTGCAACCCGGCAACGTCGATGACGGGCGCGTGAAGGAACAGGACATCGGCGAGGGCGCCCTCGCACAGCCGGGCACGCTCGTCACGCTCACCGTCGGCCGCTCGACGGAAGTCGCGCCGGCGCCGGAGCCGACCACGACGGTGCCGCCGACCACCGCAGCACCGACCACCACCGTGGCGCCGACCACGACAGCGCCCGCCACCACCGTGGCACCGACCACGACCTCCGCGCCGGCCACCACCGCAGCACCTGCGACCACCGCAGCCGGCGCACCCACCACCGTCGCGCCGTAACAAGAAGCCGGTCACCCGCTCGGCACGGAGCCAGTCACCCGCTCGGCACGGAGCCAGTCACCCGTTCGGCACGGAGCCAGTCACCCGTTCGGCACGGAGCCGGTCACCCGTTCGGAACCCGTTGGGTCTGGCAGTGCGGCACCGTCATACTGGTGATGTGCCGCGCATCTTGGTGATCGACAGCTACGACAGCTTCGTCTACAACCTCGTGCAGTACCTGGGCGAACTCGGCACCGACCCGGTCGTGGTTCGCAACGACGACCTCACCGTCGACGACGCGGTCGCACTCGCGCCTGATGGTGTGTTGCTCTCCCCCGGCCCCGGCCGACCTGAGAACAGCGGCATCATCTGCGACGCGATCCCCGCGTTCACCGCGGCCGGCACTCCGGTGTTCGGTGTCTGTCTCGGCCATCAGGCCATCGGCCATGTCTACGGCGCGTCCGTCGTCGGTGCGCCTCAGTTGATGCACGGCAAGACCTCACCGATCGAGCACGAGGGCGACGGGGTCTTCGCCGGCCTCCTGTCACCGTTGACCGCGACGCGCTACCACTCGCTGACGCTCGACCCGGCGACCATTCCCGACACGCTGGCCGTCACGGCGCGCAGCGTCGACGGCGTCGTCATGGGGGTGCGCCACCGCGAGTTCGACGTCGAAGGTGTCCAGTTCCACCCCGAGAGCATCCTCACCGGCCAAGGTCACGATCTGCTCCGCAACTTCATCGCACGCTGCTGAACAGCGCCACGGGCGCCGCCGCGTTTCGCGAAGGTTCAACGTCGTGTCATCACCTGCGCCGTTTGTCGCCTATGCTCCTTGACCGATGGCACCTCCGAAACGAAAGAGCGGCGGCGGGCGCGTCACGGCCAAGGGAACACAACCCGGCGACCGGCCTGCGAGCAACCGACCCGCTGAGGAACACGAGGTCGTGGCTTCCTCGCGCTACACCCCCAAGCAGGAGCGCCGTCAACTGATCCCGCCGAACTGGATTCCCGTGATCATGCTGGTCCTGCTCATCGGCGGCGGCATCATGATCATGGCGCGCTACCTGATCTTCACGGAGAGCAACTGGCCGACCCTCGTCGGCCTGGTTGCGATCCTCGGTGGGTTGTACACCGCCACCAAATGGCAATAGCTGCCGAGGCCATGCGCACAGCGCTCTGACCGGCAATTTTCATCCTGTGGGAAAGCTCAGCCGACTCGACTCGATCGACGAAGAGTTATCCACAGGAATGTGGACAAACAGCGCGAGCGATGCCGCGAGTGACACCCTGACCGCTCAGGACGCTCAGTCGTAGAGCGGGGCGACTTCGGCCATGTCTTCGAGACAGTGCCGCGGCGGTGGCGGATCTTCGTCAGGCGCCATCGTCATTTTGAGCTCGACGCCGCAGGTGTCACACCGGAACTTCCGGCTGACCTTGCGAAGCTCACCGCTCGGAGCCGGCTCCGGTGGGAGCATCGTCATCGATCGCAGCATCGCGATGCCACTTTTCCACAGGACGAGACCGAAGAAGAGCCCGAATCCCACCCAGATGATGGTCGAAAAGGCGGGCATGAGCACAGGTTATCGGGCGCTCGACACCGCCGCCGAGCGCCGTGGGTTGCACCGAGCCACCGGACTGGGCACGATGACCGCGTGAAATGGCCCACCTGGGAGCAAGCAGCGATTGCGGCGCTGTTCAGTGGCGTGATCGCCGCCGTGCTCGCACGACGCCGCGTCCGTCACGCTGCAGAGGCGGGGCCGACGGAATCCGACGGCGAGGCGTCGTTCGGTGAGGCATTCGCGACCGAGTTCGCCCTGATCTCGGCGCTGTATTCGATCTGGCGAATCGCCCGCAAGCTGCCGCTGGCACAGGACGAGGGCGCGATCGAGCGAGCACGCACGATCGTCGACATCCAGAACACCTTGCAATTTCCCACCGAGCTGTCGCTGCAGCAGTTCGTCTTGGACAACGACTGGCTCGGTTGGCCCACCACGATCTACTACGCCACGTTGCACGTTCCCGCCCTCATCGCCTTCCTCGTCTGGCTGTTCGTGCGCCACCGCTCGCAGTTTCCGCATTGGCGCAACGGCCTGGTGTTCCTCACCGGCACGTGTCTCGTCATCCGCTTCTGGCGGGTCGCTCCGCCACGATTTCTCGTCGATCTCGGCTACGAGGACCTGTCGGAGATCTTCGGTCCGTCGATCTATGGGCCGGTGGGCACCGGAGTCTCCGATCAGTTCGCGGCGATGCCGTCGATCCATGTCGGCTGGGCAGCGGTCGTGTCCTTCGGGGTGGTCGCGGCGAGCACGAGTCGGTGGCGTTGGCTGGCGCTGCTCCACGTGATCATCACGATCCTCGTCGTGTCTGCGTCGGGCAACCACTGGTGGCTCGACGGAATCGTTGCGATCGGCCTGCTCCTGATCGGGTTGTGGCTCGATACCGCAATCCGTCGCTGGCGTCACGTGACGGACGCCGAGGCAGTGGTCGCGCTCGACCGCCTGGGTCAATCGACTGGTGAGTCGTCGACCGGCACGTCCGCGGCCAGCGAGTCGTCGACCGGTGCGACTTCGATCTCCTGACCAGCTGCAGCCAGCGCGTCGAGGACTCGCGCCATGTCGCCGATGTCGTCCGCATCGAGGTGCAAGCCGAAGAGTGCTTGGAGGGAGCGACGGTACGTGACTGACATTTCGCGCCAGAGCCGGCGGCCGGTCTTGGTCAGCTCGATGTCGACGGCGCGATGGTCGTTCGCATCGATGTACTTGTGGCGCGCGACCCAGCCTTCTTCTTGGAGTCGATCGAGGCGACGGCTGACACTGGACGGCGGGAGGCGCAGGTCTGCAGCGACGTCGAGCGGGCGCGCTCGACCGCCGAGCCGTTGCAGAGAGGCGAGCACGTCGAACCACCCGAGCGAGATGTCCCACTCACCGCGCAGTTCTTCGTCGATGCTGCGCTCGATCTCGGCAACCATGGCCTGCATGCCGCGCCAGACGCCGACGCGCACGTTGTCGAGCCGGGCCATGGTGTGGTCGATCCGATCCGGGCGACGTCAGTCGTGACGGATGATCGACGAACAGGGCATCGGTTCAGCTCGTTGCCCGAATCGCCGCGGAGAAGGCATCGACGGCTTCGGAGATCTCATCAGCGGTCACGATGAGCGGTGGCATCCAGCGGATGGTTCGTTTGCGGGTACCGGCGGTCATCAAGATGACCCGGCTCTCAGCGAGGCAGTGCTCGACGATTGCACTGGCACGTTCGGCGGAGTCGAACTCGACAGCGACCATCAGCCCGCGCCCGCGCACGTGCAACAGGGCATCGTCGAGTTGCTGAAGATCGCGCAGCGCGTCGATCAGTTGTGTGCCGCGAGCTCGGACGTTGTCGAGGAAGCCGGGTTCGGTGAGCACGTCGATGGTCGCGAGCGCAGCAGCGCAACCGATCGGCGTGCCGTTGGATGAGCCGCCGTGGCTGCCGGTCTTCCACTTGTCGTCGTGGACGCGACGCGTCCCCAGCGCAGCGAACGGGAAGCCGGAGGCGATCCCCTTGGCCATGCACATGATGTCCGGCTCGACGTTGTGCGCCTCGATCGCAAACATCTTGCCGGTCCGTCCGAAACCGCTCTGGGTCTCGTCGGCGACGAAGAGGATGCCGTTGTCGCGGCAGCGTTGATCGAGTCCTTCGATGAAGGCGGTGGGCGTCGGGATGTAGCCGCGTTCGCCGATGACCGGCTCGATGATGATCGCAGCGACCTCGTCCGCCCGAACCTGCGTGGCGAACAGGCGGTCGAGTCCACGCAGGGCTCGCGAAATCTCGGCTTCCTGGTCGGATACGTGCGGGTCGGGGAACGGCGCGACGAACACCCCGCTCGGGAACGGTCCGTACCCTTCGCGGTCGATCGAGCGCGACGTGGACATCGCAAGGGTAAGCAGTGTTCGCCCGTGGAACGCACCGTCGAAGGTGATGATGTTCTGTCGGCCGGTGGCGTGCTTGGCGAGCTTGACGGCCGCTTCGAGGATCTCGTCACTCGAACTGCTGAAGAAGAACGTGTCGATCGACTCTGGCGTCAGCTCGGCCAGACGACCCGCCATGGGCTCGAGCAGATCATGTTGGTAGACGTTGGCTTGGGCGTGCACGAAGCGCAGCGCCTGATCGGCGATGGCCTGCGTGATCTTGGGGTGGCAGTGGCCGGTCGATGCGGCGGCGATCCCCGCGGTGAAGTCGAGGTAGGCGTTGTCGTTGGCGTCGAACACGTGACAGCCCTGTCCTCGAACGACGTGGAGATCGGTCACCTTGGACCACACCTTGGAAAGGTGCGAACCCGGGCCTGACGGTGGCGTCGAGGTCATTCCAGGGAGCCTACGGTTTGCGTTGCACCCGCCACGACGATCCTGCCCTCGTTCGTCGTCGACTCACGCCCTGGAATTCCCGACTGGATGGGCCCCGGCAGCCTTCGGCTATCTTCGCGATATGACCGATGTCGCAGTACCCGCCGGATGGACCTTCACCGACGGTGACGCACTGGAGTGGCAGGTGCTGGGCGAAGGTGTGGCGATGAAAGCGCTCGGAGCGGCAGGCGGTCGGATGATCGCCACCTTCAAGTTCGACGCTGGGTATGTGGGCGCGACCCATCACCACGACGAGCCCGAGTTCTCCTACATCTTGGAGGGGTCGCTGGTCTCGCAGGGGATGGTGATGGAGGTGGGCCACGCCTACGCCGTCGAGGCCGGAACGGTCCATGACGACTTCCGCACCGAGACGGGCTGCACGCTGGTGAGCGTGTTCAAAGTCCCCGGCTGAGTCCCTCCAGATCGCGCAGGTCAGAAGGCGGCGCGCAGCACGTCGGTGTAGGTGCTTGCGATGTGGAAGGTCATCTCGTCCTTCACGTTGTCGGGCACGTCGTCGAGGTCGGCTTCGTTGCGCTTCGGCAGGACGACTTCGGTGAGACCCATGCGATGGGCCGCGAGGACCTTCTGCTTCAGGCCGCCGATCGGGAGGATCTGGCCTTGCAGGTTGATCTCGCCGGTCATGCCGACCGTCGACTTCACCGGGCGCCCCGACAGTAGCGAGACGAGTGCGGTCGTCATCGTGACACCCGCTGACGGCCCGTCCTTCGGGATCGCACCTGCCGGAACGTGGACGTGGAACCGTTGACGCATCGCCGCGGCGTCGAGGCCGAGTTCGTCGGCGTGGGACCGCACGTAGTTCAGTGCGATCTGCGCCGACTCCTTCATCACGTCGCCAAGTTGGCCGGTGAGGGTCAGGCCCGGCTCGGTGTCCGGTCCGGTCGGGAATGCGGTGGTCTCGACGAACAGAACGTCTCCGCCTGCGCCGGTGACGGCGAGGCCGGTGGCGACGCCGGGCGTGTCGGTGCGGGCGGTCACGTCGTCGTCGACCTTGCGGCGTCCAATCCAGTCGGGCAGCTCGTCGATGCCGATCTCGACCGGTGTCTCGGTGCCGGTCGCGACCTTCGCGGTGACCTTGCGGACCAGCCGCCCGAGCTCGCGTTCGAGAGAGCGGACGCCGGCCTCGCGGGTCCACCCGGAGATGACCGAGGCAATGACGTCGTCGTCGACGGTCACCTCGTCGGCGCGGAGCCCGGCGCGCTCGATCTGGCGGGGCAGGAGGTAGCGACGGGCGATGAAGGTCTTCTCGGCTTCGGTGTACCCGTCCAGACGCACGAGATCCATCCGGTCCAGGAGCGGGCCGGGGATCGTGTCAGCGACGTTCGCCGTGGCGATGAAGACCACTTCGGACAGATCGAGGTCGACTTCGAGGTAGTGGTCGCGGAACGTGTGGTTCTGGGCCGGGTCCAGCACTTCGAGCAGCGCTGCGGTCGGATCTCCCGACCATCCGCCGGCGGCCAACTTGTCGACCTCATCGAGCAGGATGACCGGGTTCATCGTCTTGGCCTCTTGCAAGGCACGGACGATGCGGCCGGGCTGGGAGCCGACATAGGTGCGACGGTGGCCACGGATCTCGGATTCGTCGCGCACACCACCGAGGGCCACGCGCACGAACTCACGACCCATTGCACGGGCGATCGACTCACCGAGGCTGGTCTTGCCGACCCCGGGAGGCCCGACGAGGGTGATGACCGAACCCTGGCCGCGCGCGGTGCGTTCGCCGTCGGCGTCGACTCGTGCATCGAGGCCGCGTTCGCGACGGAGCTTGCGCGTGGCGAGGAACTCGACGATGCGGTCCTTCACGTCGTCGAGCCCGTAGTGGTCCGCGTCGAGCAGTGTCTGGGCATCGTCGAGGTCGACGTTGTCGTCGGAGCGTTGACCCCACGGCATCTCGAAGATGCGGTCGAGCCAGGTTCGGATCCACGAGTGCTCGGGTGATTGCGAGCTCATCCGCTCGAACCGTTCGAGTTCCTTGGCGACTGCTGTCTTCACTGATTCCGGCGCCTCGAGTTCGTCGAGCTTGACGCGGTACTCGTCGGTGACGTCGTCGTCGCCGTCGCCGAGTTCTTTGCGGATGGCGGCCATCTGCTGGCGCAGCAGGTAGTCGCGCTGCTGCTTGTCCATGCCTTCGCTGACGTCGTTGCGGATCGTCTCGGCGACCTGCAGTTCGTTGAGGTGGTTGCGGGCCCAGGAGTGCAGGGCGTCGACGCGGTCGGCGACGTCGATCGCGCGGAGCACGACGAGGCGGTCGGCGTCGTTGAACTCAGCCCAGAGCGCAACGGCATCGGCCAGGGCGCCGGGTTGCTGCACCGTGCGCAGCAGTTCCGGCAGGCGGCGTGAGTTGCGCTTCTCCGCGATGAGTTCGAGGGTGGCACGCAACTCTCGGGTGGCGGCCTCGGACGAGGCGGTGGTCGGGCCGTCGATCAGGAGGTCTGCGTCGGCGAACGTGGCTCCGCCGCTCGTGAGGTCGGTCGCCGTGATGCGGGCGCGCCCTTCGATGCGGACGATCGCGGCGGTTTCGCCGGTCGGCAGGTTCCCGACGTTGGGTACCACGGCGATGACGCCGAGTTCGTGTTCGTCGCCCCCGGTCAACAGGATGCGTCCGTCACCGTCATCGGTGGCGGCGGCGACGGCGAGGCGGAGATCGTCGGTGCCGAGCGTGAGCGTGACCGTCGCGCCGGGCAGTACGGCACTCGGCAGGTGGGCGAGTGGAAGGCGGATCGTGCTGGGTGAACTGGCGACGGTGGAACTGGCCGGCGAGGCGGTGGGCGAGACGTCAGGCTGAGTATTCGACATATGACTACGCTAGGGACAAACAACCTGAGTCGCAATGACTCAAGATTCACACCGATTTCGGGAATACGCGCTCGATCACGCGACCCTCTCCCCTTCTCCTTCGAACCCCTCCCCGTCCCCCTCCCGCCCAGACGACGGGTCCGCGGTCCGTTGAGCGACCCGGGTGTCGGGATGCGAGACTGCGCTCGTGAGTCGGAACGAGCAGTTCAACCAGCAGTACGAGGAGATGATCGAAACGGTCAAATCCCGTGCCATCTGGCGGATCGGTGAGCGTGTCGTCGAGGGCGAAGCGTTTCGGTGCACCTGTTCGAACTGCAGGTTCGAGAGCCTCCACCAACGCTTCGACATCACCCGCCACCGCCTGCTGTTCGGCAAGCCGATCCGCGAGGTCGAAGCACCCCGCCCGATGGTCCGATGCCGACGGTGCAGCGAACAACGGCACCTGCGCGACGTGGGCGAACTCGTGGTGCCGTCGACGATCGCGCTCTTCGAGCGCATCCATGACGCGGCGGTCGTCCATCTCGCCACGGCGCCGGCGGCGGGCACTGCGCTCCCGGTCGAACTCGAAGCAGAGCTCGATGCGTTCCGGGACGAGGCGAGCGGCCCGATCCGTCGGCAGTTGCTCGCCGCGATCGCCGCGTCGTCAGGCGACGTCGGCGGCGGTCTCGTCAGTATCGGCCGAGCGCTGTATCTGACGAGCGATCAAATCGAGACAGCCATCGCCATCGCGAACCCCACACCACCCCCGCCGGCCCCGCCACTTCGGTGACCGGCCCCGCCACTTCGGTGACCGGCGCCGCCACTTCGGTGACCGGCCCCGCCACTTCGGTGAGAGGTGAGACGACCCGCGAGACCTGGCTCTCACCGGAAGGGTGGTTGGCAGCGGCGCGCTCGAGATGTCAGGCGAGAGTGGCTGCGAAGGCGACGGCGTCGGCGAGTGAGATCTGTTCGAGCAGCTGCTTGCGCATCGGCATGACCCACCGGGGTGCGTTCAGGCCGAAGGCGCCGTGGAGGCGGCCGTCGCGGCCGTAGAGCGCGAGGAGTTTGCCATCGGCGATCGATCCGGCAGCGACGACGACCTCATCGTCGGGGCTCGACCGTCCGAGGAACTGGATGCGCTGGTCGAACTGGTCGCTCCAGAAGAACGGCACCGGCGCATACGGCGTGCCGGTGTCACCTGCGGCGACGTCGAGCAGGTTGTTCGCTGCGAGGGCGCCTTGCTCGGCGGCGTTGGTCCAGTGCTCGACACGCATCTCTTCACCGAAGAGCGGGTTCGGCCAACGGGCAACATCGCCGGCGGCGTAGACACCGGGCGCGGCGCGCAGTGATTCGTCGCAGACGATGCCGTCGCGGAGTTCGAGCCCGCTGTCGTCGAGCCAGTGCGTGGCGGGCACGACGCCGATACCGACGACCACGACGTCCGCGTCGAGGTGCTCGCCAGCCAGTTGAACGCCCGTTGCCGTCAGCGACTCGACCTGGACGCCGCACCGCACGTCGACGCCGCGGGCGCGATGGATGTCGCCAACGGCAGAACCCATCTGCTCCCCGAGACCGCGCATCAGCGGTGCGGCCGCACCTTCGACGACGGTGACCGCGTTGTCGAGGCTGCGCGCGATCGCGGCGACTTCGAGCCCGATGAAGCCGGCACCGATGACCACGACACGTTTGCCACCTGATGCGATCTCTGACCGGACGGCGAGGGAGTCGTCGAGTGTGCGCAGCACGTGGACGTGGGCGAACTCGGACTGCCGCGGCAGACGGCGCGGTGTGGCACCTGTCGTGATGATGATGCCGTCGGCGTCGATCGAGGTGCCGTCGCTCAGATCCAGACGGCCGCCCGATGCACCCTCGCCGCCGAGCACGAGCCGCGATGCAGCGACACCGAAGCGCCACTCGACGTCGAGGTCGTCGAAGGTGTCGGGCTGGCGGAGTTGGATGCGGTCGGCTTCCCACTCCCCCGACAGCAGCTTCTTGGACAGCGGTGGACGGTCGTAGGGGCGGTGCGGCTCGGCTCCGATGATCACGACGTCGACGTTCGGCTCGCGTTGGGCCAGTGTCTCGGCGGCGCGCAGACCCGCCAGTGATGCTCCGACGATGACAACCCGCTGCGATGACTCGACCATGTCGCCACCTTGCCACACCACTACCGTCGATGACGATGAGCAGTCAGACCGGGCCGACCGCCGATGAGATCAACGCCATGATCGCCGAACAGTTTCCCGGCACCGGCCGAGCCTGCGTCGACGTCGGGGCGGACTTCGCGCTCGCCCAGTCCGTCGTGGAGCCGCAGAATCTGCGCCCCGGCGGGTTCATCTCGGGCCCCACACAGTTCGGGTTGGCCGACGCCGCGCTGTGGTACCTGACCTTCGGAGCGATCGGCCGGATCGAGGCAATGGCGATGACCTCGGAGCTGTCGATGCGGTACCTCCGCCCCGCGCAGGGAGCCGTCCTGTGGGCGCGTGCCACGCTCGAGAAGGCCGGCCGACGCAACGTCGTCGGCACCGTGCACCTGTGGTGCGACGATGACAGCAACCGGATCACGGCGACCGCGCAGGGCACGTACGCCCTGCCGATGTGAGTGCTGCTGCCCACCAGAAGGAGTGACCTGATGCCCGAACTCGATCGATTCCATCTCGCCATGCCCGTCCACGATCTGGCTGCGGCTCGCTCGTTCTACGGCGACCTCCTCGGCTGTCCGGAGGGCCGATCTGCTGACCACTGGGTCGACTTCGATCTGTTCGGGCATCAGTTCGTCGCTCACCTGTCGACGTCGATGCCGGAGCGGGTCAGCAACCCGGTCGACGGCGACGACGTACCGGTGCCGCACTTCGGTGTGTTGCTGTCACCAGGGCAGTGGAAACAGTTGGCTGACCGGCTCGTGGAGGCCGGGACCACGTTCGTCATCGAGCCGCACACGCGCTTCGTCGGCGAGGTCGGCGAGCAGTCGACGATGTTCCTGTTCGACCCGTCCGGCAACGCTCTCGAGTTCAAGGCCTTCGCCGACGACTCCCAGGTCTTTGCTCACTGAGCCTGTTGCTCGTCGCCACAGGCTTGCTGACGCGGCGACGAACGCGAGCCACCGACCTGCCGGTGGCCGGGTCAGGCTGACGGCATTCATCGGCGGTTCCCCACTGCGCCGAGTCGACCGACGAGCGCGACGGCGACGAGGGCCCCGAAGCACGTGAGCGTGCGGGCGAGGTTGAGGTCGTTCCACGACTGCTCGAAGTCGGAACGTGCCGCGGCGAGTACCTCGGGCGAGCGTTCGGTGACCGTGGCCAGTTCCTCGTTGAGGGCAATGTTGCCGACGGCGGTGATGGCCACCGTGGCGAGATAGAGCCCGAGCGAGGTGCCGAGCAGGGTTCGAGCCCGGCGACTCGTGCGCCAGTTGAGCGCCAGCGATGCGGTGAGGATCGGGATCGACCCGAAGAAGACGATCCCGAACCAGGCGTTCCGGACGGTCTCGTTGATTGCTTGGAAGATCTCGACGTAGCTGCGATCGTCGACGATCGCGAGGCCGCGCGTCACCGACACCTGGTACGTGAAGAAGAAGCCTGCGGCGAGGCCCATCGTGACGGTCGACGCGATGACGGCGCCGCGCTGAAGGCGGTCGAACCAGGCGGGGCTGGTGGCCGAGCTCGTCGCTGCGGGATTCGTAGTCGTTGTTCGGAAGCGGTTGCTGGGGTTGCTGGGGTTCATGGTCATGGTCATGGCTGTCCTTGTCGTGTTTCGTGCTGGGTTGAATGTTGTCAGTTATTCGTACCCGTAAGTACGATTACAAGTTATACGTACCAGTCGGTACACTTGTCAAGATGTCGACCGAAAAACCTGCTCGCCGGCGCGGCCGGCTCCCGGCGGCCGAGCGCGAGCAGCGCCGAGTCGCCGTACTCGAAGCAACCGAGGAAGCGCTGCTCGAGGACGGCTACGACGGCGTCACGATGTTGGCGATCGCGAAGCGAGCGGGTGCATCGAAAGAGACGCTGTACTCCTGGTTCGGGAGCCGTGAGGGGTTGTTCGCTGCGCTGATCGAACACAATGCCGACGGCTCGGCGGCGGCGATCGACGCTGCGCTGGGCACTGGTGAGTCGGCACGCGAGACGCTCATGCGATTCTCCGCCGGGCTCCTCACCCTGCTCACGAGTCCGCCGTCAGTCGCGATGAATCGAGCGGCGATGCAGTCCCCCGAGTTGTCTGCGTTGTTGCTGCGGTCGGGCCGCCATCGCGTCGGCCCGATCGTCGAGCGATACCTGGCCGGCCTGCACACCGCGGGCGAGATCGACGCACCGGATGCCGCCGTCGCATTCGAGCTGCTCTACGGGCTGGTGGTCCGAGACACTCAGATCCGCGTCCTGCTCGGCGAAGCGACGCCGACTGGCGCTGCGGTTCGGCGCACGGCGACCGCTGCGGTCGACCAGTTCCTCCTGCTCGTCCGGCCGGATTGAGCAGAGCGGGGTTGTCCCGACCATGCAGACGCCTGCACCCCTGATCGACGCGAGGTGGGCAGTTCGTCGTTCCCGACGAGCCGGTCAGCGCGGTCAGCGAGTGTCGTGGCGATAGGTGATCGACAGGCGCGGCCCGACGTGACGGCGCACCTTGGGCACGCAGTGCTCCCAATCGTGCTGGCAGGAGCCGCCCATGACGAAGAGGTCGCCGTGCCCGAGATCCCAACTGCGTGACTGGCCGCCGCCCTTCGGTCTGATCTTCAGTGCCCGCCGCTGGCCGACACTCAAGATGGCGACGACGGGGTCGGTGACGTACCTGTGGTGCCGGTCGCCGTGCCAGGCAACCGAGTCGGTGCCGTCTCGATAGAGGTTGAAGCCGATCGAGTCGAAGGGCCGATGGTGCCGGGCGATGAGGAGATGGCCGATGTCGTCGAGCAGCGGTGTCGGGCCGCCTGTCGGGTGGTCGTCTGCGTGCCAGGTGGCGGTGAGGCGCGGTTCGGCGACGATGGAGTCGTACATCTTGATGCCATCGCGTTGACGAAACTTCAAGCAGTCGAGCAGTTCGTCGAACAACGTGTCGGCGCCGCGCAGCCACCCTGGCGTGTGTTCGATCCACGAACGATCGTCGAGGTCCAGACGGCGGGCGTCGAGAAAGTCGGCATCGACGTCGGGCCGGCACGACCCAAACAACGAACCTTGGAAGAACATGTGTTCGATTCTCGCGCGTCGTCGGCACCGTCGCAACACCCGGCGCGGACTGCAGTTCGCACTCGCTTGTAACGCCAAGAGCGTTCATCCGCTACCCTCTGTGCTTACTCGGAGCAACACCGAGTTCGGCCCACCGCAACAACGTCGGATTCACGACGGCGATGGGCCTGGCGGCACACAGAACGGACGGTTCCGAAACGGGACCGAGGCGGAAGGCGAGAACTCGGACATGGACGATCTACAGAGGCGACTCGAGGCGTACGGAACCGACAAACGGTTCAGACACGATCTCGCACGGCATTGCGGCCTGGGAGCGAACGATGTCGGCCGCTCGTACGAGGCGGCGGTACCGGTGGTGATCAGCGCGCTGCGAGCGTCGCGCCCGGTGGCCGAGGTTGCCGAGCTCCACGGCCTTGCGAAGTGCCTCACGCTGCGCGAGCGCTCCCGTCCGGCAAATGTACTCAACAGCAGCGACCACCCGCTCGCGGAGCCACTCCAGCAGCTGCTGTTCGGGCCTGCGCTCTCCGAGACGCGTTCCGAGCTCGCCACGACGGCTGGCGTCGACACAGCGGATCGACTTCTCGAAGCGACCTCCCTCCTCGCCCTGGCCACCGCGGCCGGGCAGGACACAGAGGTGGCAGGTCTTGCGGCGTTCGCCGCGACGGTGCGGGGTCCGTCCGCTTCGCCGGTCGCTGCATCCGCAGCGCCGGGAGCCTCGCTGCCCAGCCCCTCGGTAGCCGCCATTGCCACCGCCGCGCCCACCGCAGCACTCGCCTCCGCCGGACCGGCAGAAACCGGTCCGACCGTTGACCCGGCGGACGCCGATCGTCCCCCCGAGAACAAGCGTGGGCTGATCAGCGTCGCTGCCGTGGCGTGCCTCCTGCTCGGAGCCGGCGCCATCTTCGTCGCCACAAGCGACGGTGACGACACGGCGGGTCCGTCGGCCGACAGCACCGACGCCGACGCAACCAATGCGGCGCCAGGCACCGACCTCGCCGTCGATGGGGCGGCTCCGGACCAAGACGATGCGACGGCCACGAGCGAACCCGCCCCACAACCGGTCAGCACCCCGGTCCCCGCCACGGTCAGCGCGGACGATTCGGCAGCGCTCGACGAACCCGATCTTGCAACCGAATCGACCGACGACGCAACGACCAATGACGGGTCGAGCGAAGACGAGGCGACCGGCGTCGAGGCGACCGGCGTCGAGTCGGACGAGTCGTCGTCGGATGACGACACGGACGACACGGACTCGAACGAATCCGCCGAGAGCATTGCGTCCGCCGATGATCGTGGGCCGCTGGATCCGCTTCCTGCTCCGGAGGCCGGGCCTTTCGTCTCGGCGACGCTCAACCTCGACGCCGCCCCCGGCGCTGGATTGATGACCCTCTCCGGCCGGGTGCCCGATCAGGCGACGGCCGACGCCGTGCTGCAAGCCGCGCAACAGTCGTACGCACCCTTTGTCGAGTCTTCGTTGGAGGTCGACGAGACGCTCGACCCGGCCGACTGGCTGGCCGTGGCCCCGAACGTGATCGGGCTGCTCCCCAGTGTCACCGATGGAACGATCATGGTCGTCGACCAGCAGATCCAGTTGGCCGCCCGCTCGCCCAACCCCGAGTATCTCGACCTCCTCGAAGATGCTCTGGAGGTGTTCGGGAACGGCACGCCTGTGGACGTGGTCGAGCGCCGCATCACGGACCTGTTGCCACCGCTCTTTGCCGTGACCGCCGAGTCGGATGCGATCACCCTCGGGGGCTCCGTGCCCTCGGAAGAGATCGTGCAACTGCTGGTTGACGGTGCTGCTGCTTCGTACGGCCCGGAGAACGTGACCAGCAACTTGACGGTCGATGCCGACACCTATCGCTCGTTCTGGATGAACACCACCCCGGTGATCTTTCAGTTGTTCCGAGTCTTCCCGTCGTATGAGATCGTCGTTGAAGACGGCATGTTCTCAGGCCAGATCCTGGGTGGAGTGAATTTCGCAGCCGACTCGACCCAGATCACGCCGACAGCGGCCCAGGCGCTCGATGTCGGTGTCGCAGTTCTCGCCCGGGACCCGTCGATCGGGATGGAGATCGTCGGCCACACCGACAGCTTGGGTGGCGACGAGTACAACAGGCACCTGAGCGAAGGCCGAGCCCAGTCGGTGGTCGACTACTTCGTCGCGGCCGGTATCGATCCGGCACGTTTGGTTGCGGTCGGGGCGGGCGAAACCCAGCCCGTGGCCGACAACGAAACCGCCGAGGGTCGAGCCCAGAACCGCAGAGTTGGTTTTGCTTTCGGCCAGATCAGTGGCGAGTGACGAGTCGTCGCAGATGAGTACCGCTGGGTGACTCGTCGCCCTCGATGCACAGTTCCTCGACGCTCGAGTTGTCGCACATCGACCGAGAGCGGCCTTGCCGGGCGAGAACGTGTCTGCGCCGGCGCAGCCGGACACCGGAAATGATCTGCCCTGTCCGCCGATCGTGCCTGACCTCCGGACTCAGCGTTACCCGGATCGTTACCGGGACCAGATCTTAGGAGACGGCGCTCCGTTGAATCACCGATGGCGACATCGTTCGTCGACGTCGCTCGAATAGCCTTGGCCTGGTCGAAGAGAATTCGCCGGACTCGCGGTCGCTCCCTTCGAGCGATTGGTTATCATTCCTATTATGACTTCACGCCGCTCCCTCGTTCTCCCCTTGGTGCTCACCGCTGCGCTCGGCGCGTCGGCGTGCGGGTCCACAAGCGACTCGGCCGCAGACGACGCAACCCTGCCGACTGTCGAGGCCGCTCCGGCGACCGATGCGCCCGCGTCCGCGGACACGACCGCCGAAGATGAGGACCACGACGACGATCACGGCGACGAAGATCACGACGAAGACAAGGGCCACGGCGACGAAGATCACGGCGCCGAAGACAAGGAGCACGACGACGAGGACCACGACGACGAGGACCACGGCGACGACGACCACGACGACGACAAGGACCACGACGACGAAGATCACGACGACGAAGATCACGGCGACGAAGATCACGACGAACACGGCGACGAAGATCACGACGAGCATGGCGACGAGGACCACGACGACGATGACGAGGACCACAAAGACCACGAAGATCACGAAGATCACGAAGATCACGGCGGCGAGGACGGCGACCACGACCACGACCACGACGACGAGTCCGGCGGCTTGGGTGCTCACGAGCACGGGACCGCGGAGCTGTCGGTTGCCTGGATCGATGCCGAGGTGGCAATCGACCTGATCAGCCCGACGTTCAACGTGTTCGGATTCGAGTACGAGCCGACCTCCGATGAGGATCTCGCCATCGAGGCCGAGCGGACCGAGGCGCTCACTGCTCCCGGCATCATCGCCATCAACGACGAAGCCGGCTGCACGCTCGCCGAGCCGGTCGAGACCGACGTCGAGCGCGAAGGCAGCCACGCCGAGATCACCGTCTCGTGGCTCCTCACCTGCGACGACCCCGACGCCATCGAGCAGGTCGACGCCTCGCAACTCTTCGCCGAGTTCCCGAACTTCGAAGACGTCGACGCGCAGTGGGTCTCGGACTCGGATCAGTCGGCAGCCGAACTCACGCCATCATCGACCACATTCACGTTACGACGGTGACCAGCGAGCGTCGGGAGGTCGTCGGCCTCGAGGGGGTGAGGTTCCGGTGGCCGGGCCGGGCCGAGGACACCGTCTCGATCGACGAACTGCATCTCGACGCCGGCGAGCACCTTTTCGTGCGCGGCTCCAGTGGCAGCGGCAAGACAACGCTGCTGAACCTGCTGTGCGGCGTGCACACACCGTCGTCCGGAACGATCCGACTGCTCGGCACGGACCTCTCGACGCTGTCGGCGGGTCGCCGTGATCAGTTTCGAGCCGACCACGTCGGCGTCGTGTTCCAGCAGTTCAACCTGCTGCCGTACCTGTCGACGTTGGAGAACGTGACGCTCGCCTGCTCCTTCTCCGGTCGCAAGACGTCGAACGCCGGCGAGTCGGCTCAGTCGGGTGATGTCAAAGCGAGCGCCCGACAGCTCTTGGAGTCCCTCAACCTCTCCCCCGAGCTGCACCGTGCTCCCGTGAACAAGCTGAGCGTCGGCCAACAACAGCGAGTCGCGGTCGCCAGGGCGCTCATCGGCGGCCCCGAGATCCTCATCGCCGACGAGCCGACCTCGGCGCTCGACGCCGACAATCGGGACCGGTTCATGGACCTGCTGTTCCGCGAAACGGAGGCGAAGGGGTGCACGCTGATCTTCGTGAGTCACGACCCGCAACTCGCCGAGCGCTTCGATCGCACCATCGAACTGGACCCGATCGTTGACGAATCGGAGGGTGCCGCGTGACCCTGCTCCTCATTGCGCTGAAGAGTGCTCGCTTCCGCAAGACCAGCCTGCTGCTCACGGTGCTCACGATCGCGATCAGCGCCACACTGCTGCTCGGTGTCGACAAGATCCGCAAGGAGTCACGCGAAAGCCTCTTCAACACCGTCTCCGGAACCGATCTCATCGTCGGAGCGCGGAGTTCGCCGACGAACCTGTTGCTGTACAGCGTGTTCCGGATCGGCAACGCGACCAACAACGTCAGCTGGGAGACCTACGAATCGATTGCCGAGCAGGACGAAGTCGCCTGGACGATCCCGATCTCACTCGGTGATTCCCATCGGGGCTTCCGGGTCATGGGTACGTCGACCGACTACTTCGACTTCTACCGCTACGGGAACAAGAAGGCGTTGACGCTGGACTCGGGGGAACGCTTCGACGACGTCTACGACACCGTGCTCGGAGCGGACGTTGCACGTGAGCTCGGCTACGAGATCGGCGACGAGATCATTGTCTCGCACGGCATCACCGACGCCGACTTCGCCGCGCACGACGACAAGCCGTTCACCGTGGTCGGCATCTTCGACCGGACCGGAACGCCGGTGGATCGCACGGTCCACGTCAGCCTGGCGGGGATCGAGGCGATCCACATCGACTTCCGCGACGGCGGGCGGACCGGCGTGCAGCTCGATGCCGACCAGGCGCTCTTGTTCGACCTGACGCCGACGTCGATCACCGCGTTCATGGTCGGCCTCGAGAACCGCGCGCAGACGTTCCAGGTGCAACGTCAGATCAACGATCTCCAGACCGAACCGATGTCGGCGATCCTCCCGGGGGCCACGCTGTCGGAGTTCTGGCGAACGATCTCGCCGGTCGAACAGCTTCTCTTCGTCATCTCCGGCTTCGTGCTCGTTGCGGGACTCCTCGGCATGTTGACCACGATCCTGTCGACGCTGAACGAGCGGCGACGCGAGATCGCTGTCCTGCGCGCCATCGGTGCTCGCGCTCGCCACGTCGTGATGCTGATCGTTTTGGAAACGTTGCTGGTCGTGACGGCCGGTTGCGTGCTCGGTGTGGCCATGCTGTACGGCCTGATGGCAATCGCTCGACCAATCGTGGCGCGTCGCTTCGGCGTCGACCTCGCCGCAACCTGGTTGGACTCCACACAGCTGGGTATTCTCGGCGCCGTGGTCGCCGGCGCCGTCTTGGTCGCACTGATACCCGGATTCATCGCATACCGCCGCTCCATTCAGGACGGCCTCGCCCTCAAGGTGTAGAGACAATGACGACACAGCCCACAACGAGACGGAGATGGTCGACGCACGTGAAGGTGTCGGGCGTCGTCGTCGCGCTGTGCATCACGGCGACCGCCTGCGCGACGTCGGAGGTCCAGTCCGACACAGCAGTCGAAATCGGGGCAGCCGAGCCGAGCGCTGATCTGGTCGACGGTGCACTCCTGGCGAGCGATGCACCAGCGGACGCTGCAGCCGCAGCCGACATAGATCAACCATCGGCCCAACCGTCCGCCCAACCATCGATGGACACCGACGCACCGACGATCATCGAGCCACCTGCGGACCGAGTGGGTCAAGCTGACGACGACCGGCCACCGGTGCAGGCCGACGGACCCCAGTACGGCGACTCCTTCGACGACTGGTCCGATGCCGGCAAGGCAGCGACATCGGCCCTTCCCGGCTTCGAGGTCGTCAAATGGGATGACCTCATTGCGTCGGGGTACACGAGCGAGGAGATCCTCGAGCGGTACAAGGATCGCCTGGCGGCGTTGAAGCCCGGTTCTGTCGAACTCGGTCCCCTCTACGACGAGATGAACGAGGAATTCGAGAGCGCTCCGGCGAACGATGTGCTCGACGGCGCCGCCATCCAACTCGCCGGCTTCGTTGCACCACTCACCTTCGAAGGTGACGAGATCACGGAGTTCCTGCTCGTTCCCTACTTCGGCGCCTGCATCCACGTGCCGCCGCCGCCGGCCAATCAGACCGTGATCATCTCACTCGCCGAGGGCGAGAGCATCAGCCTCGAGGAATCCTGGGGTGCCGTCTGGGTTGCCGGTGAGATGACCGTCACGTCGATCGACACCGACTTGGCAACCGCCGGGTACGCCATCTCCGACGCCCAGTTCGGCGTCTACGAGAACCAGTAGCACGCACTCAGCTCACGTCGTAGAAGCTCGCAGCTGAACGAACCGGCCGCCACATCAGCGGGTGTGACCGGCCGGTCATCGCAGCAGGGCGGAGATTCGTTGCCGGGTGACACCGAAGAGTTCGCCGATGACGTCCATGGTCATCCCCTCGTCGTGCAAGCTGCGCGCCTGGGCCGCACGAAAGTCGGCCCCGCGAGTCTCGAGGGCGGACATGTTGAGGCTGAGCATCTCGACGATGCGTGGCGTCGGTTCGGCTTCCACGATGTCGGTGACGGGTTCACCGTCACCGAGACGGGCGGTGAAGCGATCGAGGCGTTCGAGGATCTCGGCGGTCCGGGCCAGATTGTCAGTCGCTGCGTCGCGCAGTGCGTGTACTGCGAGTTCGAGTTGCGGGCGCGATGAGGTGTTGTTCGCCATCGCCCCATTCAAGCAGGATGCACCGCAGTAGCAATATCCATTGCTGCAACGGCCATTTCCGGCCCCGTGAGCTGCGAGACATCAGTCACCGTCATGCTGCCGTAGCATATTCGTAACCCAACTGTAATCTTCGCTGATGCACGCACCGAACCGACTCCGCGACCTCGTGGTCGCTGCGGCACTCGCGACGCTCACCACGGTGGCCGTCGGCACGTTCGGCCCGAGCGGAGCGGTGCACGCCGACACCGCGGACGATGTGATTGCCTGCCCGATTCCGACGGGGAGCGAGTTCATCGACAGTTGGGGCGCGGCCCGCTCCGGTGGCCGCCGGCACCAAGGCGTCGACATGATCGCCGGTCGCGGGACCCCCGTCGTCGCTGCCCAGTCAGGCGACATCGAATTCAAACAGAACCGTCTCGGCGGCAACGCTGCCTGGCTCCACAGCCCGAACGGCAACACCTTCTACTACGCCCACTTCGCCGACTTCGAAGGCGAGAGCCGCACCGTGGTCCAGGGCGAGATCATCGGCTACGTCGGCAGCACCGGCAACGCCCAGGGTCCGCACCTCCACTTCGAGACCCACTTCGACGGGTCGGTCGGCAACCCCTTCCCGGCGGTCCACACGGCATGCGACCAGGCGGTCATCGATGCGCTGCAGGCCGCGGTCGACGCAGCGCTCGCCGAGGCGGCGATTCACGGCGAGTTCAAGATCAGCAGCCGGACCGTCGTCGCCGACGCAAGCGGCGATGTCGTCGCTGGCACCAACATCCGTCGCTGACCGATCCGTCGACGCGGCTCGTACCGCGTTGTGCGCCGGTGCCATGCTCGCGTCATGACGAGCGAACTGGACACCGGAACCACTGACCTGCTGGCCCACGTCGACGGCCACGTCGGCGTGATCACCTTCAACCGGCCCGACCGCCGCAACGCGCTGTCCGACGCGATGTACGAAGGCTTCGCGCGGGTGCTTCCCGTGCTCGCCGCCGACGCCGATGTCCGAGTCGTGATGGTCACCGGCAACGGTGGCGCGTTCTGCGCGGGCGGCGACGTGAAGGGCATGCACGAGAGTCACCAGCCCGGTGCTGCTCCGCGGCGCGGCACGACCGTCCAGGCAGGTACCGATCATCTGCGGCGGCTGCAGAAGCAGGTGTCGCTCGCACTCCACCGGTTCCCGAAGCCGGTCGTCGCCTCGATCCCCGGCGCTGCGGCGGGAGCCGGCATGTCGATTGCCTTGGCCTGCGACATCCGTGTCGCTGCCGAGCGCGCCCTCGTCGTCCCGGCGTTCGCGAACGTCGGCGCCTCCGGCGACTTCGGTGGCAGCTGGTTCCTCACGCAACTCGTCGGCACCGCGAAGGCCAAGGAGTTGTATTTCACGTCGCCGCGTCTCTCGGCAGGCGAAGCGCGTGATCTCGGCATCATCAATCAGGTGCTGCCCGACGACGGGTTCGAAACTGCCGCGCTCGACTGGTGTCGCAGCCTCGCCGACCGTGCACCGATCGCCATGGGCTACATGAAGGAGAACCTGAATCGGGCGATCACCTGCGACCTGGAGACCGCACTGGACGCCGAGGCGACGAACATGGTGTTGTCGATGGGGACCGCCGACCATCGCGAGGCCGCCGCAGCCTTCGTCGAGAAGCGGGCACCGGTCTTCACCGGTCAATGAGCACGACGCAGAATAACCCGTCGGCGGCGTACCGTTCGCCCTGATGAGTAGTTCGGCTCCGGCGCCCCACGACGCGATCGACGCGCGAGTCATCGTCGTCGACGATCCCGACGATGTGCGTCTGGCGGACTATCGCGAGCTGAACAATCAACCCGCGCGCACCGCCATGGAGGGCGACGAGTTCTTCATGGCCGAGGGGTACATGGCGATCGACCGGCTCATCGACTCAGGTCATCGCCTGCGGTCGGTGTTGCTCGGCCCGACCCGGGTCAAACGGTTCCTGCCCTACCTCGACCGGCCCGAGTTGGCCGGCATCCCGGTGTTCGTTGCCGACCACGAGGTGATGCACGACATCGTCGGCTTCAACCTACATCGGGGTGTCCTCGCGTCGGGTTGGCGCAAGCCGTATCCGGGGGTCGCGGAGTTGGCCGCCACCACGACACGGCTCGCCGTGCTCGAGGCGCTCAACGACAATCAGAACGTCGGTGCGATCGCCCGCGCCGCCCGAGCGTTCGGATTCGACGCACTGGTGCTCAGCCCGAACTGCACCGACCCCTACTACCGACGGACGGTGCGCGTCAGTATGGGTGAGGTGTTGCACATGCCGACCGCGCGCGTCGCCGTGGGTGATTGGCCGGCGACGTTGGACACGTTGCACGGGCTTGGTTTCGAGACCTGGGCGATGACTCCCGCAGCCGATGCCGGCGATCTGTGGAAGGTGCCGGTCCCCGATCGACTCGCGGTCGTCTTCGGCGCAGAGGGCCCGGGGCTCGAACCGTCGACCATGGCGCTCACCACCCGACGGGTTCGGATCCCGATTGCGGAGAAAGTCGATTCCCTGAATGTCGGCCACGCTGCTGCGGTCACCTTCGCCGCGGTCAATCGCCCGACCTGATCACACTGTTGACCTGGCAAAATCGGAGCGTTCGCTTCGTATCCGACCGTACTGTCGACCGCAATGACCGCTACTTTTGTCGTCGACGTGGAACTGGCTGACGAGGACCTCCGGCGTGTGTTCGAAGCGGCCACGCTGCTGGCCGAGCCGGACGACGACGACCAGGCACAGTCGCTGCGCGTCGTGCGCTCGCTGATCGATTGCGACATCGCCTCGTTCAACGACATGTTGTTGTCGACCCAGCAGTACCGCGCGATCGCGGAGCCTTCCGAGGGGCGCGGCACCCGGTCGACTCGTGACGCGTTCGCCCGGTACGTGCACCAGCATCCGATCCTGCGGCACCGCAGAGCGACGCAGACCAACCAACCGCTCCGGTTGTGCGACGTTCCCGGCGGCGACGACTTCGAACACACCGACTTGTACGCCGGCCTGTACGCCCCGCTCGATCTGCACTATCAGCTCACCGTCACGTTGCCGGCGCCACCCGATGTCGTGCTCGTCTATGCGCTGAGTCGGAGCCGGGAAGCTGGCGAGTTCACCGATCGCGACGTTGCTGTGCTGTCGGCGTTGCGCCCGCATCTCGTCATGCATCACCGCGCGGTCGTGCAGCGGGCGATGTCGTCGGCGCTGGCTGGCGAGGTTGCCGGTGCCGGCTGGTTGGTCCTACTCGTCGATCGGGCCGGCACGATCAGTTCAGCATCCGAGACCCCCGCAACGGCACAGCTTGCTCCGGGCCAACCCCTGCCCGTCGAGCTCCGAGATCAGATCGAGGCGCTGCACAGTGAAGAGGAGTCGATGCTCAGCGTCGAACTCGACGGGCAGCTGTGGCGGTGCATCGTGCGGGCGATGGAGGTCGGCCCGAGCGTCGTGATCGCCAGGCCGGTCGAGAGCCCGATCACCACGATGACCGCGACCTTGCGAATGAAGGACGCCGGGCTCACGCCGCGCCAGATCGAAGTGGCGCACCTGCTCGCGGACACCGGCGGCACCAACTCCCAACTGGCGCGTGCTCTCGACATCTCCGAGAGCACGGTCAAGAAGCACCTCGAATCGGTGTTCATGGCGCTCGGCGTGGACAACCGCGCTGCAGCGATCGTCACGCTCGCGAACTGAAGCTGGCTGGCCGGTCTGGCTGGTGTGCTCACCGGCACCGGTGTCAGGATGGCGAGGTGCTCGAACATCTCGACGACCATCCGACGGCGATCGATCCCGAGCCGTTCGCTGGGCCGGATCACCCGATTCGCAAGATCACGCGGCTGATGGCGTTCGGTGGTGAATGGCGTCCACACAATGCGACCAACATCGCCGAACTGTTCGACGACATGGCTCCGGACTGGTCCGAGCGCCATGTCGACCCGACCAAGCGGGCACCGGTGGACGACGGCCTGGACCGCGGTGGTCTGCCGATCGCGGGCGACTGGCTCGAGCTTGGTTCGGGGACCGGTGCCGGCGCTCGGGTGCTGAGCGGCCGTGTTGGTTCTCTCGTCTGTAGCGATCTGTCGATGGGGATGCTGTCGTACGCTCCCGGCGAGTTGGCTCCGCGCGTGCAAGCTGATGCGACGCGGTTGCCGTTCGGTGTCGATGCGTTCGACGCGGTGTTGCTGATCAACATGATCCTGTTCCCCGATGAGGTCGACCGTGTGGTGCGGCCGGGCGGTTCGATCCTGTGGGTCAACACCCTCGGCGATCAGACGCCGATCCATCTGCCAGCCGCTGATGTGATCGAGGCGCTTCCGGGTGAGTGGAGCGGCCGGACTGCTCGCGCCGGCACCGGGTTCTGGCTCGCCGCGACCCGATGTGCAGCACCGGCGTCGGCATGAGCGACGAGTCGATCGATTCACCGGAGCGCCATCTGTGGACGCTGTTCGAACCCGTCCACGCAATCACGTACTTTGCTCCGGAAGCACAGGAGGCCTTCGAGGAGGCGGGCCTGCGCGGCTTCTGGCGCGGCTATTTCGGGGGGCGGGCTGCGCCGCTGGGTGCCGTCGATGCAGGCGCGGTGACCGCGTTGTTCTTCGGGTTCCATCCGAGCTTCGTGGAGCGCGCCGTTCCGGATGTCTGGTCGCGCTGCTCACCCGCCGACGCGCTGGCCGCTCGGCTGGAGGGGGTCGATCGGGCGTGGACCGCGCACGGTTTGCCGAGTGATCGCATGCAGCTCAAACGGGCGGCGTACATCTTGCGGCGCGCAGCGGAGTCGGTCGCCGATGATCGCCGCCCGATGTTCGCGGCGAACCTCGCCCTCGACTCGCCCGACGCGCCGCACCTCGCGCTCTGGCATGGCACGACCCTGCTGCGCGAGCACCGTGGCGACGGACACCTCACCGCGCTGACCGTTCACGATCTCGGGCCGTGCGACGCTCACGTCGTCCGGTTAGCCCGGACAGGGACAGCGGTCGACACGGTCCAGCCGTTCCGTGGGTGGAGTGACGAGGACTGGGCCGCCGCTGTCGGCCGTTTGCACGAGCGCGGTGTTGTCGACGAGGCCGGTCAGCTCACCGCGGTCGGCATCGCGCTGCACGCCGACGTCGAGGCGTTGACCGATCGGCTCGCCACTCGGGCGCTGCGCTCCGTGCAGCAGGAACTCGCGGAACTCGCACACATCGTCGCCCCGATCGTCGCAGCACTCGAGGGTCGCGTCATCCCGTACCCGAACCCGATGGGCGTCGAGCGCTTCGACGCGAGCTGACCGCGCCCTCCTCCCGGCGGTCATCAGGTGATGAGCGACCCTGCGCAGCGTCCGAGATCCTGAGCCTCGGACTGCAGCAGAAGTGTCGTGCAGCAATGGTGCCCGGGTTGCACGTGCCTCAGCGACCGGTCTGTGTCACCGCATACGGCGGACTTCACCGCTTGTTGTGACACAGAAGCCCAGGACGAGGTCCGCGCGCGTAATCTCGTCGCACTGCGCGTTCTGGATGTCGAGCACAGCGAACGCTCGGTCGTCCGTCATTCGCGTGTGGAAGTTGCGCTTGACGGGCGCAATGTGTTCACGCCTTCGGGGCGGGGCGGCGTATCTGGCACGATCGGCTGATGACCGACTTCCCGTTGCCGAACGTGTCCACTGATCTGTCGGGCGAGGTCGCCCTCGTCACCGGCGCGACTTCCGGGCTGGGTTGGCGTTTCGCTCAGGTCTTGGCAGCTGCCGGTGCGACCGTCGTTGCCACCGGGCGCCGGGAGGAACGGCTGGCCGACTTGGTGCTGGACATCGAATCGCGCGGCGGCGTGGCGCACGGCGTACCGGTCGACATGTCCGATTCCGACAGCATCATTGCAGCGGTCGGGGCAGCGGAGGAGGCGGCGGGCCTGGTGACGATCCTTGTGAACAATGCAGGCGTGCCCGATGCGCAACGGGCCCACAAGATGTCGATCGAGTTGATCGACAAGGTGATCGACACCAATCTGCGCGGCCCCTACATCTTGAGCTGCGAAGTGGCGCGACGGTTGATCGCCGCCGAGCGACCGGGCCGGATGGTCAACATCTCGAGCGTCGCTGCCACCCACTACTCCGGCAATGGGGCGGCGCTGTACTCGATCACCAAGGCGGCGATCTCGCGGATGAGTGAGGCGCTCGCGGTCGAGTGGGCGCGCTTCGACATCAACGTGAACGGCATCGCGCCCGGCCTCTTCAAGTCCGAGATGACCGACGGCATGTTGGAGCGAGTCGGTGACATCAGCAAGCACTTTCCGCGCCAGCGGACCGGCCAGCCCGAACAGCTCGACTCGACGCTGCTGTACCTGTGCGCTCCTGCGTCGGAATGCGTGACCGGCACGGTGATCAAGGTCGACGACGGCCAAGGGCCGCGCTGACACTGGGCTGATGATTGGGCTGATGCTGCGCTGACTCCCCGGTCATCACGGCTCACCGAGGAGCCAGCGGGCGACGGCAGTGCGGCGCGCAGCGTCGGCTTTGTTGACGATGCGGAGCTCGGCCATGCGTTCGAGGACGGCGGTCGTGAACACGTCGGCGACCTGTCCGTCGGTGAGGGGGTCGTCGGCGTCGGTTGCGGCGAAGACGGTCTTGGCGACGTAGTCCAGGTGACGGCGCGAGAGCGGCTCGCCGGTCGCGGCGGCTCGGTCGCGCGCAGAACGGGTGATCTGGTTGAGCACCCGCGTCGACGATGCTGCGCCTCCGTTGCGCCGCCACGCTTGGGCGAGTTGATCGAAGATGCGGTGCCACTGGTCGGTCTCGATCAGCGGGAAGCCGCGGTCGACGCGGCGCAGCTCGTGCGCTTCGGCCGGGATGCCATCGTCGACCGGCGGCGCGTCTGCCGGCTCGGTGTCCGGGTCGGCGCGTTGGTCGGGTGCGGTGTCGTCGGGCGCGTCTGGCGCGCCATCATCTGCGGGGACGGTGGGGAGGAGGTAGGCCTGAGGGCCGGCGGTGATCTCACCGTCGGGTACGACGTGGCGCAGGAAGCGCTTGAAGGTGCGGAAGCCGAACCAGTCGTCGCTGACCTCTGCACCGAACTCGTTCTGCAACGCCCAGGCGAGCGCGGACAGTTCGATCGGCCGTTGCCGTGATCGGGTCTGTTCGAGCACGAGGTCGGCTGCGTCGGCACCGGGGCCGCTGGCGAGTGCGTCGGCGCCGGGGTCACCGTTGTCGGCCTGGCTGGCGTTCTCTGCGACGATCTCTTCGTCGATCCGGTCGAGTTCGTTGCGGAGGTCTTCGGCGATGTCGTCGAGCGTGGCGAGCAGGTCGGCCATCCGGGCGCTGAGCACTTCGACGAGCGGCGGGAGTTCGCCGGCCTTGCTGTAGGTGTCTTCGTGGGTCAGCTCACCCCAGCTGTCCTGCAGCAGCGTGCGGACCTGCAGTTCGCAGGTGACCGGCGCGCCGTCGAGGTGGACGCCGAGGTTGACGTGCCAACCGCGGTATCCCGATTCCTTGGGTGCTTCGACGTAGTCGCGTTCCGAGCTCGGGTCGAGGCCGAGGAGGCGTTTGCGACTGGCGCGGCGCGGCAGGCTTTCGAGCGCGGCTTGCACCATTTCGAGGTCGCGCAGGTTGGTGCAGGCGAGCCGCATGCCGACGAGGTCGTCGATGACCTTCGGGATGTTGTCGACGTGGTCGATCTGGGAGCGGTAGCGCGGTTGGCTGACCTTGCGCCAGGTGCGCCGTTTGGACTTGACGCGCCCGGAGATGCTGCGGATGCGGGCGAGGTCACGGTCCGAGAGTGCGTCGTCGAGTTCGTTCTGGAGGGCGTGCATCGCCCGGTCGAGGGCCGGTTCGAGAGTGGAGGCTCGGTAGTCGTCGTACCAGCGACCGAAGTCGGCGTAGCCGAACTCGTTGCCGCCGCGATCGTTCACGATGTGGACCTTACGTGGTGGCTTGCTCAGCAGAAGTACAGCGGGTTGCGGCTGCTCGACGGGTCGGCGGCGACCTCGGCGTAGTCCTGTTGGCATTCGTCGTACTGGAGTCGGGACGTGGCGTGGACGTCGGCCAGTTCGCCGAGGTCGATCGCCGGTTCGGTGACGTTCCACTCGATGCCCGGACCCGAATCCGTCTGCACGTCGCGCCCGATCGGAGCGGGTCGCGGCGGCGGTTCGGCGGTGTCGTCGGTTGCGAGGACCTGCCAGCCGACGGCTGCGGTCGCGAGCATCATGCCGGTTGCGACGAGGCCACCGCCGGCGGAGCGGCGAGGGTTCGTCGAGGGGCTCCTCGGCGGCCTGGTCGACGGGATGGTGGTCACGGAACTCAACCTACCGACGGGCGTGGTCGCTGTGGGTTCAGGCGGCCTGGCGGGCGCGCAGTGTGGCGAGTCCTTCGCCGGTGATCTGGTCGTCGACGGGGCGGCGCAGGATCGCAAGGAGGATGGCGAGTTCGGTGCCGCTGACGAGTTGGCCGTCGCCGTGGCTCCAGTCCGTGTCGGTTGCTTCCAAGCGCAGGCCGTCGAGTAGCCCCTTTGCTTCGAGGAGCGGTTTCGCTTTCTTGCTCGTCGTCAGGAACTCGAGGCTGGCGGTGACGTGTGCCGGGTCCGGCTCGCCGGGGAGCCCGAGTGCTTGGCGGATGTCTTCGCCGTGGACCACGGCGTCGACGAGGGTGAGCTCGCCGGGGAAGATCGGCAGGCCCGAGGTCTTCGACGCCTTGGTCCGAATGGCAGCGGTGAGCTCACTCAGGGGTCGTTCGGCGAGCGTGCGGGCCATGACATCGGCGGCAGCATCGAAGTCACCACGGTGCTTCATGATCGTGAACACGAACTTCGGGAACGGCACTTCGAGGAACGTGGCGACGTGCGCGGCGACGAGGCGCGGGGTCCACCCGTCGCACCAGGTCGGCTGTTCGGCTTGCTCGGCGGTGAGCGTGTCGCACAGGTCGGCGAAAGCGATGCGTGATTCGGCGGCGAGTGTCCATCCATCAGTCATGGCTCCATCATCGCGCCGGTTGTTCAGCGCCGACGACAGATGAGCGAATGAGCCCGTCAGCTCATGAGCGCGAGTTCGATGCCCGCCGAGGCAAAGGCACCATCGATCGTGACCAGCGCATACCCGCCGAGGCTCGCCTGCGCAGCGATCATCCTGTCGAACGGGTCACGGTGATCCCAGTCGAGCCGACCGGCGGCGATGGTCGCTGCGAGATCGATGGGCAGGATCGATGTGTCGAGGTCGGTGGCGGCAGTGTCGATGTCGTCGAGCATGGCGGCCGCTTCCGGCCACCGAGACCGAGTCGCTTTGATCGCCATCTCCCAGGTCGAAGCGACCGACAGTGTCCGTGAGTTGCGTTGGTCGACGAGGAGCTCGGCGGCGCGCTCAGGGAGTCGAGGGCTTCCGGTTGCTGCCCAGACGAAGATGTGGGTATCGAGCAGCAGTCTCATGTGCCCCAGAGGTCCAGATCGTCACCTTCGAGCGGCGCGAAGAAGTCATCGCCGAGTTCGGGCCATCGGCTGCGCATTGTTCCGAGCGTCGGTCCGGTCGGTTCGATGGGGACGAGGCGCGCACACGGGCGGCCGCCGCGGGCGATCACGAATTCCTCGCCCTGCTCCACCTGGGCGACGAGCTTGGACAGGTGTGTTTTGGCGTTGTGCATGTTGACGATTTCGGCCACGCCGGCGAGCTTAGTCGTCTGAGGCGACTAACTCGACTAAGTTGCGATCCGGGGGTTGCGTTCACTCTGAGCCTCCATTGACAGTGCGGGCAATCGGTGTGTCGTGGAGGGAGCCGGTTCCTGCAAGCTACGCCTGCGCTGTCACCGAGTTCCCCGATCGTGGACGTCAGCAGCGGACCTGGCGATGGCGGCTCCGTATCGAGTCCGCGTGCGCAGTGGCGCGACACTGGGGCGGGGACAGATCGAAGGGGTTCGAGACATGAGCGAGAGCACGCCGCAACAGCAGACGACGGTCGACGTGGTGATCGTCGGAGCCGGGTTCGCCGGCATGTACCAGTTGCATCGCATGCGCGCGGCCGGGTTCAGTGCGGTGGTGATCGAGGCCGGCGATGGCGTCGGCGGCACGTGGTACTGGAATCGGTATCCGGGTGCGCGCTGCGACATTCTCACCGTCGACTACTCCTACAGCTGGGACCCGGAGCTGGAGACCGAGTGGGAGTGGTCCGAGCGGTACGCCACCCAGCCCGAGATCCTGCGCTACGCGAACTTCGTTGCCGACAAGCACGATCTGCGTCGCGACATCCGGTTCGGGACGCGGGTCACGTCGGCGGCGTGGGACGAGGACGCGCAGCGGTGGACGGTAGACACCGACGCGGGCGGGTCAGTCGTTGCGCAGCACTACGTGATGGCCACCGGTTGTCTGTCGGTGCCCAAGGTGCCCGACGTTCCCGGCAACGGGTCGTTCGAGGGCGAGGTCTATTCGACGGGGAGTTGGCCGCACGAGGGTGTCGACTTCACGGGCAAGCGCGTGGCGGTCATCGGGACGGGGTCGTCGGGCATCCAGTCGATTCCGATCATCGCCGAGCAGGCCGATCATCTGACCGTGTTCCAGCGGACGCCGAACTTCTCACTTCCCGCGCATCACGGTCCGATTGCCGAAGAGCGGCTCGTCGAGTATCGGCAGGACCCGGCGGCGTATCGGGCCGAGGCGAAGGTGTCGCGGATCGGCGTGCCGTTCGTGCCGATCTCGGAGGTGAGCGCGTTGGAGGTCAGCGAGGAGGAGCGCATCGCGGCGTATGAGGAGTCGTGGGAGCGCGGTGAGTTGGGCCGGTTGTCGCCGTTCAGTGACTTGGGCATCAACGCCGAGGCGAATGACACGATGCGCCAGTTCCTCCACGGCAAGATCCGTGGCATCGTCGACGACCCGGCGGTGGCCGAAACGCTGTGCCCGACGAATCACTACTTCGCGACCAAGCGGCCGTGCCTCGACACCGGTTACTACGCCACGTTCAACCGTGACGATGTCCGGTTGGTCGACCTGTTGCAGACACCGATCGAGTCGATCACCGCGACCGGCATCGACATCGCCGGGGGTTCCGGCAATGGCGCCGAGTCGATGGAGTTCGATGCGATCGTGTTCGCGACCGGTTTCGATGCGATGACCGGCGCGATCGTGAGTGTCGACATCGCGGGGCGCGACGGGTTGTCGCTGCGCGACGCGTGGGCGGACGGGCCGATGACCTATCTCGGGTTGATGACGGTCGGTTTCCCGAATCTGTACATGATCACGGGGCCGGGGAGTCCGTCGGTGCTGTCGAACATGATGGTGTCGATCGAGCAGCACGTCGACTGGATCTCCGACACGCTCGACCATCTGCGGTCGAATGGGTTGGACACGATCGAGCCGACTGAACTCGCGCAAGACAAGTGGGTGCAGCACAGCAACGACATCGCGGACCTGACGCTGTTGCCGACGGCAAACAGTTGGTACATGGGTGCAAACGTGCCCGGCAAGCCGCAGGTGTTCCTGCCGTATCCCGGCGGTGTTGGTGCGTACCGCGAGGCGTGTGACGAGGTCGTCGAGCGCGGTTACCTGGGCTTCGCGCTGTCCGGGCCCGATGGCACGACCGTGAACGACGGTGTGGTGCGGGCGGTGAAGCCCGATGTGGCGGCGATGTTGCAGGTGATCGAGGACATGGGTCTGCCGCCGATCGAGTCGCTGTCGGTGGACGATGCGCGGGCGTTCATGGCGGCGTCGGCTGAGGCGCGCCCACCCGGGCCGGACGTCGGCGAGATCGTCGACGGGGTCTTGCAGGGTGCCGACGGCGAGTTGGCGTACCGGCTGTATCGGCCTGATTCCGATGGGCCGCATCCGGTGGTCGTGTACTTCCATGGCGGCGGTTGGGTGTTGGGCAGCCAGGAGTCCGATGATCCGATGTGTCGCGATCTGTGTGTGCGTTCCGGTGCCGTGATCGTGTCGGTCGACTACCGCCATGCTCCCGAGGCGCGCTTCCCCGCTGCTGCCGATGACGGTTTCGCCGCGGTGCAGTGGGTCGCGGCGCACGCCGATGAGTTGGGTGTGCTCGCCGATCAGTTGGCGGTTGCCGGTTGGAGTGCGGGTGGCAACGTTGCCGCGGTGGCGTGCCAGCAGGCGCGTGATGCGGGCGGGCCGGCGATCGTTGGTCAGTTGCTGTTGAACCCGGCAACGGATTGCGACTTCACGCGGCCGTCGTACGTCGAGAACGGTGAGGGGTACACGCTCACGACGTCGTTGATGCACTGGTTCTGGGATCACTATTGCGATCCTGAGCAGCGCACCGATCCGTTGGCGTCACCGTTGCGTGCCGAGTCGTTGGCGGGCCTGCCGCGGGCAATGGTGGTGACGTGTCAGTTCGATCCGCTGCGCGACGAGGGCGATGCGTACGCCGAGGCGTTGGCTGCGGCCGGTGTCGAGGTCGATCACTTCCAGGCCGAGGGCCAGACGCACACGTCGACCGGCGCGGTTGACGTGCTGATGACCCCGACGGTGACGCGCGAGGCCATGGGCAACGCGCTGCGCGGGTTCTTCGGGGTGAGTGTTCCCGCCTGAGGTTGCGCTATTCGAGTTCGGGGTCGAAGGAGTTGACCATCTTGCCGAGCGCGCCCATCGGGTACCAGCTGCTGCCGAAGTCCATGCCGGTGTACTCGCCGGGGCCCTCGCTGGAGTACGTGTAGAGCGGGATGCCTTTTTCGAGGGACTTCGTGTAGGCCAGCTGCGGGCCGAGTGGGTTGTCGACGATGATGTATGCCGCAGGGTCGAGTCCGTCGGAGGCGACGTCGCCGGTCGGTGAGAGCAGCGGGACGAAGTCACCGCACAACTCCGGCCCCGGGTCGGGGCAACCAGTGGCGTCTTGGATCACGAAGTCGAGGTTGCCGTAGACCGTTTGGCCGTCGGCGGTCTCGAGCACGGTCTCTTGAGCGGTCTCGCGCGCTCGGAGCAGCCCGTCGGACGACGCGGCGTTGTCAGTCGGGTCGGTTGAGGACGCGGCGTCGTTGTCGGGCGCGGCGTCGTTGTCGGGCGTGGCGTCGTTGTCGGCGTCCTTGCTGGTGTCGTCGGTTGCTGGGTCGGTGCTCAGCGACAGGCTGCTGTTGTCCGTGTCGCTGCCCGTGCTGCTGTCGGTGCTGCTGTCGTCGCCGGATCCACAGGCCGTGGCGAGGAGGCCGGCCGCGACTGCGACGACGAGGAGGCGCTGCGTGCGGCGGGGGTTGCTGCTGCGCGTGAGGGTTGCTGTGTGCATGTCGGTCCGTTCCGCCCGTGGGCTCACTCAGGTCGCTCCCGCAGGTGCAGTCAAACAGCACTGGTTCCCATGTCCAACGGGTACCAGTCCCCCGTCTGTTCTCGATCTGGTCTGGCACGGTCGACGAATCGGCGATGAGGGGAACGTGAATGGCGTGAGACATTCTCTGATCGCGCGGCGCGCGGTGCGTGCGCGGCGGCACACTGGCTGGGTGAACACCATCCGCCCAGATCGTCGCGATGTGTCGGCCCGCCTCACGCTGTCCATCGGAGCGACTGCCGACATCGTGATGGCGATCGCTGTCGCCGACGTTGCCGAGACCGCAGATGAGTCGTTGGTCGTGTTGCTCGACGACGAGCCGATCGAGACCAAGGTGATCCGGGCGAGCCACGGGGCGCGCCTGCATCAGCTGCGCGATGTCGAGCCGGGTTGGCTCACCGTCGAGTACCACGCCTCGGTGCTGGGTGCTGCTGATCCCGTCCCGGTGGGCGAGGAGGAGTGGTACGAGTACATCCGTCCGAGCCGGTATTGCGAGTCGGACACCCTCGGCCCGTTGGCGCGCGGTGAGTT
>ENA-ORXT01001026-ORXT01001026.1-marine-metagenome-genome-assembly--contig:-NODE-1026-length-39763-cov-4.701834_pt1 | contig 39763 bp, 30 predicted proteins | sample MGYA00237868_ERZ511482 | MGnify/ENA metagenome assembly ERZ511482 | reverse complement strand
AATGTCAGCCGTACTGAAAATGATACCAGCACCGGATGCACTGGCAAGAAAAACGAAATCTGTGCCCCTAGCACCCGTCAGTTGTGTATACAGGTTGGGGAGAAAGGAGGGCCAAAATTCACACATTTCGCCTCTGGAAATGGAACATTTGCTACGATGGAAGCCTGTGTTACAAAGTGTGACAAAGGTTACGGCGAGGCCTTTTGGGGTAAGTTTGGTGGGAAATGCTTTGGGGATGTCTTTAGTGAAATGTAATGGTCTTTATTTACAGTGATTTGCTTAAGAAAGATCAGTGCTGGCTTGGAAGTGTGTTGAGTCTACAAGTTGGCACCACGTAAGAGCTAATGGAACTCTCTATAAGGGAGGCCACAGAGCTTGCAGCTTTCAGTTTTATTAGGCAACCTAGAAAGCTGCCACATAGCTTAAAATAGACCTAACAAAGCAGCCATTAAATGACAAACCGCCAATCGAACATCATATTTTACAGCGTCATATCGATCATTATTTACGTAATCATCGTTAATAACTTCTACCCCGAATTTTTTGAGGATTTCTCAAAGAGTCAAAATGAGCTTTCAATTGAAAAAGCGATGACTCAAGGGGAGCACAATAAAGCGCTAATGCTGTATCAAAAACGGGTAGAAGAAAAAATCAGCACAGGCGACGCAGGAAGTCCTGAAACAGCAGATACTTACGAGGCAATGGCAGACTTGCATCGTTTGCTAGGCAATAAGGTTGAAGAAAAGAATTATTATTTGAAAGCGTTAGAGATTCGTAAGCTGTCTAAAACAGCCAAAATATCTAGCATTGTAAACACCTACAACAAGCTAGGCTCAATTGCTCAAAATGAGGCGCAGTATGACCAAGCGCAACAATATTATGAACAATCGCTGGCTAAAATGCTGGGGAATACTCAAAAGCAAAAAGGAGAGGATGAGGGGGTATTTGAAGGGATGCACAATGCCCAGCAGCGACACGTAAGATTAAACAATGAGTGGACCATCGCGGTATTTAAAAAACTTGGCGAGATACATCAGGTCAAAAAAGAATACCCCATCGCAAAAAAATATTACGAAAAGGCGTTAGCCGCTAGCAAATTAACGTATGGCGAAGATGATGTTAACACGCTAGAAATAATCGGCATCATGGAGCGATTTGATCTTTAAGAGCGCAATGCTTTTCATCAGGTGATAACGCTTTTGTCTCATCCTGAAAGGAGCCGAGTGTTGCTAAGTTGATGTATGAGTTGTCAAAAATGGATGGTGTGCGTTAATGATTAACAAGCATACAAAATAAGGCATTGTGAACTCAACTTGCCTCGATGAGAATATTCAGCCTAACCACTTCTACAGGTTCATATCCTGTTAATAGTTTTAGAGGAGAATGGAGCGAACCAAATACGGAATTTTTCATCAATAAAACGGAAAATCTATTATGTTCTCGCTCAAGGCAGTGCTGCTTGTATTAGCAGCTGCAGTACTAATATTCGCAGTGATACTTTATTGGTCCGTTAAGAAAAGCTATGAAGATCACTATAGTGAATAATTTTTAAGCTAGAAACTAGCGTTTATCCATGTATTGCTTGAATAACGTGTACTTCTTCAAGCACTTCCTCTAGTTTAATTAACATCATTTCAATATCATCCGCCTCAATCGTTAGGGGTGGGCGGATTTTCAAAATATTGTCCTGTGGGCCTTCACGGCCTACTAAAATTCGATGTTCACGCAGGCGATTCACTAGGTAGCCTGCCACGTCAGTCGCAGGTTTTAGGCTTTGTCTATCCTCAACTAACTCCACACCGATGAACAAACCAACACCTCGTACATCACCAATGACAGTATATTTCTCCTTAAGCTGCCGTAATCCAGCTAACAACTTATTCCCCATGAGCCTGGCGTTTGTCATTAGGTGTTCATCATCGACAATGTCCAACACCGCTTTGCCGAGGCGACAAGAGAGCGTGGAGCCACCAAAGGTGGAAAAATATTCAGGGCCTTGTGCAAAACGCGCGGCGATCGCTTGTGTGGTGATGACCACTCCAATTGGGTGCCCGTTGCCGATGGGTTTACCGAGCACAACAATATCTGGAATCACTTCTTGCTGCTCAAAGCCAAAATAATAATCTCCCAAACGTCCCAGACCTGTTTGCACTTCATCGGCAATACACACGCCGCCTGCTGTGCGAATGCGCTTATAAACGGATGCTAAGTAGCCTGTAGGTGGGATAATTTGCCCGCCAACACTGGGGAAGGTTTCGGCGATAAAACCGGCCAGTTTACCACCTTGGCTTGCAATGGTGGTCAGTGCTTCATCTACCTGCGCGGCATATTTTTCCGCTCGTTTAGGGTCATCGCGTTTGAAACGACCGCGATAGTCATCGGCAACGTCAATTAAGTGTACCCAGTCACTGGGGCCTACGCCGCCTTTGGCGTTAAACTTATAGGCCGATAGATCAATTGCCCCCGTGGTATTGCCATGATATCCATGGTCTGGGGTGATCATATCTTTACCACCACTAAAGGCACGTGCCAGTCGTATGGCCAGTTCATTGGCTTCTGAGCCTGAGTTAACGAAGTAACAGACCGACAGGCTATTGGGTAGCTTTGAAAGCAGTTTTTCAGCGAATGCGGTTTGTGCGGGGTGTAGATAGCGAGTATTGGCATTCATGCGCTGTAGCTGGTCGGCGGCAACGGCTTGAATGCGAGGGTGTGCGTGACCTACGTGTGGGACGTTGTTGTACGCATCAAGGTAAGGACGTCCCCATTCATCAAATAAGTGGTGACGCCAGCCGCGCAGTAGCATGAGAGGGTCTGTATAGCTAAGTGTGACGTTTTGGCCAAAGTGCGTTTGGCGACTTTTTAACACCTGCGCTTTGTTTGTTGGCGCATAGCATACTGTTTCATCTGCTAAGTTGAGTAGGGCTGCAGGGTTTGGGAACAGTGTCTTCCAAAAGTACAGTGTGTCTGGCGAGGCCACCCCAGGCCAATCGTTCCCCATGCCGGCTGTGCTAAGTGCTAGTTGGATGTGCGTGTGGGGTGCCCAGCCGCCAGATTGTGTGATGTCACCGAGCCTCGCAAACGCTTCCCCTTTTGCAAGCGTTTGCCCCGGTGCGAGCTTGTCACAAACCTCCGGGTTGAGGTGTCCGTAAAGCGTATAAAACATATCACCATCCGGTGTTTGGTGCCGCAAAATGACCACTCCACCATAATCTAGATGATCGGCTCGATACTCCGCCGCCTGCACCGTTGCCTCAAGCGGTGCATAGAGTACAGTACCCGCAGGGGCAAAGGCATCCACCGCTAAGTGCACGGTACGGCGGTCCGATGCTTTGTATGGCCCATTGCGAAAGGCGGCAGCGGTGTAAACTAGGCGGGGTTCATGGTAATACCCCAGCCAGATTGCGCCATGGTTGTTGTATTGATGTCCCACTGTCGCTGCTTCAGCCAATGGCATATCAAAAGGGTTTTGTGGAACAGCGCTCTCTTCAACCGACAGGGAGCCTAGTGGGGCGGTGGCCAAGTCCTCTCCCATAATGGGGGCAAAGGTTCCCCGTGCTTGGTCTAACCAAGCTAATACGCGCGGCGCCGTTTCAGTGATGGGTAAGTGGCACGCGGCGCGCAGGTGCAGGCTGATCAAATCTGCATTGATTTCATGGCTTTCTAAAAACGCCCATGCAGGCTTTTGACTAATTACCACGTAGGGCTCGTCAGGGTTGTCCATGGCCATTAAGGTTGAATTGACGACGCTTACCGCTAATCGCATGCGTAGCAGCGGCCAGAGTAAATCAATTTCACTAACAGTTAAGGGATATTGCTGGTGATAGCCTCTAACAAGGCTTACCAGTGCGGACTCGGCCGCTGGGTGATTTAGCACAATGTAAGCCGCGGCAATGGCTAAATCACAGATGCGCGGGCAGGCGCACATATCGCCTAAATCGATTAGGCCCGTGATCGTGGCAGGTGCACTGAGTGAGCCATTAACGATGATATTGTAATCATTGGCATCGTTGTGAATGGCGGTATAAGGCAGCGCTGTGAGTATCGGTTTGATCGCAATAAAATCACTGAGGATTTCATTGATCAGAGCGTTGCGTGTGGGGTCGGTAATAACAGCTAACGGTTCACCAATCCAGTCAGCTTGGCTTAGGTTCCATTTAAAATCTCGATGCAGTTCAGGGTGCTCAAAGTTGCTGAGGGCTTTATCAACCGTGCCTAACACGCCGCCGATATCGTTAATTAGGGCAAGGCTCTGGGGTTTAAAATTAGCATAGAGCACCCCTTTTATTTTTTCTAACAGCCATACGATGCGTATCTCACCGAACTCATCCGCTACCGCTGTAAAACGCTTTCCCTCCATTGTTTTAACGACAGTTGGAATCGGGGCTGTGGGTGATTGGCCAGTGATATGGTCAAGCGCTTGGCACTGAAGGTCTACAAAAGCAGGCTCACAACCCAAACGCATGACTTTTAAGACATAGTCACGCGTGCCCGTCGCTAGAAAATTGAGGTCGTATTCACCGGCAAGTGGCGTAATACTGGCTTCAATGTCCCAGACTTTTTTAAGAACCTGCTGCCAATGTTGACTCATAGTCTTCCTGTAGGATCATGGTAGCCCCTTTTTCCCCAATCATCATGGAGGGGGCTGAGGTGTTGCCGCTGATTAAATTAGGCATGATTGATGCATCAATCACTCGCAAATTATTCATACCCTTCACTTTAAGCGTGTCAGGATGAACTACTGCCATCTCATCGATGCCCATTTTACAGGTACCAACGGGGTGATAAACAGTCGTAACCGTATTCAGTAAATACTCAAGAATGTCCGCATCACTTTGAATATCTTTGCCCGGGGCCATTTCTATGCCACGAATGCCATCAAATACAGGAGAGGCCAAAATCTTGCGGGCTTTACGCACTCCTTCAATGAGTATTTTTTTATCATTCCCATGCACATCTGAGAAAAAATTGTAGTCAACCATGACGTTTCGGTGGGTGCCGTCATTGGCTAGTTTCACGGTGCCTCTGCTTTTAGGTCTTAGCACGCAGGTAAATAAGGAGTACCCGTGGCCCAACTCAAAACTTTTCCCCCGATGGCTTCGATAGATGGGGGTAAAATGAAACTGGATATCAGGTTCATCGTTATTGGCTATTGCGTATTGAGTTTTAGCAAAGCCGCCAACCTCAACGTAGTTGGTTGTCCACCAGCCCTTGCGTTTAAACCAATACTTTAAGGGAGCTGGGATGATATGCGGCAGCAGGGTGCGTAATGACACGCCAATTGAAGGCGCATTATCTGAGCGCACGGTGACCATGCTATCGATGTGATCTTGTAGATTTTCACCTACTCCTTTTAAATCTTTTTTGCAGTCAATCTTTAACGCCGCTAACTCATCGGCATTGCCAATGCCAGAGGCTAATAAAATACGCGGAGAGGCAATAACGCCTGCGCTCAATATGACCTCTTTATTACAGTGTAGGACTTCAGCCACGCCGTCTTTTTCAATATTGATGCTTGTAACGTTGTCGCCTTCAATATTTAACGACAGCACTTCGGTGTGGGTGAGTAGGGTTAAATTTGAACGGGACAATACAGGCTCAATAAACGCGGTGTAGCTGCTGACACGGGCGCCATTGTTTTGTTTGACGTTGTAAGTGCCCAGACCAAACTGAGTGTCGCCATTAAAGTCGTCATTGACGGGTAGGTTGGCGTGCTCGCCTGCGGCAATGAACATTTTTCCGACGGCATTATCATCTTGCGGCGCCACTACGCTGACCTCACCTGCAAAACCATGGTAATCCGCACGTTGACCGGCTTGATTGTTTTCGAGTTTTTTAAAGAGGGGCAGTACCTCCTCATAAGACCAGCCTTTGCAGCCTAGCGCTGCCCAAGCATCATAATCTTTACGGTTACCACGAATGTAGACCATGCTATTGATGGCACTAGAGCCACCTAGCCCTTTGCCGCGGTTAACGGTTAACACACGATTGTTTAAGTGTTTTTGCGGTGCCCCTTGATATTTATAGTCGTGGTTTTTGTGTCCGTAGCTAATAAACACCCCTGCAGGAATCGATATCCAAGGTTGTTGATTATTGCCACCTGCTTCGATTAAACACACCGAGATATCGGGGTTAGCACTTAACCGATTGGCAACAACGCAGCCCGATGAGCCTGCGCCAATAACGATATAGTCAAAGGATTTCATGATGCTTATCTCAAACAATTAACGGATAATTTCCCTGACGATACCTATATTTGATCTCATTACAAGCGCCAAACATGCTATAAAACCGATGAGTGCAAAAATAAAATTGAAAACGGTGGAGCCTTATGAGCGCAATAAACCAACTGACTTTCGAACAACTAAAAATTGATACCTCCAACGGGACAATCGATACAGTGCTTGTGTGCCTTGTTGATATGCAGGGGCGGTTAATGGGTAAGCGGTTTCACGCGCAAAGCTTTGTCAAAAGTGGGTACGATGAAACACATTGCTGTACGTATTTATTAGCCACTGATTTAGAGATGGCGACGCCAGATGGCTATGCGGCGACTAGTTGGGAGGCAGGTTACGGTGACTACATTATGAAGCCTGACCTTACCACACTTCGCTACGTTCCTTGGTTAGCAGGTACGGCTATGGTACTAACGGATGTGCTAGATAGTGAGACGCATCAACCTATTGCTCACTCACCGCGTCACATGTTAAAGGTGCAGATAGCGAGGCTTAAGGCCTTGGGTTATCGCGCAAATATGGCGACGGAATTAGAGTTCTTTTTGTTTAAAGAAAGCTTTGCAGAACTGGCTGAAAATGACTACTCAACATTAACCCCCGTTAGTGGTTACAATGAGGATTACCATATTTTCCAAACCACCAAAGAAGAAAATGTGATGCGGCCCATTCGCAATCACCTGTACCAAATGGGCATCCCTGTTGAAGGTTCAAAAGGTGAAGCCGAAGCGGGACAAGAAGAGCTCAATATAAAATACTCAGACGCTTTGTCATGTGCGGATCATCACACCATTGCTAAGCACGCGGTCAAAGAGATTGCGTGGCAGCAGGGTCAAGCTGTTACGTTTTTATCCAAATGGGATCAGCGGCGCATCGGCAGCTCGTCTCATGTTCATCAGTCTCTGTGGAAAGATGGAAAACCTGCCTTTGTTGATGAGTCAGCTGAGTTGGGAAAATCTAAAATAATGGATCATTACATGGCGGGATTAATTGCCTATGCTTGTGACTACACCTATTTTATGGCGCCCTATGTGAACAGTTATAAGCGGTTTGCTAAAGGCAGCTTTGCGCCGACTAAAATCGTTTGGTCAGTGGACAATCGCACTGCCGCCTATCGGCTATGTGGTGCAGGCACCTCAGGTATTAGGGTGGAGTGCCGTGTGCCGGGGTCGGATATGAACCCTTATTTAGCGCAGGCGGCGATGCTTGCCGCGGGAATTAAGGGGATTGAAGAGAAATTGGAACTGCCCGCGCCATTCACTGGGGATGTTTACGCGAGCGAGGGCACTAAATCAATCCCTAGTAACCTATACAAAGCCATTGGCGCGTTAGAAAACTCTGAGATGCTAAAAAAAGCATTTGGTGAGGATGTGGTTAGCCACTACGCAAGGTGCGGCGAGGTGGAAATAGAGGCGTTTGAGCAGGTGGTAACGGATTGGGAGGTTAAGCGTGGTTTTGAAAGAGTTTAAAATGATGGCTGGGCCTCACCGAGGTAGCGAAACGCGCTTTGTAAAGCAAGCTGCTAATGCCCGAGACGTTATCTTTTGATAAAAAAGGTGCCTATAAATGCACCTTTTATTGAACGTTTAAACCCAGCGTTAACCCGCTTTCATCGCCGCGGCATGGTAAGCAATATGCTCACCAATAAACGTGGATATAAAGTGATAGCTATGATCATAGCCATCTTGCAGCCTTAGGTTTAGCGCCTGTCCGGCATCAGCACAAGCCACTTGCAAATTCTCAGGCAATAGCTGGCCTTCATCGTAAAACTCATCAGCCAATCCAGAATCAATTAAAATGTCTGCAACGCGCGCACCATGCTTAACTAATTCCGTGGCATCATACTGCGCCCAACTGCTTTCATCATTTCCTAAATAAGCACCAAAGCAACCTTGGCCCCAGCCACAGTTGATCGGGTTACAAATCGGTGCAAACGCTGAAACCGAACGATAAGCCTCAGGGTTTTTAAGCGCACAAATCAACGCACCGTGCCCCCCCATGGAGTGGCCTGTAACTGACTTAACGCCCCCTATCAAAGGTAGCTCAGCGTCTAGCAATGCTGGCAGCTCTTCAGTGATGTAGTCATACATGTGATAGTTTGAAGCGTAGGGCGCTTGCGTTGCATTAACATAAAACCCTGCGCCTTTGCCTAAATCATACCGGTCTTCCTCATCGGCAACATCATCCCCTCGGGGGCTGGTATCAGGAAAAACGATTGCAATGCCATGCGCTGCGGCGTAACGCTGCGCGCCGGCTTTCGTGCGTGCGTTATCATCATTACAGGTCAGGCCAGATAACCAGTACAGTGCCGGCACGTTGGCGTTTTCAGCTTGAGGTGGTAGGTAAACTGAGAATGTCATCTCGCAGTTATTAACGTCAGATTGGTGCGTATACCGATTAAGGTACCCGCCAAACTCTTTTACGCTTTCTATTGTTTGCATAACCATCCCTTACATCAACACAACAGAGCGAATGCTGTCGCCGCTGTGCATAAGGTCAAACGCTTTATTAATGTCTTCAAGGCCCATGGTATGCGTGACCATTCTATCTAACTCAATTTCACCGGCCATGTAGCGCTCGACGTAACCTGGAAGCTCGGTACGACCTTTAACACCGCCAAATGCAGTGCCTTTCCACGTACGACCCACTACAAGATTAAACGGACGTGTTTTGATCTCTTGACCCGCACCTGCCACACCGATGACCGTGGAGACGCCCCAGCCCATGTGGGTACACTCCAATGCGTCGCGCATGACGTGTACGTTACCGATACACTCAAATGAATAGTCAACACCGCCGTCTGTTATTTCTTGGATATATTCGCTGGTTGAACCATCGATTTGACTTGGGTTAACGAAATCAGTGGCACCCAACGCTTTCGCCATTTCCCATTTATCTGGGTTAATATCAACCGCCAGAATGCGTGAGGCTTTTGCCATTACAGCGCCTTGAATAACGGATAAACCAATACCCCCTAGACCAAACACCGCAACGGTTGAACCGGCTTCCACTTTGGCAGTATTTAACACGGCGCCGATGCCGGTTGTGACACCACAGCCTAGTAAACAAACCTTATCCAGTGGCGCAGCTTTATTGATTTTTGCTAAGGCTATTTCAGGTACGACGGTATATTCAGAAAAAGTGGAGCAGCCCATGTAGTGATAGATATCTTTGCCGCCTGATTTAAAACGGCGCGTGCCATCGGGCATAAAACCGGTCCAAATAGTAGGCGCGATGGTTTGGCAAAGGTTGGACTTGGTTGAATTACAAAACTTACAATCACCACACTCGGCGATATAAAGCGGAATAACATGATCCCCGACTTGTAAATCCTTAACACCCGGGCCACATTCAACCACTTCACAGCCACCCTCGTGGCCTAAAATAGCGGGAAAAACGCCTTCAGGGTCTTCACCTGACATCGTAAACGCATCGGTATGACAAACGCCGGTTGCGTGGACTTTTAGGAGAACTTCGCCCTCCTTTGGGCCAGCAACTTCGACGTCTTCAATTTCCAATGCTTGTTTAGGGCCCCAAGCTATAGCAGCTCTACATTTCATGGTGTGTCTCCTTCAAAGAATGACGGTAGTGATTCATTAATTTTGGTGTGTTTAAGTGCGAGCGCTGTCGCTAGTTTTAGTCATAGAATAGTCTATTTTCTGGCTGTCTGATAGGATTTGATGGCACCACTACTATGAATAAAGCCAGCTACAAAAAAGCCGAACGTGTCAACGTCCGGCTTAATGTGTCAATGTGAGTTTATCTCATCAGATGATTACTGAACCATACTGATCATCACACCTGCGGCAATGGCAGAGCCGATAACACCGGCAACATTTGGGCCCATCGCGTGCATCAATAGGTGGTTGTGTGGATTGGCCTCTAGCCCCACCTTATTAGACACGCGTGCCGCCATCGGTACAGCAGACACGCCCGCTGAACCAATTAGTGGGTTGATGGGTGTTGCACTGAACTTGTTCATCAGTTTTGCCAGCAATACACCGCACGCCGTACCAATGCAAAAAGCGACTGCGCCCAAGCCCAAAATACCGAGTGTTTCCCAGTTTAGAAACTTGTCTGCACTCATTTTTGAGCCAACACCCAAACCTAAGAAAATGGTAACGATATTGATCAGGGCATTTTGCGCGGTGTCGCTAAGGCGATCCACAACACCGGCCTCGCGCATTAGGTTACCAAAACAGAACATACCTAATAGTGGTGCAGCGGAAGGGAGCACCATCGCAACCAGCACTAATAACAATAATGGGAAAACGATTTTTTCCGTTTTAGTCACCGGGCGCAGCTGAACCATTTTAATGGCCCGCTCACTTTCGGTGGTTAGCGCACGCATAATCGGTGGCTGAATAATCGGCACAAGCGCCATGTAAGAGTAGGCTGCCACCGCCACGGCACCCAAAATTTCAGGGGCCAATTTACTGGTAACGAATATCGCGGTGGGCCCATCAGCACCCCCGATGATACCAATGGATGCAGCTTCGGCTAGCGTGAAGTCCAAAATATTGAAGTGACTTAAACCAACGGCGCCTAGAACCGTCGCAAAGATACCAAACTGCGCGGCAGCGCCTAGCCATAGCGTTTTAGGATTTGCCAGCAGTGGCCCAAAGTCGGTCATCGCGCCCACTCCCATGAAGATAATCAGCGGGAATAACCCCGTTGCAATGCCTCCTTCATAGATGTAATACATCATACCGCCGGGACTGACCAAGTGGTTTGCTGCATCGTAGACAGGTTCAGCTTCAAAGCCTGCACCGGGTACGTTAACCAGTATTGTGCCTACTGCAATGGGCACTAGCAGCAGCGGTTCGAAGCCTTTACGAATCGCAAGGTATAATAAAATCATACCCACCAACATCATAGAGGCTTGGCCAAAGGTTAACTGGGCAACGCCAGAGTCGTTCCAAAGTATCGTCAGGTTATCCATTTCAGCTCCTAAGCCAGTGAGACTAGCGTATCGCCAAGAGAGATGGCATCACCTTCTTTAACGGCAACTTCAACCACCGTGGCTGAGCGTGGCGCTACGACGGTGATTTCCATCTTCATTGCCTCAAGAATGACCATGATGTCGCCTTCTTCGACCACTTCACCGGGTTGAACTAATACCTTAAACACGTTGCCCGCCATGGGGGCAGGGAATGACTCCCCGGAGCTTGCAGCAGGAGCAGTTGCTCCACCGGATGCAGGGGATGCACTAACACCGCCGGCGACAGGCACAATACCCGTGATGTCGCCGCCATTACCCACGGTTACCACATGATCGGTTCCATCAACTGTAACGGTATAAACTTCTTCGCCCTCAGCGGTGGTGACCGCCGCGCTTTCATTACCCGTCGGAACTGGCTCAAAGGCGTCTGGATTGTTGCGGTTTTCAAGGAACTTTAAACCAATCTGTGGGAATAGGGCGTATGTGAGCACGTCATCGATTAACCCTTCGCCTTCGGTTAGTTCGATCGATTTTTCTTTGGCAATAGTGACCAATTCTTCTTGAAGTTTGTGAAGCTCGGATTCCAGTAGGTCAGCGGGTCTGCAGGTAATTAACTCATCGCCTGCCAATGCTTTTTCACGAAGCGCCTCATCAACAGGCGCTGGTGTTGCACCGTATTCACCGCGTAACACGCCTGCCGCCTCACCGGTAAGCTTTGCATAACGCTCGCCGGTTAATACGTTTAATACCGCCTGTGTGCCAACGATTTGAGAAGTGGGCGTAACCAGAGGGATATAACCTAAATCTTTTCGAACGCGCGGGATTTCTAGCAAGACCTCGTCAAGTTTGTCCGCAGCGCCTTGCTCTTTGAGTTGGCCTTCCATATTGGTCAACATGCCACCTGGCACTTGCGCGAGTAAGATGCGCGAATCGATCCCTTGCAGCGAGCCTTCCCACTTTGCATATTTCTTGCGAACGTCTCTAAAGTAAGCCGCAATCTCTTCAAGCAGTACTAAATCTAACCCTGTATCGCGCTCACTTTCTTGCATCATCGCAACGACGGATTCGGTTGGTGAGTGGCCGTAGGTCATTGACATCGATGAGATAGAGGTATCGACGCGATCAGCACCGGCTTCAATACACTTTAGATTGGTACTGGTCGACAAACCAGTGGTTGCGTGACAGTGAATTTGGATAGGCACTGAGACGACTTTCTTAAGTTCAGACACTAACTCATAGCCCGCATAAGGCTTAAGCAGTCCCGCCATGTCTTTAATACAAATAGAGTCGCAACCAATGTCTTCAAGGCGTCTGGCCATATCGAGCCAGCCTTGTAAGTCATGCACTGGGCTCAGCGTGTAGGACATCGCCGCTTGGGCGTGTTTGTCGACGGCTTTGACGGCTTTGAGTGCCGTTTCCATGTTTCTGGTGTCGTTCATTGCGTCAAACACGCGGAATACGTCAACTCCGTTAACGGCCGCGCGCTCGACGAACTTGTTAACCACATCATCTGCATAATGACGGTAGCCTAAGATATTTTGTGCCCGAAACAGCATTTGCTGTGGGGTATTGGGCATGGCCGCTTTGAGTTGACGGATACGATCCCAAGGGTCTTCGCCAAGAAAACGAATGCATGAATCAAAGGTTGCGCCGCCCCAGGTCTCGACAGACCAAAATCCGACACTATCCAGTTTTTCAGCAATGGGTAACATATCGGCCAGACGCATACGCGTGGCAAATAAAGATTGATGACCGTCTCTTAAAACCACATCGGTAATTTGCAAGCGCTGTTGGCTGCTATCGTTATTGGTATTTTGACTCATAATGCTTAGTTCATTCTCAAAATAAGTGGAAATTCAAGCGGGAGCTCTGGCGAGTGAAGCGCAGGCTTAGCGATTGCGGTGTTTGTCGATCGCCGCCTGAAGAATATTAAGGGTAGCAGGTGCTATTGCTGTATCCATTTTGGGGGTGGATTTTCTACGAACAGGCACTTCGACTATTTTCTCGGGAAACCAGCGAGTAATGATTGCCGACATTGCGGTTGTGGCAAAGATTAAAACGGTTAAGAAAACAAAAACGGTACCCATACCGAACAACATGAGGTCTAGTCCTCGGTCGATTAACGAGCTTTCCATCATTTACATCCTCATTTTAGCGTACGCAGGCTTCTATGGTACCGTCTTAAGCGACTAATTCAACCTTACGGATTGGCGGCTAAATTAACGGGATTGTTAAGGATTGTCAATTTGAGGAGGGTATAAAACTAAATGCAATCGTTAGTATTATGAAACCCAATGTCAATTATTGAGTTTTTTTGTATGTGCACTTCATTAAATTGGGATACGCACAGGTAGCGATCAGGCAACTATGAACCAAATCATAGCCACCTGATCGCGTTTTCGTTGTTACGCCGCGCTAATCTTAATCGCGCAGTATTTAACTTCAGCAATCTTAGCATCGGGGTCTAAAGCGGCATTAGTGAGCTTATTTGCTGCCGCTTCAAAGTAGCAAAACGGCATGTGCACGGTGCCACTAGGCGTTAGGTCATCGACGCGTGTTTTCACGGTTAATTCACCGCGACGTGTCTCAAGTTTCAACAGATCACCGGCCTTTAAGCCTAGCGCTAATAAATCGCGTTGACTCACCGCAACATAAGGCTCTGGCTCCAATGCGCTTAGCATGCTGGCGCGCCGGGTCATAGAGCCGGTGTGCCAATGTTCAAGCTGACGCCCCGTGATTAATACAAAGGGATACTCTTCATCCGGAACCTCATCAGGTGCAACGATTGAGGCAGGCACCAGAAGTGCTTTACCGCTTTTAGTGGGGAATCGGTCGGTAAAGATAATCGGGGAACCTGCATCGCCTTCATTGTTACACGGGTAGGTCACCGATTCGGTTTGTAAGCGCTCCCACGTAATGCCTGCAATGGAGTTCATGGCCAGACGCATTTCATTAAATACAGGTTCTGCGCTCTCGTAGTTCCAATCAAGTCCTAACCGTTTGCCGATCTCCTGAATAATCCACAGGTCTTGCTTTGCATCACCCGGTGGGTTCAGCGCTTGGCGGCCCAATTGAACGGAGCGGTCTGAGTTAATAAAGGTGCCCGTTTTTTCAGGAAAAGCTGAGGCAGGCAGGACGACATCTGCAAAAAATGCCGTTTCGGTTAAGAAGATATCCTGAACGATAAGATGCTGAAGATTAGCTAAACCTGCCCGCGCGTGATTGCTGTCAGGGTCTGACATGGCTGGATTTTCCCCTTCTACATACAGGCCTTTGACATTGCCATTATAGGCCTCATTAACAATCTCCACGGTGGTAAGCCCAGGCTTGTCATTAAGCTTCATGCCCCACAGCGTTTCAAAGCGGTGCAACGCATCGGGGTTGTTAACCGGTTGATAGTCTGGGAATACCATAGGAATCAACCCAACGTCAGAGGCTCCTTGGACATTGTTTTGACCACGCAGTGGGTGTAACCCTGAACCAGGGCGGCCGATTTGACCGGTAATCATGCACAGCGAAATTAGGCAGCGTGCGTTATCTGTGCCGTGGATGTGCTGAGAGATCCCCATCCCCCACAGGATCATGGCATTCTTAGCGTTAGCGTAAAGCCGCGCTATTTCACGAATCATGTCAGGCGCTATGCCGCAGATTGGCTCCATGGCCTCGGGTGTAAAGCTTTCTAAATGCGTTGCTAGTGCTTCATAGTTTTCTGTGCGTGACTCGATGAATGCTTTATTGGCTAAGCCTTCGTTAATGATGACGTGCATCATGGCGTTAAGTAAGGCGACATCGCTGGCCGGTTTAAATTGGATGTGATGCGTGGCATGACGCGCCATTTCAGAGCGGCGTGGGTCTAATAAGATAAGCTTGGTGCCTTTCTTGATGGCATTTTTCATCCATGTTGCACCCACCGGATGATTCACGGTTGGGTTGGCACCGGTAATGATAATAACGTCAGACTCTGATACGTCACCCATTGGGTTAGACACCGCACCTGACCCTAAACCCTCAAGCAGTGCAATCACCGATGAGGCGTGACACAGGCGGGTACAGTGATCGACGTTATTGCTTTTAAAGCCAGTTCGTATCAGCTTTTGAAACAGATACGCTTCCTCATTACTGCCTTTGGCAGAACCTAGTCCTGCTAAGGCGTCACTGCCGTTTTGTGTTAAGATTTTTTTCAAACCATCGGCTGCAAAGTCTAGCGCCTCATCCCAACTTGCTTCACGGAAAATAGCGTCTGGTTTTGTTGGGTCAAAGTCGGATAGGTCGGCAGTCTTTGGTACATCGCTGCGACGAATTAAAGGCGTTGTTAAGCGCTCAGGGTTTGAGGCATAGTCAAATCCAAAGCGACCTTTAACACACAGACGGCTCTCGTTAGCCGGCCCATCGCGCCCCTGTACATATAAAATCTTGTTGTCTTTAATATTGTAAGTTAACTGACAACCGACACCGCAATACGGACACACCGAATCCACTTTTTTGTCAGGTACGATCAACCCTACGTTGTTTGAAGGCATCAGCGCGCCGGTTGGGCATGCCTGTACACATTCACCACAGCCCACACAGCTGCTATCACCCATCGGGTCATCAATATCAAAAACGATTTTAGAGGTCGCGCCGCGACTGGCGTAACCGATGACATCATTAACCTGTTCATCGCGGCACGCTCGAAGACAGCGTGTGCATTGAATACAGGCGTCAAGATTAACCGCCATCGCAGGGTGTGATAAGTCAGCCTTAACGTGAGGACGAGACTTAAAGCGCGGCTTTTGCACGTCAAGCAGCGCCGCCCAATCGGTCAATTCGTTTTTTAGGGTGTATTTTGTTTCAGGCATGTCAGACAGTAGCAGTTCCAAGACCATTTTCTGGGACTTTTGTGCCCGCTCACTGTTGGACTTAACGTCCATGCCTTCGGTAGGTTTACGACAGCAGGATGGGGCTAACACCCGCTCGTTGTCAATCTCTACCATGCAAGCACGGCAATTGCCGTCAGTGGCTAAGCCGTCTTTATAGCAAAGGTGCGGAATTTCGATATCGCTGCGCTTAGCAACTTGCAAAATTGTCTCGTCGGTATAGGCTTCAAGCGTTTCACCATTAATTGTAAAGCGAACCATGGGGGCCTCTACTGGCGTATTTTTTAATACGGCGCTCATTTGCTCACCTCCTGTGGAAAGTACTTGATGACACTTTGCATGGGGTTAGGCGCCGCTTGGCCTAAGCCACAAATGGACGCGTCAACCATCACGGATGATAATTCATCCATTAATTCGGTATCCCAAGTGTCCGCTTCCATTAGCTGAATGGCTTTGCTGGTACCCACACGGCATGGGGTGCATTGACCGCAAGACTCATGCTCAAAGAAATGCATGGAGTTAATCGCGCAATCACGCGCAGAGTCCTGATCTGATAAAATCACGACAGCTGCTGACCCAATGAAAGAGCCATAGGGCTGCAAGGTGTCAAAATCTAACGGCACATCGCCAAGGCTGGCCGGTAAAATACCACCGGAGGCACCACCGGGGTAGTAGCCGTAGAAGGTTTGGCCTGCTAGCATGCCACCGCAGTACTCCTCAATGAGCTCTTTAACCGTAATACCCGCTGGTGCAAAATGCACACCTGGCTTATTAATGCGGCCGCTGACAGAGAATGAGCGAAGCCCGCTACGTTCATGGCGGCCCTCTGAAGTAAACCAGTCGGTGCCACGCTCAACCATATCTCTAATCCAATACAGCGACTCCATATTATGTTCTAACGTTGGTCGACCAAATAAACCGACTTCTGCCACAAACGGTGGGCGCAAACGCGGCATACCGCGCTTGCCTTCAATCGACTCAATCATGGCCGACTCTTCACCACAAATATAAGCACCAGCGCCACGGCGTAGCTCAATGCTTGGCAGTGCAAAGTCCGCTTGGGCTTTTAGCGTTTCTAGTTCGGTTTCAAGAATTTTGCGAACATCCGCGTATTCATCGCGCAGGTAAATATATATCTCTTTAATGCCGACCACCTCAGCGGCAATTAACATGCCTTCTAAAAAGCGGTGCGGGTCGCGCTCTAGATAGTAGCGGTCTTTAAACGTACCGGGCTCGCCCTCGTCAATATTAACCGCCATTAGTTTAGGCGCTGGCATACCGCTGACGATGCGCCATTTGCGACCTACCGGAAAGCCTGCACCTCCTAAACCACGCAGATTTGACGCCTCTAGCGTTTCTAGAATCGTCTCGTGTTCAATCTGTTTGTTTAAGCAGTTTTTGAGCGTGGCGTAGCCGTCGTTTTCAAGGTATTTTGCAAAGTCTGTATAGGGCGCAGGTTCGTGAACCGTATTGCCAGCGCTCACCTGAGCGACCACGTCATCGTGAGTGGCATGAGCAACCGGTAGCTGGCCCACCACGGCAACAGGGGCTACTTCGCAGCGGCCCACACAAGGCACTGGCTGGATGCGAACCGTGTCACCATAGGTTGATTTAAGTGAATCGATGAGCTTAGCACTACCAAATAAACTGCACGTCACCGACTCACAAACGCGAACAGTAAGCGCAGGCGGCGGATTTTCTTCTTCTTTTACCACGTCAAAATGATGATAGAAGCTTGCAACCTCATACACTTCGGTTGAGCTGATTTTCATCAGGTGCGCCAATGCATGCAGATGGGGAGCAGGCAAGCAGTGCTGACTATCTTGAATTAGGTGAAGGTATTCAATAAGTAAATCTCTTCGCATGGGGAGAGACTGTATCAAACCTTTAACGGTGGTTAGGGCTGATTCGTCAAGACCACGCCCACGCCATTTTTTGGTCTTTTGATGTTTAGCCATTAATTTTTATCTCTTAGAACGGATGCAAAATTTACGCGATAATAGGGCCAAGCTTAACTTACGGCAACCTAAGGATTATGTACCTAAGAATAAGTAAATTTATCTCATTGCACAGCGTGCATCTAGATGAATTCTACCGAACTTGGTAGAGTCAGCTCACTTCGTTGAGGATAGAGCATGGACGTTAAACATTCAGTTACCGTTGCGATACTGGCCGGTGGGCAAGGCCGACGCTTTGGTGGGCAGGATAAGGGGTTAGTCAAGGTGCTTGGAAAACCGCTTATAGAACACATTTTAGAGCAGCTTAAGGGCGAATGCGTTGATATTGTGATTAACGCCAATCGCAATCAAGCGATTTACCAACGCTATGGCTATCGTGTGATTCAAGACACCTTGCTTGATTATCAAGGACCCCTAGCAGGCTTTGCTAGCGTGATGGCGACTATTAATACGGCGTTTGTGTTGACACTGCCGTGCGATGCACCAATGGTCCCTGACAATTTTGTTTCAAAAATGATGGCGTGCCAGCGCGAGAAGGGCGCGGACATTGTTGTTGCTTCAGATGGCACTCGTCTGCAGCCAGTGCACGCGTTGATATCGGTTCGATTATTGCCGAGCCTGTTAGCGTTTTTAGAAAAAGGCGAGCGGAAGATTGACCGTTGGTATGCTGAGCATAAAATGGCGGTATTAGATTTTAGCGATACACCGACGGTTTTTCACAATTTAAATACGCATGAGCAGCGACAGCAACACGAGGCGACGTTGAGTTCTTTGCCAGCCCCCGCTAAAAAAATTCAGTTTTCATTACCCTTGCTGGGTTTTGCCGCGTTTAGTGGCATGGGCAAGACGACATTAATTAAACAGCTACTGCCGATACTAAGCGATAAAGGCTTGCGCGTCGGCATGATTAAACATGCCCACCATGCGTTAGACATCGACTACCCCGGCAAAGATAGCTATGAACTTCGAAAAGCTGGGGCTGAACAAATGCTCGTGGTGTCGCGAAGCCAAGTCGCTTGGGTGCAAGATTTAAAAGACGGCCGAGCCGAGCCTAATTTACAAGAGGCGCTAGATTTATTAAATACTGACTCGCTAGATATGGTGTTGGTCGAAGGATTCAAGCAAGCCTCATTTAGTAAAATAGAACTACACCGCAATGGATTACACAAGCCGCTACTGTACCCAGATGATAGCAATATCATTGCGTTTGCTAGTGAAAGTCCACCGGTCGATTTGCCTATCAAATGGATTAATTTAAATAAACCTGAGGCGATGGCCGCGTTCATTTACCAGAAATATCAGGAAATGAAATGAGTAATTACGTTGAAACCGCTGAAAACTGTGAAAGTGACTTTGAGTCAGACTGGATATCGGTAACCGCAGCGCAAACTCACATTAAGCAACACATCACCCCTTTAACCGATAGCATCAGGCGTCCTTTGCGCGATTGTTTAGGCCAAGTGTTGGCTCAATCGATTATTTCACCCATCGATGTGCCGGGGCACACCAATTCGGCAATGGATGGATACGCATTACGTGGCGCGGACCTGCCGGATGATGAGACTGTATCGCTAAAAGTGATTGGCAAGGCGATGGCGGGCGCGGCATTTAGTGGACGTTGTAACGCGGGTGAGTGCGTAAGGATCATGACCGGGGCGGTCATGCCTGAGGGTACTGACAGTGTGGTCATGCAAGAGCAATCGGAACGACTCGATAGCGCGACGGTCAAGATAGGGGTGGGCCACCACAAGGGGCAAAATGTTCGCTATGTGGGTGAAGATATCGCCGCGGGCGCTGAGGTGTTTAGCGCCGGTCGGCGAATTGGCTCAGCTGATTTAGGTGTCATCGCCTCCTTTGGTATTGCTGAAGTATCGGTAAAACGCAAAGTACGGGTGGCGTTTTTCTCAACGGGTGATGAGCTTCGAAGTGTCGGTGAAATATTAGGTGAAGGTCAGATTTACGACAGCAACCGTTACACCCTGTTTGGTATGTTGAGTCAGTTAGGCGTTGAAATTTTCGATATGGGCGTTGTGGTTGATCAAGCAGAGGCGGTCGCAGACGCTTTTGCTACGGCCTCTGCGATGGCGGATGTTGTTATCACCTCCGGTGGCGTGTCGGTCGGGGAGGCTGATTATATCAAGCCTGCGCTTCGAGCCATGGGGAGTATCAATTTTTGGAAAATTGCTATGAAGCCTGGGCGTCCATTAACCTATGGGCAGTTAGCGGGCGCGCATTTTTTTGGTTTACCCGGCAATCCGGTCGCGGTGATGGTGACTTTTCTCCAGTTTGTAAAGCCTGCTTTGCTGCAATTATCAGGTGAGGCGGCTAGGCCTGCACTGCGCATTAATGCGGTCTGTCAAAGTGACATTCGCAAACGACCGGGGCGAACGGAGTATCAGCGAGGGGTTTATACCCAACTGGCTGACGGGACATTGTCAGTTGTGCTAACTGGAAGGCAAGGCTCTGGCATATTAAGCTCGATGAGCGAGGCTAATTGTTTAATTGTGTTAGATGATGATCAAGGCCGCGTATCGGTGGGTGATAATGTGCAACTAGCGCTGTTAAGTTAATCTATTATCTAGAGACTGGGCTATCCTTGTATCCCATGCACTGTGTAGAATGAATCAAGATGCCAATCATGGAGAATGCAATGGCCGAAATACAAAAACCTCAGCTGATTGATACGTTCGGTCGGAAAATTAGTTACTTAAGAATCTCAGTAACGGACCGCTGTGATCTACGCTGTGTGTATTGTATGTCTGAGGACATGACCTTTATGCCGCGCGCTAAATTGTTAACGCTGGAAGAAATTGCCAGAATTGCACAGCAGTATGTCGACATGGGCGTCAATAAGATTCGTATCACGGGCGGTGAGCCACTCACGCGTCGCAATGTGATGAAATTATTTAATGATTTAGGTGCGATGGATGGGCTTAACGATCTAACGGTGACAACTAATGGCACATTGCTAACCAAGTATGCTGAGGACCTTAAAAAAGCCGGTGTGACGCGTATTAATGTCAGCTTAGATACCTTGCAGGCGGACCGTTTTAAAGCGATTACCCGCATTGGCGATATTCAAAAAACACTCGATGGCATTGATGCGGCGCTGTCGCAAAACTTTCAGTCGGTTAAACTTAATGCGGTCATTATGAAACACCATAATGATGATGAAATCTTAGATTTGGTTAACTATGTTCGTGAGCGGGGTTTGGATATCTCGTTTATTGAAGAAATGCCTTTAGGGGATATGGGACGGCATGACCGTGATAAAACTTACTGCAGCAGCGATGAGGTATTAAGACGTATTGAAGAGCAATATACCTTGATTCCTAGCACTGAAAAAACAGGCGGCCCATCGCGTTATTACCGCAGTGCAGACAGCCAATCACGAATTGGTTTCATTTCACCGCACAGCCATAATTTTTGTGATGATTGTAATCGCGTGCGTTTGACGGCGGAAGGGCGCTTATTGCTGTGTCTTGGTCAAGAGCACTCGATGGATTTACGTGCCGTGGTCAGAGCGCATCCAACCGATGACGGTGTGCTGCGAAAAGCGATCATCGACTCGATGGCATTAAAGCCCAAAGGCCATGATTTTGATGTTACGGCTAAGCCTATTATTATGCGTCATATGAGCGCCACGGGTGGTTGATTTAGCCAAACGCCCAACATTAAGCAATGCGGGCCTTGGAGCTTCAATTGAAGTGGTGGCTTATGATGAGTTTGCTAAGGCACGTGAAGGTCATATTGCCGCTGAAAGGGCGCTGACAATTTATCTGGATAAACGTGAAATATTAACGTTGATGACGCTTGGCTCCCAGCCTGAATTATTAGTATTGGGTTGGTTAAAAAACCAAAATTTGATCAATGATATTTCAGAGGTTGAATCGGTGCATATCGCTTGGGATGTTGAAGCTGCGGCCATTAAAACACGCAGCGGTGTGGCCACATTAGATGAAAAACTAGCACATAGAACCGTCACCACAGGGTGCGGTCAGGGTACAATGTTTGGCAGCCTAATGGAGCGGTTAAGCGAAATTAATCTAGCTAAACCTGTCATTGAACAAGCACAAATTTATAGCCTGTTAAAAAGCCTTAACGCACATAACGATGTGTATCGAAAAGCGGGTGCGGTACACGGCTGCGCACTGTGTCAGGGTAACGAGATTTTAAGCTTTGTTGAGGATGTTGGGCGGCACAATGCGGTAGATACTATCGCAGGCTTTATGTGGTTAGAAGAAATAGTGGGTGATGATAAATGGTTCTACACCACAGGACGGTTAACCTCTGAAATGATCATTAAAGTGGCTCAAATGGGCATTCCCGTTTTATTGTCACGCTCAGGGGTTACTCAAATGGGGCTAGCACTGGCCCAACAGCTTGGGGTTGTGTTAATCGCTAGAGCCAAAGGTCGTCACTTTTTGGTTTATAACGGTGTTGAGCAGATAACGTATAACGCAATACCTAATTCGTAACCCCGCTCCAACTTGATGTTCAGTTACAGCCCTTTCAGTACCACTTTATTATGCAACAATCTCTTATCAATACCGTCTATGAGGCGCTCGCTTTATTATTAAGTGGTGACGGCCCTTTGTGGGGAATCATTGGCATTTCGTTTAGTGTGTCGGGGCTTGCTATTTTGATCGCGGTGATTCCGGCGATGGCGATTGGTTTTGTATTGGCGTTTTATGATTTTTTTGGTCGTCGCATTTTAATTGCGTTATTTAACACACTGTTGTCAGTGCCTGCGGTGGTTATTGGTCTCACTTTTTACCTATTGCTGTCCCGCCAAGGCCCGCTTGGGGACTTACGGTTGCTGTTTACCCAAACGGCGATGGTGATAGGCCAGGTTGCCTTATGTTTTCCTCTATTGGTTGCAATGAGTCATACCGCGTTTCAGTCGATTGAGCGGCGTGCGTGGGAGACTGCGATTACCCTTGGGCGCTCTTTTTTTGGGGCATTATACTTAGTGGTTCGAGAGGCACGCTTTGCACTATTAGCCGCCGTGCTCGCAGCCTTTGGACGCATTATTGCAGAGGTTGGAGCGTCGATGATGTTAGGTGGTAATATTTTGCACCACACCAGAAATATTCCTACGGCCATTGCGCTAGAGACTAGCAAGGGGGAGTTTGCCCAAGGCATTGCATTGGGCATTGTGCTCTTGCTACTGGCTTTTGTGCTCAATGGTTTGCTGCACGTGTTTCAAGGTAAAGGGTCGTTGTCGTGAGTGCGCCAGATTTATTAGATGATACGCGGCTTATTCGGTTTAGAGGGTTGGCTAAAAAGTATGGCAAACGTCAGATTTTTGAGCATATTAATTTAGACCTACACCCTTCGCAGAGCCATTTACTGATTGGCAAAAATGGCTCAGGAAAATCTACATTGCTGCGTATTTTGGCGGGTTTACTCAAACCCGATCGAGGTCGCTTAACACTGATGGGGCAGGTTGAAGAGCGCAGTTGGCATGAGCTGCGCTCGGCACTGCGCGCGCGCGTTATGTATATGCACCAAACGCCTTACTTGTTTGATGGCTCTGTTGAAAAAAACTTAAACTATGCCATGAATACAGCAATAGGCACGTGCGATAAAAAGCTAAAGCTTCAGGAGGCTTTGCGTTGGTCAGGCCTTGAGTCACTTGCCGGCAGCGAAGCTAAACAGCTATCAGGAGGTGAAAAGCAGCGGGTGGCTTTAGCACGCGCTTGGCTGCGTCAATCTCAAGTTTTACTGCTAGATGAGCCGACGGCTAACTTAGATAAAGCGAGCCGATTGAAAACAATTGAGCTGTTACACAGTCTAAGAGGACTAGGGGTTTGCTTGATTATCGCCTGCCATGAGTATCAGGAGTTTTTAACGGTGTCAGACGGGATTTTGCAACTCAAGCAGGGTCAGTTAGAGAAGTTTAACTAATGGTAATGCGTTAGAAACCATTAGTTAATAAAGCATAAGCTAACATAGCTATATAAAATTTTGGCGCAATAATGTTATCTATAAGCCAAATAATAAGAGTTAACCGTACGCTCAATAGTTAAAAAATATTGATAGCGTAACGACTAAGGCGACCTTCAGTTTGAGGTCGCTTTTTTAATTTTAGGCGTGTGAATATTGAATTTTAAAACGACCCGTAGTCCAGGGTTGTTGTCCTTTAATTGAATAGACCCTTGATGTCTCTCAACAACGGCTCTGACAAGGCTAAGTCCAAGACCATTACCCGGTGTGCTCCTGGCGCTATCTAGACGTGTAAATCGTTCAAACACTTCTTCGCGCTTATCTTCAGGAATGCCGGGGCCACTGTCAGAGATTTCAATAATAGCGCTGCTACCGGCTAATCTGGCGCTTACCTCGATGCTGCCGCCCTTCGGGGTGAACTTCATTGCGTTATCTAGAAGGTTCGTGAAAGTTTGAGCCAGCAGTTGGTTCTCACCCAATATTAAGCAGCTTTGTGACACACTGGAGGTGAATGCGATGCCCGCCTCTTCCGCCGCAATAGAATAAAGCTCAGCTAACTCTTCAATAAACGGTTTTAAGTCGATAGCGACCCAGTCTCGGTCGTGTTTGCCAGATTCTGCTTGCGCTATGTTTAGTAGCGAATTGAAGGTTAGGATAATGTCATCAATATCCTGAATCGATTCTTGCTGAACCTGTTGATAGCCTGCCCGATCAAGGTTTTGTATTAACGAGACATCAAGGCGGTTGCGTAATCGATTTAAGGGGTTGCGCAGGTCGTGCGCGAGGTTATCCGTGACTTGGTGCATTGTCTGCATGAGATGCTCAATACGCGAAAGCATGGTATTAACTACTAAATTTAACCGGTCGAATTCATCGTTTTTGTCGGTGACCTGCATCCGTTGGCTTAGGTCGCCCTGAACGATCTCGATGGCTGTTTGGCGCACATTGTTAATTCTGCGCAATACGCTATAGCCAATCAACGCACCCACAAATAGCGCCAAGGTAAACACCACTAGTACTAAGCTGAGAATGACATTGAGTATGCGTTTCAGTAGCGCTTGGCGCTCATAAAGGTCAGAGCCTACGACCATTTGAAAGCCGTCGGGCAAGAGAGTTAGTAGGACACGTGCGTCTTGGTTGAGTTGTTCTTTGTTACTATCGTTAAGCTCACTTTCATCCGAGTCCGGCACGGTAATAAAGGTTCTTAAGGGAAGGGTCGCAAACACCCTATCGCCAACTTTTAACTCACGATTAGGCTCGATTTCTTTTATGAGATCGCGCTGCGAACGGTTTAGCAGCGCATAGATGAAGAATTTCCAGCGCCCGTCAGTGTTTAGCTGATTCATCTCTTGAGTCAGAGCGGTTATTTGTCCGTTCTGATAAAGCCCCAGCAAGTTGGTTGTTTCAGCTTTTAACTGTGAATCTGTTTGGGCGCGGATTTCATTAGCCGACTTCCAATAGATAAAACTAAAGGCGCAGGCGCTTATTAAACTAAAGACTAAAGCGTAAATTAAAGACAGTCTAAAGGCTGTCGTATTAATTAACCTAAGACGCATGCAGCGAGTATCCGGCACCTCTCACAGTGTGTAGCAGTGGGGGCGTGAAATCACGATCGATTTTGCTTCTTAGACGGCTTATATGAACGTCTATAACATTTGTTTGTGGATCAAAATGATAATCCCAGACATTTTCAAGCAGCATGGTGCGGGTAACGACTTCGTCTGCGTGACGCATAAGGTACTCAAGCAGCGTGAACTCACGGGGTTGAAGATGGATCACTTGTCCTGCGCGAGTGACAGAATGTTTGATGAGGTCCATTTGCAAATCATGAACTCTAAGAAGTGTTAATTCTTGCGCAGGGCTTGCACGTCGAACTAGCGCCTGAAGCCTTGCTAATAACTCACTAAAGGCATAAGGCTTTACTAGATAGTCATCACCGCCTGCTCTGAGCCCTTCGACTCTATCGTCTACATCGCCTAGTGCGCTCAAGATTAGTACAGGCGTTTTTATTTTTTGCTCACGTAGCTCCTTAATGACTTCAAGGCCGCTTTTCTTTGGCAACATGCGGTCTACAATGAGCACGTCGTACTGACCGGTTAGCGCCATGTGATAGCCATCCTCACCGTTGTCCGCATGATCAGCAACGTGGCCGGATTCTGCTAATCCTTTCTGGATAAAGCTAGCAGTTTGAGTGTCGTCTTCTATTAGTAACATATGCATAATTGAAGTATAGGACACTGAGCCTGCTGATTAGTAATTAAGGTTTGTTAAGGTGCATGAGTCAAGGCTGGATTTAGCTCTATGACTTTATTATTAGTTGTTTACGATTTTGCTCTCGATACCCATTAATAGCTTTTGAATATTAGGAATGTGTTTCCAATAAATTAATGCCGTAATGACTAAAAGGCCAAACCCGAGTGCACTGGAGTGTGTTACAAGGTAGAAGTAGAATGGTGCAAACAGCACCGCAATCATCGCACTAACCGATGAAATATTAAATGCAAAGGCGGCTGAAAGCCAAGTCGCTATTATAGCTAAACCGATAATAGGATTTATAGCAATGTAGATACCCAGCGCCGTTGCTACGCCCTTGCCGCCTTTAAAGCCATAATAAATCGGATATAAATGACCGAGCAGGGCGGCGATGGAAATAATAACTATCCAAAGATCGCTTAGCCCTAACGCCTTTGCAATAACCACCGGAAGCAGCCCTTTTAACATATCACCTAATAATGTGAATGCTGCAGGGATTTTGCCGCCCAATCTTAGTACATTGGTCGTGCCGGGGTTTTCAGATCCGCTGAGTCTGGGGTCGGGGAATTTGAAGAGTTTTGATGCGATAACAGCAGTAGAAATAGAGCCAAACAGGTAGGCTGCGATTGTTATCAATAGCGGTAATAATATATCCATCTGCGAATACTAACAAAATGTGCCTTCATTGGAACGAATTTTTAGTAAATTCAAAGACCTTGCGGCGATTTGACGTGCGCAAGCCATGTTCGAATGGCGATTTAAAGTTTGCATTGCTTAACGAATAATCAATATTCTTTATCTTAGGGAATCACTTACACTCTTTGCGCCAAATACTTGATTAAAAATACAACTTAACAGATTTGTAATTCCCTTAACGCCTGTTTTAGTGTAACTTTTTTGAGTAGTACTGTGTTCCTTAACAAACTCAAGTAAATTTACTGGACCTTAACAGCAATAAGCTGTAAAAATAAAATAATCACTCACTTTAACCACTACGACTAACTATTCCCCCAAATAATTAGTCCAACCCCGAGATTGCTACAGGCCATTGTAGTGATATTCATGGACTGCCTGTCGTAGGCGTTCAATGACAAGCAAAAGGAGATTGTAAGTCATATGTCTGATAGAAGACTTCAAGTGTTTCATGCGGTAGCAAGGATGCTTAGTTTCACTAAAGCTGCTGAAGTACTGCACATGACACAACCGGCCGTTACTTTCCAAATCCGCCAGCTAGAAGAACAATTCGACACTCGTTTATTTGATAGAGCACATAATAAGGTCAGTTTGACCGATGCCGGACACCTGGTGTTTGAGTATGCCGAGCGCATATTTGAACAATATTCTGAAATGGAAAACGCGATTCGCGAAATGACAGGAAACTTTAATGGCTCCTTAACTATCGGTGCTAGCACGACGATCGCTGAATATATGCTCCCAGCGTTATTGGGAGATTATAACGAAGAAAACCCCGACATTAGACTACGCTTACGTGTTTCTAACACTGAAGGCATTGTGTCTATGATTGAAAACAATGTGATCGATCTAGGCGTAGTTGAAGGGCCTGTGGCCAATAAAAATCTCTTAGTCGAGGTATGTCGCAACGATGATTTGGTGGCAGTTGTCCCGCGCAACCATGAATTACTCGATAAGTTAGATGAAACCTCAGCAATATCATTAAAATCGGTGCTGGAGTATCCGTTTATTTGCCGTGAGCCGGGCTCTGGAACGCGTGAGGTGATTACCGACTACTTACAAGAGCTCGGTATGGAAAGGAATCTATTAAAGTCCAGCTTAGAACTTGGAAGTCCGGAATCAATCAAAGGTGCGATTGAGGCGGGCATGGGCGTTTCTATTTTATCGAGCGTTAGCATTGCAAAAGAGCTAAAGCTTGGCACCTTGCAAGCGATTCCTCTTAACCCTCCGCTTCAACGCGAATTTTCTTTTGTTAGACAGCGTCAAAAGTTTAAAGTGAAGGCGATGGATGAGCTTTTAGATTTCGCCCGAAGCTACTGTCAATCAGGGAAGCCACTCATTCGTACTTAGAAATGACAGCTAAGTGACAACACCCATGCTTTAAATGTAAGTTAAAAACTTATGGATGAGTTTTTGATATATAAATAAGAGTGTGGGTGTCAGTTTGAGTAAGCACCACGCCTGCTATTTAAACAACTCAATAAATCGTTATCCACCGATCAAACACCCCATCTTTTATTCGCAACGTTTTTGTGTAAGAAAAAACGAATCTTGCCCCCACTTGTTGAAAATCTGCCAAACACCCGATTTATTGCCGCGTCCGGAAGGTGAGAGTGTGCCTAAAGCCATAAAACGACTATCTTTATCTCATCCAATGTTACAAGATACGGAACTACTTCAGCAGTGTTTGGCACTAATGAGTGGACATATATTTAAAAAGGCAGGGCTGCCTCTAACGTTATAGACGAGCTTGAGTTGCTGTTCAGGCAATCTTACAAAAAACTATCAGAATGACAACACATGATTAAACTGATCAATGATTGGTATACACGCCACTTTTCTGATCCTCAGGTGGCTATCCTGGCATTTCTATTGCTGCTTGGATTTGGGGTGGTATATTTCGCGGGAAATTTACTTACGCCATTGTTTGCAGCGGTGATTATCGCCTACTTACTAGATGGTGCAGTGGTGTTGCTTAGGCGGCTTAACATACCGCAATTTATCGCGATGTCGCTGACCTTTAGTCTATTTATGCTGTTTTTGCTGGTGGTGATCTTTATTTTAGCGCCGCTGATGTTCAAGCAAACGACCCAATTTATGCTAGAGATTCCTCGCATGCTGTCCGAGGGGCAGGGCGTTATCATGATGCTGCCTGAAAGATATCCCAATATTATCTCTCAAGAACTGGTTGTTGAGATTTTAACGAGCATAAAAAGCAATATTACAGCATCTTCTCAAAAGTTCGTTAGCCTATCGCTGGCGTCTGTGGTTGATGTCTTTTCATTTCTTGTGTACTTAGTTGTAGTGCCTCTATTGGTATTTTTCTTTCTTAAAGATAAGTATTTAATTCTATCTTGGTTCCGTAGTTTTTTACCGCGAGACCGCGCCTTGGTGGCAGCGGTTTGGATGGAGGTCAACGGTAAGATTACCGGCTATGTTCGCGGTAAGTTTATGGAAATCCTGATTATTTGGGTGATTTCTTATATTACTTTTTTAATTTTTGGGCTTAACTACGCATTGCTGTTGTCGTTTGCGGTAGGCGTATCGGTACTAGTGCCTTACGTTGGTGCGGTTGCGGTGACGTTGCCTGTGGCGATTGTTGCTTATTTTCAGTGGGGCTATAGCTATGAGACAGTCTATGTATTGATCGCCTATGCGGTCATTCAGTTTCTTGATGGCAATTTGTTAGTGCCGCTATTGTTCTCTGAAATGGTGAATTTACACCCAGCGGCCATCATTATGTCGGTGCTTATTTTTGGCGGTTTGTGGGGAGTACTTGGGGTGTTTTTCGCCATTCCCCTAGCGACATTAGTGCATTCTGTAATGAATTCATGGCCGCGGCGAACCTACGATGATTAGGATTTGAGAGTAGGCCTTGGCTCAGCTATTGGTTAAATTAAACAAGCAAGACTACCCCTGTGAGATAAAACACTCTACGAGGGCAAAGTACCTACGCTTGAAGCTCTCACATAGCGGCACTTTAAGCGTCGTTGTGCCAAAAGGGGTTGCAATGGGGCAGGTGAAGGCTTTTGTCATTAGTCAAGCCGCTTGGGTTGAATCAAAAGTGAGTGAATTACCCCCGGGAGTCGGCCTATCCCATAAACCTAATCGTTTTAACCTTGCCTATATTAATGAGGATTGGTCGTTAGACTATCTGCCGAACCTTGCGTCCTCCTCCTCTATCAAACTAACAGTCAACGCTGATTACAGGCTTGAATGCAGCGGTGAGACAGACGATACCACTCTGCTGCACAACGCTTTAGGGGGCTGGCTTAAAAGTAAAGCTGAAGTAGTCATCCCGGAGCGTTTGGCCTTGTTAGCGCAGCAGCACGGCTTTCATTTTAACAATGTTTCTATAAGGGGTCAGAAAACCCGATGGGGAAGTTGCTCTTCTAAAAAAAATATTAATCTTAATTATAAATTGCTATTTCTTAAGCCCAAAGTTGCCGATTACGTATTGATTCACGAGCTATGCCACACCATTGAAATGAATCATTCAAAGCAGTTTTGGGACCTAGTTGCTGATTGCGACCCGCTTTACAGGTCGCATGATAAACAGCTAAATGTGCTGTCAAAAACTCTGCCTTTTTAAATCAACAGCGTTAGTTAAATTGCGCCTGTTCGCGCTTCGCTTTAGATTGACTAAGTTGTATTGCACTATTGATCGCCGCTTTAAAACTACCGACATTCGCGACACCTTTTCCAACGAGGTCCAAAGCCGTGCCGTGATCCACTGACGTCCTTATAATAGGCAGGCCTAGTGTGATGTTAATCGCTTGACCAAAACTGGCGTATTTCAATACCGGTAGACCTTGGTCGTGAAACATCGCTAATACTGCATCGGCGTCTTTTAAATATTTCTCAGTAAATAAAGTGTCAGCAGGAAGCGGGCCGACTAAGTTCATGCCAGAAGCCTTTAAAGCGTCAACGGCAGGGATAATCGTTTCGATCTCTTCCATGCCTAAATGCCCACCTTCACCCGCGTGAGGATTTAAACCACAAATATAAATTTTTGGACAATCTATACCAAATTTATTTTGTAGGTCATCATGCAAAACAGTGAGAACCTGAGTCAAAGACTGTTTGGTAATGGCCGCGCTAACCTCTTTTAAAGGCAGATGTGTTGACGCTAATGCGACCCGAAATTTATCTGCCGCTAACATCATTACGGGCATTGGCGCATTCGTCAAATCAGCCAGGTACTCAGTATGACCGCTAAAGGCAATGCCTGAGTCATTGATGATCCCCTTATGAAGTGGCAGTGTCACCATGGCATCAAACTCTCCATCAAGACAGCCCTGAGTAGCTCTGTCGAGGGTTTCAAGTACATAGGCAGCGTTTGCCTTATTTAACACACCAGGGGTGACCGCCTCGCGACATTTGATATCTAAAACAATTACACTGCCAAGCGGGCAGGTTGGATCAGGAAGGTTGTCTTGATACGGCACGAGGGTAATGTTTTGCTCAAGCAATTTAGCGCGCTGCTCAATGACTGACGCATCTGCGATGACAATACAGCTCGCGTCAATTGATTGCTGAGCGATAGCGATCAGCAGGTCAATACCAATACCCGCAGGCTCTCCACAGCAAATTGCTAGACGAGGCCGCCTCAAGGTTTTTTATACTCAATGAAGGCGCTGCTGCGTAGACCTTGAACCCAAGCTTCATAGTTTTGGTCTTGTTTTTTCTCAAGGATTAACTTACGTGCCTGACTTTCTATCGCGCGACGACTTGCGTCAACTTCACTACGCCCCATCACTTCTAAAATATGATAGCCAAATTCAGTTTTAATTACTGGGCTTAGTGTATTTAAAGGTAATGTTTCAGCCGCTTTTGCAAATTCTTTTACGTATCGCTTTGAGTCACTCCAGCCAAGATCGCCGCTGTTTACCGCGCTGCCTGTATCATCTGAGTTTGCCTTGGCCAGATTGCCAAAATCAGCCCCTTGAGTGATTTGTTGTCTCAACGTATCAATCGTTGCTTTGGCATTAGGCTGCTTATCTGAGATTAAAATATGACGCACTCTAACTTGCTGCGATTTTAGATCAGGTCCACCGCGCTGGTCGACCATCTTTAGAACGTGAAAGCCCTGTGCATCTGAAATAACGTTGGATACTTGCCCTGGCTCTAGCTTGGTCAATTCAGCGAGATAAACAAAAGAAAGGCTTTCAGCTTTTCTCCACCCCAGATCGCGAGCTTGGCTATTGCCTGACGCCACTTTCATAAAATCGGGCGTGCGCAGCGCGAGTTCTCTTAGCGCGCGTGCGCGTTGTTTTGCCTGATTATGTCCTGCAATCGTTGTTTCAGCAGGCGTAGGGATTAGAATATCTTGTATATTGTATTGCCTGTTTGCCGTAATTTGTCTGGACTCTGCCGTAATTAGGTCGCTCACTTCCTGATCGGTAACCTCGGCGCTTTGCAAAGAGCGCCTTCGTTTAAGGGTGTTAATCGTTAGCTGTGATGCAATGGTTTTACGAAAGCTTTGATAGTCAATCCCTTGATTGCTTAGTGCTTTTTTAAATTGCTCAAGGTTAAGCTTGTTGCGTGCAGCGACACTGTTGACGGCTTTATCGATGCTCGCCTCATCAGGATCAATGCCTGAACGTTTAGCTGCTTGTAATTGCAGTTTTTCAGACACTAAGCTATCTAATGCCTGCTGCATAAGCAGTTTATTATTAGTTTGTGCGTTGCCTGAAACCTTTAATTGTTGGGTGACCTGTTGTACTTCACTTTCTAAAATGACGTCTTTATTAACGACCGCGACGACACGATCAAGTGATGAGTCTGCAGCATTGACGCTGATGCAAAAACTTAGCAATGCTACAACCAACGCGGTAGATTGTATTTTCCAACCGATTGGACTCACAGTTTTATTCATATCCATATATATTTTCCTTAAGTATGGCATTCACGCCAGTGCTTATGCTGCCTAAGCCTTTTAAATTAAACTCAAAAAACAATGCGTCATCGTAGCTACTATTATCAGTGGTGAGGTAGCGTCGCGCAACTAATCGTGATGCTAAACAACAATCTTCGAATTCAATCCCTGCAAACTGCTCTAATACCCGATCGTTTAAAAGATCATAGTCTAGCTTTCCTACAAACCCCCATTTCTTTGTGATGGGTAGTGAAAACGAACTTTCTATCTCTGATACTTCATCAGTGATGTATTGATAACTAAGATTAAAAATGCGTTTTTTATCATCGGCATAGTTAATACGGGTATCAGTGGATGACCATTGAGTCGTGTTTGGGTCCCAAAATGCAATGGTAGAGAATCGGGTGTAGTCATTGATTTTAGAGCTGAGTCCGAAGGCAAATTCAGAGCTTTTGTCGGTGATCGCACTGCCACCAGGCAACGTAACTTTCCGGTCATCAAAATAAAATATTTGTCCAATACTTGCCTCGAAAAGTTCCTCACCTGTTTTGGTATTTTGAACGCGGCTGGTGAGTGCTAGAGTCAGCTGATCAGCATCGGCGATACGGTCTTTACCGGTAAATCGGTTTTCTTCAAATAACTGATTACTAGTGGAAAAATCGGTTCTTGCTGTATCAAAGATTGGAATATTACTCTGATCTTTATAAGGCGTGTAAGTGTAAAAAAGTCTGGGTTCTAACGTTTGTTTTAATTTGCCTTTTATATCGCGCTCAAAAAATAAGCCGCTGTCTAGTGTTAAAGTAGGTAAGGCACGGCTCAAGCTGCTGCCGGTTGTGCTATTTTGCAGTGAGTATTGGGTTGCTTCATAGCTTAGTGAAGGTTTGAAGTACCAAGCATCGGTACCATAGCGTTTAGAGGCTTTTACCCCTACATCTAACCTTAATCCTGTTGGGTCTGCGGAGCCATCAAAGTAAGTTGCTTGCGCATTAAATTCTAAATCCAGCCCGTTGTATTGATGGGGGGATTTATAATCAAATTTAAGTTCTGGCAATTTTGCATAGGGCTGAGATGTTGCATCTAGTACCTGATAATCAAGCGCAGTTAAGCTAAAGTCCCAGTTTTTACTGCCTACATCGTAACGTATGGTTCGCTCTAGGCTTGAGGTGGAGGAAGTGGTTAGTGACTCACTCAAGTCATCGAGATAGTCGTTATCAGACACGCCTTCAGCGCGGACCGTTAAGGTGCGCCGCTCACCCATACTGCGCTGATAGGAAAAATTAAAATAATCTCGCCACTCATCATTATAAGCCTTATCGCTAGGGATAAAGCTATATTCGAGCTCGCCCCGGCTTTTATCGGTGATAAAGCGCCCGACGCTTTTGATTCTGACACCACGCTCTGAAAGTGGCGTTATATAAAACGTAGCATCGTAGTTGGGGGCTATATTAAGATAATAAGGAACCGTAATCTCGTAGCCTGACTGATCAGTTATACCAATTTCAGGTAAGAGAAACCCCGTTTTTCGCTGAGTTTTTCCTGTAAACGGATTATTTAGCGGGAAGCTGATCCATGGAAGGTAAAATATCGGTACATTGCCCACGCGTAAGGTGACATCTTGCGCCGTCCCTACCTGCGTTGCCTGATTAATATTGATATTTGCAGAGGAGATATGCCAGCTGGGATCGGGCGCAGGGCAGGTCGTATAGGTTGCATTGTCTAATGCTAGTTCATCTTTGCTTTTCTGATAAATACGGGTGCTGCGACCGTTGGTGTGTGAGCCTTTGACTTGATATTTTGCATTGTTAATGGTGCCTTGTTGATTGACTAAGTCATAGTCGACACTGTCACTGCTAAAAGATGTTGTATCAGTGCTGAGCAGTACATTGCCGGTAGCTTTTACTCGATTGCGCTTGCTATCGAAGCTTGCAATGTCTGCATTGAGCCGCTGCTGATTGCGCTGAATTATAACGCCGCCTTCTAACTCAGACATTCCTTGCCGATTAATACTGCCCGCGTCCGCTTCCAGATAGACAGCATTTAAAGAGGGGGCATCGGTTATTGTTTTTGCAAGGTGTGTCGCCGTCGGTGCAAGGCACACCGGCGGGTCAGTATAGGCTTGTAGCACAGCAGGGAAAAGGCTCCCTATAAGTATCCAGAGGTTTTTTTTATTCAATTTATCCGCCGGCAATAAGAGGTGTTTTGTAAAGAAGGTTGAAGATAACAAAGCCGATCAATAATAACAATTATGCTAACGACTTACAGACATTAAAACCTATTCATTGTTATTAAAAATCACTAAAACGCGGCCTGCGATTATCTTGAAGCTGATAGCTTGGCGCGTACTGAATATTAACGTTATCAAACCCGCCGTTTTTATCGACAACATAAGCACCGCCGCCTGCAATAGACGCCGCTAGTGCCGCCGCAGAGGCAATTTTAACTAGACTGTAGGGGCGCTCGCCATGGATTTTACCCGTGCGGCCGTTCACAACGTAGCGGTAGGTTTTGTTGCGATATTGAAAGGCTGCCGACCAAATCGGTAGCAGCAAATGCTTATAGGTGGTCTGATCATGCTCGGTTGAAAGGTGATTAATTCGCTGTTGATCACCCCCAATATCGCGGCGTATATCATTGCGAATGGTGTAGTCCATCACTTGCTGAGCGCGTAAAAAGCCCTCATCAACCGTGATCTGGTAGATTTCACTGCGAAAGCCACTCAGGTAGGCCTCAGAGTAGGGAATGAGTTTATCAAGATCCCAAGGCGCTAGGTTGTCAATAATGGTGCGCGGCAGTGTCTTACTAGCGCCTATTAGTACATCATCAAAATGACGACTTACCCGCCCTGAGGCCGGATTCCAACGGATACGCGCAACTTGCCTAACTTGGCGCACATTTCTCCCGTTAACGCGTGCATTGACGACCTGTCTTTCGTAATAAATTGTGCCGCGCTGCCCTTGATAGTGGGTTTTTGTGTCGCTGTCGTAAGTCCAGTAAGGTAAGTAGACGCCGGTTAGCTTGTCATTGCGTTTAGCGCTAGAGTTTAATGCAGAAGGAGCAAACCAGCGTGATTTCATCCATGCATCAAAAATTTCTAGTGCTTGGTCATGAGTAATTGAAAAGGGTAGCAGTGAGCGGGGCTGTATCGGTCTTGATTGTTCAGTTCCGGTTATCACTGGCGTACCGCAAAACGGGCAGCCGCCTGCGTGCTCGTTATCGCCTAAGCGAAACCGTGCAGCGCAGGAAGGGCACCTGATCACGTCAATTTTTTGAAGCTTGCCCGATTGGCGTAGCTCACTCAGTTCGCGAAGTGCCTGTTTTAGATCATATTCACGAATCGGTGTGAATGTGATCGGCACCTCATTTTCAAACCCGCAGTGTTCACACTTTAGCGACTGATGTTCAGGCGAATAAACTAAGTCCGAGCCGCAGCGTTCGCAAGGAAAATGCGATTGATTATTGTCCATAGTGTGAAGCAATTAACTCGGTATGGGTGGCGGCGTGCTCTGCCCTTTGTTGATGATTTCACTGAGATACTCAATGTCGCCCGCGTTTTCCCAGTTCTCCATACCGGCTGACCACGCAAGACTTGTTGGTGTCAACGCGCCTTGTTTGGCAAGATCACTTAATTCGGCATAGCCAAATGGTCCGGCAGCCTGATTATTAATAGCGACATGCCATTGCTGCTCGTGTGGTAAAGGCGGTGGTGGGGACGCGGGCGGCGCTGCTGCAGCGGATTGTGATTTTTGCTGCTCAGTCATGCTTTGCGCCATCGATAGACCAATACCCATTTCGATAGCAGAAGACGCTGTCGATGAGTTACCCGACTGCATCGCATCAGCGGCACTGTACTTAAGGTATTTATCCAAATCGCCAGCCATTCCCATGCTGGTGCGCTTATCCAGTGCTTGTTCGACCTCTGGAGGCAGTGAGATATTTTCAACCAATACTTTGGTAAGCTCAATACCGTACTGATCAAACTCTGGTGCAATTTTATCCGTAATAAAGCCGCTTAAGGTGTCATAGTTTGAGGCAAGGTCTAAAACGGGGACATTTAAAGTGCTAAGAATCGTGGCATAGCGTGAGGTAATAATATCCCTTAATTGATCACTAATTTCATCCACGGTGAAATGCCCATCAGTCCCCATGATCTCTTTGATAAATGTCGTCGGGTTAACGATGCGAACACTATAGGTGCCGAAGGTTCTGAGTCTGACCATATCAAATTCAGGGTCGCGCATCATAATAGGGTTTTTAGTGCCCCACTTAAGGTCTGTAAATTGACGGGTATTAAAGAAATACACCTCTGCTTTAAAAGGGCTTGAAAATCCGTGATCCCAGTGTTGCAGTGTTGATAGGACGGGTAGATTGCGGGTCTCCAGCTCATACATGCCAGGGCCTAGCACATCAGCGATTTCGCCTTCGTTAACAAATACGGCCATTTGTGATTCACGCACGGTGAGTTTTGCACCATACTTTATTTCGTTACCGTGCCGTTCAAACCGATACACCATTGTGTCTGAGGAGTTATCAGTCCACTCAATGATATCGACAAACTCACCAAAAACTTTATCCCATAATCCCATGACTAATCTCCTTTAAGACGTCGCACTCGGCGCTGCATCGTGAGCTTCTTTACGTGCTTTGGCCTGCATCAGCGCGTTTCTCAACTCGCTTTCAAGTGTTTGCAATTCTTTAGATGCTTCCTGACGTTTCGTGCGTCCTTCTTCAGCAATTTCTAAGCTATCGTTGATGGTTCCAATGAGCTCTTGATTTGCTTTTCGAACTGACTCAATGTCAAACACACCGCGCTCCATTTGCTTGCGTACTTCAACATTAGCCGTGCGTAGGTTTGTTGCATTTGACTCTAACAAGTCATTAGTTAGGTCAGAAGCTTTCTTAACGGTTTCAGCAGCGTCACTCATACGGAAAATAGTCACGGCCTGAGCCAGTTGATTTTTCCAAAGCGGAACCGTATTGATCAATGTTGAATTGATCTTATTTATCAGTGTTTTATCATTTTCTTGAACCAGGCGAATACTCGGTAAACTCTGCATGGCAACCTGACGCGTGAGGTGTAAATCGTGAACACGACGTTCCAGATCATCACGAGCACTTCGAATGTCACGCAGTCCTTGCGCCGCTAGCATATTTTCGCTGTCGTTTACGGCCTGCTGCTCTATCGCTGGAATTTCAACTTCATTCATCATGCGAAGCTTTTCTTCACCCGCAGAAATATAAAGCTCTAATTTATGGAAGTAATCTAAGTTTGCTTCATAGAGTTTATCCAGTGAAATAACATCCGTTAGCAATTGTGTTTTGTGCTCTTCCATATGATCAGTGATGTCATTGATTTGCTTTCTAACATCGTCATATTTACTCAAGAACTGTGCGACAGGCTTTGCCTTTCCGAACAAGCGAGCCCAGAAACCCTGCTTTTGATTAGGATTTAGCTCATCAATGTCAAACCCTTTAATGGCTAATACCATGTCATTCAAAGAAGAGCTCGCGCCGCCCAAGTCTTTATTGCGAACACCCTCAAGCATGTTCTCCGAGATAGTGCTCATCTGCTCCTGAGCTTTACTACCAAAGAAGACAATACTGCTACGATCGTTGGTGTCTATTTCTTGAATAATCTGATCAAGTTCTTGTTTTTCTTGTTGATCAACCTGTGAATAGGCAACGATCTCCTGATCCATTGGTTTAACCGGAACAATTTCTGTTCCTGGTATCACGGCAACAGTCGGTTGCGCAATTTTAGTTGCTGTTTGAACAGTGTTTGATGGGTTGTCAGACATGTCGATTCCTTAAATTCATAGTAGGTAGTAATTATTATAGTGTCAGCTTAAACAATGCCTTCGCGTTTCAACTGGGTTTCCAGAACTTCGATATTAACATCCAAATCGAATTGATCCTGTTTCTTCAGTTTTTCTTGCTGCTCATCGAAAGTACTTTCTATTGAGTTTAAAACGTTTGAAAAATTGCTGTCGAGCTCTACTGTTGTCGCCTCATTGCGATGTGTTTTGGCATAGCTTTCGGTAACCCTTCGAGTGCCGTCTAAGTATACCTTGAGAAATTTTCTGGCACGGGGCAGGTCGTTAGGATCATTCTCAATGATGGTAATGATATTACGCGCTTTGCCAATGATTCTGTCTAGGTGCTGGTCAAATTGTACATTGCTGATTTGAGTCCGCGCATTTTCGATTGCATCAATTTTTATATTGGCTGCTTCTAGAGCCTCAAAGACTTCCTCAGCCGTCACGCCTAAACCGATGTTGCCAGTTTTATTGCGTCGAGGGTCTAAACCATACCAGAGGTAGTAAGCTAACAATGTGGCACCGCCAATGAGTATGCTGCTAAAAATGCCGTAATTAGCCGTTGCCAGATAAGCTGTTAGTCCTGTCGTAATAGCTAAAATAACAGCTGACACGGTTTTAAAAGGTGTGGTTGGTGCTAATGCTAGCTTTTTAGAGTGATAGAGCTTTTCAACTTTGAAGCCGTGCCGTGCAATTACGGCAGAAAGCATGAATCCGGCGAAAGCAGCACCATTAATGACGGTGGACCAAAAATTTCCGCCCACGAGAGATACCACGGCTGCTACCAACACAGGAACGGGCATTATGAAGAGAAGGATTCCTTTGAGACCAACTTTAAAGTCACTCAGTTGTGAGTCATCGGGAGAATAGCGTTTTGCTTTTGACATAATTCAAATCCTCCTAAAGCACATGAAGAAATGCTTGAAATGATACTAAGCCGACGGTGGCGGATAGTAATATAAAACCGATCGCTCGTTGCATTGCTTTTGGCATAAGGAATCCTTAAGTAGTCAAATCTATATATATGCCCTAAGTAAGTGCTAATCAAGTAAATCTGGTTCAAATCATTGAATTTTTTGAAATTGTCCGAAAAAGACATAATAAAAAGGCGAGCTATAAAAGCTCGCCTTTAAAAAGTAAGGTACGTAACAATTTCAATAAAGAAACTGAGTGTCAGAACTATACCCCCGT
>ENA-ORXT01001025-ORXT01001025.1-marine-metagenome-genome-assembly--contig:-NODE-1025-length-39767-cov-16.237868_pt1 | contig 39767 bp, 36 predicted proteins | sample MGYA00237868_ERZ511482 | MGnify/ENA metagenome assembly ERZ511482 | reverse complement strand
CTGATGAAGCAGATAGGCTTCGAAGAACTTCGATTTATGAATTGATAAGCTATTCCTGATCAATTGGTATTATTTAGTTGACCCTTAAGAACCATTTATCGTTCTGATTATCAGTTTATTAAGTGTGGATTAGGTTTGAATAATATGCAAGATTTTCGTAATTTGAAGAAACTATCTTGCAATAAAAATGATCGGAAAATTAAAAAAAGAAGCACAATTAGACTTGTTTAAAGTTCAGTTAAAAAGGCTAGTAAATCCAAATCATGAATTGTGCATTTTGTCACAAGAGCTAGACTGGCTAGGCTTAGAGGATGCATTGAAGGATTATTATTCAGAAAATGGAAGACTTGCCATTCCGATACGAACCATGGTAGGAATGTTATACCTCAAGCACTTATTTAATGAAAGCGATGAATCGGTAGTTGCAAGATGGATCGAAAATCCTTACTGGCAATTTTTTACAGGAGAGCAGTATTTTCAAAACACACAACCGTTTGATCCATCAGATTTTGTCCACTTTCGTAAGCGGATGGGAGAAGATGGAATGGAGTTGTGTATGAGTTTTACTGTAAAGCTGCATGTGCATGCATTGGATGAAAAAGAAGTGCAAATGGACTCAACGGTACAACCTAAGAATATCACTTTTCCAACAGATTCAAAACTAGCAAAGAAAATCATCGATAGATGTTTAGACATATCAAAGTCAGAGCAAACCTCATTGCGCCAAAGCTATAGAAGAGAAGTCAAGCAGCTGATGAAAACCCAGTACAATTCAAAACATCCAAGCAGAGCAAAGAAAGCCAGAAAAGGTAAGAAAAGATTACAAACTATAGCAGGTAGATTAATCCGAGAATTAAGAAGAGAATTACCCGAAGACAAGCTAAACGAGAGTTATGCCGACCAAATGGCTATGTATGAGCAAGTGCTAGGCCAAAGGAGAAAAGACAAGAACAAAATCTATTCTTTACACGAACCTAATACCGCCTGCATAGCCAAAGGTAAGGCACATAAACAGTATGAATTTGGTAGTAAGGTAACTTTTGTAAAAGGCAGTAAATCAGGAGTGATCCTAGGTGCATATACCGTAACAGCTAACCCGCATGACAGCAAATTAGTAGCTCCAACCTTACAACAATGTCAAAGAATATTGAGTCAAGCAAAAGGTAAGATGCCCAAAGTCGCAATCGCCGATAGAGGCTACAGAGGTGTAAAAGAGGTAGAAGGCGTACAAATTATTATCCCCAATCGAAGTAAAAAAAACAAGACCAATTATCAAAAACAAAAGGCCAGAAAACAATTTCGAGGACGTGCCGGAATAGAACCCGTCATAGGACACATCAAACATGACCATCGTATGATTAAGAATTATTTGAAAGGAACAATTGGGGATGTTGTCAATGCCCTTTGTGCAGCAATGGGGTTTAACATCAAGAAAAGACTAAATCAAATAGCTTCTTTTCATTTCCTTTTATACAAAAACATCTTCTTTATGATTGCTCATAGCAATAGCAAACCTGACTTTCCTAAATTTCATCTTCATCAAATTTCAAAACTAGCTTCTTAAGGAACGACTATTTAGCTGTAAAATAATATGTCTGGTAGTCTGGTGTCTGGCAGTCTGGAATCTTCTTTAGGACATTCAAAAGAAGGAATTAAAACGCAAGAGTCCTGAAGGGGCGACATATATTAGCATGGGATTTTGACCCTCTTGCTAAGTATCGTAAAAACGCAAGAGTCCTGAAGGGAGGACATATAATAACATGAGATTTTAACCCTATGCTAAGAATCGCAAAGACGCAAGAGTCCTGAAGGGACGACATATAGCCCCAAAGAGTTTCATCCGTATGGGAATATTCAGTACACATTACTATGGCATTACAACCCATGCATAAGTGACGATTTTACATCATAATGGAACATCAACTCAATTTAGGAGTAATGTGACAGGCATTAATATGGATATTAACTTCCAACAAGAGACTTTTAAATTTTAAGAATGTTTTGCCCTTCAATAAAGAGATAATTGCTAATTATTAACTAATTTGATTTTCAATCAATAATTGAAATCTAATGAAACAACTACTTATCACAGCCTGCATTTTATGTTCAGTACAATTTTTGCTTGGACAATGTGAAAATTCCTTATCTAACCTTCAAACAATTGATAATTATTATAGAGAAGCACCTATTCGTCCAGGTGGACTTGTTTGGGAAGAATCCTTTTTTTTAGAAGGGACTCAAAAGGAATATTCTTCAAGTTTTGCAAATAATTTATGGGTTGGAGGTGTAACTCCTGGGGGAAATCTCCAATTGGGATTTAATTCTTATGGTTCTAGAGAACCTGGACCATTAAGAGATAGTGATGCAGAGATATTTGAAAATGCATGCGATTATTTTGATAGAACTTGGACCTTATCAGGATATGATATAAAAATCCATAAAGACAATTATGTTCAAGGAAACTTAAATGAGGATAATATTCCTAAGGATATTTTAGAATGGCCAGCAATTGGAAATGTTCATTTTGATATTGGAGAAGAAAATGGAAATACACTTAACCAAAACTTAGCTCCATTTTTTGATACAAATGAAGATGGGGTATATAACGCTGTTGATGGTGATATCCCAATTTTTAAAGCTGGTATCGAATTTGAAAATTTTGAAGATGTTTGGGCGCCATATATTTCAGCTTTAAACATTATAAATGATGGTTATTCTGGAGAGGCATTTAATGGAGAAAGATTGAGTTACGAGATTCTGCAATCAACTTACATGCTTAATTGTGCAGATAATCAGGAATTAAACTATTCAATTTTTTATAATCTAAATCTAGTATACAAAGGAAATAATGATCTAAATGAATTGAGGGTTGGATACTGGGAAGATGTTGATTTTGGGTGCTATGATAATGATTACATAGGTTGTAAACCTTCTTTAAATACTGCCTTTGCTTATAATGAAGATCCAATTGAATCATTTTGTCAAGGTGGAGTAGTACCGATAGAATTAGGATGGGGGATGTCAAAAAACACCATATTATTAAGCCACGATATGAGTTCTTTTATTGCCTATAATAATTCTAATGTAGGTATACCGCCTGCAGCCACTGTAGATCCACAGAATGCATTTCAAGTATATAATTTACTAGGCGGCACTTGGCTAGATGGATCACCAATTACAGATGGTGGAAATGGTTTTAATCCTGGATCGGTAGATGAAACATTATTTATTTTTCCAGACCTTCCCAATGACCCTTCTGGATGGAGTATGGCTTCAAACGGAATAGCAACAAACGATCTAAGAACAGTAATGGGTATTAATACTCAAGAAAGTATAAGTCCTGGTGATCAAATTGTAATTGAAATAGCTTCGCACGTATTATATGACCCTTTCACAAGTCACTTAGGTATTTTCGATAAGCTTGAAGATGGAATAAACGTAGTTAAAGATGCATACAACACCATTCAAACAAATCCGCAAGATTTGGATGAGTGCTCAATTGCACAAAGTTGTACAGAAGATTGTGTTTGGCCAGGAAATATATTGCCTGATGATAGAGTGGATGGAAAAGATGTATTGTTATATGGAGCAATATTGGGAAAAGGGATATTAGATGGAAAAGATCGAGATCAACGGGGTGGACTTTGGGCGCCCCATACAGCAGATAATTGGAATGATGATGTGAATGGAACAAATGCAAAACATGCAGATTGCAACGGAGATGGTATGTTATTAGAAAACGATATTGATATATTCATAAATAACTTTGATTTGAATATCTCAAACCCTGATTCATTTCAAGACGACATTGCGACCTTCGATCCTGAAGGTTTTAAGATAACCTTAGATAAGACAGAAATCGATGTGGTTAATAGCAGTATTATTGGTCGGGTTATTAATGTTTCTATTGGGCCAAGAGAGCTGGAGAGTTTTGATTTTTCCTATCATGGACTAAGCTTTGATATAGTATTTGATACTTCAAAAATTTCTAAAGCAAGCCTTTTTGGATTTGATATAAATGAGGAGTTTTTTGATGAATCAATTTTTGCTGAAGGTTTTTATGATGAACAAGATACCGAACCTGTCGCTTTACGATCTTTTGGGGATAATAGAATCTCTGTCATGGCAACAAGTGGTAATGGAGAGAATCAGTTTCCAGATGCTTTAGTTGTTACCAATGTTGGATTGTATGCTTTTGAAGGTGGAACGACTAACAATATGGATGGGAGAGATACAACACAAATAAGATTGGAAAATATAGTATTCATGGATGCTGATGGACAAATCTTAGATGAAGATGTAGGATATTATACAACAGATCTGATACTTACTGGATTGGAGTTCGCACCTGAAATAGTTTCTGTTGTTGATGAAGATTTGAATTCGAGTTTTAAAGTAATTCCAAATCCAGCTTCTACAAAAATAAATATTCAATCTGAAATTCCAATTGATGGGATTATAAGTATAGTGAATCTTGATGGGACAATTATTCAGAGACATATTGCTCGAGGGGCAAAAGAAAATTATTTTGATATTAGTAAACTCTCAGCTGGAGTTTATATGATCCAAATAAAAGATAATAAAAGGAAGCTTTTGGGAGTTGAACGTTTTGTAGTAATCAAATGATTGCCTATCACAATAAGAAGAGAATTAGCTAATAGTAAATACAGGGTAGTGTTGTGCAAAATCTGTAAATTTGTCCAGTGAATCAAAATAATTCATACTCTGGCAAGATTTATCTGGCTTCTGATTTTCATCTAGGCATAGACGCAAAACATAGTTCTACAGATAGAGAAATACTAATCGTAAAATGGTTGGAGGAAATTGGACAAGACGCCAGTCTTATCATTCTTGTAGGAGATATATTCGACTATTGGTTTGAATACAAACAGGTTGTTCCGAGGGGCTTTTCCAGGTTCTGGAGTAAAATCCGAGAACTTCGAGATAAAGATATTCCCATCATTTTCTTTACTGGTAATCACGATATGTGGATGTTTGATTATGCAACCAAAGAATATGGTATTCCTATCCTACGAGATCCTACTGAGTTTATACTCAACAATAAAAAAGTATTGATACATCATGGAGATGGATTAGGTCCAGGCGATTATGGGTATAAGTTTATCAAGCTATTTACTAGTAGTAAATTATGTCAATGGTTGTTTGCAAGATTTCATCCCAATTTTGCTTTAGCCACAATGAGACTATTTTCAGGAACGAGCCGTTCCTTTGATAAAGAGATTAAATTTGATCCCGAAAAAGAGCGATTGGTGCAATACTGTGAAGAGTTAAGTCAGAAGAAGGAATACGACTACATGATATTTGGGCATAGGCATTTAGTAATTGACCACCAGCTGACAAATGGTAAAACAAAATATATGAACCTAGGTGATTGGTTACATAGTTGTAGCTACTTTGAAATTACCCCAAAAACCTTTAAAATTAAATATTATGAGTAAGCTTACTTTTGTATTTATATCCATCTTCATTATGTTTTCTTGCAATAATCGAATTGCAACTATGGAAAACACAACTACTTTAAACAATGATAACCTTGTAGATAAAAATAGTGTTTTCGGTATCGAATTAGATGTTCTCGGTAATCGATATGTCTATTCAGATATTGAGATAACTAAAATTTCTAGCGTTGGTGATACCTTAGCTAAATTTAATACTAGAAACACCTCAAGTATTTCAAAAGTATCTACCTCTAACCCGAATAAAGTGATTGTTTTTTCAAAAGACAATCAAAAATCATGGACTTTAGATTCTACCTTGTCAATCATTGAAGACAATCCTTTGGATCGAGTTGAATTGGGAGAGATTGGAATGGTCACAAGATTAGAAGGGGATGATATACTGTACTATAGTAAATCAAACAAGAAATTTTACCGAACAAATAGTAATACCGCTAAGATTATCGAATCAGATGTGCAATGGGATCTTGAAAGTGAAGTACTGGATGTGATCGAGTCCGAGGATAGATTTATCGTGCGTACTGAATCAAATGAAATCTATCTTCATGATAGCTTTGGCAATAGAGTTAAAAAAATCGAAGGACCCTTTACGGATGGACCTATTGACTTTCAGCACAACTTTATATTCCAAATAAATGATGACGAATTACATTACTTCGATATTAATGATCCAACGGCAGAATTTAAAGTTTATGAATTATCTGGTGGATTGAAGAATGTTACTGACTTCAAGATGGATAGACAAAAAATCTATTGTATTGCAAATGGCAAATTGATAGAGAAAAAAATAATGATTGTCAATTATTAAACTTTAAGAATATCCTTTTCTTTTACTTCGATCAAATCATCGATTGACTTGGTATAGTTTTTTACCATTTCTTCCATTTCTGCTTCTTTTTTCTTTCCTGCATCTTCTGGATAACCGTCTTTTACTTCTTTTTTGATGAAGTTCATCCACTTTTGTCTTTCAGACCTGAGAGAGACTTTAGCACTTTCACCTTCTGATTTTGCTTGTTTAACCAACTCTTTACGTCTTTCTTCAGTCATTGCAGGTATAATGATTCTTACGAATTCACCATCATTCATTGGAGTCAATCCAAGATTCGCGGCAAATATAGATTGCTCAATTGGACCTAATAATGATTTCTCCCATGGCTGAATACTAAGAGTTTTAGAATCCGGCGTATTAATATTAGCTACCTGCGATAGTGGAGTAGGAGTACCATAATAATCTACCATCAATCCATCTAGCATGGCTGTCGAGGCCTTTCCAGCTCTGATTTTTAATAATTCTTCTTTGACGTGCTTTAAAACCTTGTCAAAGTTGGCAGTTGCCACACTTGTTAGGTTTGAAATATCCATTTCCATGATAAGTTCTTTGATTCAAATATATAAAAATAGTGGGTTTCCTAGGATGAGAAGTCATCAGGAAACCCACTAATTATAAAACTATTTTTTTGAAATTGGTTCTAGTCTGACCCTAAAAATCTAAGTAGAAAGAATAAAAACACTGTCAATGAAGCTAAAGCTTGGGTTACATATGTCATTGCTGCCCACCAAAGAGCATCTTTTGCACCTTCGTGATTTGTTCCAATAGTAGTGCCTGACTCATCCAACCATACCAAAGCTCTTCTACTTGCATCAAATTCAACCGGCAGTGTAATTAGACTGAACAATGCCGTCATTCCAAAAGTAATAACCAATGCTAGCATAATCCAAGGACCTCCAAATGAAGCTCCTAAACCAAACATCGCAGCCATAAATAAGAATTGTTGGACTCTTCCCGAGATATTTACTACAGGTACAAGCTTGGATCTTAGTGTAAGCATGCTGTATGCTTCTGCATGTTGTACTGCATGTCCACATTCGTGAGCTGCAACCGCTGCTGCTGAAACATGTCTTCCCTGAAATACATCTGGACTCAATGAAACTGTCTTAGTCATAGGATTGTAATGGTCGGTCAAAGTTCCTTGACCTTGAACAATCTTTACATCGTGGACTCCCCAGTAATCTAGCATTTTTCTAGCTATTTCTGCTCCTGATTCACCACCTGCTGTAGGCATCTGACTGTACTGCCTAAATTTACTTTTTAATCTTCCACTAACAAGAGTTCCTATCAAAGAGAATACTCCTATTATGATAAAATAAATCATCATAGTTTTGTACGCTTTATTTATTAATCAATGTTATCAAATTTGGTATAAGGAATTAAAGCCGCTGGAATTTTTATGCCGCCGTCATATTGATTGTTTTCAAGTAGGGCAGCGATGATTCTTGCTAATGCGAGTGCACTTCCATTTAAAGTGTGTACAAGCTGAGTTTTTCCATTCTCATCTTTGTATCGACATTTTAGCCGGTTGCTCTGAAAAGTTTCGAAATTTGAGACTGAGCTCACTTCCAACCACTTTTTCTGCGCAGCAGAGAATACCTCAAAATCGTAAGTCAAGGCGGAGGTAAATCCTATATCTCCACCACATAAACGTAAAATACGGTATGGGAGTTCCAATTTGTCAAGAATTCCAGTTACATGTTGTACCATTTCATCTAAAACCTGATACGACTCCTCAGGCTTCCTTATTTGGACGATTTCTACCTTGTCAAACTGATGAACTCTGTTAAGTCCTTTTACATCTGAGCCATAGCTACCTGCTTCCCTTCTGAAACACGGTGTATACCCGGTCAGTTTGATCGGAAATTCCTCTTCTTTGACAATTACATTTCTATAAATATTGGTAATGGGAACTTCGGCTGTTGGAATAAGGTAAAAATCATCTTTCTCAGCGTAGTACATCTGACCCTCCTTATCCGGTAACTGACCCGTCGCTCGTGCAGAGTCCTCATTTACCAAGAGTGGGGGAATAATCTCTTCGTACCCGGCATCATGTGCTTCATCCAGAAAGAAGTTGATTAAGGCTCTTTCCAATCTTGCCCCTTTCCCTCTAAATAAAGGAAAACCTGCACCGGTGATTTTGACACCCAACTCAAAATCAATTAAGTTATATTTTTTTGCTAGATCCCAGTGTGCTAATGCATTTTCTGACATTTGCGGAAGCGGTCCTGACCACTCCTTAATGACCTCATTTTCTTCATCTGAATTGCCGTTTGGAACAGCATCATTAGCAATATTTGGGACAGTCAATAACAAATCCGTCAAACCTTCATTAACAGATTTCATTGTTTCCTCTCGTGACTTAATGGTCTCTTTTAAGGTAGCCACTTCCTGCTTTTTGGACTCAGCGGCATCTCTCTGACCACTTTTCATAAGATTTCCAATTTCCTTACTTGCGGCATTTACCGATGCAAGGTCACCATCGTTCTCTGTTTGCAGCTTTTTACGTTGGTCATCCAAATCGAGTATTTTATCCAAAACACCCAAATTCTCTTCTTTCCAGTTCCTTTTAAGGAGACTATCGATGACTCTTTCCTTGTCTTCACGAATTTGATTTACTAACAACATTGCTTAATCTTTATTTCTAATACAAAGGTATCATTTTTGTTTTTCATTTATTTAGCATTATATTTGCAGCACAATCAATTATAAGAAGGTTATATCGCTAGCCTACTCAAATTTCACAATTTCTCCTTCCAATATCACATTACATTTATTTTTTATTTGTTAACACACTATTATGTTTGATATTTTGCAGCTGAACGAAATGCTGATGCCTGAATTAAAAGAACTGGCTGAAAACATTGGGCTCAAAAAGTACAAAAGCTTAAGTAAGCAAGATCTGATTTATAGAATTTTGGACGAACAAGCTATCACTGGGAAGCCTAAGGGTTCTTCAGATTCTAATGCAAAACCAGCTAAGGAGAAGAAGACCACAAGAAAGCCGAAGGAGAAAAAGCCTGTCAGAGAAAAGAAAGCTCCAGTAAAAACAAAAGAAGAAGTTGTTGAGAAAGAAGTCAAAGAGCCGAAAAAAGAAGAAACTCAGGAAACTAAAGAAAAGAGAGATAATAAAAGGGAAAAGAGAGAGCCTAGAGATAATAAGAGGGATAACAACAGAGACAATAAAAGAGATAATAACAACAGAGATAACAACAACCGCGATAACAAAAGAGACAATAACAACAACCGAGACAATAGGGACAATAGGAATAAAAATAGAGACAATAGAAAACCAAAAGAGGATACAGATCCGAAATTTAAGTTTTCTGTTGATGTCGATGGAATCATAGAAGGGAATGGAATTCTTGAAATGATGTCTGATGGATATGGATTTTTAAGATCATCAGATTACAACTATCTCTCAAGTCCTGATGATATTTATGTTTCTCCTTCTCAAATAAAACTATTCGGTCTTAAGACTGGTGATAGTGTACAAGGAGCAATCAGACCTCCCAAAGAAGGGGAGAAGTATTTTGCCTTATTGAAGGTGTCAATGATCAATGGATTGTCTCCGGCTCAAATAAGAGAAAGAGTCCCATTTGATTATATAACGCCTTTATTCCCAGAAGAGAAATTTACACTTACTTCACACCCTGCAGGTAAAGACTACGGGAACAGGTTGATTGATTTGTTTGCACCAATCGGAAAGGGACAAAGAGGATTGATTGTAGCACAACCAAAAACTGGTAAGACCTTCTTGCTAAAGGATATAGCAAATGCCATTGCTAAAAATCACCCAGAGTGTTATATGATGGTATTGCTTATTGATGAAAGACCAGAGGAAGTTACAGATATGCAGCGCTCAGTAAATGCAGAGGTAATTGCATCTACTTTTGATATGCCTGCTGAAAACCACGTAAGGGTGGCTAATATAGTAATCGAGAAAGCAAAGAGAATGACTGAAAGTGGTCATGATGTGATCATACTTTTAGATTCAATTACAAGACTTGCAAGAGCATATAATACAGTTGCTCCTTCATCAGGAAAGGTACTTTCTGGTGGTGTGGAAGCTAATGCACTTCAGAAGCCGAAGAAATTCTTTGGAGCAGCTAGAAATATCGAAAATGGTGGCTCTTTGACAATTTTGGCGACAGCACTTACAGATACTGGTTCGAAGATGGATGAAGTAATCTTTGAAGAATTTAAAGGAACTGGTAATATGGAGCTTCAATTGGATAGAACATTGGCTAATAAGCGTATGTATCCTGCAATTGACTTTACAAGATCGAGTACAAGAAGGGAAGAATTATTGCTAGATGAGGCTACTTTAAAGCGAATGTTTGTGTTAAGAAAGCATTTGGCGGATATGAAACCTGACGAGGCTTATGACTTTTTAAAGAAACATATGGTAGGAACTACCAGTAATGATGAATTTATCGTCTCAATGAATGGATAAATTGTTGGATTATTAAGCAAATTCGCTTATTTTCGCAACTCTTTAGAACTACTGAGGACAAAATAAACAGAATACGATGAAAAGGACTTATCAACCTTCCAACAAGAAGAGAGTAAACAAGCACGGTTTTAGATCTAGAATGGCGACTAAAAACGGTAGGAAGGTATTGGCTAGAAGAAGAGCCAAAGGAAGATACAAATTGACTGTATCGGACGAGATGCACGTTAAGTAGCATCCGACTTTCACACCATACCGCTATAAATGTATAAAGCTACTCTGTCCTCAGACGAGCGCCTAAAGAGTAGAAAACGAATCAATTATTTATTTGATGAAGGCAAGCAACTTTTTAGTCATCCACTAAAAGTCTATTACCTTATTGATGAGTCTCCTAGAGTTGATGTAGTCAGCTTAAAACTCCGTTTTGGTATTACTGTCCCAAAGTCTATCTACAAGAAGGCTGTTCAACGAAATCACCTCAAAAGAAAAATAAGAGAACATTACAGGAAAGCTAAAGCTGATTTTATGCTGGAGCATGCCGATATCCCTAAATCAGTGGATTGGTTCTTTATTTACATTGATAGGAAAGCTAGTGAAGGTCAGATGGAGGATGCAATTAAGAAGTTGTTTTCAGATCTGAGTAAACAACTCCGCTAAACTTTTTGCTCTAGCAGCCAATCTATGGCTTTTTTATATCCAGGTAAACCTTTTCCAATAATATGATGTGCACATACAGGTGTAAGAAAGGAATGTTTTCTAAATTCTTCTCTTTCTTGAATATTGGAGATATGTACCTCAACAACTGGATTGGCTATGGCTTTGATGGCATCTGCTATAGCGATTGAAGTATGAGTATATGCACCTGCATTCAAAATAATGCCAGCATCTTTATCAAAACCCCATTCATGTAACTTATCTATTATGACACCTTCGTGATTGGTTTGTGCATATTCCATATTTACGGAAGTGTAATTGGCCTTGAGCTCAATATAATACTCAAGGAAACTAGTCGAACCATATATTTCTGGTTCACGAATCCCAATAAGATTTAGATTGGGTCCGTTAAGGATTAGTATCTTTTGCAAAAGATTAATTAACTACTTCGGTGATGAATTTGATTCTTACCAATTTGATTTCCTCTTCGTTGATATCATCTTCTTGAAGTTCGTTAAAGGCTTCTTCAATTGAATCTGAATCAGCTTCTGAGAAGTATTCTGTGATATCTTCCACAACTTCTTCATCGAGATTTTGATCAATATAGTACCTGATATCAAGTTTGGTACCTGAGTGCACAATCATATACATTTCCTCCAAGAGCTCATCTGCAGAAACACCCATATTTTCAGCAATGGTTTCGAAAGGAACCTTTCTGTCAACGGCCTGAATAATATGAACTTTATTCTTTGATTTATTGGCAATTTGTTTGACAACAAAATCGTCAGGTCTTTCAATATCGTTCTCATCAACATATTGTTTGATAAGATCAATGAAAGGGTCACCAAATCTTTCTGCCTTGCCTTTACTTACTCCTGATATTTTCAAGATATCATCTCGATTGATTGGATAATAAGTGGCCATATCTTGTAATGATGGCTCAGAAAAGACAACCCATGGTTGGACTTTTTTCCTTTTAGCTTCAGACCTTCTAAGATCTTTAAGAAGTCCTAGTAATTTATCGTCAAGTGCAACACCACCTCCGGCATTGGTCACAATGTCAGCGCTGTTATTACTTGAGTAATCTCTATTGATAGGAATCAAAATTGAGTTTGGCTTTTCAATGAATTCCCTACCCAAGTCGGTCAATTTGAGAAGACCGTACTTTTCAATGTCCTTGTATATTAAGTTATGTAGTATTGCTTGTCTTAGAATGGAATGCCAGAATAGCAATTCTTTTTCCTTTCCAGAAGCAAACATTTCATTTTTGTTAAATTGGAATTCTTTAATTTCTTTAGAATTCACTCCTTTGATAAAGTCTGCTACGATTTTTACGCCGTAATTTTCATTTAGAGTCAATATGTTTCTCAGCGCTAACTGCATATCTTCTTTTACCTCTTGTTTTTTAGGAGGATTTTTGCAGTTGTCGCACATTTTGTCGCAACGTTCGTCGTTGAATTGCTCTCCAAAATAGTGGAGTAAAAATTTACGTCTACATGCACTAGTTTCAGAATATGCAATAATTTCATCCATTAGTTGCAGTGATAACTCTCTTTCGGCAACAGGTTTGTCTTTTAAGAATTTTTCAAGCCTCATGATATCTCTATACGAGTAGAAGGCAAGGCATTTGGAAACTATACCATCTCTTCCTGCACGTCCAGTTTCTTGGTAGTAGTTTTCAATACTCTTAGGTATATCATAGTGTATTACAAAGCGGACATCAGGTTTGTCGATTCCCATTCCGAATGCAATGGTAGCAACAATCACATCAAGATCTTCCATCAAAAAGTCATCTTGGACTTTGCTTCTAGTTTTTCCATCCATACCAGCATGGTATGCAGAAGCATTGATTCCATTTACTTGAAGTATTTTGGCAACCTCTTCTGTTGTTTTTCTAGCTTGTACATATACTATCCCGGATTGGCCAGGAGTTGATTTGATATACTGAACCATTTCCTTGAAGGTCTGATCCTTATCTATTTTTGGTCGGATTTCATAAAAGAGATTATCTCTATTAAATGAAGAAACAAAAATATTTGCATTCTTCATTCCCAAGTTCTTTAGGATATCAGATTTTACTTTAGGTGTAGCAGTTGCTGTCAAAGCAATGATTGGAATATCCTTAGATATTGAATCAATCATTGATCTAATTTTTCTATACTCAGGTCTAAAGTCATGACCCCATTCAGAGATACAATGTGCTTCATCAACGGCGACAAAGGAAACATTGGCATTCCTAAAAAATTCTAGGTTTTCATCTTTGGTCAAAGTTTCTGGAGCGATGAATAACATCTTGGTATGTCCAGCCATAATATCACTTTTGACCTCCTTCATTTGAGTTTTATTCAAAGAAGAATTTAAGAAGTGAGCAACGTTGTTATTTTTACTATAACCTCTGATTGAGTCAACTTGATTTTTCATCAAGGCAATGAGAGGAGATATAATGAGGGCTACTCCGGGAGTCATCAATGCTGGTAATTGGTAGCATAATGATTTGCCACCACCAGTAGGCATAATGACGAAAGTATCATTTTGAGCAAGTACACTTTCGATGACCTGCTTTTGAGTTAATTTGAATTCTTCAAATCCAAAAAATTCCTTCAGAGCTGCCTGTACATTTACAGATGCTATATCCATTGTTTCAATTTCCATTCTATTTCTTGTGAGCTATGTTCTTCTAAATATACTAAATTTAGGGGATAATAAACCTTAAAATATTTCTAAGTTTAAAAGTTAATTTTATACTTAAGATAGGAAAGGACATGAGTAAAGGGGGGATAAAACTTACTATGAATTTACGCAATATTAGTTTAGAAATTATTGATTTAGAATCAAAAACGATCAGTTTGCTAAAAAATAGCCTTACTGATGAGCTTTATAATTCAATAAATCTGATTATGTCCTCTGAAGGACGATTGGTAATCACTGGAGTTGGCAAATCAGCTATTGTGGGTCAGAAGTTGGTTGCCACATTTAACAGTACTGGGACACCTTCATTGTTTATGCATGCTGCAGACGCTATGCATGGCGATTTGGGTATGGTGGGAAAAAATGATATTGTTTTAATCCTGTCAAAAAGTGGTGAAACGGAAGAAATAAAGAAGCTTATTCCGACTTTTAAAAGATCTGGAAATAAAATTATAGCAATGGTGTCAAATGTAAAATCTCATTTGGCTGTCCAAGCTGATTATGTGATTCATACACCTATCGAAAAAGAGGCTGATCCTTTTGATTTGATACCTAGTGCATCGAGTATTGCCCAAATTGCGATGGGTGATGTGATGGCAATTTCATTGTTAACCCTTAGGGGTTTTACACGAGACCATTTTGCAAAATTTCACCCAGGCGGTATGATTGGGAAAACTTTATTGATGGAAGTTGGGGATTTGTCATCCAAAAACCCCGTTCCATCAGTTGACTATGCTGATGACATCAATAAAGTAATCGTTGAAATAAGTGAAAAACGCTTGGGAGCAACAGCCGTTTTGAAAGATTCTGAGCTTGTTGGTGTAATTACAGATGGTGACTTACGTCGAATGTTGCATAAGAGCATGCCGCTTACTGCCTCTGCAGGAGAAGTTATGACTCCTAATCCACAATCAATTGACAGCAAAGCTATGGTTACGGAGGCTATGGAAATCTTCAAGGCTAAAAACATCACTCAACTATTGGTAATGACTGATGGAAAATATGCAGGTATTTTACATGTACATGATGTCTTAAAAGAGGGATTTTAGAAATATAAATTAAATGAAATACTCACTTGTTATCTTACTTCTTATTGCCATTTGCACGAAAGTGCAGGGACAAATCGACATTGAAATTGTTGGAACATTACCTGAGCCGGTTGCAAATAATGCAGTTTGCGAAGGGTTTGTCAATGATACAAATTACCTATATTCATTTGGGGGAATCGATGAGACAAAAATCTATTCTGGGATACACTCAAGATGCTTTCGATATAATATTGAAACGGGCATAGCTGAAAGGATTGCAGATTTGCCTGATGATAGAGCTAAGATTGCTTCTTGGGCATCAAGAATTGGTGATATTATCTATATCGCAGGTGGATATTATGTCTCTTCCAATGGATCTGAGGAGTCTTCCAATAAAATGCATCGATATGATATAATAAATAATGAATTTCTGGAAGACGGGGCCGATATACCTCGCGCAATTGACGATCAGGTACAAGTTGTGTGGAGAGACAGTTTGATATATTTAGTAACTGGTTGGAGTAATAATGGAAATGTAACGAATGTTCAAATTTATAATCCTAGCGAAGACAGTTGGGTAACCGGCACGGCATTACCAAATTCAAATGACTATAGATCTTTTGGTGCATCTGGTTCGATAGTGGGGGATACGATATATTATTTTGGTGGTGCAGGCTCAATTGGTGGATTTAATGTGCAGAACGATATTAGGAAAGGAGTTATTAATTCTTCCAATCCGACAGAGATCGAATGGTCATTAATAGAAACCCAAGAAACTAAAGTTGGTTATCGAATGGCGTCAACTAGTAGGGCAAATAAAATTTATTGGATTGGGGGAAGTGAGGTTACATATAACTTTAATGGGATTGCATATAATGGATCTGGAGGGGTGCCTCTTTCAAATCGAATTTTAGAATTAGATGCTGATAGTTTGCAGTGGAATGAATATTCTTTTGAGGAAGTCCCTATGGATTTGCGAGGCCACGCTGATGTGAGTGAAAATGAGAAGTACCTTGCTGGTGGAATGAGTTTTGATCTAGAAGTTACGGATAAGATATATCGCATCACTTTTACAAATGACATAAGTGCAACAAAGGATAATTTTTTTCAAAAACAGATTAAAGTTTTCCCTAATCCTTTTCAAGAAAATATTTTGATTGAGCATATTGGAAGAGAAGATACTTCCGTAAATATTTACACTGCAGAGGGTAAATGCGTTTATTCTAAATTGTTGGTTAATCAAGAATCAGAAATAGAATTAAATTTTTTGAATACTGGGTTGTATATTTTATCAATCACCAATGGAAAGGCGATAGCAAAATCCTTGCTTTACAAACTTTAAAGTTTTCGCTTAACCTAAATTGTAGCTTATGAACTTAAATCAAATTACTGTACCTACCATTGATTTGGAAAGATCAATTGAGTTCTATCTAAAAATAGGGTTGAAGTTGATTGTTAAGTCAACTGAGAAATATGCAAGATTCGTTTGCCCTGACGGAAGCTCAACTTTTTCATTACACATAGTAGATGCACTACCATCTGGTTCGGGTATAGTTGTTTACTTTGAATGTGACAATTTAGATGAGCATGTAAATCAATTGATAGCAAAAGGAATTAAGTTTGATGAAATGCCAGATGATAAATCTTGGCTTTGGAGAGAAGCGAAGTTAAAGGATCCAGATGGCAATCAATTAAAATTATTCTTTGCTGGCGAGAATAGAAAAAACCCGCCTTGGCGTCTTAAATCTAGTTGAGCAAATTGAAGTTAAAAATTAGAAGTGCGCAAGAATTGATAGAGCATGTCGATCCGATGAGTGGTTGATTGTTGATCTTTTGCGAGAGATAATATTAGATAGCCTTCCGGCAAATTGTAAGGAAAAGATTTCCTACAATGTTCCCCATTTTTATGGAAATAGAGGAATCTGTATTATCTGGCCAGCGTCAATACCGAGAGGAGGAATAAAGGAAGGATTCCTTTTGGGCTTTTGGAGAGGCAAAGAACTTAGGGATGTAGATCAATATCTTACAAAGGGCACCAATAAAAAGATCTACTATAAAATTTATAAGAGTGTTGAAGAAATTGATGTAACAGCAATCATTAAATTACTAAAAGAAGCGATTCAATTGGATTAAGGCTAGAAAGCCGAAAATAAAATAAGTAAAAAAAGGGGGCTCATGTAAATGAACTCCCTTTTTATATTTTATGTGGTTGTTACTTATTTTGTAACGAATATTTTTTCGGATTTAACTCCATTACTGGTGCTGAAATTTACGAAATACATACCTGGTGTCCAGTCCGCTGTATCAAATGTGTAATTAACAGAACCGTTTGCAGTTTGGATTGAAACCAATTTGCCAGTAGTACTTAAAATCGAAATTTTTAATTGTTCTTCACCAGAATAGTCAAAACTTAATTGAAGTAGATCAACTACTGGATTTGGGCTGATGACAACTTGATCCAACACTTTATCTAGGTTCTCCACTGCAACAATACCTGTATCTCCAGCAGCGATAAGACCAGCACCTAAATGTGTAAAATCTTGATACGCAAGCTCTTTCAGAATTAAAGTATTTGCTTCAGTATCAACAGCAACCTTCATCCAGCCATTTAAAGCTTGTCCGCTGTTTGAAAAAACTGCTACACCCAGGTAGTATTCTTCTAAGTGTACTAAGTTTTTGGCAAGGCCATCAGAAGTATGGTACATTGAGCCACGATCATCATCTATGTAATCATACATATTTGAATTACTAATCCGAATTACTTGACCTTCATCAAAAATTCGTAATTCTCTAGCATTGAATGAAGTGTATGAAAGTTCAGAGGGACTGGCGAAACATCCTTTTGCAAAGATTGGCGAAAATCCAAGTTCTTCCTCGTGTTGATTTATGTAAAAATCAATGGTGCCATCCAGGTCTATATCCATTGCATAATTTTCATTCAACTGGATTACCAAACCCTCATCAAAATCTCTGTGTGTTATTTGAGAAAATGCGATTGTGAAACAGAATATAGAGAGGAATGTTAGAAGTAAATTTCTTTTCATGACTATAATTTTTGATTTACGATAGTCTTAAGCTAAGAAATATATTTCTAAATAACGAATATTTTGTTTACCAGCCTGGATATTGTCTTGCATGATTCTTCTTTAGAAGAGTTTTTTTTAGGATGCAAGAACTATGATACCAGTTTGGGATTTGCCTAAAGGCATAAAAAGTTAATCCTTTTCAATAAACACTTCCCGAAATCTTGGCGTGAAGCTTTCAGCAACTCCCATTGCCATAATTTGTTTCCAATCATCAGGAGTTGATAATTCTGAAAGTAGACATCCTTCTGGAATATAAGGATAGATCTCATCAAATCTTTTTACCTCGTTTTGAGATATTCTTCTTGAGACATGCACTCTATTAATTTCATCTGGATCTGAAATTCCTGCAGCAGCCATTAGTTCTACAAATGCTTTGACTGTTTCATTATGGTATCTTTTGACTCGATTAGTTTTGTCTTCAACATTAAGCCCTCTGATTAATTCTTTGTTCTGTGTGGTTACTCCTGTTGGGCAAGTATTGTGATTGCATTCTAGAGCTTGGATACATCCTAATGCCATCATCATTGCACGTGCAGAATAACAGCCATCAGCTCCTAGAGAGATGGCTCTAAAAATATCAAAACCAGAGGCTATTTTTCCAGAGCCAAAAAGCTTGATATCTTTTTTGAGATTAAAACCAATTAAGGCATCATATGCGAAAGCCAAACCTTCGACAAATGGCATTCCTACACTGTTGCTAAATTCTAATGGGGCTGCGCCTGTTCCTCCTTCACCACCATCTATTGCTATAAAGTCTGGAGTAATTCCAGTTTCAAGCATCGCTTTACATAAAGCTATAAATTCAGATTTCTGACCAATACAAAGTTTTAGACCAATGGGTTTGCCGTTGGAAAGCACCCTACATCTTTTTACAAATTGCATGAGGCCAATTGGGTTATTGAAGGCTTTGTGATAAGGTGGGCTGATGACATCCTTGCCCATTTCTATATTTCTGATATTAGCAATTTCTTGAGTAACTTTCTTTGCCGGTAATATTCCTCCATGACCTGGTTTTGCCCCTTGAGATAATTTAATCTCAATCATTTTTACGGATGGCTTTTCCGTCCTTTCGGCAAATAACTCATCGGAAAAATTACCATCTGATGCTCTAGAACCAAAGTAGCCTGTTCCGATCTGATATATTAAATCTCCTCCTTCTTGTAGGTGATAAGGTGAAATCCCTCCCTCACCAGTATTGTGTGCAAATTCTCCAAGTTTTGCACCACCGTTTAAAGATAAAACTGCTCTGCTACTTAAGGATCCAAAACTCATAGCAGAAACATTCAAGATGCTACAAGAATATTTTTGTGAACAATTTTTTTCTCCTACCATTAATCTTGGATGATGATCCAAATCGTGATGATCTAAAGCACCAATACTATGATTCATCCATTCAAAGCCATTTGCGTAAACATCCAGCTGTGTCCCAAAAGGTGCAGTATCCAAATCGCCTTTTGCTCTTTGGTAAATTACATTTCTTGCAATCCTTGGAAAAGGTTTACCATCTGTATCCGATTCAATAAAGTACTGATAAATTTTTGGTCTTAACCACTCAGCAATATATCTCGATCTTCCCATTAGAGGAAAATTTCTAGCGATAGCTTGTTTGTTTTGAAAGAAGTCATAAAAACCTAAGAGTAAAATTGGACCTAAACCTAAAAAGACCCAATACCAAGCACTTGAAACAAACCAACCAAGAGCCAATGTTACTAAAGTTGATAGTAGGGCAAAAATTACAAATTCGTTACGCATCTGATGTTTATTATTGATGTAATTTACGTAATTCATGTAAGATTACTTGATGTTTTCTTTTAAAAACATATTATAAAAATTTGTAATATATTTACATTGTGAGTTGGAAAGCATATAGTAATGGCTTTAAGGCCTATATGAAATTGGAGAGATCCCTTTCGGGAAATTCAATTGATGCATATATGCATGACTTGGCCTTATTGTATCAATGGATGTCAAAGCATGATAACTCTGTGATGCCAGAGGATGTTACTCCAGATATGCTGTCAGCATTCATCCAAGACGTTCATAAAATGGGGATGGGAGATCGGTCTCAAGCAAGAATTCTTTCTGGACTAAGAGCATTTTATAAATATCTGCTTCTTGAAGATGTTATTAATGATGATCCTACAGAATTATTAGAAGGACCAAAACTAAGTCGGAAAATTCCTGAAGTTTTAAATTATGAGGAAATCGCCTCAATGCTCGATACAATTGACTTAAGTAAAGAACAAGGACATAGGAATCGCGCACTACTAGAAACATTATATGCCTGTGGCTTACGTGTATCCGAATTGATCAATTTAAGAATATCAAATTTTTATCACGAGGAAGGATATGTTAGAGTAATTGGTAAAAACAATAAAGAACGTATAGTGCCGATAGGTGAAGAAGCTATCCAACAAAACTTATATTACATTGAAAACCAACGGTGCCACTTAGATATCCAAAAAGGACATGAAGATACACTTTACCTAAACCGCAGAGGCAAGGGATTGACGCGCGTCATGGTTTTTTACATTATAAAGAAAGCTGCGGAACAGGCTGGAATAAAAAAGAAAGTTAGTCCGCATACTTTTAGGCACTCATTTGCAACCCATCTTGTTGAGGGTGGGGCAGACTTGAGAGCGGTACAAGATATGTTAGGGCATGAGTCCATATTGACTACAGAGATATATACACATCTTGATACTAAATTTTTGAGGGAGACGCTGCTTAATTATCATCCGAGGTCTAGGGTGCAACAATAGCTTTTTGGATAGCTGACGCTGCTATGTAATTTTTCCAAATAGTTTTTTATTTGTACAAACTTTATTTCTATTGCTTTCGCTAAAAGTCTTAAAGATCAATTTTACTTTCTTTTGCTTCCTCCTATGGAAGCTAGCTTCCTTCGGCGCACAGAGTGCCTAAAAGAAAGTAACAAAGAAAAAGGCACCCTGTCAAAGGAATTTTTCTTTCTACCCGTTCCGGTTCCTTCATTTGAATGTCTCCCAGACATTCATTTTTGATGTCACCAAAAAATCAATCAGTCATTTCAAGAAAACCAGGCACAAAAACCATGCGTCGTTTCACTCCTGGATTTCATGGTTTTTGCACCTATATTCTGTTGACAGGGACTACCAAAACTTACATTTGTTCTCCATAAAATACTTTTTTATATTTCTAAGTTAAAATGCGAACCTCTTGCTATATAACAACTGTTGGCCGATGCAACCAGTAAGATCTCTCTCGTTAGCATGTGGCGAGTAATTTCCGTCGCGGCTTCGAGCTCGAAGAGATCGGGGAAGCAGGAAATTGGGAGCTGAGGATATGAGTATAGCAAAAATGCCTTAGAGGGAGTGCCCTTTTCTTTTGTTTCGTTTTCTTTTGGGCAAACAAAAGAAAATGAAAAAAGCTATTTGATGAAATCTATATCTTTTTTTATCTGAATGCCAATTAATTTGCGGTAGACAAAAAAGTAAAAAGCTTTATTGGGAAACAAAGTTATTTAACCAACTATTTTTATAAGGTGAGCGTTTTAAAAGAGAATGACTTATTTTTGTGTAAGCATGATTTCTTGAAAACAAATATCATTATGAAATACTTATCATTTTTATTCTTGGCCTTGAGCATATCCTTTGTGAACTGTGACCGCAATGGAGATGAGCCTGTGGGCCCAGACGAGCCGGTTATATTTCCACCTGTCGAGCAGCAAGGTAACATAGAAGATTACCAATCTATGAGTGTTGATTATGGCTTAAGTATGTTTCAGGATGTTGTTGGTGAAGGTGATGAGAATGTTTTGATATCTCCATACTCACTGCAGTCGGCGCTATTTATGACAATGAATGGAGCAAAGGATGAAACATTGGAAGAATTTCGAACGGCTTTAAATACTGGTGATTTTTATGCGGATGGGTTGAGGACATATTATGAAGAGCTTGCAAAGAAGATGATTCCAAGTGGTGACAATACAAGCTTTAATAGCCAAAATAAGATTTATTATTATCCCTCTTTTTTTACACCGGATGAAAACTATATCAGTGAGATAGAGTCTTTTTATTCCGGAACATTTTCTGAAGAAGATTTTAGTGATCCTGGAACAGTGGATGTAATCAATGGATGGGTCAATGATGTGACTGAAGGTCGTATAGAGAAGGTTTTGGATCAAATCCAATCTGATGAGGCACTATTTCTTATAAATGCGCTTGTATTTACTGCAGATTGGTCATTAGGTTTTGAGCCGAATGCGACTTATGATAGACCTTTTACAAAAATGGATGGAACTGAAATAGAAGTGCCTACTATGTCATCAGATGATATGAGGTCTTATATGCAAAATGATTATTATTCTGCTATTGATCTACCGGTTAAAGATGAGGACTATGCAGTGACTTTTATCTTGCCTAATGAACTTATTGAAATAGATGATTTTGTATCTACTTTTGATCCTTTTATCTACAATGAGATTTACGATAATTTGCAAACAGATAGAGTCCAGCTCTATCTTCCAAAATTTGAACTTGCGACTTCGATGAATATGAAAGACATTCTAATTGAAAGAGGAATGACTAAAACTTTTGAGAGTGCAGACTTAAGCGGTATGGGTCAATTTGCAGGAAACGAATATTTGACTAGAGTCCTACACGATGTACTTATTAAAGTAGATGAAAAAGGAATAGAAGGAGCTGCTGTTACAACAGTTGGAGTAGGAGTGGAGTCTGTGCCACCGACCTTGGTTTTTAATAGGCCGTTTGTTTTTGTTGTTAGGCATGTAGAGACTAGGGTTCCTATTTTTATTGGTAAGGTTGGAGATCCGTTATAAATTATATTTTTTAAATAGTTATTTCATTTTCTTTTGCTTACGACAAGAATCTTAAAGATCAATTTTACTTTCTTTTGTTTCCTCCTATGGAAGCTAGCTTCCTTCGGCGCACAGAGTGCCCAAAAGAAAGTAACAAAGAAAAAGGCACCCTGTCAAAGGAATTTTTCTTTCCAACCGTTTCGGTTCCTTCATTTGAATGTCTCCCAGACATTCATTTTTGATTTCATCAAAAAATCAATCAGTCATCTCAAGAAAACCAGGCATAAAAACCAAGCGTCGTTTCACTCCTGGATTTCTTGGTTTTTACGCCTATATTCTGTTGGCAGGGACTTTCAGAATTACTTTTGTTTTCCGATAACAAATATCTATAAAAGATGCCTATGAATGTTTAGTAGTAAAAATTATTGATAGTCATAAACCATAGCTCCTTTGATTAAAGTCAAGTGATAGATGATCGACGAATCTATTATGAATCAATCACTTGATTTAGCGAATAATTCAGAATTCAATTTAGATCTTTGCTTATCGAAAGCCAATCCGCTCCATGAAGTGGAGGGAAGATTATAAGCCGTCTTTCGACTTTAGGAGAAAGATGGTATTAGAATCAGGGAGGAATAAAAGAGGCTGTTTTTTTGTGCCTGCCCGCCCACTAGCTGGCGGCAGACAAAAAAGTAAAAAGTTATTTTGAAAAACATTCTAAATAATTAATATAAATAAAAAAGGCACTCCGAAGAGTGCCTTTTTTATTTATATTTCGAAAAAACTTATTTGGTCAAAATCTTCATTCCCATATTCAATAAATCATCCATCATATTTCCGTCACCGTCTTGATCTAATAATTTACCAAGAAGACCGCCTGCTAGACCACCTCGGTCTTGAGCCTGCTGCTGTTGACCACCACCCATCAAAACTTTTGCTAGACCGCCGAGGTCCAAACCGCTTGATCTTTGTTGTTGTCCAACTACTCCCATAATAACTGGAGCAATTAATTGCATCAAAACACCAGACTTGAATATATCAAGACCACTCATCTGTGAAATCACCTGAGCTACTTCTAGTTGCTTTTTTCCTAGTAAGTGATTTATAATTCCTGCACCATTTGTAGTAGAAGGATTAGAAGGTTGTTTTTGACCACCAAGTACACCTAGTAAATTTCCTAGAATACCTCCATCGTGATCTTTTTTAATGGCTCCCATCAATCCACTACCAGTACCTGGATTGTTGGCTTGCCTTGTAACTGCCTCCAATAATATTTGAGAAAGGCCTTGAGTTGCTTTTTTTACTTGATTAGGATCTTGCGCTCCTATTTGCTTTGAAAGTTGTACGACTACATCATCGTTGAGATGTCTCATCGCTTCGTTTAATAAATTTGACATTAAAATATTTTATGTATTAATAAATTTGTTCTTTGAGTGGGACACAATATGATAGCGTAAATCATTGAGGAATAGTTCCTCAAGGGTGAAGATTTTGTAAAGATAAGTAAAAGATGGGTGGGATGTTGGTGTAGAGAATTAAGTGTCAATACTTATATCCTATTGAGGCTCCATAATTATAGCCACGTAGTTTATGTTTTAGATAGGCACCATCGGTAAGTTTTGCTTTTATAATGATCATTTAAATATAGTTGAGGTTAATTGCAAACAGAAAGTGGTCTTTAATTAGAAATTGTATTTCGCTATTCACCGCATAATTTATACCACTTACCGAATTATGTCTATTGTAATGCTCCACATTGTTTGCAGGATTTATGATAGAGGCTTGGCTAGCGGTGAAGACCAAACCTATATTTGGCGTAATATTTATGTTCAAATCTATGTTTTCATTCTTTTTGAATGCAATCGGAATTTTTCTTTTGACGCCTATATTCCAAATATTCATTCCATTGGAATGTTCTAACTTGGTGATGTCATCTCTAAGGTATATTGAATCAGAAACTGAAAAACCATTCCATTCACCAATCCTTTAGTATGTTTTTATCGACATCCACTTCATAAGTTAGTAAAACTACAAATATTCATGTATTGGTAATTTATAAAAATATCTGGAAAATATTCTAGTTGTTCTTTTGGGATGAGACCAAATCTGAGTGAAACTGCCAATCTAAATTTTTCACGCATAACTGGATAAGCTGTAGTACGAAAAACGAAAACTCTGATTGATGTAAATATGTCGTTTTATGCGAAAATTGAATTGTGTCCTGATTAAAGTCTTGAGCTTACATTTAATATCAGACTAGTTTCAAATAGGATGTTATTTTCAAATCTTAAACCATAGCTATGATTCACCTCATTAATAGTATGTATAACTGTGCGGGTAAAATACTAATTGTCATGTAGGGTCGTTTGAGCAAAGAAAGCGGAGTCTATCATGAAAAAAAAGAATATAGAAGATGATTTTCATGCTTGTATGCATTGGAGGCTGTCTAAGTTATTATATATTCTAATTTAATCATACGTGATTTTAATTTTAAGAAAACATTTATACAAACTCAAGTTATCTTTGCTCATTCTTGTTAATTTTAAACTGTGAACAGATTTTTGCACATCAAGCTTGGTTTTTTTCTTATTCTGTTGGTTTATTCACTAGCTATAGCCTCCTGCGCCCGACCCGCCAATCCCAGCGGTGGCCCAGTTGATGAAATACCTCCTGGCTTGGTGGCTGAGGAATCTACTCCCAATTTTCAAACTCGATTTTCGGAGAGGGAGATTATCTTGGAGTTTGATGAATTTATAAGTCTTAGTAATGCTAGTCAGCAGATTGTGATTTCTCCTCCGTTTACTGATTATCTGAAATATACGGTTCGGGGGAAGAAGTTGGTGGTTGAGTTTCCTGAGAATGAAGAGTTGAGGGAGGATGCTACTTATCAGATTAATTTTGGATCTGCGATCAAGGATTATACGGCTGGAAATGCATTGGAGAACTTCACCTTTGTGTTTTCTACGGGGGATGTTATTGATTCGCTTTCTTTGAGCGGGTATGTGTTTGATTCTGCCTCTGCAGAGCCTGTTGCAGAAACTTTGGTGATGTTGTATGATAATCTTTCTGATACCGCTTTCGCAAATGAAAAACCTTTCTACTTTGCCAAAACGGATGAGGCGGGTAAGTTTCAAATCAACAATATCAAGTCGGATACTTTTCAGGTATTTGCCTTGAGCGATCAGAACTTAAGTCTGACTTATGATCAAGCAAATGAATCGATTGCTTTTATAGATTCCACAATCATATTGCCTGATACAAATCTGAGTTTGTTGACACTATTGTTATTTGATGAAAGAGAAATTCCAGGCGTTTTAAATGTCGAGCAAAAGAAAAAAGAGCGTGCAGTGATTAAGTTTTCTGGAGAGCCGAGAAATATTTCCCTTGAGGTCGATAATCCTAGTGAGGTTAATTTTGATTATGAGTTACAAGGTGATAGTTGTGTTGTTTGGTATAAAACGGAACTCGATAGTTTTAATATTTTTTCCAATTGCGAGATGGAGCTTGACACCTTGCAAATAAAAAAAATTGCGAAGAAAAAAGAGGCGTCAAAATTTGCTTGCAGAACTTGTAAGGAGATGATTGAAAATTTTCCTGGCGATACCATTGAAATTGAATTTAATAAACCTATTGGAGGGGTTGAGCTTACGCAAATAAGACAAGTAGACTCTTTGGATCAGATGACTATCGATGATGTTGGTTTTGAGGATAGGTTTTTGAAAATCAAAGCTAAGATGGTGGATACAGGAAACTATGAATTGATGTTGCTTCCTGGTTCTGTAAGTGATATTTTTGGGGGAGGAATAGATACAAGTCAGATGATTATCATCGGGAAATCTGCTGATGTGCTAGGAAATATTGTGCTGACTATCCAAAATGTAAATTTAGAGATGCAGTATATTTATGAATTGATGGATGATAAGGATAATTTGATTGTGTCAAAAACCATGAAGGGAGATACTATTATGAATTTTAATAGAGTAAAAGGAGGACAGTATTTTCTGAGAATGACAGAAGACAATAATGAAAATGGCTATTGGGATAGTGGTAACTTGAAGCAGAAAATATTTTCAGAAAAAATAAGGAAATTTCAATTAGAAGTATTGAGGCAGGGATGGGATTTGGAGACTTCTATTAATGTAGAAAATGAATTTTAATGAGACTAGAATCTAATAACCTTGTAAAGAAGTATGGTTTACGTGAAGTTGTAAAAGGCGTCAGCATATATGTAGAGCAAGGTGAGATAGTCGGATTACTTGGTCCAAATGGTGCAGGTAAAACGACAACTTTCTACATGACAGTCGGCTTTGTGAAGCCAAATAGTGGCAATGTGTTATTGGATGGAAAGGATATTACTGATCTTCCGATGTACAAAAGGGCACAACGAGGGATTGGCTACCTTCCGCAAGAAGCATCTATTTTTCGCAAGCTATCAGTCGAAGATAATATCACGGCTGTATTGGAAATGACGGGGAAATCAAAGGCCGAACAAAAAGCAAAATTGGAAGAATTGATTGAGGAGTTTGGATTGGAGAAGGTGAGGAAGAATGTTGGTGATTCATTGTCGGGAGGTGAAAGAAGAAGAACAGAAATTGCAAGATCTTTAGCCAGTGATCCCAAGTTTATATTGTTGGATGAACCATTTGCGGGTATTGACCCGATTGCTGTTGAGGATATCCAATCTATAGTTGCAAAGTTGAAGACTAAAAATATTGGAATCCTGATCACCGATCATAATGTACAAGAGACTTTGTCTATTACTGAGAGAGCCTACTTAATGTTTGAAGGGAATATATTGAGAAGTGGAACAGCTGAGGAGTTGGCCAACGATGAAATTGTACGTAAGGTTTACCTTGGAAAGAATTTTGAACTTAAGAAATCTCAATTGGATGTTGACTAAGTTATGCACATTGATTCTTTGCACCTTGTTGATGGCTTCTTGTGGAGATTATGCTGCATTGACAGCTATTGATGATAACAAAAAAATAGCTGATTCCTTATTCAGAGTCAATAGGGATACATTGCAAAAGTCTTTTACGGATGTTTGTGATAGTGTTTATAAAATTCATTATGATCGAGCTGTTGATTCTATAAAACAGCTTCGGATCGATGGAATTAAGGGGCTTATAGATCCAGTAAAAGAATGAGGTTTATTATTGTCATATTATCCATCACAGTTTTCTCTTGTTCTTCTAAGAAGAAAGAAATTCCTCCTGTAGATTTTTTCTACGATATCCAAGTTGAGGAATTGCGAGCTGAGAAAATGATGGACTGCAAGTATGACGCGATAGAAAAAGCTGAAAAATTTGTGGATAGTCTCATCGACAAATGGATCAAAGAGCAGAATAATCAAGAAGTAGATTTCCCTATCAAACCGCCAAGGCCTTCAGCGCCCGACAAAATAATTGGGAAGGAGAACTAAGTTAGTGTGCAGACCTTGCAAAACGATCAAGTTTATCATTCAATTTTTTTGTTGATTTTGATCTCACTAATTCTCTAAAGCCTTGTGCAAATGCATTGACGCCTCGATAGTCTACATCGAGATAGTAGCTAGTAAATTCTATGCTAGGATCTACAATCGGAATGAAATTAACATCACACAATTTAAAAACTGTTGTAGATTTGGTTGCTAAAATATAAACAGGTCCATCTTTTATTTTAATGCTAGAATCAAATTCTAAATCTTCATTTAGGAATGCATGTTCGATGTTGTTTTTAAGGAATTGATCCAGCTCTTTTCCATAGGTGAAAACAACATCCGAAAAATGGTAATCATCTTTAAATTCTCTTATAATATTTTTATTTGCAGTCTCAATTCTTTCTTTTTCAATGGCTGCAGCTTCATTTCCTTTTGATGATTCTAGATGTTGGATTTTTTGGGAGAAGGAAGAAAGTCGAACGATGAGCGTTCCTTGTCTTAGCATTGTAATGCATTTTGTGCCATTGTCCGGATTGGCATATGACCTAAGATCTCTTTGCCCTTTTGATATGGTGATTTGAGCAACGGAGCTGCAAGTAAAAAAGAAAAGAAGAAGTAAAGCGGATGGAAGTTTCATGTACTTATTTTTTAGAAATAATTGTCTATGTGGATTTATCCCCTTCTTCTTCTGTCTCTTTTTTGGCTTGCCTTACGATAAATTTTAAAAAGCTTGTCATTAAAATAATATACATCAGCGATGTACGCAGAGTTGCCGGCTAAAATTTCAAGGAATCGATCGATACTAGCGCCGCCTTTTTTATTATCGAAAAAATTTATGGCATGAGGAGCAGGTTCTGGTACTCTCTGCCAATCTTCATCATACATATAAAATTTGTCGGTGCCTTGTGCGGCAAGAATAAACATTGGACCATCCTTCATAGTAATATTTGGATCTGCTTGTAATTGTTCGTTCAAAAAGACATTGTTTTCCTCTTTATCCATGTACTGTTTAAGCGGCTTGCCGTAGGCGAAATAGACATCAGAGAAATCATAGTCTTGTTTAAACTCATTAATAATGGAAATGTTGAATGATTTTATCAGTGAGGCTAATTTTTCAGCATCTTCATTTCTTCCATGTTCTTGTAAGTATTGAATTTTTGACTCGTATGCCATTAGGCGTACAACCAACGAACCCTCTTTGAGTTCAGCAATTTTTTCATTGACGATTCTTGCTCTCTGAAAATATGGAATATCTTGATATCTTTCTTGACCTGCTCTCGTTGCTGATTGTGTTACATCGCTTTGTGAGTATATACCGGAGGAGAAGAATAGAAATATTAGTAGAATACTGAAACTAAATTTCATAATTGATTTGTTTGTTCGAATTAACTCAAAAATGGGCAAATTTCGGGATTTTTGTTAGGCTTTCTTGCTTTCTGTGTCATTAAAATTACTCAATTGTTCAATATTGCATTAAGAATGAAATTAGTTCAAGATTTTTGTGGAATAAAGCTTGGCTTTTGTCCAAAATCCATAGAAAATCGAAATGCCTTTTTATTTTTGTTGTACAATTCATTTACTTACGTAAATGGCATCTCTGCAATGAGAACACATTTATGGAAATGCAAACAATAGAAATATGCAAGCAGGAATAGACATTGAGGCACTGAATCAACAAATACTGGTAGATAGTGCCTTTCTAGATGATTTAAAAGCATCAACTTCAAAGGTAATTGTAGGGCAGGAGTATATGCTCGAAAGATTATTATTGGGTTTATTGGCCAAAGGGCACGTTCTTCTAGAGGGACTCCCAGGATTGGCTAAGACCTTATCGATCAAAACCTTATCATCTGCGGTGGATGCTAAGTTTAGTAGAATCCAATTTACGCCTGATTTGTTGCCTGCCGATATTATTGGTACAATGATATACAATCCAGGCACCAATGATTTTGCAGTAAGAAAAGGACCCATTTTTGCCAACTTTATATTGGCGGATGAAATCAATAGAGCTCCAGCAAAAGTACAATCAGCTTTGCTTGAAGCGATGCAGGAAAGACAGGTGACGATTGGAAAAGAAAGTTACAAACTCGATGAGCCATTTTTGGTACTTGCAACACAGAATCCAATTGAGCAAGAAGGAACCTATCCATTACCAGAAGCACAGGTCGATAGATTTATGTTGAAGGTAAAAATTGGTTATCCAAATAAAGACGAAGAAAGAGCAATCATTCATAAAACAATCTCTGGGGAGACTGCCCAATTAATTCAGTCTGTTGTTACGCCAGAGCAAATTGTCAAAGCCCGCGAGTTGGTGAAGATGGTTTATATGGATGACAAAATCACCAATTACATTTTGGATATTGTATTTGCCACAAGAGAGCCAGAAAATTACGGCTTGGCGGAATTAAAACCATTGATTACTTATGGTGGATCGCCAAGAGCAAGTATCAACCTTGCACTTGCCTCAAAGGCCTATGCATTTATCAATAGAAGAGGATATGTTATTCCTGATGATGTTAGAAATGTTTGTGAAGATATTCTGCGTCATAGGATTGGAATAAGTTATGAAGCGGAAGCAGAAAACATTAGTCAAGAAGAGATTATTTCAAGAATCATTTCAAAAGTCGAAGTACCTTAATGGATGCTGCTGATATTTTAAAGAAGGTTCGGAAAATAGAAATAAAAACGCGTAGTATTTCAAAACATATTTTCTCAGGGGAGTACCAAAGTGCTTTCAAAGGGAGAGGAATGTCTTTCTCTGAAGTACGCGATTATCACTATGGCGATGATGTTAGAAATATCGATTGGAATGTAACAGCACGTACAGGTAACGCGCACATCAAAGTTTTTGAAGAAGAGAGAGAATTGACTGTGATGTTGTTGATTGATATAAGTAAGTCTTCAGTGTTTGGTACTCAAAGTCAATTTAAAAGTGACTTGATTACTGAGCTAGGAGCTGTAATTGCCTTTTCGGCATCTATCAACAACGATAAAATCGGGGCGATTCTTTTTTCCGATCAGATTGAAAAATATATTCCACCTAAAAAAGGAAGATCTCATGTATTGAGAATTATCAGAGAGATTATCTATCACGAGGCAAAAAGTAAAGGAACAGATTTATCCATTGCATTGGAATACTTAAATAATGTTCAAAAAAAGAAGGCCATTACTTTTGTACTTTCTGATTTTATGACTCAAGGATATGAAACAGCACTTTCGATTGCATCACGTAGACATGATATTGTAGGAATGCACATATTTGATGAGCGCGAAAAGGAATTACCGAATGTAGGGATGGTGAGATCATTGGATCCAGAGACTGGCAAATTAATATTTCTTGATACCTCAAGTAGAAAGGTCAGGAAACAATATTCCGAATGGTTTGAAGAAAACTTTGAATATTACAATGATATTTTCAATAGAAATAGAGCAGACCATCTGAGTATTGCAACAGGAGAAGATTACGTCAAAAAACTTTTGAAATTCTTTAAGAAAAGGGCCAATTGAAAATAATTTATTTCCTCATATTGATGCTATCGACAGTAGTTGCTTCTACTGCACAAGTCAGAACCAATATTAGTTTTGAGAAAGACACCTTAGTCATTGGAGAGTTAAATAATCTTACCATCGAAATAGTCTCGCCTAAGCCATCTTGGGTGAAAGGATACAGTTTGCTAAACTTTGATGAAATTAAGCCTTCAGTTTCATTCTATCAAGATGACACCTTAGATTTAAAGACAAATGCTGAATTTGATTTTTTAGATATCAATACAGCATTGCCTGTGCTTTTAAACAGCGGGGATTTTGAAAAAAGGGCTGATGGAATGTATGTCCATAAAAACTCTACAAGATTTGTCGCTTGGGATATTGGTGTTTTTCGGTTTCCACAATTGGAGGTAGAATTTGATACAACGGGAAATCGTAATTATAATTTGCTACCATTGGAATCGCGAGATTTGTTGGTGCGACCTCCAGAAGGAGTTTCTATTTCAGATACAACTCAGATTATTGCACCTATTTTACCGATTATAAAATCAAAAAGAGGCATTGCTGATTTTAGTATTTGGTTTTGGATCGCTCTTGCAAATCTTGCAATCTTATTGATAGGAGTATTCTTATATTTCTACTTGCTAAGGAAAAAAGAGAAACTTAAGGCTCAAGCAGAGAAGGAGATAATAATCCGTCCAGCTCATGTAATTGCTTATGAAAAATTAGATATGTTGGATGAGAAAGAATTGTGGCAACAAGGAAAAATCAAAGAATATCAAACAGAACTTACTTACACAGTTAGAGAATATCTAGAAAATAGATTTGGGATTCAGGCTTTGGAATCAACCACTGGAGAGATTAATAAATCATTGAAAGAAGTAGACTTTGATCCGAAGCATAGTTCTGATTTAAACAATATTTTGCAGATTGCAGATATGGTAAAATTTGCGAAAGCGGAACCTGACGAATCAATCCACCAAGAATTCATGAATAAGGCACGTGCTTTGGTGAAGGAAACATTGCTCATAGAAAAAGAAGAAGATGATGGGCTGGTGGAATAATCTAGAATTTGAGAATCCGTGGTTTTTTCTATTGCTTTTGGTGATACCTTTTATGATATGGTGGTATCTCAAAAACTGGAAGAACAATGATGCGAATATCCACTTGCCAAATGTAGATTCAATCAAAAGGGTGTCGAGTATAAAGGCATTGCTTATCAAATGGTTGCCAATACTTCGTTGGCTGGCAATGGCTGCATTCATAACTGCATTGGCAAGACCCCAGTTGGTCCTTACAGAGGAAGAAGTGAAAGCTGAAGGCATTGATATTATTCTAGTAATGGATTTATCGAGTAGTATGTTGTCTAGAGATTTTAATCCAGATAGACTTTCTGTAAGTAAGGAAGTGGCAAAACAATTTGTAGATAAAAGACAATACGATCGAATAGGTTTGGCGGTTTTTGCGGGGGAAAGTTTTACACAGTGTCCACTGACAAGCGACCATAAAATTCTCAAAGAATTCCTTGATCAATTGCAATGCGGATTACTAGAAGATGGAACTGCAATCGGCATGGGTCTAGCTTCTGCTGTCAATAGATTAAAAGAAAGTGAATCCAAGAGTAAGATTGTTATTCTATTGACAGATGGAGTTAACAATGCTGGTTATATAAAACCAATGCAAGCTGCAGAAATTGCAGAGCAGATTGGGGTAAAAGTGTACACGATTGGAGTAGGAACGATGGGAGAAGCGATTGCGCCAATACAACGACGATCTGATGGAACCTACGTGTTTGGAAGATCGAGAGTAGAGATTGATGAAGATCTTTTGAATGAGATTGCTAGACTGACTGGAGGCAAATATAATCGAGCAACAAGCCAAGCGGCTTTAGAAGAAATATATACCCAAATTGACTTGCTCGAAAAAACAGAAATTGAAGTGAATGTACTTACTCGTTACAAAAATGAATTTAGAAAGTTTCTGTTGCTAGGGTTTGCTTTGATTATGGTGGAGTGGTTGATGAGGTATGTGGTTTTTAGGGTGGTGCCTTAGGCGCTTTGCGCCAGACTCCAGACATCCAGACATCCAGACTCCAGACATCCAGACTTTCAGACTTCCAGACACCAGGCATCCAGACTTTCAGACATCCAGACTTTCAGACATCCAGACACCAGGCATCCAGACTTTCAGACATCCAGACTTTCAGACATCCAGACACCAGACTTTCAGACTTCCAGACTTTCAGACTTCCAGACTTTCAGACATCCAGACACCAGACATCCAGACTTTCAGACTTCCAGACACCAGACTTCCGGACACCAGACTTCCTGAACTCCAGACATCCAGACCCTAGGACTTACCCGGGGGAAAATAGATAGCTATTTGAAGGTGGACACCTGACGGATTGGCTTTCGACAAACTTTTGTTTTGATTGAAATACTTTGATGATTCGCTAAATCAGCGATGGTTGTAATTGAATGGATTGCAGTTACCGACTCCAGCTTTTGTTAGCATTTGCAGAAAATTTAGGCTACATTTATAGGATGCGTTTACTACTAGTTTTTATGTACTTGTTTGTTTTTCATCATGCTTATTGTCAGATTAAAAATGATGCTTATCGGCTTGATAGTATGCAGTATGAATATTGTTATGCTGAAGAAGGTGATTGTCGTATTCATAGAATTAGTACTTATAGTTCTATAAACGATACATTAATTACTATTAAAAGTACAGGACATAAAAAAGAAATTGCTCCTTTAAGTACTTCTAAATATGTCTTTGATCAAAGGCGCTTGGTGCATCTATTTTATAAGGAAGGCGATCACGTTGAAATTACAAATTGGAAATACAATAATGGCTTTTTAGAAAAGAAAACAAGTGAGCAAGTTAATAGAAATGGTGAGGAATACACTGATAGCTATACCTACCATAGATTAGGGGAGTCCAATAAACTAAAAAACATTGTCTATGAATCTTATCCGGGTCAAAACAAACAAGATACCGTTATATATTACGATGATTCGAAGCTTCTAAAATTTTATGGAGCTGAGTATAGCAATGACGAATTGTTGTCAGGTACATATTATTACTATGTGGATGATCCTTTGTATTGTAAAGCAATTTTATACGGAGCCGACTCACAAATATCTAGTTATCATCAAGTGTACTTTGGCAATGGTGGTGAAATAGAGAAATATATTCATGGAATAATTTATCATAGTAAAAACGATGAGGAGAAGATTCTAAAAACCATTTCATTTGAATACAATGATCAAGTGAAATTGTCAAAAATGATAACGAAGGAAAATCAGGATAGTACAGTCACTTTGTATGAATATGACTTGAATGGCGACCTTGTTAAATTAACAAAAGTTAGAGAAAGAAATGGTGAAAAAGTAGAAGAATCTAAAATGCTTTTTGAGTATCTCGAAGTAAATGGGATTAAGCCAAATCATGAGATATTGACGCTATTAGATGAAAATATAATAAGTAATCTAAATTATTACAATCATATGATTGATTTAGGTTTCTATTATACAGGATCAAATGGTCGTATGAGATCCAACTTGAATCAATTGCCTTCCAAGATTATTGTATATGAGAAGTTGCTTACAGGAGATGTTTGGCGACAACCAAGTAACTACACCTTCTTTTATACAAAATACTAGTAATAAATTATTGCTCTTGCATAATTTTCTATAATTTCCCTTTAATGGGAACAGAAAGCATTGTTGGAACACTCATTTTAATTATAACCGGTCTTATCACCTATAAGGGCTTGAGTGATCGCGCCTATCAGGAACACTATATGTTTGATATAGATAGGATATTGATTGATAAGCAATACTACAGATTGTTCTCTTCTGGTTTTCTTCATGCCAATTGGATTCACTTTATTTTCAACATGCTTGCATTGGTGACTTTTGCCATCAGTGTTGAGAAATTGATGGGTTATACAAGTTTCTTGTTGATCTATTTTCTGTCTATGTTGGGCGGGAGCTTGCTGTCACTTTATATCCACCGCAACCATGGAGATTATACTGCAGTTGGAGCTTCTGGCGCAATTAGTGGGGTAGTGGCAGCATCCATTGTGCTATATCCTCAAGGGAAAATAGGCTTGATACTTTTACCTTTTGAATTTACTAGTTGGATGTTTGGGTTGGCCTTTGTTTTGATTTCAATTTTTGGGATAAAATCTCAGAGGGACAATATTGGTCACGAGGCCCATCTAGGCGGAATCATCACAGGAATTATACTTACTGCTATCATAAGACCATCTACATTGATTGAGAATTGGTGGGTTGCTTTGGTCTTGTTGATTCCAGTGCTTGCTTTTTTTATACTCATCTATCGACGTCCAGATATCATGATCACCAATAAGTGGAATCTCTCAGCGCCGAAAATTAAACTGCCAAAAAAGGAAGAAAAGAGCATGGATTACTTACTTGATAAAATAAATAAGAAAGGAATTGATAGTTTGACCAACGCTGAGCGCAAATTACTAGATAAGTATAGAGAGAACATGTAGTATTCAACATTCAAATTGCACTATGCACAAATTGATTTTGCTTTTAATTATTTCTTTATATAACGTTTCTTCAAATATTGCTCAAGATAGTTTGAAGCTTGATGAGCAGAAAGTCGATAAGAAAAAACTCGCTACCGCAATTGTCACAGAAACAGTCATGTACACTGGTCTTATGTCCTATCTGGGGTTTGTATGGTATAAAGATTCAGAGCGCGTACCATTCCATCTATACGATGATAGCAAAGGATATTTGCAAATTGACAAAATGGGTCACGCCTATGGAGCCTACATCGAGAGTTATTTGTGTTACAACTGGTTGCGAAAAGCTGGAGTGAATAAAAACAAATCTCTTCTATTTGGTGGAACGATGGGAATCATCATGCAGACACCAATTGAAGTCTTTGATGGACTCTACGAAAATTGGGGTTTTTCATGGAGTGATATGGCGGCAAATACTGCAGGTTCATTTTTACTAATAGGGCAGGAGGTTTTCTTTGATAAACAACTGCTCAATTTCAAATTCAGTTTTCGCCAATCAACTTATGCAGATCAAGCAAATGGATATCTGGGGGATTCGCCATTGGAAAGTTTGTTTTATGATTACAATGGTCACAGTTATTGGTTGAGCACTAATGTCAATAATATTATTAAAAATGATAGAATTCCTGACTGGTTAAATATTGCAGTAGGCTATAGTGCAAATGGTATGTTTGGCGAATTTGAGAATAGAACTTCTTGGGGTGGAGTAGCACTGCCTGAAGTGGAACGCTATCGGCAGTTTTTTCTTTCACCCGATATTGATTGGACCAAGATCCCTACCAATTCAAAGTTAGTCAAGGATCTTTTTCATGCGCTGAATTTTATTAAGGTGCCTGCACCAGCTATTGAGATGAATGGGAGGGATGGGGTGATATTGCATTGGCTATATTTTTAATTATTTTTTATTGATAATTTTTTTAATCTATCAAATAAGCTTTTTTGTTTTATCAATCTACCTTTTATCTATCGCTTGTTCACTTATGCACAACTGAGAATATTTTAATAATGGTTGCACTAAGATATTTTCATATTTTTTTTTCTTAAAGATCAATTTTACTTTCTTTTGCTTGCTTATCTGCCGAATAGGCAGGCCCAAAAGAAAGTAACAAAGAAAAAGGCACTTGTGGGTAAGCGTCCGACCAATTACATATTGTGTATCTAAAGAAGACAAATGATCTTTGCAACCAAAGTAAAGATATGGATTGTCAAGAATTTAAAAGATCATTTGAGTTATCAGGATTAACTCAGCGTGCTTATGGAGAGCACTTATCGATGAGCACTTCTATGGTTAGTTATTATTTAAAGAAAGCAAAAGCATTAGAAGTCGAACCAGTTAATTCCGTTGGGTTTAAAAAAATAGAGCTTGAGACAAACGTCAGTCAAAGTATAAAGATTACGTTATTGTCTGGAGTAAAAATAGAAGTTCCACTTTGATAGGATTGACGAGCCATCATACTTATTATTTATATGATGGTGTATGTGATATGCGTAAGGGTTTCGATGGCTTGAGTGGAATCATTAAACAACAAATGCATCGAGATCCTATAGATGGTAATGTTTATTTGTTTATCAATCGACGGCGAGATCGGATGAAGATGTTGGTATGGGAAAGTGGAGGATTTATGCTTTACTATAAGCGACTTGAAAGTGGCACATTCGAAATACCTAAGGGTGATACAACTAATCGAACCACATTATCTTGGGAGACACTCGTTCTGATGATAACAGGTATTTCGCTCTTGCAAACAAGACGTAAAAAAAGATTTAAACTTGTGACAAATTCAGTTAAAAATTGACGTATTATTCTTACTTTTAATGTGTGAGTAAGGATGAACAAATAGCAAAACTACAAGACTCTAACGTTGCTTTACAAGACTCCAATGTTGCTCTTAGACACGAAGTCGCAATGCTTAAAAAGTTGATATTTGGAGCTCGTAGTGAAAAGCATAGATCTGCTACGGTTGATGCTAATCAGCTGAATATGTTTGCTGAATTGGATGTACAAGAAGATGAGCAAGAGCTTATTATTTCTGAGGTTAAGGGATACAAGAAAACTCGAAAGACTCACCCAGGAAGACAACCACTACCAGACCACTTACCTGTTATAGAAATAGTCGTAGAGCCAGAAGTGGATACAACAGGTATGAATAAAATAGGTGAACTGATTACCGAAACACTCGATTATACACCTGCCAGTTTAAAGCGTATTAGATATATCCGTCCAAAGTATGCTAAGCAAGATGGTACTGGCATAGTAATAGGCTCTATGCCTGAACGCCCACTGCCAAAATCCATAGCAGAAGCTTCTTTGTTAGCATACATCATTACATGTAAGTTTGTTGATCATCTACCTTTTTATAGACAGATAGAAAGATTTAAACGAGATTATAAATTACAAATTCCAAGTAGTACACTCAATGATTGGTTTGCAGCTACCTGTTCCTTGATGGAACCACTTTATAATTTACTCAAACAAAAAGTACTTGACGCCAATTACTTACAAGCCGATGAATCACCCATCAAAGTGATGGACATTAATAAAGTAGGAAAAACACATCAAGGATATCAATGGGTTTACCATAACCCATTAGCAAAACTTATTTTATTTGATTATAGGAAAGGCCGTGGCATGCACGGTCCTAAAGAACTATTGGCTGGTTATACAGGTATACTCCAATGTGATGGATATAAAGTCTATGATAAAATAGCTAGGAAAGGTGAAATGAAATTGGCCGCTTGTTTAGCACATGTGCGACGTAAATATGTAGATGCAAAAGATAGTGATAAAGCATTGGCGACTTATGCATTAGATCTATTCTCAGAAATATACCAGCATGAAACAAAAGCAAAAATGTCTGAGGATAGAAAAATATATCGCAATCAGTATGTGCTGCCATTGATTAAGAAACTTCGTAGCTGGATTGATGAAGAATCAATTAAAGTTTTACCTAAAAGCCCGATAGGAAAGGCCATGACATACACCATAAACCAGTGGGATAAAATAATGAATATATTCACAAGCTCAGAAATAGAGCTGGACAATAATTTAATAGAAAACAAAATCAGACCTCTTGCACTTGGTCGGAAAAATTATCTGTTTGCAGGGTCACACAAAGGAGCACAGCGAATTGCAATGATGTATTCTTTCTTTGCTTCATGTAAGGCTAATAATATAAACCCGTATCAGTGGCTTAAGTCAACTCTTGAAAAGTTACCAAATCACAGCATTCAAAATCTCGAAGAATTACTGCCTGGAGCTTAGGTTGCAGTTGCTCGGATGCTTAC
>ENA-ORXT01001024-ORXT01001024.1-marine-metagenome-genome-assembly--contig:-NODE-1024-length-39786-cov-7.835377_pt1 | contig 39786 bp, 32 predicted proteins | sample MGYA00237868_ERZ511482 | MGnify/ENA metagenome assembly ERZ511482 | reverse complement strand
TAGGCCGTCGTGAATATGATATGAAAGTGTTGCTTCTCCATCATATCCAACAACTCAAAACTCTGCCCATCATCCAGCTCAATATCCATGAAAACAACATCCGGTTGCTTCAGACTCAACAATTGAAAACCCTCTTTAATACTGACTGCTGTTCCAACAATTTCAATGGATGGACAGTAATCTACGATGATTTTAGTTAACAAGCGGGTTGCTGCAGTTTCATTTTCTATAATGACAGCTTTCATATTGAGGATTTGACTACCTCAAGAAACGGCGGATTTTTTAAATAACCAAACGGCTTTTTCATTGGTCGATTTATTCACCTAGTTGGTTTAGACTAGTGTGTAACTGGAAATCGAAGATTAAACTTATACAATCCTTGCCCCAAATTAGGCCACAAATCCTAGTCTATTTACTTATCTTACTATCTGAAAATACATTTGCCTTCAAGGCAGATCAAAACCTATAAACCATGAGATACCTTCTATTACTCCTAACTTTTCTGTTCAGTGATCTAAGCTTTGCGCAAATAGATTCCACTTTTCTAAAGTCTTCCACCTTTGATGGACTTAAATTCAGATGCATCGGCCCAGCACTGACCTCTGGTAGAATCGCGGATATTGCCATTCACCCAGAAAATAAAAACGTGATGTACGTCGCTGTGGGTTCTGGTAACGTCTGGAAAACAACCAATGCTGGGACTACCTGGACACCAATATTTGAGAATCAGGCAAGCTATTCCATCGGTTGCATAACCTTAGATCCGAGCAATCCAAATACCGTCTGGCTAGGAACCGGCGAAAATGTAGGCGGTAGACATGTCGGTTTTGGAGATGGAATTTATGTAAGCCATGATGGCGGAAGCTCATGGAAGCACAAGGGCCTAAAAACCTCAGAACATCTCTCTAAAATAATCGTTCATCCAGAAGATTCCAACACACTATGGGTTGCTGCACAGGGTCCGCTTTGGAGTAAAGGCGGAGAAAGAGGCTTATATAAATCAACAGACGGTGGAGACACTTGGAAACGCACCTTAGGAAATGATCAATGGACTGGAGTGACGGACATCCTCATGGATCCTCGCAACTCTGATTTATTATACGCCGCCACCTGGGATAGACACAGAACGGTTGCCGCTTATATGGGTGGTGGACCAGGGTCTGGCATTCATCGAAGTACCGATGGCGGCGAAACCTGGGAAAAATTAAAGTCTGGCTTGCCCATGAGTAATCTAGGAAAAATTGGAATGACACTGAACCCATTCAATCCTGATCAGGTTTATGCCGTCGTGGAGCTTGATAGAAAAAAAGGGGGACTTTATATGTCTACTGACAGAGGTAGCTCCTGGGTCAAGCAAAGTGACATGGTTTCCGGTGGAACGGGTCCACATTATTATCAAGAACTGTATGCCGATCCACACACGGAAGGTCGCTTGTACCTCATGAATAACTACGTGCTTATTTCTGATGATCACGGGAAGACCTATTATCAGATGAATGAAAAAAACAAACATGTAGATACACATGCCATTGCCTGGACCGATGATCCAGAGTATGTTATGATGGGTACCGATGGAGGATTGTATGAGACTTTTGACAGAACAAAATCATGGAAACATGTGGGTAATCTTCCATTGACTCAATACTATAAATTGGCCGTAGATGATGCAGAGCCCTTCTACAATGTATATGGAGGAACACAGGATAATGGATCGCACAAAGGACCGTCAAGGACCATGAGATCAACGGGGATCATGAATCGAGATTGGCAGATTGTGCTCGGAGCTGACGGACACCAATCAGCTACCGAACCAGGAAACCCTAACATATCTTACGGAGAATTCCAAGAAGGTTTTCTCTGGAGGATTGATCATAAAACCAGAGAGTCGGTTTACATCCGTCCTGAGGTAGGTCCAGGTGAACCGTATGAAAGATTTAATTGGGACGCACCCATCCTAGTCAGTCAACACGAACCAACAAGACTTTACTTTGCTTCGCAACGGGTCTGGAGATCTGATAATCGTGGAGATGATTGGACCGCCATAAGTAAAGACCTAAGTAAAAATGAAAATAGAATTGAACTTCCTATCATGGGACGTAAGCAGAGTTGGGATAACCCATGGGACGTAGACGCCATGTCTAATTACAACAGCATAACATCCCTAGCTGAATCGAGTCAGGATGAAAATATACTTTACGCAGGAACAGATGATGGAATCATTCAGGTCACAGAAGATGGTGGAGATAACTGGCGTAAGGTGGACTATGGAAGAATTTCAGGACTCCCGTCTACTGCCTTTGTCAATGATCTGCGAGGAGACCTTCACGAGGGAAGCACGGTTTATGCTGCACTAGATAATCACAAGTATGGAGATTTCAAACCCTACCTATTTAAAAGTACTGACCGTGGAACAACTTGGAAAAGCATCTCAAGCAACCTACCAGATAAATTATTGGTTTGGAGGATAGTGCAGGATCATGTTGACCCCAATCTGCTTTTCATCGCCACAGAGTTTGGCATTTATTTTTCCAACAATGGAGGCGGATATTGGAATCAACTAAAAGGTGGGCTACCGACCATTTCATTCAGAGATATCACCATTCAGCGTAGAGAAGATGACTTGGTTGCTGCTTCGTTTGGAAGAGGTTTTTATATCCTAGATGATATCAGTTCCTTGCGATCCATCAACGATGATGTTGCCAAGGCCAAAGGAAAGCTATTCCCAATAAAGGATGCACATTGGTATAAAGAAATTGGTGGTATTTACGGACAAGGAGACGCGAGCTACTTGGCAGAAAACCCACCTTTCGGAGCTAATTTTACTTATTACCTTTCAGAAGAATATAAGAGTAAAAAAGATCTACGAAAAGAAAGTGAAAAAGAAATAAAAGATACAGACATCAACTTCCCTGGCTGGGATCAACTGGATGAAGAAACAAAAGAAGAAAAAGCGGCCATCCAAATAGTTATTTCAGACGATCAAGGAAATCTAGTCAAAAGAATCGATGCCCCGTCCAAGAAAGGGATCAATAGAATTAACTGGGAACTAGATGTTGCTTCTAAGTCAGTCATCGATATCAATGCTAAAAAACGTGAACGCAGCTGGAGGGATACTGGAAGAGGTTATCTTGCCACTCCAGGTAGCTACACAGTAAACTTAGTTGAGTTTATTGATGGTGAAGAAAACGTCCTAGACGGTCCACAGCGATTCGAACTTAAACCGTTGCTTGAACCGACTTTAAAAGGAGCGAGTTATGAAGAAATAATTGCTTTCAGAAAAAAGTATGAAAAATTCCAAGAAGATCTTACCATTACAAATAGCATGTTTACGGATGTAGATAAGAATGTGGCAGCTATGTTGAAAGCTTATGGGAATGCAAATTCCTTGGATTCAGAACTTTACAAGGAAATCAAAAATCTGCGGTCTAATTTATCAGACATCGAGACGCAGCTCAAAGGAAATAAGAGTAAAGGTGAGATCGGAGAGAAGAACAACCCAACACCTAGCGCTGGACAGATTGTAGGTTGGACAGCCCTAAATAGCACCTACGGACCTACCGGCAATCATAAGAAAGCGTTGAACAGAGCTATAGATCAACTCAAAGGTATTTCTGTAAATTTGAAAAAATTAAATCAGACAATACCTGGACTAAAAAAACGATTGACACAGATTGGTGCACCAACAATTATTGATTAAATTTTTGAGCGTATGAAAACGATTAAAATTCTATCCCTGAGTCTATTTACATGTTTTACTCTTGCCATCAACGGTCAAGAGGCAGAACCCAAATCAGAACTTGAACAGATTTCAGAAACTCTGATGGATTATATTGAAGGAACTGGAAATGGCGAACCAGATAGATTGAGAAGGGCCTTTCATCCTGATTTTAATCTTTATACGGTTACGGAACAAGATAGCCTTAGAGTAAGAAATGGGGAAGCATATATTTCAAATTTTGTCGAAGGAGAAAAATCTTCAAGGGTTGGACGAATTATAAACATCGATTATGAAAATAATGCAGCAACAGCCAAGGTGGAAATCCTTATTCCTGGCTGGAAAATATTCACCGACTATTTTCTTTTGTTGAAATATGAAGGCTCCTGGAAAATTGTTCACAAAAGCTACACCGGACGATTGATTTCAGACATACAAAAAAAAGAATAAGTAATTAGAATTTAAAATTCAGCACATGCACGCAGAAAAAGACTTTTCCACCCTTAAAGGATACCTTGGTGACGATGGTAAGTTCTCCATGCTTCCCGGCAAAAAACAGAAAAAGAAACTCGATCTGATGTTGGCCTTTTTTGCCGAAAAATTTGAAGCGGGGAAAATGTACTCGGAGCCAGAAGTAAATGAACTGCTCAACAAGCATCACAGTTTTAATGATGCCGCGACCTTACGCAGAATGCTCATTGGCACTGGTGTTTTAGATCGGGTAAAAGATGGTAGTAAATATTGGGTGAAATAGAAAAGCTAAAGAATAATAAGCATATCTATAGAATCAATGGGCATCTTATGTATCAAGCAATCTGCGATGATAATTTATTTGTCCTAAATGATAATTCAAATGCGCATGTAAATGCATCAACGTGAAAGCCATACCTGTTTTTTCTTTCCAAATTTTAATCGGAAAAAGACCATTAGAAAATTGCTCGTCGGTCAAACTACTTAGACCTTCATCAATTATTTTGATTGTTTCATCAATTTGAGCATACAATTCCTCCCTAGGAACATCCTTTCCTGCAAACTCAAAATCTCTCTGCCTTACATAATCAGACCCAGCAAGCCCAACCCCAATAAATGCTTTCAGATTACCTATGAGGTGCAAACATAAATTCCCTCCAGAATTTTTGATAGAATTTTCAATGATCCATAAAATAGAATCATCAGAATAGCGTTCGATTTCCTTTTTTAGTTTTAATAAATCTCTCCGATAGAGTTCTCTTAATACTTCGTTCATATTTATTTGAGTGATACTATATATCCAAAAGATTTTTCGTTCGGTAGGATCTATTCTACCGGCTTAATGACTAATTTAATATATATTCCTGAAGACCATTATATTCATTAAGATAGTCCGCCCCCCCTTTTACCAGCTCAAGTAATAAAGCATTGACCTTCGGATCTTGACTTGGTGAAACTTTGAAATTACTGATATTTTGGCCATCATATCGAAATTGAAGCGCAACACCTTTGCTCAACTTTTTTATATCTTCCTCATTAAGGTAACTACCCATCTTCTCATAGAGATACTTTTCAAATTCATCTCTGAAGCTACTAGGTATTGATTTTTTGGACTTCGACCTTTGAGAGCTGTTTCCAAATTCTGTAGATTTGCCCATTGGTTCAGCTGAACTTGTAATATCCTGATCCATGGCTTCTTCACTTTTTCTTTCTTCAACAACAACAGCATCCGCATCAAAAGCATCGACAGGTGCTTCTATTTTTTCTTTCATTTCCACCTCATCTGCTAGAATATTATCATCCAATTCATTTACCTCAGATTGAACCCCCAAGACTCCTTCCGCCATTTCAGGTACAGGTGCAGCCTTGCTAGGCATGACTTTCGGTGCTTCCTTACTTTCTTTTACCCAATCAGTTGCAGATTCTTCCGCTAGTCCTTGATCAATTTCAGAACGACTTGGTACTCTTTGATTTTGATTCTGATTTAATCCATCAAAATTATTGTCTTTAGCCTTTATAACATCAGCGGTGGCTGCCAATTCTTCTTGAGGCTTTGTTACGGTAGTTTCAACCAGTTTTGGTTCAGCTTCTTTCTCTATTTCCTCCGACAACTTAAGGTCCTTATCTACCTCTGAAATAATCGCCACATCCTCAACCACAGGAGCTTCCATCTTTTTCTCTTCCTTCGAAGCAACAGCTAAATTTTCAATATTCTCAGCACCATTCTGCCAAAATAAAAAGCTGATACCACAGAGCAGAATTAATGAAGCAGCAATGGCAAAAGGGAACTTCCGATGGGAACTTTTTTCCGCCTGGGTTAATTTGGAATTGATGCGCTCTACAACCTCCCTATGATCAGCGGACACCTCAGAATAACCTTCCATTGCCTCAAATAAAAATGAATCATCCAGCGCCAACTTCTCAAGTCTGTGACGTTCATCTTTAGAAATACTTTTATTGAGATATTTCTTCAGCAATTCATTTTTATATGTTTCCTCTTTACTCACTTTGATTCTAGGCATTTTTTTAAATTTCTCCGACCATTCTGAATATTAGATCGAATCTTATTCCAAGGCAGATTGAGAGATCCAGAAATTTCTTCATAAGATTGTTTCTCATAATAAAATGACTGAATACATATTCGCTGCAGCTCTACTAAGTTTTTCATGCAGTCACTTAGTCGTTCAGTCTCATCTACTTCTGTCCCTTCTTCTAAAGGATGATAATTATCGTCAGAATACATAAGACTGAATTGATCAAATTTAGCGGTATCTCTTTTTCGCTTGCGCAAAACACCTAAACAATGGTTTTTAGTTAAAACATATAACCAAGATTTAACATTTTCAACCTTATGTTCTTTAATCTTTTTCAAAAATAGACCATAGATATTCATCACCTCGTCCTCGGCATCATGCGCATCTTTCAAATATTTCAGACAAACACCGTAAACCAATTCAGAATATTGCAAAAATAAATGAGAGGCTACCTCATTCTTTTCTTCAGAGGAAGCCAGTTCAACCAGCTCCTCTTCCTTTAAATGCTCATATTTTTTGGCCCTGAATTTCAAGTTAACAGTGGATTAACAAAAAAAATTTTAATTCTCGTGTGCAATCTAACTCATTTATGCATCCTCAATATAGATTAAAAAATAAACGCTATGAAATTCAATACTAGTTTGCTTTACACCATGATATTATGCATTTGCATGACAATGCTTGCATGTAAGTCCAATGATCCAGAAAGATCTATCCCTGATGATGCATTACACTTTGATAAAGATGTATCAATTCAACCTCCTGAAACAACAACGCCGCCTCCTCCTCCAACGATACAAGAAGTGAAGGACGAAGGAATTCAGTATGAACAAGAGGCAGTTATTTCTTCCACGAGTAAAAGAGCAAATGGAAAGTCAAAAATTGTCGGTAACCAAAATAGTCAAGACATGCGTTCCTTTGATGGGGTGCATAGTAGACATCATCCTGTTCCACATGGTGAGCATCCGCCACATCAATGGAACAATGAAAACAGCAACGAAGAGTACAGTGAAATCGTTGAAAATGCTTTTAAGTCAACCACGGAAGAACCTTTGTCAACCTTCTCCTTAGATGTTGATCGAGCAAGTTACAGCAACATACGTCGCATGATGATGGATGGATACCTACCTCCTACCGATGCTGTGAGAATCGAAGAAATGATCAATTATTTCAACTATCCGTATGAACAACCAAGTGGTAAGCATCCGATTGCGATGAACTCGACACTCTCTGAATGTCCATGGAATGAAAAGCATCAAATAATACACGTCGGAATACAAGGAAAGAAAATTGAGACAGACAATCTACCACCTTCTAATTTAGTGTTCCTCCTAGATGTCTCAGGCTCCATGAACCAAGCAAATAAATTGCCATTGGTCAAGTCTGCTTTCAAATTATTACTAGATCAGTTGCGTCCTGAAGATAGAGTGGCCATCGTAACGTATGCAGGAAATGCAGGTGTCGTTTTAGAGTCTACCGCTGCATCTGAAAAAGAAAAAATTTGGGCAGCGATGAAGGGTTTAACACCTGGGGGATCAACGGCAGGAGCTCAAGGAATCATCACAGCTTACGATATCGCCAAAAGTAATTTCATCAAAGGTGGAAACAACAGAGTGATCTTAGCTACCGACGGAGATTTTAATGTAGGCGTGAGTTCTGCAGAAGGTCTAGAGTCAATGATTGAAGAAAAAAGAAAATCGAATATCTTTCTTTCTGTAATGGGTTTTGGTACCGGTAATTACAAAGATCATAGAATGCAAGTATTGGCAAATAAAGGAAATGGAAATCACTCGTACATTGACAACATGCTTGAAGCACAGAAGACGCTGGTCAATGAATTTGGCGGATCAATGTTTACCATTGCAAAGGATGTCAAAATTCAAATCGAATTTAATCCTGCCTATGTAGGTGCCTACCGATTAATTGGTTATGAAAATAGATTATTAAATAAGGAAGATTTTAATGACGACACCAAAGATGCAGGAGAAATTGGTTCGGGCATTTCAATGACGGCATTGTATGAAATTATTCCAGCAGGCGTAGAATCAAACTTGATTGCCTCAGTTGATGATTTAAAATATCAGAACAATCCTAAGCCGCAATCGGCAGGAATGCTTAACAACGAGTTGGCTACTTTAAAATTCAGATACAAGGATCCAGAAGGAGACAAGAGCAAAAAGATTGTCCAGACCGTAGGACCTAAGGCAAATAAAATTAGCAGCAATTCAGAGACAACAAATTTCATTATGGCTGTCGCCGAATTTGGAATGTTATTGAGAGAATCAAACTACCTACAAGAATCAAGCATCCAACAAATTACTCGATTAGCAGAAGATGCGGATGATATTAAAGGAAAGGATGAATTCCTACAGTTGGTTCAATTATATGAATCTTTGGAGCGAAGAAATTAAAAAATAAACAAACATTGTTTAAATACAGAATGGGCTTTGCCTGTTCTGTATTAATCAAATATAATCCATCGGACTCCAAAACGGACCGTAGCATCCCACTGGGGATGATATTGAGTCTGATAAATAATGGCATCATTAAAGATATCAATGGCATTATCCAGGGTCGCAAAAAATCTAAAGGATTTTACTTTCCCAACGATAAAGAAGTCAAGATTTCTATACCAAGGCAAAGACTCATCTAAACTATAAAAATTACCAGTCAAAGGCATAAAGCCCACACCGTCATTCTGCAAATACTGACTAAAGGTTCCACCAATTTTTAACTCAAGTGCTTTATCAAAAAGTGGAAACTCTACATATAATTTATGCTTTGATAAAAAATTGGGCAAGTTCCAAGGGTTATCCGTGAAGTTCTGAAAATGTATGATGTGGTCACTTTGGATCCACTTCCATCCTACTTTCTGCTTGACACTTCCGATCAATCCAGTAATATTATCTGTATACTGCGTTGCTCTCCCACGGGTGTCATAATACATGGCATTATTCAGGATAACAGACTCAAGTTTTATCTCCGTCCGAGTCGACGGAATTTTAAGCTCACCATATAAACTCGACAAGAATTTTTTATTGAAAGATTGATCATATACAAGGTTGTGACTCACAATCAATTTCTGATCCATGACGTACGGATCATTCCTTAGTATTTTCAAACCTCCAGATAAGGAAAATAATTTTTGAGAGCGATAACCAATACGCGCATCAAGAGATAGATTCCCAGTAATGTTAAGAAAGCCCAAACTAGCATCCGCCCTTAAAAACAAATTCTTGATATTTAATCCAACCCGACCATCGATACTTAAATCATTAATATTAAGGTTTTCGATTTCAAGATCATAGCTATGATACTTATGAGTGATTCCCGCCGCGATGTAAACAGGGTGTTCCTCTCCTCTACCTACCACAAGCTTGTTGGTCACTACATCGAATTCCTGAAAATTTCGGAGGCCTCGATCGTCCGTTATAAAAGGAGCGTAGTAGATCGAGTCTTTTTGAAATTCTCCAGTAGTTATTTCATCTGTAAAACGAAAAAATCCGGCTCGATAACTTATGCGATGAAATAAATTCCATTTAGCAGGATCGCCGATGTAGCTGTCGTAGGCTACATGAAAATCTTGCTTTCGGAAATCTGCACTACTAAGATTTACGTTGATGTTGGATCGCACGATGGGTAGCCGAAATAAATCAGCTGTTGGAATGTGTCCACCATTGTAATCTTCAGAATGATTGTTAGAAGTAAAGCTGAGGATGGATTGATATTTTTTGTCTGGGACCTTAAACCAAAAGCCTACTCCGAAATTAGTAGTTCGAGCATATTGGTTTTGATACAGACCACCATTACTGATTCTGAGATAATCTAAGCTAAAATTCACATCCTCTTCAAAGTCACGACTGAATCGAGCCTTTACAAGAAACTCAGCTTGATCTCCCATCGGTGCAAAATATAAATCATTGTACACCCGATTCAGCCGATAATATTTTAGTTTTTGGATAGATTTAGTGTAGGCTGGAAATTGATCTCTTCGGAGCTTAGTAAAAATATTGTCATCAGAGGAAAATAAAGCAGAAACATGAGATGAGGCTGGATTGCCCAAAGTTAAATAGAACTCATCAAAATTCTTTACAGGATCATAGTCTTCAAAATATTCTAAGATCGTATCTAGAAATGGCTTTTCAATATTAATCTGATCAAGCTCAAAGTAACTCATCTTCAATGAGTCACGCTCTTCTGGTATTTCCAAATTCAGTCCCTTGATGGTATCAAGACCAGAATTCTGAGTAGGTACTCGAGTCGGTCGTTGTGCCACCACTAACTGCCCAAGAAGTACAAAAATACTTAGAAATAAAAATTTCAAAAGTGAATTGTTTTTATCTAGCAACGATAAATTTTTGAGTCGATTGTAAAACTCCATTTGAAAGTGAAATAAAATATACACCTTCAGATAAACCATCGATGGATATTGAACTTTGGTTGGAATCTATTGCCCCATTTGCGTAAGCGCGCCCAAATGTATCATACACCTGATAATTCATGCCTTCAAGATTAAATCCTGAAAGCTGAATTTCATCATAGGCAGGATTAGGACTCAGGCCAAAATTAATTTTCTGAAAATTTTCTACACCTAAACTCTCTTCATAATCCTTTATCACATACAAACCTTCTTGCATATCTGAAACTAAAATGTTGCCTGATGGAAGAAAAGGATATATCCCCCAAGCACCTTGATACTTTTCATCTTGATGGGCACGGGTTGAAGTTGGATACCACATTTTTCTTTCAGGACTCGAAGGGTTAGAAATATCATATACTTGCAAACCGTCATAGTAGTAGGAAACATAAAGTCGATTTCCCTTTACTATGAGATTATGAGCAATTGAAAAATCAGACAAAGATTCCGCATTAAATAAATTCATAAGTTGAATATCATTCGGATCTTCTACATTAAAAACTTTTACGTCAAGGCCGTGATTTTCATCTGCCATAAAATAATGTTTTCCATCTTCAGTAGCCCAGCCACTATGATTATAACCAGACTGTAGATAATCATCTGGAACAAGGCTACTGATCAATACTGGATTTTCAATATCACTAAGATCAACAATCGCCAGCCCATGAGGACCACAGTTAAAATATCCCAAGTTATCTTCCACATAGGCATCATGTACATGACTTATTAAGAAATTTTCAAAGCCATTAAAACCTCGGATAAAGGTAGGAGAAATGGGATCGCTTATATCAAAAGCCACCATGGCTGCAACGCCTGTCGATCCACCATTGTGCGCGCAACTATATAAAATATGGCTTGAACTATCAATAAAAATATTATGCGAGCGTCGAATCAATTCTTCCGAATCATAAACCACTTCAACTTGATCTGGCAGCGCACTTATATCGATGATCTGTAAACTTGATAATCCTTCATCACTGACCGCATATAAATAGCCATTATAATCATGATAATCTCTATGAATAATCTGCGGACCACTGGCCTTACCCTCTACAAAAAAGGCTTGAAAGATCTCTGTGGGATTAGTAACATCAATAAAATGAGTACCTGCAGTAGATCCTATGACCGCATACTCATGACCATTCACGGCCAAGCCCCAAATCTCATTATAAGTATTATCATGAATGGTAGATGGAACTAAACCATCCATCTTCCAATGATCCAAGAGCTCCCCTACAGGAACAAACTGTGAATAACTAGAGAAAAAACTAAGAGAGAAAAATAGAATAAATATTGACTTCATGATTCTAAGAATTACAGGTGCAAAGGTAGGGATCGTTCCGCTAAAATTCTTCATTATTGGGCCCTCTAGAACCCAATTCTAGCACTAAATGCCCCTTTTAAGCTAATTATGTCGCAAGTTAATTCGATGAGTTCCACTACTTTAGTGGAAACATTGGATCAAATTTCGTATCTTAGGAAACTAGGACAAGAAATTTGTCTCATTATAGATAACTATAGTTTGTAATATGCGATTTAAGAAAACACTAATTCCTAAAAGGATACAAAGTAAGCGACTGGTTCATAAGAAGATAAACCTTCCTAAATCCTTCCATAAAAACATGCTGCTTTTTAACCTAAAGGTTGATAACTACCAATATAACTAGGCTTAAACTTATCCAAAGCCAAGAATAATTCCTCATTTAAAGAAACTAAACCTAATTTCCTCGGGAATTCTGGCCACCCATATTTCCTCCACCACCTCCGCCTTCACCAGACTTCAGGTCATTATTTTTAATTTTTGACTTTCTTTCTTTAAAGTCTACATTCCCAAATTTATACCCAAGACTCAAACCAAATGATCTGAATGGCAGGCCAAAACTAGATTCTTGTACAAAATCAGCTCCCTCTTGTCTACTATCGAAAAATTTGGTCTCATTGAATGGCTCGATGAGTCTTATCCCTATATGCCACTTCTTAAATTCCTTTTTGGCACCCAGACCGTACATTGAAAATGACGCCTGATCACCTTGAAGAGATCGTTTAGGAGATCTAAAGAATCCGAACATATCTATCTTGAGTGATCCAGTTATAGAATATTCTCCACTAAAAAATACATTGTATTCATAAGTACTTCTAGTCAGCATTTGACCATTAACGATTCCTTCCGCATCATAAGTGAAAAAATTCACCCCTCCTCTAAGCGTAAAATTATTTAAGGTTTTTGTTGAAAAAATATTTAAGCCATAAGATTGATTCTGTCCGACATTGGCGAAACTATTAATTGACACGCCATTATCAACACTGATAATGGATTCAATAATATCATCTGTAGTCTTGTAATAAAAAGAACTAAATATTCCTACTCCCTTTATGAAGGTATTGTACGACAATTCATATTGATTGGTTCGCTCTGGATTCAATTGTGGATTACCGACGGTGATATTTACTGGGTCAACAGAATTGGTAAATGGATTAATATAGAATAAGCTTGGTCTCTGAATTCTCTGGGTGTAGCTAAACTTGATGTTTTGGAAATTTTTCAAGCCGCGAGATATTGTAAAGTTCGGTAACCAATTATCATAGTTTTGGCTGAAAGTATTTACATCCCCTACCAAAGACCCTTCGATATTGGTTGTCTCATACCTTAAACCCGTTATAACTTGAAATTTCTTCAAGGGAAAACTCAATTGGCCATATCCAGCATAAACATCCTGGCTATAGTTAAATATCTGCGATCTTGTTTCATCGAGAATACTATAGCTTTTGGTTGATTCATCAAAGAAGTTATACTGAGAATCACTGGTGATATCCCTGAGAACAGTTTTACCGCCCACTTCCACCTTCAGTCCACTTTTTAGTGGATGGGTGTAGTCTATCTGGATGGTGGATTCTCGATTATCACCATCATTGAATTGATTTTCGTTTCGCACAAAAATAGGATCACCTGTTTCTACAGTGGTATAATCTTGATTTTGGATATTTCCTGATAGTTGATAAGCCAAAGCCAATTCTTGACCATCATTTTTTTCAAATTTCTTAGTATAGTCCGTAGACCAATCAAAGCCACTAAATAAATTTTCACCCATATTCTCTCGCCTCCAGGTAGTCATCATTGTATCCAACACAATGCTACCATCCATGAACCCATCATTTTCAAATCCAAACCCCTGATAGGAAAAAGAAGTGTTGATCGCATTAAATGCATTAAAATCATAGAATGCACTCACGGTACCATTAAAGCCAAGTCTTGAAGTAGTTGTTTTTCCGACCTGCAACATATTGAAATTGGTTAGACCTGTACTCGTCCTGGACAAGGAGTTGCTTGCTTCATTAGGAATAGAATAATAAACGGAAGCGCTAGCAGAAGATCCGAATCTCCCTTTTCCTGCACTAATGTTGGCCGTTCCACTATGGTGTCTTGTCCCCGCTGATAAATCGAAGGAACCAGCAACCCCTTCAATATTTCCTTTCTTGGTAATAATATTTACGATTCCTGCCGTTCCTTCCCCATCATACTTTGCTCCTGGTGAAGTGATCACTTCCACCTTAGAAATTTGATCTGCTGGAAACATTTTCAAAGCATCTGAAACACTCTGCGAGAACATTCCCGATGGTTTGCCATTAATTAAAATTCGTACATTTTCTGATCCTCGCAGGGAAACATTCCCATTTAAGTCAACAACTAGAAGCGGAACCTTTCGCAATACATCTGTAGCATCGCCTCCTGCATTGGAGGCATCATTTTCAGCATTGTATACAATCTTATCAACCTTGGTTTCTATCAAAGATTTTTCAGCAGTAATCTCAATTTCATCTAGCAAATAATTGCTAGGAGTTAACAGAATTTCACCCAAATTTTTATCTGGTTTCTTCTCTGTCAATTCCACTGTTGCCAGAACCTTTTCTTCATAGCCTAGAAAGGAAATATATAAATCATAACTCCCCACCGTTACCTCATCCAATTTGAATTGACCGTCATCCTCACTAAGAATTCCATTGATCTCCTTTTCTTTACCTGCCTTTTTTAAAACAATCGTCGCATATCCGATTTCTTCATTAGATATAGAATCAATTAAAGTTCCCGTAATTTTCCCCTTCAACTTAGAAGCCTTATTCCCATAGCCGCCCATTCCTGGAAATTGAGCATATGACATTTGAACAATTAACAATAATGCTAAGACTAATAGATTTTTCATATAGGATAAATTTATAGCAATTTGATCGCTTCTATTGAAAATATAGACTGGATACAGATTTTATTCTACCAGTTTTTAGTATTCAATTGTATAACTGATTGAACCACCATTCTTGGGTTCTTGTGATTTGGTAGATTTGAGATGATACTGTATCTCATTAGTAGGAGGCTCAACTTTTTTCTTCGGTAGCTTGAATTCTATCCTTACATTTTTCTGAAAAGAAACACGCATATTTCTAGGTCCCTTTGATACCGAGTATTGTGCCATCCTTATAATTCTAATGGCCTCTTCATCACAGCCATATCCTACACCTTTAGTAACCTTTACATCAGTAACTTTACCCTTATGATCTATATCAATTTTTAAGTGAACAATGCCCTCAATTCTTTCGCTCACCGCTTCTTGAGGATATTTAAGGTTGGAGTAAATGAATTCCCGAAAGGCCTTATTTCCACCTTCATAAAAGGCGTTCTGAATAAATTGATTGTCCTTTCTCTTCTTCTGCATGTATGCAAATGTAGTTATTGCAAGAAGTAAAAATTATATTTAAAAATTGAAAACTTTACAAAGATTACTTTTGTGATATAATGACGTCTAAAACTAAGTAAATGTACTTAGAATTGGGTTCAAAGTTCTTGAATCCATTAATTCAGTGCTACCCTTCAGCCACAGACATTGCTACAGTCACTATAAATTTGCAATTTTGCCAAATCAAAGGATGAAAGAAAAAAGAGCACTTGTAATATCAGGAGGAGGTTCGAAAGGAGCTTTTGCCGGAGGATTTGCAGAACATGTTATAGAAGATTTAAAGGTTAAGTATGATCTCTTTGTGGGTACGTCCACAGGTGGACTCTTATTGCCGCATCTCGCCCTAGGTCAGATTGATAAAATTAAATACGTATACAATACCGCCACTCAAAAAAGCATTTATAACATTTCACCCTTTAGTGTCAAGAAGTTAAGCGACGGAAAAATTAAATCTTCTATCCGGCACTTTAACTTGATCCGCATGTTTTTAGGCAGGAAGAAAACTTTTGGTGAACATCGAAACCTTCGAATGATGCTTAAAAATGTTTTGACCATTGAAGATTTTAATGCAGCGAAAAAAGTAGATGGTCAAGTAATTATTACCGTCTCCAATCTCACCAAAGGAACAACAGAATATAAACATCTTAGAGACTGTGAATATGAAGATTTTTTAGATTGGATGTGGGCATCAACAAGCTTTGTTCCTTTCATGAGTCTAGTATCAAAAAATGGATTCGAATATGCAGATGGAGGTTTCGGAGATTATCTACCCATCGCAGAAGCTGCAAATCTTGGAGCTAATGTTATTGACGCCATCATCCTTATTCCAAGAGTCAAAAAAACAGATAAAACCATTAGTAAGAATCCATTTGAACTTTTCTTCTCTACAATGGACTTCATGCATCAACAAATCGCCAAGAAAGATCTTATGATCGGCTATCTCGAAAGTATTTACAATAAAGACGTGAAAGTAAATTTCTATTTCACTCCTCGCTTGTTAACCAAATTTTCATTTTATTTTGACCCAGTTAGAATGTCAAAATGGTGGGATGAAGGTTATGAATATGCCAAGGAAAATTTTAAAGTCTAGTTGAAAGAACAACTACACATATTAAATGGTGATGCCTTAAGAGAACAACTTTCATTTATTCCAGAATTAAACATTATAATTCTTAGAGAAGCTTTCATTGAAGGACCCCTAAACGAAATCGATTTTCTAAAAAATCGAAAACACTACTTCCTTGAGACCTATCCATTTGTCACAGAAGAATTTGTAAATAATGTTCAAGAAGAAATCTCCAAAATAAAAAAACTAACCTCGGAAAAAGAAGTAGTCTTGTGGTTTGAATATGATCTCTTCTGTCAATGTAACTTCTGGTATGCCTGCAGCGAAATTAAAAAATTGAAAGGTAATTATACAGTCTCTTGGGTACACCCACTACATAAAGACTGGTCAGGATTCGGCAAGATGAATAAATCAGAGCTAGAATATATATTCAAACAACGCCAAAAAATTAGTCCGGAAGAATTAGAAATCTTTGACTCCCTGTGGAATAATTATCAAAAAGGACAAACCGAAAAACTTAAAGAAACAGCAAATCCCCTGAGGCAAAATTTTCCAAAACTTGAAGCAACCATCATTGCAGAAGTCAAAAGGAAAGATCCAAAATATTTATTGAACATTGCCAAAAAGATATTGAATGAAGCAGAGCTTGTTGACTTCAAATCTTTCTTTTTAGCATTTACCGATAAACATGGCATCTATGGTTTCGGAGATCTTCAAGTGAAACAGCTTTACGATCAAGTCCAAGCCGAAAGCTAAACCTTCAACCTACCTCGGGATCAAAATATTAGGGCTATTCTTCATACCAGATTTTTGTTTTAAATAAAACAAACATTCTCTTCGTTTTCCATTTATCGTAAGTTTCAAAGGACTTTACAAACTCCAACTCAGGATGTTCTTGCAACGATTCAAGTGTTACCTTTCCTTCTTGCAATGCAAACCACTCATCCCAAATTACCATTGTATTTCCAGGAATTGGTAAATCTATAATTTCCTTAAACAGCGTTTTATGGTGATTCCAATCAAATGGATCTTGATCCATGATAAGATTCATATAAGGATAATAATGAAAGGTAATAACCGTTCCTGGATATTCATCACGCATGAATTGAATGACCTCCTCTGATAATCTTTGAGGAGCATTCAATTGGAAATCGTTGGGGAATTTTACAGTATGTTTATTTCCAGAATATAAGAACAAGCCAATTGAAAGAATCACAATTGCGTTGGCAAATCCTCTATATTGATTATTCAGTTTTAAAACTTTCCAAATGCTTTGCATTCCCATTAGAGCAATGATAGACATCAGTGGAGCTACGGTCAACAAGTTTCTTGTTAAGCCAAAAGACTTAAACAGTCCAAATTTCCAAAAAATTGTATGCGCAATTATAACAGAGAAAGTACCTGCAAAAATGAAAGCAGGAACTAAATTATCCTTTAGCTTCCTGATATCCTTCAACAGTTTTACAGCAAGAACCAGAGTACCTAGCCAAAACAAAATGCAGATAGGGATTCCAATCACATAGACTAGTTCCTTGATGTAGTGCAGCCATGTTCCAGTTACACCATAAGCGGGGGTGAGTACCGCATTTGCATTCGAAGTAAAAAGCCAATTAAATTCATGCTCGAAAAATAGGACACCGACGAGTGTATAAACGACATGCCCCACCAACAGCAATGGTAAATATTTCCAACCTTGCTTCTTGAATAAAAAATACACCAATGCTATGGCAAGAAAGAAAAACCCTTCAGGCCTAGCAAAAGGTAAAAAGGAAATAATTAGAGCTCCTAAAACACTTCTATTGTGAGCTAAACTCAAAATTGCCCCAACAACCATGATTGAGAACAAAGGTTCGGTTAAGCCTGACAAACTTAATTTTAAATAATCAGGCATGAACATTAGTAAGGGCATGGCCAATTCTGGAGCAGAGAGATTTATTTTTTTTGCCAACTTATATGCAAGGTAGGCTGCCCCAATAGCCATTAATGAATTGAACAATTTCATCCCTATAAAACCTAATTGAGCAAATACACAAGAAGCTAAAACAAAAAACGGTCTAGACCAAGAATGGATGAATAGCCATGGATATTCAAATGCATACTTATTATAGAAATAATGATTTACACTATCCCCGTCATCACCCGTTCCATCCATTGTAACCATTAAAACGGATTGCTGAAATATGAGGATAGCCAACCAAATCAAAACTTTATACTTGGAATAAAAAGACATTAATTGGTTCGTCATGGGCGCGTGAGATAGTTTAAGGGTTCATTTATCCAAATATAAATCAATCAACAGACTCAAAAGCAACAATATGGTCAAAGACAGATCTTCTTGAATTATTAATTTAGTATTCCTATTTGATTAACAGATAGATTAAGACAATGTCTTCCCCTTTTTTACTTTTGTACGCTTAAAGTAAATAACATGAAAATTCATACCCTTTTACTCGCCTTCATCTGTCTTTTATTCGCTTGTAAGCAAATAGAGCCTTTGAAACCAGAAAGTAAAATTGCCGGAATGTGGAAACTACATTTGATGGAAATTAAAAGCGATAACAATGAATGGAAGGAATGGAGACAAGGAATGACTGGTTATTTATTATATGAACCTTCGGGGTACATGTCGCTACATCTTGCTCCTAAGGATTATTCAAGCACCAATTTAAGGTTCAAAAATTTCACAGACACCATGGAACTTGAGCAACTTAAATACATCTCTCAGAACTATAATTATTCTGGAAGCTATACGGTCGATCTTGATAGCTCCATAGTCAGCCACACCAAACTGGCACATTCCAATCCAAATGAATGGGGAGAAATCTCAAGAAGAAAATTTAGCTTTTCAAGTGATACTTTAGTTGTCAAACCAGTTGAGGAAGAAAATGCGAGACTTAGGTTAAAGTTCATTAAAATGCCGAAGCAAACAATCGCTGAGAATTGAGCGTTGTCACTTCCATAACTTCCTCAAGAGTTAAATCTTTTAATTCTGCAACACGTTGTGCAACAATCGGAATATAAGAGGATTCATTTCTTTTCCCACGATAAGGCTTCGGGGCCAAATACGGGCTATCCGTTTCTAATATCAAATGTTTAATATCAATTGCAGGCAAGGTTTGATCCATCCCTCCATTCTTAAAAGTACTCACTCCACCTACACCCATATAGAAACCAACTCCCTGTATGCGCTCGGCATCTTCAGCAGTTCCAGTAAAGCAGTGAAATACGCCGCTTAGATTTCCGTCCTGCAGTTCTTCAACGATGGGAATCGTCAAGTGCAGAGCGTCTCTCGAGTGAATAATAATCGGCAAGTTCCACTCAATAGCCCATTTAATCTGAATCCTGAAAGCTTCAATCTGTTCTTCTTTAAAAGTTTTATCCCAATAAAGATCAATCCCTAACTCCCCTACCCCAAATATTTTCCTAGTCTTCTTGACCTCTAAAATATGTTCTAGTTCTTCTTTATAATTTTCTTTCACCGAGCATGGATGTAAACCCATCATTGGAAAACAAATCTCCGGATACTTGGCTGATAATTCATACATTGATTCTGTGGTGCTTGAATCAATATTTGGCAGAAATATTTTTTGTACATTCGAAGCTAGTGCGCGAGAAATGACCTCATCAATATCATCCTTAAATTGGTCTAGATATAGATGGGCATGAGAATCAATGTACATGAGTATATTTTTAAATTAAGTTTAGTTCAACGAAAAAATGGAAATTCTTAAAATAATCCAAGTTTAATAAGGTGGCGAAAAATAAGAAAAAATATTACGTCATCTGGGAAGGCCGTCAAACTGGAATATTTGAATCCTGGGATGAGTGCCAAAAGTACATCAAAGGTTACGCTGGCGCAAAATACAAGTCCTACAAATCAAAGAAAGAAGCGGAAGATGCATATTCAGGCAATTATTATGCAGCTGTTGAACGGAAAAGCAAAGACTCGGTCGTTGATCTTGAGAAATTCGGAAATGAAATCATAGACAATAGCATTACAGTTGATGCAGCCTGCAGCGGAAATCCTGGAAAAATGGAATACCGAGGTGTAGAAACATTCTCAAAAATCGAATTATTTCGACAAGGCCCCTATTTACATGGAACCAATAATATTGGTGAATTTTTAGCCCTTGTCCATGCCTTGGCTCTTTTTCAAAACCGACAAGACGTAGTCATTTATTCAGATTCGAGAACAGCGATGGCTTGGGTAAGAAACAGAAAAGTAAAAACAACGCTTAAAAAAACAAAGGAAACAATCCTCATTCACGAAATGCTGACACGAGCAGAAACCTGGTTAAAAAACAACGATTACTCAAACCCAATCAAAAAATGGGAAACCAAAAGATGGGGCGAAATTCCTGCCGATTTTGGTAGAAAGTAGGGTCATTCTAAAAGTTCTAGGTTCCGATGTGTCGGAGCCGACTTCGGCAGAAAGTAGGAATATCATAAATCACAAAATTCGGCCGAACAACGTGAGGTCCCGATTCCACCGGGGCCGAACAACGTGAGGTCCCAATGATATCGGGATAGAAAGTAAAGACATCCTAAAAGTTCTAGGTTCCGACGTGTCGGAACCGACTTCGGCAGAAAGTAAGAATATTATAAATCACAAAATTCGGCCGAACAACGTGAGGTCCCGATTCCACCGGGGCTGATTTCGGGAGAAAGTAGGATAACGACTTCGGCCGAGCAACGCGAGATCCCGATGAAATCGGGAAAGAAAGTAAGACTTACTTATATGTATTAAGTCCCGTCCTATCGGGGCTGATTTCGGAAGAAAGTAAGACTTACTTATATGTATTAAGTCCCGTCCTATCGGGGCTGATTTTGGTAGAAAGTAAGGACATCCTTAAAGTACTAGATTCCTGACCGAACAAAGTGAGGTCCCGATAATGTCGAGATAAACAGGGTTAGACACTTAATAACTTATATCTACTACTCTATCAACTCTACATCCTCTAGTATATACATCATTCGATTGATGTCATCGGCATTGAGAGTCAACTTACCTTTAATTCGCACCTGCTCTGCAGAGTATTCTATCGGCTCCATAGCATAAACCTCCATCACCGTTTCTGGTCCAGCGCCGCCACAGAAAAAGCACATGTTGTACGGGAAAGCAGAAAACATGAATTCCTTGTGAGACTTATATCCTTCAATAGGAATAATATAACCTTTAACCTCTATCGTCTGTCCTTGCATTTCCTTTATCTGATCGCTAAACACTGGAATGTCTACCTTAAACCCAAACAACTCATTGTATTCTTGTTTGTAGGTAATTTTGGATAGCTTTTTCCATACACTTTCGTCTTGTGCTATTGAGATCTGAGAAAAAACTCCGACCAAAATAAAAGCGATGGATAAACGTATTAGATTTCTACTCATTATTCTTTAATTAAGACCGCATTCTGCAAGGTATATAATAATCCACTTGCCTCGTCATGATTGATTTGCAAGGTACCCCTTAAGGTAATTTTATCTTGCCTAAATTTTAATTTTTTTTGATCAGCAGTGAATACCTGCATGGCTGATTCTGGGCCTGCCTTCCCACAGAAAAAACACATATTTTGGGGATATCGGCTAAACATAAAATGACTCTGCTCTATTTTTCCAGTCAAAGGGATTATATAACCGGAAAGCTCTATTTCTTTATTGTTATGCTGAAGTGCAATAATTCCTGCCTCCAATGATTCTATATCCATGCCATAATTTGGGTCATAAACCTTGGTTTTTTGAACCATAGACAAGTCATTCCAAGGGTTCGTCTGCCCGACAAGAAGAAGACTGTAGACGGAAAGACCTAAAATTATTGCACATCTTATCATTGAACTACAAAAATGACATTATTCCGCCAACAATACTGTTATCATACACTTAAATATTAAGATCTGAATAGAGCATTTTAAACCTCCAGATCTTCAAAACTTACTTAAAAATCCTTTATTCTAGAGGATCAAATGGTTATGCTTCAGCATTTAAATTGCAGAAAAACCGGGTAGGATTTGAACATTTAATCCTTCCAATTACCATTAAATGTTTGCGAAAACAAAAGGTATTCTAACCATCATAAAGCTGCAGCGTTATTATATATTTCACTAAAATTGAGAACTTAGTGTAATTACACATGAAAAAAACAGTTCTTAGTATTATATTTCATAAAAAAACAATGATGCAAAAACTCAGAATAACCCTCCTATCATTTTTAATTGTTGGCTTTAGTAACCTTGCGTGGAGTCAGATCGACGTTAGTATAAGTCCACTTGCTGCAATAGTATCTCAAAATGTGAAAGCTAATGTTGAATTTGGAACGAGTGAAATAATTGGTATAGAACTTAACGGTACCATTAATACCAACTCATCATCCGTAGGCGTATCCTTAGGTAAAGGATTTACACTTGGAGTCATAGGTAAATACTATTTCAATCCTAATCTATCGAGAAGTAACTTTTATGTTGGACCTTATTTTAGATACATAGAATATGAGCCGTTAGACGACTTAGGATCTAATCTTCAAACATTTAAAAGAGGAAAAGCGGGAATATTCGGCGGATATAAAGTCGTTTCCGCAAAAAATATAGTATTTGAATTTGGGTTGGGTCTCGGTACAAGGCTTTTTAATAATTTTACCGATGATATAAATTTACCGGGCTTTGATATAACTGGTAAAATTGCGGTAGGTTATCGATTTGGTGGCGAGAACAACGGATCATCAGGTAACTCCTCAAGAAATAAAATGAGTGATGATGATAAAATGACTCAAGATCAGGCTGACGATAGAAGAAAGTCAAGCAAAAAGAAAGGAAAGAAGAAAAAGAAAAGAGGATCAAAAAGTAGAACATAAAAAAAAGCTCAGCTGATATCAGCTGAGCTTTTTTTATCTTCTTTATTGAATTAGCTTACTCCAAAATCAGCTCTAATTTTATTCAGAGCCGAACCTTTTCTAACCCATTCAATCTGTGCTTCATTATATGTATGGTTTACTTCAAAATTTTCTTCAGTTCCATCTGCATGTTGTAAATGAATCATCATTGTTCCTCCCGGCACCATGTTTTCAAAACCATATATTGTAACCTCGTCATCCTGTCTCACCTTATCAAAATCTGCTTTATCTTTAAAGGTCAAAGCCAACATTCCTTGCTTCTTAAGATTGGTTTCATGAATTCTTGCAAATGATTTTACAATAACTGCATTCACTCCTAAGTATCTTGGCTCCATTGCTGCATGCTCTCTTGAAGATCCTTCACCATAATTTTCTTCACCAAACACAACAGTTCCTATCCCAGCTTTTTGATAAGTTCTCGCTGAATCTGGGACTGGCATATATTTATCCTCAACATAATTAAGAACCTTATTTGCTTCATCGTTAAATGCATTGATGGCACCAATGAAACAATTATTAGAAATATTTTCTAGGTGACCTCTATACTTTAACCAAGGTCCAGCCATTGAGATATGATCAGTTGTGCACTTTCCTTTTGCCTTCAATAAAACTCTATTTCCATGTAGTTGCTTTGCAGTGATAGGAACAAAAGGAGCTAACAATTGAAGCCTTTCAGAGCTTGGACTTACCTTCACTACAACCCCGCTTCCATCTTCCATTGGTGCATTAAATCCGGCATCTTCTACATCAAAACCGTTAGGAGGTAACTCGTAACCCGTAGGAGGATCCAATTTAATTTCTTGTCCGTCAGCTCCTACCAATGTATCTGTGATTGGATTAAATCCTAATACACCAGAAAGTGCAACTGCTGTTACAATTTCAGGAGAAGCGACGAAAGCATGAGTATTAGGATTGCCATCCGCACGCTTAGAAAAGTTTCTATTGAAAGAATGTAAAATACTATTCTTTTCTTTTTTGCTAGCTCCAGCTCTATCCCATTGACCAATACAAGGTCCACAGGCATTGGCAAATACCAAAGCACCCATATCTAGTAATTCCTTGATTACTCCATCTCGTTCAAGGGTAAATCTTACCTGTTCCGATCCAGGAGTAATGGTTAATTGAGACTTAGGTTTAATTCCCTTTGCAATGGCTTGTCGCGCAATTGAAGCCGATCTTGTAATGTCTTCGTAAGATGAATTAGTACATGAACCAATCAAGCAATATTCTAATTCTGTCGGCCAATCATTTTCTGCCGCAGCTGCAGCCATTTTTGAAACTGGAGTTGCTAGATCTGGAGTAAACGGTCCATTAATATGCGGCTCCAAAGTATTCAAATCAATCTCAATCAATTGATCGAAATATTTCTCCGGATCTGCATAACACTCAGGATCACCGGTTAAGTATTCAACCATGCCATCAGCCACCACAGCAGCTTCCGCTCTATCCGTAGCTTTTAAATATCTACTCATTGATTCATCATAACCAAACAATGATGTAGTAGCACCAATTTCAGCTCCCATGTTACATATCGTTCCTTTACCTGTGCAAGAAAGACTTAAAGCTCCATCACCAAAATATTCAACGATCGCACCTGTCCCTCCTTTAGCCGTAAGAATATCTGCAACTTTAAGAATCACATCTTTTGAAGAAGTCCATCCATTCATTTTCCCTGTGAGCTTAACACCAATAAGTTTCGGCATTTTTAACTCCCATCCCATTCCTACCATAACATCTACAGCATCAGCGCCTCCGACTCCGATCGCAACCATTCCCAATCCACCAGCATTTACTGTATGAGAATCAGTTCCTATCATCATCCCACCTGGGAAAGCATAATTTTCAAGAACAACCTGATGTATAATTCCAGCACCAGGCTTCCAAAAACCTAGACCATACTTATCTGAAACTGATTCTAAGAAATCATATACCTCGGAATTGATATCCATGGCACCTTTTAAATCTTGCTCTGAACCTACCTTAGCTTGAATCAAGTGATCACAATGTACCGTTGAAGGCACAGCAACCTTTTTCTTTCCAGCCATCATAAACTGAAGTAATGCCATCTGCGCTGTCGCATCCTGCATGGCAACTCTATCCGGAGCAAAAAACACATAATCTACTCCCCTCTCATAGTTTTTAAGAGGTGAATCTTCATGTAGATGCGCGTACAAGATCTTTTCCGCCAAGGTCAAAGGCCTTTTCAGAGTTTCTTTTACTTTATCAATTTTCGATGAAAGTTTCGAATAGTGATTTTTTATCAGTTCAATATCAAAGGCCATTCTAATTTATTTTTTGAAATGCTAAAATACAGTTATAAGTAATGAGTACACATAAATTAATGCATCATATGGAAAAATGTTACAAATATCATGCATAATTTATAACGCCCAAGCCGCTTCTCCCTCTACATATTCCATACAACCATTGTAAACACCCGGAATTGGATCAAACCTTAATACTTCCGTTGCTCCTAATTCTGACGTAAAAAACCCAACAATGGTCTCCTCTCTTAACATGTTAAATATATGTTCTTCGTTTTGCTGAGCCTCAACAGACATTTCTTTAAGTATTTCCGTCTGTTGACTTAGGTCCAAATCTAGAAAATCTTTATCAAAAGTCTCCATTGATTTTGTGTCAAAAAGCTTCAAATCTTCAAATACTTTTTCACGTTCTGCTTCCGTAGTAAAATTCTTCAATCGATCGTGAATGTAACTTACAACGTTTGCATCCTTTGCTCCAGGCGTATCTGTCGCTGGAATTATGAGTTCCGTTAGTTCATTAATTAAGTGATAAGTTTTATCATCGAATAGATTTAGATCTGCAGGTTTAGCTTCGGCGGTCGCCTTACAGCCTCCCATCACAGCTGCTACGGTGCCTCCTGCCAAAGAATAGCCCAAGAAAGCACTTGATATCTTTAATACTTTTCTTCTATCCATATTATAAATTTTTCTTTTTTAATTCGCTCACGGCAAAGTCGGCCGCTCTTGCAGTTAAAGCCATATAAGTTAAAGACGGATTTTGACAAGCACCTGAAGTCATACATGCCCCATCCGTTACAAAGACATTTTTAACGGAATGAATCTGATTCCATCCATTAAGAACAGAGGTCTTAGGATCTCTTCCCATTCTTGCAGTTCCCATTTCATGTATCCCATTTCCAAAACCATATCTGTTTTCAAAAGTTTCAACATTTTTTAATCCAGAAGCTTCGCAAATCTCTGCAGCTGATATCATCATGTCTTTTCTCATCGCAAGCTCATTATCTTTCAACTCACAATCAAAAACAACAGTTGGCATTCCCCACTTATCCTTTTTTTCATAATCCAAATACATCTTGTTGTCATGATACGGCAGAATTTCCCCAAATCCAAGTAGTCCAAAGCTCCAATCACCAGGATGCGTCAATGATTCCTTGAGCTGAGGTCCAAACGATAATTCCTTGACATTTCTTTGCCATCCATCTCGACTTCCACCTCCCTGATATCCATAGCCCCTTATAAAATCCTTTTGCTTTGTCGCTTTGTTTAAATTTCTAAACCTAGGAATATAAATCCCATTTGGTCTTCTTCCCTTAGTGTACTTATCTCTAAACTCATCAGTCTTCGCCGAAGCACCTATATGAAAATGATGGTCCATCATATTATGACCTAATTCTCCACTATCATTCCCCATCCCATTAGGAAATCGATCTGAGGTAGAATTTAAAAGTATGGAGGTAGTACCTACAGTCGATGCGTTACAGAAAATAACCTTTGCATAAAATTCTCTTTCTTCAAGAGTGTTTGAATCTCTTGCACGCACGCCTACCGCTCTTTTAGTTTCTTCATCATAAATTATTGAATGTACAATCGCATTCGTTGTGATCGTCAAATTTCCAGTGACTTCTGCAGCTGGTAAGGTTGAAGCCAAGGATGAAAAATAAGCGCCATATGGACAACCTCTCATGCAACGATTCCTATATTGACAAGTCCCTCTATTGTGCTTTGGTTCTGTTAGATGAGCCACACGACCGATGGTCAGCATGCGATCACCAAAATTTTCTGCTATTTTACTTTTGACCTTTTTTTCAAGACAATTGAGTTCCATAGGAGGTAAAAACTTCCCATCTGGCAATTGCTCAAGGCCTTCATTCTGCCCACTGATTCCAGCAAAACCTTCAACATAATCATACCATGGTTCAAGATCTGAATATCGAATTGGCCAGTCGACTGCAACTCCATCTTTACCGTTGGCTTCGAAATCCATCGGTGACCATCGATAAGACTGCCTACCCCACATAATAGATCTCCCCCCCAAATGATATCCTCTAATCCAATCAAATGGCTTAATCTCCGTATATGGTTGATCGGTGTCCTTTATCCACCAGTGTTTGTAAAACTCGCTAATCGTGTACCCTGTCCGACTTTGTTTTTCATAGTCTTTCATTTCTTCCAGAGACAATTGCCCTCGATTCGGAACATCCCAAGTTTCTAGATTCGCAGTCGGGTAATCTCCGTGCTTAACCATTCTCCCTCTTTCCAATACTAAGGTCTTTAATCCTTTTTCACTCAGCTCTTTGGCCGCCCATCCACCACTTATACCCGAACCAATGACAATAGCATCGTAGCTAACTTCCTCTTTGCCTTTACTGTTAAAATACATTTTCTCGTTTTGTTTATGAACAAATTTGAATAGCCTCCTTTAAGGCATCGTACGGATTTTCTTGACTCGGAATAAATTCCTGTCCAAGATATCCAGTGTATCCAGTTTCTAAAATACTTTTTACAATGAAGGGATAATTCAACTCTTGACTTTCATTAATCTCATGTCTTCCAGGAACACCTCCCGTATGATAGTGAGCGATATAATCCGAATATTTTTTAATGTTACTTACAACATTACCTTCCATAATCTGCATATGATAAATATCGTATAACAATCTAAAATGATCCGACCCTAGTCTATCCACTAGTTCAACGCCCCATTTCGTGTGATCGCACATATAATCTGCATGATCTACATAACTATTGAGCAATTCCATTACGACCATGACGTCATTTTCCTTAGCCAATGCTACCACTGGCTTTAAACCAGCAACACAATTTTTTAATCCCTCTTCATCAGTCATTCCATTTCTATTTCCAGAAAAGCTTATTATAGTCCTTAAACCCGCCTTTGCAAGCTCTGGAATAAGTTCAGTATAGTCTGCTAGCAACTCGGAGTGTAGTGAGGGATCGTTGAAGCCTTTGGTAATGCCCAATTTACTCCCATTCACAATGGCACAATCAAGTCCTGCATCCAACACTACCTCATACTCGTCTTTATCTAATAATTCAATGGATGATATGCCCAAATCTTTGCACCATCTTATCAAGGTATGAATATCGGTCGAACCATAACACCATCTCGATATAGAGTGTTTGATAGAGTTACTGCCCCCTGACGGTCGCTTGGAAATGTATCCTTTATTTGATAAAACAAATGTTGGACTAACGGCTGCCAGTTTCAGGGCATTTCTTCGGTTCATTATTGGAATGTAGTTTCTCTAATATAGTAAAAGGCAAGCTTATGGAAGGTCTCATATAGGCAAAAAAAAATAGCCACCTCGTGAATGGTGGCTACTTTTTTTAGTTTAATTCTAATAGGTCAGCTTTGATGCTAACTTTTTGCATCTCTGCTCTCAATAGAAAACCAACTATATAATAACAAAACTCAATCTTCTTTTTTAAAAGTTGTTAAAGGAAAGCTGCTCTGTCGCAACCTGCCTTTAACAATTGTAATCCCATGAACATATCCAAAAGCCAAATCTTTTTCCAGCTTTTTGATTTCACAATACAAATATGGAGTAGAAATAAGCGAATATCAAAGACAAAAAACCATTATTATGATATATTATTTTTTATAATATGTTTTTAATACGTTGATAATCAACTATTTATGATTATTTAACTTAGATATTTTGGACAAAAACATCATTTACAAAGCAGGAGAAAGTTGAATAAATTTTAAATTTTCTTACTAGAACACCCATTTCTGGCGCCTCAAGCAAGTGATAAAGTGAAAATCCCTAGCAGAATAATTAAATCAGTGCTCAATTTTAATGGTTATTACCCATAATCGGAGATTCTAGAAAATTAGATTTATGACAATTTTCAATTAAAAGGATTCTTTTGAGAGATATGAAGTATCATCTAAAGTATGAAGAAAAGCAATTAAATTATGTTTTTTCAGGTCAGTAAGACCTAATGGATAAATAAGTAAGTCTTTATTTAAAACTCAAGATGTATAAGCTTTTGACGCTTTCGCAAATGTCTAGTATCTAATTAAATGGATTCTTTATATACTCATTTGAAAGGAAGGATGTATCCTCTAAGGTATGTAGGAAAGCTATCAAATTTTGTTTTTCATTGTCCGAAAGACCTAGAGGATATATAAGTGGATCCTTATTCGGAGAAAAATGACCTCCAGAATTGTAATGATCAATGACTTCTTCTAAGGTCTCAAATCTACCATCATGCATGTAAGGTGCCGTAAGTGTAATGTTCCGAAGTGTTGGCACTCTAAATTTCCCATAATCTAATGGATTTCCAGTAACCTCGCCACGCCCTAAGTCAATAAACTCGCTTGGATCGTCTACCTCATCTAGCCCATTATTCTTAAAGGAATTATCAGTGATGAGTGGAGCGGAATGGCAATGAAAACATTCTGCATCTACTATATCTGGATCCTTATCAAAAAACATGGCAAATCCATCTGCCTCCTCATCTGAAAAAAAATATTCTTGCCTTAGGTATTTATCAAAATCACTATTACCCGATATGATCATGCGCTCATATTGCGCGATGGCTTTCGCTGCCAGTTCCTTGGTAATTTCAGAAGAACTTGCAATACCAAAAGCTTTTCTAAATAACTCCTGATACATCGGACTCAATCTTAACTGCGGAATTAAATCTTGCCATTTATGATGCAATTCAATTGGATCCTCCACCGGTATTAAGGCTTGTTCTTCTAAACTCTGAATCCTGCCATCCCAAAACAAACCAGTGTATATAAATCCAGCATTCACCAGCGACATAGAACTTCTCGGCCCAGCTACACCGTCAATTCCTGGACTCTGGGCTAAATGATCTGTAAATGCAGCTTCTGGGAGATGACAAGAGGCACACGACATGGTGCTATCTGCAGATAAAATAGGATCAAAAAACAGATGTTGCCCCAACGATACACCATCTATTGTCAATGGATTATCCTCCGGTATTTCCAACGCTGGAAACTCTGGAGGTAATTCTAAGTTTACGCTCTGGGGATTGTATTCAATGCCTCTTAAAGACACAGAATTGTCAACTGGATCTTCTTTACATCCAGAGATAAGAAGTATTACAGTTACTAAAATGAACGATATGTAAACCTGTTTAATCAAAAGTGAACGAAGAACTGTAATTGTTTACAATCATTTCTAATGGACCTAAATTTGTAGGATCATGATTCGCAAAACTATTTTCAATATCAAAATATTCTCCACCAGTTTGAAGCAGAATCTTATGATCCATCGTAATAGATGCACTAGCAGATTTAGAATCATCAATGACAATATCCTTATCAATAACAAAGGTTCTCAATAGACCATCCGTACCTGTATGGAAAAACCATCCATTAGATAAGTTGCCACTGTCACCCCTAAAGTTACCGCCTAATTTTGCAAAAATATAGCTATCCCAAGCTGCCCAATAGTTACCCGATTTACTCAAAGGATTATCTGATTCAAAGGCATTTGGAAGCATTGCATTCTCTGCAGCTTGAACACCTATTGTAAACTCTACACCATCATAGGTGCCTGAGGGGATTTCAGCATAATTAAAATCAATACCTTCTGAGGCTCTTTCTAGATTAAAATTATTATTAGTGAAATCAACATAATCTATGTCCGCAAGTTGAACCCTTTCATCTCCTTGCAAAAGTGATATATTACTTATGTAAAATTCAGATTCTACGATATTGATATCATAACCTGGATACTCTAAGGTTTCTAATAAAACCAATGGATCCCCATCATAGGTAGCTTTGAAATTCATAGTAAAGTCACCAACATCTTCCTTACAGCTTGTCAGCAAAAAAAGTGCTAATAAACCCAACAAATATGTATTCTTCATCATTCAATTGTTATTGCTTCAACTAATTTCAAATTTAATGCATCTTCAATCTTTGCATTGAGGTCAATGGATTGAAAATCTATATCATTGAATAAACGCATAAAGTCAATGTTTAGTTGAAACCTTATGGTATTTCCTTTAGAAATCTCCTTATTAACAGGCTTTTGAGTCGCGTAGTCTACATTTGAATACTGAAACCATTCTTTTTCCTTGGAAAAAGAATCCACTTCTATTTCAAACCCAATTTCATAAAATTGATTAGTCATAGAATCCAAGTAAACAGAGTCTCTGAGTATAGTAAGCACCTTATAATCTTGAGATACATTAATATTTTCAAGTGTCGAGGGCAAGCCTATGTGGAAGTTCACTTGTTCTAAACTCGCACCATCTAACCTCAAATTTCCTGGACTTATCGATGAGTTTCTATAAAAAATCAATGCCAAATCATCAAGAATCACATCATTCCCATCATTTATGATTTCTCCGGCCCCAAAGTCGCCTTCAAATGCAAATTCTGAAAGAACCATATAAAACGATCTTAACCTAAAATAAGAACCCAATTGATTGACATAATAATCTGCACTATCAAGTGTAAGAGAATCTGCCATATAATTTATGGTTAAAGAAAACGAAGGATAGGTACAACAACTATCTCGACAGACCTCCTCGACCATTAAGTCATAGTTAGAGGCCAAAGGATCCACGCAGCCTTCAATAGCTTGTACACATGAATACTGAAGCAGTGCCAAACTAACTAGACTAAGAACTGCCAGGAAGGCTCTGTTCATATTCTTTCAATAATTTTTTAATAATCTGCTTCACTTGAGTAGAAAACTCTTTATCTAAAATCCAATTATAATATTGACGATCTTTGTACAAAGTCTTAGCAACCGGCTGACCTATATACTTTCCAAAATTAAATACGATGGTTCCATTTCCATCATATCTCATTCTCTGAGTCGCGTCTACCAAATTGGTGTTTTTTGTAAAGGTTGACAAAGCTTCTATATCATTTGTGATCGGAGTTTTAGTAATGAAACCATCTCCATCCTCATGATCCACATCTTTGTAACGGATAATTTGGCCCTTAAGTACGTCAACTGTCGCTCTTACATCAGCCAATGCATCATGAGCACCTTCCAGCTTCTTTCCGCAATACGTTTTATAAGCAGCACTTAAAGTACGTGGCTCCATCATGTAGAAAATCTTCTGCACATCAACCGTCTTCCTTTTTGAAATATCAAATTCTATTCCTACCCTTGCAAACTCCTCCATAAGCATTGGAATATCATACCGATCTGAATTATAGCCAGACAAATCCGCGTCGCCTATAAATTCAAATAACTGCTTAGACACCTGCTGAAAAGTAGGTTTGTTTTTTAACATCTCTGGAGTTATTCCATGAACCTTCATCGCTTCAGGTGTAATAGGAATTCCAGGATTAATCATCATTTCTAATTCCTCCGGAAGTAAGGTATTAGGAGAGTATTTTATTAAGGCAATCTGAACGATCCGATCCTTTAATACATTTAAACCAGTAGCCTCTATGTCAAAAAAGACAATAGGCTTTTTTAAATCAAATTGCACGTTATCCATATGAATTATTGATTTGCCTTGAGCGTAAAATTATATAATACCTTTTTCCATTGCATCCATTCCAGCTCCATGTAATTGAACTGTTTTACCTTTCTTACCTCGTAATTTAATATTTAAAAATTCTACGAATAAAGAAAATGAGATAGCAAAATATAAATATCCTTTTGGTATAGAATCAACTTGACTGCCTCCAATACTTATATGTCCCAAATGTGCGCCTTCTAGTATCAACATAAATCCAATTAATATAAGAAAGGACATCCCTAGCATCTGAATCGTCGGGTGCTTATTTACGAATCTTCCTACCGGTACTGCAAATAACATCATAATTAATACGGAAAAGACTACGGCTATGATCATTATAACTAAGGCACCTTCAACCCCTTGAGTCATTCCCACCGCCGTCAATATTGAATCAAAAGAGAAAACTATATTGATTAAAGTAATCTGAAATATTGCACTTGATAAAGTCATCTTTTTCGACCCTTCACCAGCACCATGTTCTTCTCCTTCAAGTTTATGATGAATCTCCGTTACACTTTTATACAATAGAAATATACCACCGAGAATTAATATTAACGATTGACCAGATAAAGCTCCCTTGATTCCCCAAAAGTCAAAACTGAAAAATGGATTTTCCATGGCGATTAACCAAGTAATCCCAAATAACAATACGATCCTCAAAGCCATGGCTAAGATTAATCCAATATTGGTTGCTTTTTTCTGATCACTCTCTTCCAATCTCCCGGCGGTGATCGAAATGAAAATGATGTTATCCACTCCTAGAACAATCTCTAGGAAAGTCAATGTCAAAAGACTAAGCCATACTGCGGATGAGGCAAAATCAGGCATGGTCATTAACGAAATCATAAGGCTGAATTTTTTATAAAAATAAGTTTTTCTTAGTTAGAGAACTTAAGTGTCAGAGAATTTAATTCCGAAGTGAAAATTTCATTCTATAATCTGTGTCAATATCTCCTACTTTTATTTTTTCTAATTTCCTCTTAATCAGCTTTTTACGAAGGGGTTTTAATTTTTCCGTAAATAATTTCCCCTCAATATGATCATATTCATGCTGAATTACTCGAGCGTTAATTCCAGTAAATTCTTTGGTGTGCTCCTTAAATTCTTCATCATAATATTTAATAACCACCTTCTCCTGTCTTTCAACATCTCCCCTGATTCTTGGAATACTGAGGCAGCCTTCCTCATAACTCCAAAGTTCCCCAAATTCTTCTATAATTTCTGCATTTATGAAAGCCTGCTTTAACCCTTTAAAATCTTTCTCTTCTGACTCGAGTTGAATCGTGTCTATTAAAAATAATCTGATCGATTTTCCAATTTGCGGTGCAGCCAATCCTACTCCTTGCGCGTTATACATCGTATCCCACATGTTGCTTAATAACTTTTCAAAATCTGGAAATTCTTTATCAATTGGTTTAGCAACTTTCTTTAGAACTTTTGCTCCCAAGGCATAAATAGGTAAAATCATTTATGGAATATGCTTTAAATATCTTTGTAAAATTAGAACCGAGCTTATTAAATCCACGACCGACTTGTCTCGGCGTTTTTTCTTTTTCATTCCTCCCTGAATCATTATTTCCTTTGCTTCAACAGAAGTAAATGCCTCATCCTGAAATTTTATTTCTATCTCTACATTTTTTTGTAGCTCAAGGCAAATTTGGTTAATCTTTTTGGTTAAATGGGTAGGAGTTCCATCAGAATGTGTTGGATATCCAAAAACTATTAACTCAACCTCTTCTTCATTCAAATAGTTCAACAAGATTTCCATCAAATCCTTGGAAGGAACTGTTTTATATGGATGCACAGCGATCTGAAGTTCATCCGTAATGGCAATTCCAGTGCGCTTCATTCCATAATCAATTCCAATAATTCTAGGCATGCACAAATATTACCCATATTTCTTAAATAAAAAAGACCCCCTCTAATCTTTATTAGAGAGGGGTCCCATCCCAAAAACAGTAAATTCTTAATATTATTTTAGCACTACCATTTTCTTGGTAGCTGTATTGCTGTCTGTTTCAATGGTATAGTAAAGAATACCAGAGGCGTTTAAATCATTATTATCCAACTTCACTACGTTCATTCCTCTCTTATAATTCGCCCTACTTCTAAAAATTACTTGTCCGCTTACATCTGATACAATCAATTTAGCTACACCATCTTTTGGCATACTGAAATTAATTTCAGTAGCTCCGGTGAATGGATTAGGACTATTTTGGAACAATTCAAATATGCCTGTAATTTCGTTGCCTTGTCCTGCCTCTAATGCAATCACCGGAGTTTGAATATTAAAATCATAGGTGTAAAGTTCCGCTTCTGTAATAGCAGAATTTATTTTAATACCACTCGATGGTTCTACACCATCTTTGATGTTTGCTTTGATTGTAAGTATTGAAGTTCCTTTTGAAAGACTCTTCATTTCATTTTCATTCCAACTTACCGTTACATAACCTTCAGAAAGATTTGTGTATCCAAAATTTTCTGATGTTAGGTTTAGACCATCGGATGAGATATCTAGTAATTCAATATCTGAACTTAGTTCCAATGTAAATTGAAATCCATAAGTTTCAAGATCTTCTGTAGTATAGATGTTTATTTCTCTATTCTGTCCAGCTTTCAATTCTTGCTTGTTAATGCCGAACTCCATCACCTTGCTTGATCGTTCTGCAGTCGATGTTGAATTCACATTTGCAGTTACTGTATTATCAACATCTCCTACCTTTACTGCGACAAAGTCAACATTCATATCCGCATTCAGACCATTGATATCATAATCTTCTGGATAAACTGCACTTAAAGCATCTGATGGATCTACAAAATGATATGCTGCATCGATAAATACCCAAGATTCGTTTTCAGTGAAATTAGCCTCTATTCCTAGAATTAATTTTCTAATGATAATTAAATCTGCTGCTGAAATATTGTAATCTTTATTTGCGTCAGCGGCAACTTGCTTATACGGTGTATTCAATTCTTCAATACCCAGTATATGTCTTTGAATTCTAACAATATCAAGAGTAGATACACCATTCAATGGATCATTATTCTTAGACGGATCTACTTTATAACTTCCACCTAATGGCATTGGAGGAAATGCATATGCTCCTGCATCATCTGTCATATAAGGATTCATGTTGGCTCCTGTAAGATCGATATTAACTTGATCTACAGTTTCTGAAATTTCAGTAGCTACTCTTCCTTCAATGATAAACTCCTCTGGATCTGGATCACCTCCCGGGTTTCCACCTCCTCCACCGACTGGACAAGCATTATTATTATCCTGTACATTGACAAAAGTTTCACAATAAGCCTGAATTAGCATACCATCCGGTAATACTGTTGTTGCCCATATTTGAACTGGTTGATCACCCAAGGTTGTACAATCAAATACTTTGTTTGTTTCTGTAGGGTCTGCGCTGAATGACAGCGTTACTACATTTCCACATGGATGGAAACTTCCTGCATCAAAATCTGAAGCCCAAAGTTCTACCATACCAAAATCAATGTCTCCGTCTCCATCTAAATCCATCGGCATTAAGTCTACTGCCAATCCGTTAATACAGTAAGGTGTTGGAGCCTTGCAATTTACTACTGCAAATTCTTGATAACACGTGGATAGATTTCCACATTGATCTCTAAAAGTCCAATATATACAATGATTTCCTATCGGAAATTTACCAGAAGCATCTGCTAGCGATCCTAAACCTGATTGGGTAACTGCAACAGAATCAATGGTACCATTACATCCTAGGTCAACTTCATATGACCAATGTATATTTTGTAATTCTGTACAGTCATCGGTTGCACTTAATGTAAGTACAACATCTCCTGTACTACAGTCTGGGTCAAAAGTACACACTACAATTGGTGTAGTAGGACAACTTAAAGTTGGGCCTGTTGAATTTCCAACCTTTATTACTTGTATATGTGTCCAGGTAACAAAGTTACCATTGTGATCTGTCTGACACCAGTCAATAACACTCCACTCTCTTAGTATCTTGAAACAACCTTGATCTGGCTGATTATTAAATACAAATACTTGATCATCCCAGTTTGCTCCTACAAGATCACATTGGTCCCCTAAAAATTCTGGGTAGCCAATAATATCTGGGTGATAATTATCTACATCGAAACATCCATCATAATCTTCTAAATCCTCCGGATATATGATCTGATCTTCCGTAAATGGATCTGGATTTACAAACGTAATTAACTGCTCGCATGAACCAGATATACCATTTGCATTGGTGGCTGTAAATATTCTTTTTAAAACTCCTGTATTACATTGACCTAAGTCTTCTAAGAAAGAATTAGATGTGGTAATTGTGCATGAACCATAAGCTTCAGCAGTTCCAAAAGGAGTATCTAAATCATTAAAATCAAATATCCTATTACAATTCACTTCCATGTCCGGTGGACATAATACCGTTGGTGCAAGCTTATCTTGAACTTCAGCATTAACCATACATTCGTTGTAGTTACCAAAGACATCAATTACCCTAAATACGACCATCTGATTAGTCCCAACTTCATCACAGCAAAAGTCTATTGCTTTTGAAAAAGTACAAAGATCAGTTACCTCATATATATAGTTATACTTTACACCTACTAAAGGTGTTGCAGTAGAACCGTCTGGGAAAATAACAATCCATTCATCGTTTCTATATAGTATATATGGTTCATTAGTATTTGCTTCTGCATCGATCCATGGACCTTCATCCGGATCATCAGAACCCATCGTAGCAACAAATCCACCCATTGCTTCAGCTAAGTTATCAGCAAGCCATGGTTGCACTGGATAATGAGATAAGTAATAATGTCTAGTATCGTATTCCCCAAAATAAGTCATATCAGGGTAGGCAGGAACTCTACAATCACAACTTGATGGATCCATTTTTCTGACCAACATCTTTTTTAGTTTGCAATCATCGTATGATCCATCGTCAAAGGTCTCAGCCATTACATGGGCAATTCCATTATTCGTTAAAGAGACCACGGTAAACTCATCACAGATAGCAACTGGAGGCGTGTCGTCAATAACATTGACTATTATTTCACAGAAGGCACTATTATAACATTCGTCATATACTGTGACAATTACAATATTTTCTCCCATCGGTAAACTTATCAATTCACCCGCTTGATAATTGTTGGCAAAGCCTCCTGGATAATCTAAATCATAGGTTAGATTTTCAGAACATTTGTCTGTTGCAGGAGGAAGCGGAAATTGAATTTCTGCACCACAACTTGCATCTCCATGGGTCGTATCATGTGGATTTGTAGTAACATTAGTAGTTAATGTTATACTTTCTGTACAAGTTAATTCAGGTGGTTCTTCATCAAGGATTTCAAAAATTTGAGCACAAGTAGTGTCAACTTCAATTCCACAGTGCCATTCTCTCAAATACCATGTTCTCATTATTTTAGTCACACAACCTATGGTCGGTAATTTAATATCATCAAAGAATACAGCTGAGTTACAATATAGATCCGGGGCAGGAAATAAAGGCTGACCATAAATAGTCGGACCAGGAAATTCTTCTACATCAGGATATCTATTTCCATTATCATCCCAAAGAAGATCTGTATCTAAATCTCCGTCATTGTCCGCATCATCGTCCAAAATTTGCCCATTCGCTTGACCTGGCTTCCAGGTACCACAGCAACTTAATGCATTATTATTAAATACATCATAGTCCAAAGGACATTCAAGTTCATCAAAGTCAATTCTTAAAACTTTATAAACAACAGTACATTCAGGAGCATAATTTCCTTTGGAATCTACTGCTGTATATATTCTTGTTACTTCCTTTATATAGTTTAAATCACAATTTAAAGGGACAACTACTTCAGAAATTAGAATAGGTTCAACGGGCCCAGAACAGGCATCCGTAAATGTTGATCCCTCAAATATTTCAAAAGGATTGTCTGGATTTGTAAGTTTAAAACAAGGTATTTCTATTGGTACATTGGGACAAGAAGTTAACCTAGGTCCTGCCTTGTCTTCAATTTTAATCTCGCCCCAGCAACTATTACCTGAAGGTACTGCTACAATTTTTACAGTAAGGGTTTGATCACAATATTCGCCACCAACACTTGGATGAACTCCACCAGTTGTAGCATCAATAACATTATTGTATTGATCCATTATGACAACTTCAAAAGTGTTACCAGGACAAGATGTTGCCTGATCGTTCAAAATCATTTCTGGTGTAATTGTAGCCATACAATTAACGCCTAGAGAAACTTGTGTTGTTCCATTGCATGCTAATGAACATTGAGCGGATATATTGTTGCTCAGCACAATACACATTAACAGGGTGCCTAACTTCAATAATGAAGTTATAGCATAGTTTTCTTTAACCATGAGATCCAAATTTTCTACATTCTACTGTATAGGGATGTGGCAATAGCCAACACCTATAAAGAAATTACTTTAATAGTTTATTTCGGTAGGTCTATTATTAGGTAGGTAGGTAGTTTACTTTCTGCAACAAATATAGAATAGTTGTAATATGTAACCGTAACTATATCAGGGTATTTTATATATATTTTTTATTTAATTTGTAATGAACTGTAAATCTAATCACTAACTGCCTGAATATAAGTGAGTTAGCGTAGTATGCCATTTCATAAAAAAATGCCGTTGAAATGAAGAAGTATGGGGATTGATAGGCTGTAAGAGCATATTTAGACAAGAAACTAGCCATTCTTGTTCGAATCTC